>Ga0136643_10019415_pt1 | contig 10272 bp, 7 predicted proteins | sample TergutLab28metaG_FD_96883 | JGI IMG/M metagenome (GOLD analysis project Ga0136643, IMG submission 96883) | Labiotermes labralis P1 segment gut microbial communities from Petit-Saut dam, French Guiana - Lab288 P1 (version 3) (version 3) | ecosystem: Host-associated > Arthropoda: Insects >... | reverse complement strand
GTAAAAAACTAAACTCCTGATGATGAGCTCCCTGAAGCTCGAAACATGTAGAGTGAAGGACGACTAACCATGAAATAAAGGATAGTCCTTAAGTGTCATCTTGTTGGTAATTATTTCGAAACAGTTATTTTTAACTTCATTACAATCGCGCTACGGTCGTTCCATAGAGTTTTCGGAACGCTATATCAGCGCGAAAAGCAACTCCAGCAGCTGGGAGCGTTATTTGAGTTTCTGACGGTGCTGCTGACGAAAATTAAGACTTCTGTGGTGTAACACCGTGTCGACTGGTAAACAGTCACCGACATTTTACAGGAACGTACTACCTCTGTCATCAGTGTCCATTAGCACAGCAATATTTGAAACCCCTTTATTTTACCCAAACACTTTATTTATGGAACTTTAGCCGTGATGATGGAGGCAGTACGATTCCCCGAAACGTCTGTAACTATTTACCAGTCGACACGGTGTCGTGTCTCAGAAAATTTGAATAAGCAGTAGCTGAAGACTGTGTGTATCTTTAAGCCGATATACGGAGGGCAACGTCGCCTAGTTTGAGCAGTTTGTGTTAGGCCTATTCGCAAGTATAGGCTGTATTTCACTGGGTCTGCGTATAGGCAACACGTCGCACGAGTATTTCAGGCTGCTTCTGATCGAATACCATCACATTATGTGACATGACGACGGAAATACAAGCACATCACTCGATTTTTCGGACAAGTGTCAGAAATTCGAAAGGTGTTATATGTCTGTCAATCAAAACACACTTGTTCAGTTCTATATTATTTTATACACAGCATATTTCGGCCACATGGGGGCGTCATCAGATATCACCACAAAAATAAACAAATAAAATTAGTTGGATGATAGCTACACAGTAATCTCTATCAGGATTTCCTCTGTTTATTTTTATGGTGATGCCTCATGACCCTCCTTGTGATCGCAACATGTTGTAAAAGCTATCCCATGCAGATCTGGACAGGGCCTTACGGCTTCGAGAGTTTGAGGCTCCCAGATTTCAAGACAATCAGACGTGAATGTCGTCGTGTTGTCAGCCAAACGCATCCTCCGCCTTTACCGCCCAGCCACTAATTTCTGTTGGAGGCTGTCGACCTGAGGGCCATAGCGCGGCAGTCAATGAAATATCCCAACGACCCCATCGGGAATCGAATACGCGCCCTTCCGGCTTGTAGCGCAGTGCGAAACAGTGTTGTATATATCAATAATATATATCTCAACAAGTGTGTTTTGATAGAAGGATACAGGCTGTATAATACTTTCCGGGTAACATCACCATGGGATGGCTTGATTAAAACTGATCGGAAATACGTCGGGTCCTTCTGAACAGTTCCACCAGATGGAGCGACTTTACAAGTAATTTCTAACAAATCTGTATCCCTTCAGCAAGTATCCAGACTGTTCTTGCAATTGAAACGCGTTGCAGAATACGTTGCTGATCTTAAACCGCTATTTCAGGTCACTTCCAGCAAATCGGCCCGCCCCGGAACCTGTCCGTGACGCTGACGGCGGATGGATACTTGGTCACATGGCAGCCTCCGGACTTTGGCAGTGACGAACTAAGGACGTACAGGCTCCGGTGGACCCAGGCCTCCAGGGAATACATCTACGGCAGTGCGGAGACCCAAGACACCTCTTTCCTAGGTGATCTGGTGTTCTGATGTCTAGGTTACTCAGTTGTCGTAAACACAACTCACAGAAGTGAGGCCTAGGGCTCGTTCATTTCTTTCGGCGGGGTAGAAAATAGCTGTGAGATCTAATGAAACTTTCTGAGGCTAGGTGCAGTGTCAGGTGAACCTACAATTTGAGTAGCATCTCTGTTCTCGCCATCACGGTACTGATGAGCGTGTTATTGAATTCAGTAGCCGTGAGAGCTTCAGATTACAAATCAGCTGCGACTTGATGGCTGATAACACAGGCCAGGGACTCCTAAAAACAGGGAATAGTAAACGAATACCACGAAATGATAGATGCCAAGATGATGGTGGGGAGTGTGTGGAAAAAGAGTGGGTTGGCAGAACTTTCGAAACTTTGAATTGTCCGACCCCCGTACTTATCACTAGGTAGTGAGAATATTTGTACGATTACTCGCCATGTTTTCAGTTACGTTATCTTTTTAGGTCTTGGCCCTGCTGTGTCGTCATACAAGTTCGCCTGGTCATAGTTCACAGAGTTTTGCGGTGGCGCAGTTGGTTTAGGCACTGCGCTACAAGCCCGAAGGTCGCGGGTTCGATTTGGTTGGAATTTTTCGTTGACTCAATTCTTCCAGCCACACTATGGTGCTGGAATCGGCACAGTCTGTAGCAGGAATGACTACCGCAGGTATCTGCTGGGGGTAAAGGCGGCTCCTGCTTAGAGCTCATAACCTTACCACCTTCATTTGTCGATTGTATAGAAATTCTGGCAGCCTCAACCTGCTGGAGCTCTAAGACCTGTCCAGGCCTGTACAGAGATTGCTTTACCTAGGAACTTGATGGAGTTTAGTCCAAGAACTAAACTCTATTGTGGCTTAACCGATTCCATTCTCTTTGGATAGCCTAGTTCTGTAATTAAACTTTGCTACGCGGACAGTGAGATGACTCCTGTATAACTGTAGAATCACCTGACGTATTGTCCCGGGACATCTTCAGTGTTTTGCAGCTTGACAGCAAGGGACTTCCGGCAGCGCCTATCTTGTTGAGTTGCTCTGAATACATACAGCCAAAAAGGAAGTTATTTCACCTTGAACGAAATGTCCCCATGGTGAAGACTAACCACTGCCCCTATTTCCCGTGTATTGCAGTGCCGAGCCTGGAAGAGGACAAGACGTACTACTTCGAGGTGGTGGCTGTATCGTACAACGACCACGAGGCAGCGAGCTCCAGGTACGTGTTGAACGTACCCGGCTACAGGCAGATACGCGCCGTCGCGGTGGGTGTAGCGGTCGGCGTAGCCTTCTTACTGGTGGCGGCGGGTGGTTCCTGGTACATGCGTCGACTGTACATAAACAGACTCCAACAGGAGGAGAAAGATGAAGCGTTCTGAACGTCAAGGTGAGATATGACGTAGAGTAACCCGCTACGGAAGACTAGGCACGTTCTTGTTGCGCGAGGCGGTCGGTTAAGAGACAGAAGTGCAAAAATAGATAAATATAGTAGGCGCATCAGCAGTGACGTCACACGTATTGCACTTACGGTGAGCCACGCCGTAGCGTGTAATGGAATAATTTCTGGTATTCTGGCGTTCAACTTGGCCGATCCCGGTGGCCGTGGGTTCTAAGGCGTGGGTCTGCAGCCTTTTGATTGCTGGCATCGTGCGTTTGAATCCCGCTGAGCGATGTTCGTCTCATGTGTTGGTTGCATGTTGTGTAGGTAGCGGCCTCTGCGACGAACCGATCACCCCTTCAGAGGAGTTTTGCCGGATATGTGTGTGTTTGTGTGTTATCTCGATGCCTCAAGTAGGCGGCGTAGGCCCGGGTTGGGTTGTTACGCCACGGGAAACGGGGGAGGGGGAAGAATTTGAACTAACCGTATCTGAACGTATCCTGTACCTACGCATTGACCAGAACGTAGGCCTAACCAGTAGCGTAGCTATTGCGGTGGAGGAATGCGGCCGCCCCGGGCAGCAGAATGCAGGAGGCCGGAAAATGGGCCTAAAAGGAATATTTAAAATGAAAACATTTGATTTTAAGCTCTCAACAAATGTTAAATCATTGAGCCAAATACGAGGACAGCAAATAAATGGTTGATTTTTAATTAATAATTTGTATCAGTTGCGACCATTGTGGTTATTCGCCACGGTCGCCAAAAGACCTAGATCACGCCTCTGCGTCTGTCATAATTTACAGCACGGTTGGCTTGTCCGTAGCAAGGCGTGCTACGGTATTCCCTGAATTGTTCGGCTTGGACGTAGTATAGAACGTTTGGTGCGTTCACTTCAATGACAGCTACAGTGCGGAGGTATGAAGCAGGGACATTCTGCACTGCGACATAGGGGAAAGCGACGAGTATTGAGGGTCGTCCAAACGTGGCGCGTGCGGCAAGTCGCATCTGCTGTACTGAAGGTGAGGTAGGTCAGAGCAGGGAGAAAGAGATTATCTTCAGGCCTACACCTGTCTTATCAGCACGTGTACAGTATAATGAGGTGTAACAATGCCGACTGTGCCTTCTTTGTGTATTATTGGGCTGCACGTCACTGTCAGCAATATTGAGTGTTTTACAACAATGCTTTTATGGCGAATTTTATGTTCAGTGGACCGTGCATCGTATAATATGGCAATAATTGTCCATACGGTTCACTTTCATGCACAACATTGCTCGTATCCGACTCCCTGTCTGATTCTTCCTCACTTGTATCAAATAAAAAATCATCAGATTCCTCAGAGAATACGTCACTTTCCTCTTCTTTGTCTAAAACGTTGCAGATATCCTGATCTGTCTCATTACTTGACGCTGCCATCTTTATCGCTCTAGACCGCAAGGTGTACAGTGTTTCAAATAACTGTCGTGGAGAGCGTTGGCTGCAAAGAAGAAGGCGGGTGGTGGTGCCTCATAGCGGAAAAACTCTGAACTATTTAACAGTACTAATACATAAGTTATACTTCGTCATACCCAGGAGATATTAGCGGTGAAAGATCGAGGACGTAATGTTACGTCATGCCCTTTAAAATAGCTCAATACGACTAACGTACATATGTATCATACCCAGTTAAGCGGTTATATCTGTCAACTGCTCAACACGTTTCGGGTGATATTTCACCCATCATCAGGAGCTCATAACACTTTATCTACAGTATCTGGCATTAATGAGACGTTCACAACAGGTAGCAGTAACGGTCTCATTAATGCCAGATACTGTAGATAAAGTGTTATGAGCTCCTGATGATGGGTGAAATATCACCCGAAACGTGTTGAGCAGTTGACAGATTTAAATAAACTGTATTCTGTTGCTTCTTGTTGGATAAATATTGCCAATTTATGGCGTAATTATGCCGCCGGCAACAATAAAACGCACTTAGGTCTTCATGCTAATTGCCCAGTATTTTTGCCCGATTTTAACCGAATCTGTATTTTCTCGCCACATTTTGATAGAAGTCCCCAGTATCATATTTACACGGAAATCCGTCCGGTCGGATCCGCGCCCGATACCTGTGGACACACGGACGGACGGACATGACGAAGCTGATATGCGCTTTACGCGACTATGCGAACGCACCCAAAAAAATAATTCTTAAAGGGATTACAGCAAAATGTACATTTTGGGGAGGGGATGCTTCATGGAAGTTTCCAGAGCGGCGACTGGGGGTGTAAGCCCAAAGAGAATAGTCTTAGAATGCAATTCAGTGGTATAACAGAACAAGACTGCAAATGCTACACTCCGTCATGCAGTACACAGATTTTGTTAAGGCGTCCTTGACTTCCAGAATGTCGTGCAGTTTCACAATATATGTGTAAAAGTACGTTCGTGTACGCCCCCAAGGAAAGTGTGGCAGTCTGCACTGATCACACATTACATTGTACCTGTGTCGTAGCATCTAACTACGAAAACCAGTTGCAGAGTGAATGTAGCGATACGCATTCCGTATATGAAGGGTCGAAGTGGGGGACCAGTGCCGACCACTTTTGCAGCGCGAAAAGAACCGTTGGCTAGGAGACGGGGAGATCACAGAACCATTGTGGACGCAGTGCTTGCGAGAGAAACGTCTGGACACGCTACCGTAATTATAATCAAGCAATGCTATTTAAACTCGAACGTAGATAACCGATTAGTTACTGTTTATGTAAAGTGTCGTATGTCGAAGCACCACATCCTTGAGACGCATACAGAAATGTCAAATCAGCTTCGCGCAGTATCACACTGAGGATAATGGTGGGCGTAAATGCTGTGTGATGCCGCTGGTGTCTCCTAGTTTGAGGTTATGTTACTGGTAGCAGATGTTGTGTCTCGTCGATGGTAAACTCAAGTACATGCGAAACATGTGATGACAGACTGCATCCTGTGATGTCACATATGTATAGTTGTTAATCATATGGTGCGTTCCTAACGTGGGCCTTCGGTTATTACTGCAACATGGCGTACAAAGAAAGCCGGTAGTGAACTGTGTTATTCGATGTGGCAGGGGCTCAAGGCCTGTGTCTCCAGCATCCGCTGTATTCATGTTTGTCTTTTAGTAATTGTTTCCAATTGTTTCCCCTTGCAAGATGCCTGCGTGTCACAATACAGTCAGGTCCTACTGAATGGCGGAGGTATGCCGATCAAATCCCGCCCTGGCCACCAGATATCGTGATTTCATTTCTTTGTAAGTTACCTCGGAATCTCGAAACTACGGCAAGGATAGTATCTTTAAGGACGCGACGATCGCCTTGTCTGCTACGTCCTACCGACAGTACCGATCAGTTTTTATTACCAATGTACGGTACAGAATAATCTTCAGTGGGACCAATGTCATTAAAGAATCAGGGATAAATCATCTTTAATGATGAGTTGTGTCTCAGTAGAATGACTCACTATGCGTTCGACGGCCGGGGTACATACATGACGGACCGCAACGCCGGATGGTCCTCCCTAGGGCAGTCCGCAAGCATTGTGTTAAGACACGTGCATACGACTCACCACACGTGGTAATCTTCTCATCTCGTTAAAAAAAATGTATAACGCATGTATTGAGCAGCGTCGTTAAATAATCGGAAAACAAATCTTGCGTCCTTTGCTAAAACCATCAGCTGATTGTGTACGAAATTCTGCCCTCGATGACTGAGAAGGAAAGCATGCAGCGTGGATCGATCGGGGACAGCTGTACTGAGTGGGTACAGGTGCACCGAAGAGTTGGGTCGCACCAAACACCTGCTAGATTGCGAACGTCACAAATGACTAATCGTTGTAACAACGTGTTCGAGAGGGCAAAGTACAGCTGATCGTTCTTTGTTTCAGTGTCCTGTATTCAGACCGGCTAGCACGCACGGACCTCGTACTTCCTGCAAGTTCTGTGATGCAGTATGACAGTTGTACGATGTTCTTGCTTCCCTGAAAAAATGCAGTCAACAAAAAGCGTCTACATGCTTTGATATTTTCTCTCGGACCTAAATGAAGGCCAGTGGGAAGATAGGAAGCAGTGGAGTCTAGGTGTCGGACAACGTAGAACAACGTTTTGAAACCGACATACATGCATACATACATACATTCATATATACTTATCCTTGCAGGGGACCCGACTTCTGTACCGTGTCCAAAATTAACGAGCTAATAATGTCCGTGTTGTTTGTAATATGCAGGGCAAACAGACGCTAAATATTCCCCTACTTCTATTTCTGTAGTAAACCCAACTAGATGCACCAATGTGTCAATTTTATTTTATTTTATTTTATTTTATCTCATTTTATTTCATTTTATTTAATTTTATTTTGGACTAACACTCTACATGTTTCGGACGGTTTTTCCGTCCGTCATCAGGAGTTCAAGACTGTACATACAGCAGTGTCTGTTTGACATATGCCTGTTGCTGTGTGTACAGTCTTGAACTCCTGATGATAGACGGAAAAACCGTCCGAAACATGTAGTGTGTCATTCCAAAATAAAATAAAATAAATTTGATACCTTGGTGCATCTAGTTGGTTTTACAATAGAGATATATTACGATGCACGGCCCTATGAACGTCAAAATTCCCCCACTTCTTCCTTCTATTCGTGTTCCTTATTAACAGTCACATATTTTTTGAGCATCTTTTTACAAAAGTTTGGAATTCTCGTGCAGTTGGTGTCAACCTAATACTTGCCCTTTACCATTGCACTAATCACCAAGCATTTGGTACAAGCATAAAAAACACGACAAAAAGAAAAGAACTGTAATACTCATTTTTAGACAGCCCGTGATTATTTTTCTGAAGAGTGTTAGCCGAGCAAAAGAATTTCGCTTTTTGCAATATTTCTGCATCATAAGCATGACGGACAAAAATCTGGGACATCATTATTCCTGGTGCCAAGCGCTCCTGCTTTATATCTTATGCTTTACGTAATGTGAGATTTTGTGGCTAATAGAAGTGAGTTACTGAATCTTAAATATAAGAATTTTTTTTTAAAGCCAAATAGAAATGTTGGTGTGCGTTGTTCCAGATACATGTTAGCCAATTAAGGGTTCATATTCCAAAAAAAATGTAATTTTAAGGACCTCTGTTTGACTGTGTTAAGGGCAAACAGAACACTGTACCTGTAAGTACTGGTATGGAGGTTAGTATTGCAGTGTAGCAGGAATATTCGGATGGTAGTCTAAGTCAGAGTGTAATATCGCAACCGTCAGAGATACTGCTGTTGTTCAAAGGACATCAGTTTGGCTACTTTATTCACCTTAGAACAGACCGTGAAGGTCCAGAGGGGGCTTTAGATGGGGCTGGTGATCAACACCACGCTCCGGCCGCTTTACTCTCTCTACAATGACCCGCTACCCATTGTTCAGGAAGCTTGGTAAGCAGATAATTTAGGTTGCACGTTTCACAGAGATATTTGGGTCGTAACCTACATCTGTAAGTACTGGGGTGCTGATAAGTCCTTAGCCCGACCAGTAAGGAAACAAGCTGCGCCTGTCAAAAGTGGGATGGGCAGAGGAATGGATTGGTATGGCTAGAGTAGGGACAGGTGGTGGACTCTTGTGAATGTGGTAATGAACCTTCAAGTTCCATAAAATGCAGATAAAGTAGCTTGTTTCCTTCCTGATCGGGCTAAGGACTTATCAGGTCCCCTGCAATAATCCAAACCCCCAAAGATTTTTCTTACACACAAAGTATGAAATTTATTGTGCTAGGGTATCTTTGCATGTGAAAACACGACCGTTGCTTTTCATTTCAGGTCTCAGGACTTGTCGGTAAAGCAGACACCTCTTGTGACGTACGGTCAGTTGCAGTCGACGTCGGAAATTTCCTTTTAACTACGATGTACATATTTAGGAACGAAGAGTTCCAAACAGCACGTGTTCTTGATTCAACAGAAATATGGCGACAGTTTGTGATGTGCCTCAAGAAAGTGAAACTCTTTGACATCTCAGATTCGCTGTTACAAATTACGGATTTCACATGTTTTGATGGCGATGTATATGGGCGACATGGAAGATTTATGGCTTTCATGGTGTTTCTGAGTTCTGTTTTGGGGTGGCAACAGGTAGAGCTGTACTATGTGTTACCGAAGTTAAGGACTTCTTTATTGTATGCGTGACAAAGCCTCAAAATGGAGAATGTAAGTATATCCAAAACGTCGGCAGTACGCTCTACTCCTGTAAAACGGATCCACATGAGATACATGTTCCGAGAAATTCTATAAAACTACTACATTAAAGACACAACAAGTGCAGCTTGTAGAAGAAAGAGGGAATTATTGAAGAATTCTCATACGCCAATCACTGCTATTTCAAATATTTCACTCTGAGTGCTTACGGAGGGGAGATGCAGGTGTACCAGAGATGTTTGCTTCAAGGCAGTGGAAAGGACAAACGAGCTGATTATTTAAGGCGAATAACAGAAGCATTACTCATACGGTGACGTATAAAAGATTACTTATACATTACTTCTGCTAACGTTCGACCGTAAATTTAATTTCCAGGCTAATTCAATTCTGTGTAACGCATAAAATGTTTACTTTATAAAATTATATTTTTATGGATTATTAAATGTGAGATATTTAATGTTAACCTCATCTTTTGAATCACATGTTTCTGGTAAGATTCCGAAATGAAAAAGTATTTTTATAGATCTGTATATGCTGGCATCAAACTGTTGGTTGGATGAAATTAATAAAGACAACCTATTAACATTTGCATAGCCCATAACGTCATTCCTCAAATATCGTTAAGCAGAGTGTAGAGCTTAGTCTTGCCCACATACCTGAAATTATTGAATATCAGAATTGAAAATATACTGATTGTAATGAACAGTGTACAGTGCTGGGTTTTAGTTGAAGAATGAAAGACCAACTCGATGTCACTTGCTATTTTATTTCACTTCTTATGTGCTCAACATGTTTCGGACATTAATGTATCCATCATCAGGAGCTTGTGACTGTGCTGTTGAATTACCACATCGGTCGTTTTGTTCTCGGTTCGTTGTGTGTTGGAGATTTGGTGCGGTAGGGTTTGAGTGTTGCAGGCTTCAGCCTGCAACACGGACACTACTCAAACCCAGCCGCACCAAATCTCCAACACACAACGAACCGAGAACAAAACGACCGATGTGGTAATTCAACAGCACAGTCACAAGCTCCTGATGATGGATACATTAATGTCCGAAACATGTTGAG
>Ga0136643_10019414_pt1 | contig 10272 bp, 11 predicted proteins | sample TergutLab28metaG_FD_96883 | JGI IMG/M metagenome (GOLD analysis project Ga0136643, IMG submission 96883) | Labiotermes labralis P1 segment gut microbial communities from Petit-Saut dam, French Guiana - Lab288 P1 (version 3) (version 3) | ecosystem: Host-associated > Arthropoda: Insects >... | reverse complement strand
CCAGGATAGAGACAGGTGGCGGACGCTTGTGAGTGCGGTAATGAACCTTCGGGTTCCGTGAAATGCGGGGAATTTCTTGACTAGCTGCAAACCAGTTAGCTTCTCAAGAAGTACTCTGCACCACGGAGTAAGTAAGTAAGTGCTTAAAAGGAATGCATGAATTTGAGATTGTGTATTTTCAGTTTTTCACCGTGCATATTGTCACAATTCACATTTATTCACCAACACATGCACACTTTTTAATGACACTATAAAACTTTAATTTGTTAAAATAGTTAAAATCTCCGACATGTTTCAGTTTATACTTAAACCATCTTCAGGGAGCTATTAGTTCATGTTAAAGTTACTTGTATCTCTTGTTGCTGTGACGGTATTGTGGCAGCATGTCATTCCCTGTTTGTGATGGGTTTGGATGTTATATTACTAATCACAGACACAGTGAAACAAGAGGAAGATTAGTAATACAACATCCGAACCCATCGCAAACAAGGAACGACATGCTGCCACAATACCATCACAGCAACAAGAGATATAAGTAACTTTAGCATGAACTAATAGCTCCCTGAAGATCGTTTAAGTATAAACCAAAACATGTCGGAGATTTTAACTATTTTAACAAATTAAAGTTTTATAGTGTCATTTAAAAGTGTGCATGTGTTGGTGAATAAATGTGAATTGAGATTGTGTATATCCATCTGTATGATTATCCCAAGAACTGCTTATTAACACCTTTCATGTCACTTGAGGCTAACCTAAGTTTATGTTTGTTGAATTCTATGCAGTTGGTGTTAACTTGGAGATGTATGAAGTTTGGAGGCAAGAATGACACTATTCCAATATGGGTTATATCGTTGCAATCTTCTTCAAAAAGAATGAGTAAATTTAATGTGTATTCTTTTTATATGAATGTTTAAGGTTGAATCAGTGATGTCTTTTAGTTTTTGTTTCCAAGTTGTATGATTTATCGTCCTTAAGTGAAACTTCAGATATGGCAATAACTGACGAGCTTCGTCATTTGGAATTGTATCTGTACGATGAGTTCCAGAAGGGACGCAAAGTGGCTGATTTGTATGAGCTTGTACAGTATGCTGGAAACATTGTACCGAGATTGTAAGTATGTTTTCATGGACTGTATATGGTGTTTGTGTTTCACATGTTGTCATACAGCAGGGTTGCACAAATTCTGAGTGCCTGGTTGCCCAGGTAATAAAATTCTTTAAAGTGGTGCCTAATATTTTCAGCATAATTATTGAAGCCCCCCCCCCCCATGTACAAAATTTGTATCAGTTCACATGTAACAAGCATTCTGTGACAGGTAACAGTAAGGTTAACAGGTAATTGCAGAGTTGTGGGTGTACAGCATGGAGCTCACTTCATGTTTCCCTTTTGGTGCCTAAAGTTGTGAGGTGGCTCCAGAATTTTTGGAACATTTTTATGGGTTTTGAATAAATGCTGGAAAGTGGAAATCTTTTTAGAATCAAACTCCTTAAATGTTTTTTTAAGAGTGCATAATTTTCAGTGTTATTTGTAATAGTGTTAAGTTCAAAGTGACTTCACTGTATCGGTGGTAGTTCATGCCATGCCTCTGATCCTGGTGGAAGTCAGTTTCTCATTGTGCATTCTCTATCCAGTTGCTTGACTGACTGTCATATCCTGGCTTACCTGCCATTTCAAATGCAGTGATTTTAAGGTTGGTCAATTCTAAAAACAAATTTTACATTGCGCTCCGATGTATGTATGTAGTGCCTTCATATCGAATGTGTTACATTGGAATAGTTCTGAAGTGTTCTATTGGTGGAAGTGATACAACTTCATTATATGCAAAAATTCAATTTTCAAACTGAAATTTACTTGTTTTGAGTATTAACTGGGCCAGTTCAGAACATTTTTTTGTAAGTTTACTTTGCAATGTCCAGGCTGTGAGAAGTGTATAAGATTTTCTGGAGTTTTCAGGCCGATTCACACGTAGCATGCCATGCCCATGCCGTTCCCCTGCTGTGCCATGCCATGCCCCTGCCATGCTCCAATAATGCCGCGTCCTTTGTGAAAGACCGCGTGGTAGCCAGAAATATCCGAACTCTTATTCCAACAGTATAACAGATCATCTTTCTTGTAGTGTGCTGCTACCACTCTTTTCCCTGTCATGACGAACGTTGTTTGGTTTCACACTGGCCACCTGCATCTTAGATTGATATACTGCTGATAACAATCTTTGTGTAACTCTGCATGGTAGCTGACAGAAGCCGAACGCGAACAGGTAGCCCACGTGCCGTCTCTCAACGGACGTGCTATGCCATGGCCTTGAGAAGAATGGCATGGTCGGAGCATGGCATGGCAAGTATGAATCAAACATGGCCACACTGTGTAAATCAAATGGGAAAGACAAATTCTAAACCCTAAGTGGCATGGCATGCTATGTGTGAAACGGCCTTAATGGGTCCAACGTTTAGGTACCATCAGATATGTGAGGGTTACTTGAACTTGAGCTTATTAGACTAGTTAATTCAGAGCAGGTTAACTGAATGGAAGACGCTTGGTAGTTTGTAATGTACCATTAAACTGAGACATTTTTGAACATTGAACTCACTGTTTCTCTTTTCACTTTTAAATGATGTTATTTCAGTCAGTAATTTTTATTTAAACTTCAAAATTAGGATCAATTCACTTATTATTAACTTGGAGACTGCAAACTTCTTCACTTTAGGTAGGACAGAAAACATTAAAATTTAGGCATCTGGGTTATCATTTCTTGTAACCAGGTAACTTTGCCAGTATTTCCATCAACAACATAATACTCTTTGTTCATAGTGACAGTCCACTGTATACCTAAGCAAAGGGTTGCACAGAAGGTCAGAAATGATTGAGATGTCAATGCTGATGTGGTGGCCACCCTAATGGTTCCATTCCTTTCTGTTCTGTTAGTACAGAAACATAAGTGTCAGAATGCCACAATTGGAACTTAAGGAAGATTACTTTTGATTTTTTGTTTTGTGTATGATGGTTTATATTTATGTGTGGAAGTGATTGGAAATGAGGAAGTTGCCACTCAGTACGTTTATATCCCTGTTTATTTGGAACCCATTAATCGCTGTGATCAAAATGACCTGCCAGAAGCACTGCAGACTTGTACAGGGTGGGGCAAAATAACCTCCGTAAATTTTAAGGTGAATAACAAAAAAACTATTCAAGATACAAAAATTTTATTTTTGGATTCTGAAACTACAGCATGGGAAGTTTTAAATCACATAGTCTTAAAAAGAATTTCTTGCAAGTGGTGGCCGTTGTTTGCTTGGTGTTTGCGTGCAGAGCACCTGGGAGACTGCAAAACGGATCGTCTGACATTCTCGATGTTCTCTGGTGTTCCAGAGGTCCATGGTCGCCCTCATCTTTTTTCAGACACACTTCCCGTTTCCCTGAAGTTCTCAACCCACAACAGAGTGGATTTTCGGTCCGGTACTCGGTCCCGAGGGGGGATTTGGTAGCGAGTACGGAACGCATGCTGCACCGCTACGATAGAGTGACTTTGCGAAAAGTAGGTTTCGACGGCAAATGCGCGCTGCTTGTTGGACCACACCATCTTTAGGACTGCGGAGTGTTGTGATGGGAACTTCCCAACTACATGCACCTTTCGAGCCCAACCCCACCCTTCTACGGCCTCCCCTTCCTTCACAATGCCCTACTGAAAGTAGGGAGGGTATTTTGCCCCACCCTGTATATCAGAAGGATACCTTAAGCTTTACCATAAACTTGATATTTATGTCTCACACAATTTGACTTCACGAAGTGGTTGCATCTGGCTTGCTAAGTTCACATGCGCTTGTTTTGACAGGTACCTGTTGATCACTGTTGGGCTGGTGTACATTAAGACAAACACTTGTCTAAAGCGCAACTTGCTGAAGGACATGGTGGAGATGTGTCGAGGAGTTCAGCATCCACTTCGAGGCCTGTTCTTACGGAACTACTTATTGCAGTGCACACGCAACGTGTTGCCAGATATTGCTGAGCAAGAGGATGAGTCAGAAGGCTCGGTATGTCTGCGCTTATAACTGCGTTAGGGTACTTGTAAAATGACAGCCACATTAAATATTTGGTGGAGGCTTTTACAGCCAATTGTAAATTTGAACATATTACATCAGAAATGTGGTTTTTAGAAAGAAATATGAGTTATTTCATGTGTTAGACGTGAATGTGGGGAAAGGAAAATCTGACAAATGTCTGTCACCTGTCAGTGTCACTCCACTGTTTATGTTGGTGGTTGGCTGAGTGGGTTATGTAATAGGATAAACATGCTGACAGGAAGTGGCAGCTGATAGTTGTCAGATAAGTTAATGGCCCTATGGTAAGATATAAAAAATAATTTGTGTATAATATTGTACATAATGGTTTTGTTCCTCGATTTAGTTTAATTACATTGTAAGGGGAATGAGATTTTTACAGAATTCAAGTTGTTTATGTTACATTCTGAGTAGTACGGTTTGTGGCGAAGTGTAAAGATGTTCCTGTATTGACAGAAGACTCTGTAGTGTACTGTGTTTTGTGTGTATAGGTGTCAGATTTGTGCAATGTGCTAATGTTTTTTTTAACTGTTATTTTGTGAAATGGATAGGTTCGAGATTCCATCGACTTTGTCCTGATGAACTTCGCAGAGATGAACAAGTTGTGGGTGCGCATGCAACACCAGGGACACTCACGTGATAGGGAACGGAGGGAACGTGAACGGGAGGAGCTGCGTATTCTTGTAGGCACCAACTTGGTACGACTTTCTCAGCTAGAGACGGTCAACCTCGACAAATACAAGAAGGTAATCCTTATTGTTGCACCGTGCATTTCATAGAGTCACTGCAATTATTAACCAACAAATGCACTAAATAAAATTTCACATTAAAACACTTAAAATCGCTCCGACATGTTTCGATCCTAAGATCATCCTCAGGGAGCTACGTTGTTCCTTGCTAAAGTCATTTTAAAAACATTTGCAAAATAATTCCATTATATTAACAGGGTGTTGTGGCAGCATATCGTGTTGTGTAAGAGTACGTCGTTAGGAATGCGTCTGGCTATGGTGTGCGTCATGTGAACACACGATGTCGGAGTGATCTTAAGTGTTTTAATGTGAAATTTTATTTAGTGCATTTGTTGGTTAATAACTGAAGTGACAAGAAGGTAATATTTTGTATTTCATATTTTGGCTGATTAACCATTACAAATTGCATAAATGGTAAAGTGGTAATAAGTTTTCACAGCAGCTTGGATAGAGAGATTAATGACAACTGAGGAACTTGATTTCATGTATCATGTATTTGAAGGGTAACATTTAAACCTTACCCATCAAATCAAATTAAACCTTTCATCCACAGCTTTGGTATTATTCCTGTCTCATATTCAAAAGGAACAAGTTTATAATCTTTTCGTGCAGATTTTTTGTGTCTTGCCATATGGTGACTGCGTTTCTGGGGCCATATAGGGCAGCACCTTTCTAGACCTGTACTTTTTAGTAACACCATATTTCATGTTACTGAGCCTGTGAACCATGAAGTGTGCAAATATTTATCTCTGTAAGCTCACATGCTATTTTTTTTTCTCAGTTGGTATTACCTGGGATTTTGGAGCAAGTAGTAAGCTGTAGGGATGCAATTGCACAAGAGTACCTTATGGAATGTATTATACAGGTAAGTTGAACTTCTAATTTTTTACCTTGATTTTTACACCTTTCCCACCATTCATTGTTAGGAAAAAATACCAAAAGATCCGTGTTTGTTCTACAAAATGTTCTTTATAATGTAGTGGAGCTGTTGTGTGAGTGCTGCATTATTAGGCACAGAGGAAGATCTACCCCCTGTTCTTAATGAAGCACCATACCTTGAAGATGTGTAAATGAGTTCTTAAACTCTGCACTAGATGGAGATGTGTGCGCACTTCCATGCTGTAGCCACCTAACCTCTTCGTAGCTGGTCTGGGTACAACGAGGAAGACAAAATTACTGCCTTTGGCAGGAATTGAATGCTGGTCATTTTGCATATGGGTAGCCAGGATAGTAAGAGATATTCTTCCTGATTCAGTAACACACCACATCTAATTTATTTTGAAGTGAAGATTTGATACATGTCCATGAATGATCTTTTGCAGGTGTTTCCAGATGAATTCCACTTGCAAACTTTACATGCATTTCTGAAATCATGTGCAGAGTTACAGACGGGGGTGAATGTCAAGAATATCATTATCACTCTTATTGACCGACTAGCTACCTTCTCCCAAAGGGCGGACACTGCAGTGGGGACCTCTGGCATCCCCAGTGACGTCCGCCTCTTTGACGTGTTTTCCGATCAGGTGGCCACGATTATTCAGGCAAGTTTGACCAGATTTTACTATAGAACCTGACTGTCATGATCATTGAAATATATGGGCACTTTACATATAGATAATTTGTGCCACCTTGCCAAAAATTCTGCTGGCATTCTCGACTGCAAGCTTACATGATTTGAATGTAAGACATTTTTGCGTGTGTTCTTGTGTGTGCATATAATAATGTTAGTAATTGCCTCCACTTCACAATTTTTGCATTCAGTTTGTTAAACACGTTCTGCTCTCCATTACAGTCTCGACAAGATATGCCACCGGAGGACATTGTTGCCCTGCAAGTATCGTTGGTGAACCTGGCACACAAATGCTACCCGGACCGTGTCGATTATGTTGATAAAGTTCTGCTCACCACATTACAGATCTTTCAGAAGCTGAATATCGACAGGTTAATGATATTTTCCACTTATTTTCGGTTGTAAATTCTTACTTACATGATATGTTTATTTTGGAAACTGTAGTTTTAGTCTTCCCTTGCTTAGGAAGAAGAATTAAAGGTCTGCTTCTGTCAATATTCTTCCATTTTTCAACATTTCACACATAATGTAATATTTATTTTAAAAAAATGGGGGGGTGGGGTGGGGAAGGGTACAGAAATAAGGATTATAACACCAGACAATGGTTATTCACGTGGCATTGCCACAAATGCCTGTAGACGAGCTCACTTTTTAATTTCCCTTGTTTGTCACTTTTATGTACCACCTAATGTCAGGCTTAATATTATGCATCCTGCTGCATTTCATCTGCCTTATTGTTTTTCGTGTCATATTTGTTGTTTCTGTGGTTTGGAGAGTAGGGAACACACATCAGGTGTGTTCTTCTGTTGCAGGATTGAATACAACAGCGCTGTGTCTCGAGAACTGACTAAGCTGATGAAGATCCCAGTTGATAACTACAATAATCTCTTAACTGTCCTCCAGCTGCAGCACTATGCTCCTCTGTTAGACACCTTTGACTATCATGGTCGAAAGAACTTGGCCGCATATATAGTCACTAATGCTCTTGATAATGAGACCCTAATACCAACACAAGAGCAGGTAAGAAATTTATGTAGCAGCAGTTTGATAGTGAAGGAATGCCATTTGCCTTGCTGCCTGTGTACATTTCTGTTTGTTGGGGGCTGTTGTAGGTAAATAATGAACTGCACTGTAACTTGAAAAGAAGTGTCTTAGACCAATGTTTGTGTTAAACTTTTGCATTGCTTAATACACGTAAAAGGCAACGTCTCAGTACGCACCATGAAGGCGTACAGGGGGAGTAGGGATACATTTCCACTCATTCTTAAGCTTTGCTGTGATTGGTGGTGAGTAATGAGTTTCACTTCCTTGTCGCCCAGCCGCCAGAGAAAAGAGTACCCACTGGGTGGGCTCCAGAGCTGGTCTGGACATTTTGGAATGGAGAGAAATATTTTTTTTTAAATGGTTGTTAATTGATCTGGGGATTGTCCAGCCCAGTTGCCTAGTTACTGTACTGACTGTGCTATCATTTGCATAAAAATTACTCTGAAGTTGGTTGCCTGTATTGCAGCAGCACCTTGCGTAAGGTATCACTGTATTGATATTGTATAGGCATTTAATTGTATGGAACGTTTATGTTTCTTAACATTGTGTCAGATTACAAACTTGTTAATCTGTTGTGTGGTTGACTGTGCATTGTAATTTTAGTGTGGATAAGAAACCAACTAGATGTTACTTATGTGTTATCCTCTATTTCTCCTTTGCAAGTAGCTCAACATGTTTCGGGCAACCATGTGCCCATCTTCAGGAGCTGACGACTGCAGTTGTGCTATGAACTCCTCAATGGACACACTACATGCTAACCGGTTCTGACAGCCTTCCTGCAGCCATGGCACAATACCAACACCTGGCGATACCACTACACAATCGTCAGCTCCTGAAGATGGGCACATGGTTGCCTGAAACATGTTGAGCTACTTTTAAAGGAGAAATAAAGGATAACACATAAGTGACATCTAGTTGGTTTCTTATCCACACTACAAACTTGTTGTCTTGCAGTGCCAAGTGTAATGTGTACTGTCAAACAAATTAATGAGATTAGTTTGTCCTTGAATACGGTGGTTGTAATATTGTGTAAACAAAAAAATCTACTCGTGAATAATACATTTTGATGGGTAGACAATAGCGTGATGTGGCGTTTACCCTTTGTAGTTGGAATTAATAACTCAGGGTGATATGCAGACGAAAATTAAGTGACCAGCTTGTTCTTGGGGGGCAACAACTTGTGGTGAATTTGGTACTTGAAATACATATTGCTCATCAACTGCAATCAGCATTCAGTCCAAAATGGCTAAGAGGAAGTGGAGTCAGTAGAATGATAAAATTCCAGCGTGACCTTTCCAGTGTGGTTTTACCTACCTTAAAAATTTTAACAGGTCATGAACCAAGGTTCATTTGCTAAGATTCTGATTATTGTGAATAAATTTACTGCTTTTGTGTCTCCCTATTTCTTAATACAGCATCAACAGAACCCACATGAAAGGTATACCAACTTTATGTTTCCTGCATCTGTCTAGACAAAAGAGCCTGACTTGTGTGAATAAAGCATGGTGTCAATTTAAAGAAATCCTGTTGGTGCTCATAGTTCATGGCAAAGGTGCTGCAGATATTGTAATATGCTGTGCTGTATTCGTCCAGGTGGATGCTGTTCTGACGATGCTTTCGTCGCTAATCCAAGATCAGTCGGACCAACCTTCTACTGAGGAAGACCCAGAAGATTTTGCAGAGGAACAGGGTTTACTGGGGAGGTCAGTAAATTCAGCAGCTGGAATTTACTTTCAGTTTTATGCACAAGAAAAATATTTTAGAATCTTTTCATGGAAATATTGTTATGGCTTATGACAGAAGCAACAATAAAAAGCTTAGATATAAAAATCTTCTGCTACTGTAATAGGCTGATAACCCTTAAGACTTCATTGAAGCATGTTACCATTGGGGATTTAAACTTTTGTATTTATTGTATGGTATAATTTTCACTTAACAGTTTCTCATCATGGGAAACTACATATGCTTCTGTCAGATTTAATTGAACTATATTATGTAGGTGTGGGCCAAGTAGCTCAGTCAGTACAGCAACTGACTACTGGCTGGATGGTCTGGGATTAAATCCTGGTGGTGACGAGTTTTTCCACCCATCCAGACTGGCCTTGAGGCCCACCCAGCCTCCTGTACAATGGGTACCAGGTCTTTCCCAGGGGTAAAGTGTGGCCCGGGCGTACTGCTGACCACTCACCCCCTTCTAGTGCCGCGGTCATGGAAGAGTACAGCTATACTTCTACCCACACTCTGGGCCACACCGGACCTGTAACGGGATCACTTTACCTTTCCGTTTTTTGCATTATATAGATATTTCTCTGTGTATGCAAGTTCTTGTATGTGCTTAGTCTTACCTGATTTTAATGTGTGCAGGTTTATTCACCTCTTACGCTCAGAGATTCCTGACCAGCAGTATCTGATACTCAGCACGGCACGTAAACATTTTGGGGCTGGAGGAAACCGGCGTATCAAATACACCCTGCCTCCTGTAGTTTTCCAAGCTTATCAGCTTGCGTTCAGATACAGGGCACTCAAAAATGAGGTAAGTTTGAGGGATGGTGGTAGAAAAGTTTAAGTGAAGCAGAGTTGCATTCACAGAATTTGTAGTTCAAAATCTCTTCCTCGGGCCCAAGCATACTTCCAGTTTTGTTGTGTTTTAAAATTAGTGTTTCTGTGCCTTGTACCGATGAGTGGGTCCTTAACCTTTTGACGCCTAATGTCAACTATAGTGGTCGTACCACACCGCTAACCTCTAAAGTTGCATTTTATATATTTATTCAACAAATATAGGTACTGAATATTTTAAACACGGTATATAATCTCCGTTTTTTTCTCTTCAAAATGCAGTTTATTTCATAATTCT
>Ga0136643_10019411_pt1 | contig 10273 bp, 8 predicted proteins | sample TergutLab28metaG_FD_96883 | JGI IMG/M metagenome (GOLD analysis project Ga0136643, IMG submission 96883) | Labiotermes labralis P1 segment gut microbial communities from Petit-Saut dam, French Guiana - Lab288 P1 (version 3) (version 3) | ecosystem: Host-associated > Arthropoda: Insects >... | reverse complement strand
TCTTCTTCTCCGCCTCCTCCTCCTCCTCCTCCTCCTCCTCCTCCTCCTTCTTCTCCTCCTCCTCATCATCCTTCTCCACCTCCTCCCCCTCTCCTTCTTCTAATTCTTCTCCTCCTCCTCCTCCTCCTCCTCCTTCTTCTTCTTCTTCTTCTTCTTCTTCTTCTTCTTCGGCGCTACAACTCTGATAGTCTTAGCCTTCTCGACGATATCCTTCCATTTAAGGCGGTCTTGTACTTGTTCTGCCCACTTCATAAGCGTCATCTTCTTATGACAGCACCCACTTACCATGTCATTTCTTTAATTATTCCTAATAGTTCGTCGTTTGCTCCATGTTTTCGTCTTTCCTGATGACCAGTAATCATCGTGGTCTTTATCAGTATAATCATAAAATTCGCAAACCTCTGTAACCATGTAGGTAAAGGTAAAGGTGACCCCGTAACGTGGAATTGGAGGCACAGACGGGTTGGATGGGTGTGGGTGGTCAACTCCACGCCCCGGTCGCTTTACCCCTGGGAAGGAGGTCCAGCATCAATTGAACAGGAGGCTGGGTGAGCCTCGGGGCCGGTTTGAACGGGTGCCGAAAATCTCGACACCACCGGGAATCGAACATCGAACCGTCCACAACGTATCGAATCACTATACCTACTGAGCTATGCAATCCCACAATCATGTATGTAACTAAAATAACGAAAACAATTTTTTTTTAGAACCGGTGGCAGGTGTAGTTGTAGGTGGACTGTTGCAAAGCTGACAAATACTCGTACTGACATTGCAATTGTACTGTCGTAGTATAGCGGCTGGTATAAGAGATGTTTTTAAATGCAGTACGATAGTTTTTACCAATATTTGGTCTGGTCATTATCTTCAGTCTTATTTTTACATGATCTGTATTATTGACAGTACTGCAGTAATGGCGTTGACGGCATGTGTATATGTATATTGTATACAGAGGGTGCCAAAAAACGTATACACAATTTAAGAAAGGAAAAACTATTAAAATTGCTCCTCGAACGACAGCCGTGCTTCCGCCATTTTCTTTAACTGTCCTGCCTGTCGCATGGTGACGCTAGCATTCATTTGATTAACGCCATCTTTTGTGCGAACGTCCTACTGCACATTGCTACCGTAATTCAACTTCGAAAAGTAATACATAGATAACATCTCTTAAAACGTATATACATTTTTTTTGGCACATCCTGTATATGTAAATTATTTTTAATGCATGTATGCGACAGTTTTGTTACAGAAGTATCAACCTGTGCACATTAGATTTAACTTTATTTTAGGAGCCCAAACGAAGTCTGAGCTTATCTCTGTATGCACCGAGGGGTGGGGGAGTCTTGAATTAAAATTATGGGATTCCATAAATTACGTGTCACGTGTTGTGTAATAGTTTCACAAAGCTCACTGATGTAGGTAACGGAAGAAGGGGGAATTTTTTTATTTAACAACGCTGTAAGTTGATATGGCGTCGATGGGAGGTGAGTAAGTGAGTATGGAGCTTTGGTGTAACACCACTCTACAAATTACTGTACCTGGCAAGTATTTGCAGTCTGAAGTTGTTATGATTAAGCAATTTTCACCACCTGCAGAAGACATTAGGTGCCGAGGAGGATGTTTGTGCCTAAGAGAAGAATGGAGTATACTACATAATGTGGAACTTGCTGATCTGTACTGCTCACTAAATATTATTCGGGTGATCAAAAAGAGAAGAATGAGATGGGCGCGGGCATGTAGCATGTATGGGGGGATAGGAGAGGTGCGTACAGGGTTTTGGTGGGGAAACCTGAGGGAAGGAGACCACTTGGAAGACCCAGGCGTAGATGGGAGGATAATATTAAGATGGATCTTCAGGAAGTGGAATGGGGACATGGAATGGATTGATATGGCTCAGGATAGGGACAGGTGGCGGGCCTTTGTGAAAGCGGTAATGAACCTATGATTTCCATTAAATACGGGGATTTTCTTGACCAGTTGAGGACCTGTTAGCTTCTCAGGAAGCACTCTGCTTCATGAGTTAGTGGGAGTTAGAAGAAGATATGGAAAGGGCCCGTGGACCAGTTGGAATCCGTCACATAAAACGCTTCTGTTTAGAAACATGATCATAAAATCATGTTTTGATGTTTTCAGCAAGTTGGCTGAACCAGTAACACTTCTGACGTAGGTGCCCATTTCGAACGTCGGTCGGAACACCAATTATCACATTGTTTCCGCTTTCTTAGTTCTTCCAAGCAAATACCGGGATAGCACCGCTGTGACTGCTTCTTTCTACGTCCTTCTTGTTTCACTATTCCCCATTTCCCAGTCATTCGACGCTGTTACTGAGAGTGCCGTTAAATCAACTACATATGAATCAATTGAACTAAACACAGAATACTCACTCGCTCTTGTTCTGATACGATAGTATGTAATGTACATTGGTAGCAGACGGGCGTCGTGCACAAAAAATACATTCTGCGAATTCTGGGTTTTTTCGCAGCGAGAACACACTGCAACTTGCAGTAACCCTTGTTTGTTGCTTTGAGTCTGCCTGTCTTTAGCGTGACTGCGACTGAAATGGTGTTACTGCCTCATGGTGCCTTCATACGTTTGGTGTCCTCAGACCAATACACCGTTCGACTGAGAGTCGGGGTTGTCGCTGTATGTGCACGACCACGGCCCCGGGTTCTAGACCATGCGAAATTTGTGAGTGCGTCACTTCGCATAGAATGTTGCGTGCTGTGACTCATGACCTGTGTGGTTGAATGTTGCTTGACAGGTATAGTGTCTTAGGACCGGACGGTTGGGATCTGCCCTAGGGACGGCGCAGTTGGATGTTGTGTTTAGAACGGGTTCTGTGGCTTGGTCAGTACGAGGACCCCGTGCGTGCAGAAGGAAACGGTTTCAAGATCAGGGCTCAGTGTCCTCTTACCTCCGACTTAAGTGTTACACATCATACCAGCCGTACCTAGAACAGTATTGGCTGCTGTTGTAAACAGGTAAAGTCACGCCGTTAACACACCACTGGAGGCACAGAGGGAGAGAAGACGTGCATTTCTACTCATGCTTAACTTCGGGGCAGGGTGGGTTGAGTGAAATGTAGGACCCGGCTGCTTTACCCTGGTGAAGACGCTGTGCCCATTGTATAGGAGGCTGGCTGCGCCCAGAGCCGGTCTGGTCGGCCGTGGAAAATTTCCACTACACACAGGTTCAAACCCCGAACCTCCAGCCCTAAGCAAGTCGCTGTCCCGGTCCCAGTGTTGTAGACACCAGGACTGAGGGGTTGCAGTTACCTACCGCCATGCTCGAGCTTTATTCTTGACCTACGTAGTAATAATAGCACATATGAAGTGAGAGTTCTTTAACTAAGTAGAGCATAACTTAAAACCATTGTCATTTATTCTGGTAGATAATACCGACGTTTCGGAGGAACAAGCTGACCTCATCTTCAGGGCATAATTATTCTACCCCGAAGATGAAGGCGCTATATTCTCAGCCGATTTAGTTGAAAAATTTCGCATGTTCTATGCTGGTCGCACGACCAAATTACAAAGACATTTACTATATATATATATATATATACGCGCAGCTGATTGTTGTATATTTTAAACAAGAAAGTTTCCGTATTACAAATTAATTTCCCATCAGAGTGAGAAATTGTGGCAGCGTTGATTGAAACTGACTGTTCCACACCTGAACCACAGGCACAGCAGGACATTTTAGATTTTGGTTCTTTTCTGGCTCCGGTTAGGTTTTCTTTTCTGGGCAGCAGCAGCAACAGTGCTGCTGCTGCTGCTGCTTTTTACTCAGGAGTACTGTTTTGGTCCTGACAGCGTGGTTGAGGGTCTCTTATCTCCGGGAGAAGCTTGCGGAGAAAACGTATAGATCCTGTTCAAAACAGGTGTTTTTTTACTTTTCTCTGGGCAGTATTTTTTAGATGCTCTGTAAGAAGGCTACAAACAAACGTATTCACACTTCTACACAGAACACAACAGATAATTCTGTCTCACGTAATGGAATTAACTATCCCTCACAACACACGACTGCACTTCAGCCAAGTGTATTTTTAACTGGAAGTCATCGGTTACTAGTAGTAAACATGAAAGTCTTATTTCCCCTGCGAATTCACTACGAAGGTCGAAGCCTTGCTGCGGAGTAACGAACGTTATTTCCTTGCAAACGAAGCTATTATCTTGTTGTGATACAGTATACTTCGTAAGAGATATCAGCTCAGTGACTTTTGCAGACTCTTGTTCCATTATCTACACAACCCTCCATCCTGTTCTCAACTACATTGCCATGCCGCTGCAGAACCGTGCGTAAACGCAACAAAGCAGCTGCTGCTGCTGCCCTGAATCCTGCAGTCTTAGCACTACAGCTTAGCCCTCATTGTTTTGTCTGGCACGGTCATTATAGCATGCAGTTAAAGCTTTCTTCTCAGGCTTTCTTTTCCACGGGTCTTTTTGCTCCAACATTGTTTTTAAAATGGTTACCTGTGTTTCCTTCATGAAATATTAGATCAGGGACCAAGCATTAGAACTAAGTTGGCCTTTGGTCACAAATTGGCAATCTAGCCAAGAAATTCAGGGCATTAAATCCAAGGGCTCATCATCGTGCTCAAAAGAGCCCATCACCGGACCTTGTTCTGCACCAGTTAAAAATCCAGGCTAAACACTTTTACCGAGTTTCTTTAATTCATTTTAATATAAGGTAAGGTCGGGTAAGAGGGCACAGTGTCAGTTTCTCGAATCCAGCGACAGGTAGCAGCACAATACCCGCAGCGGCAGTAAACGAAAATACAATAATAAATACAGCAACAGGTGTAGTTTTTGGTGAAGCGTTTATGTTCAGTGTCAAAGTGACATTTTTCATTTCTGGGTAGAATGACTGTAATTTTGTGTGACATATTAAGAATTTTCTCGTGAAAGTCTTCCGTTTCAAAGTTTAGTCAATCTCTTAAAAATCTCAGTAATCAAATAACTATTTGGCTATTTATTTAAAAGTACGATGAAAGAAACTTGGCAGTTGTAGGAAAAGATAATAAAAAGTTAGGAAAATACTGTAAAAAGTGAACGAGTCGTATAAGAGCGCGCGTCTTCTTAGAAGAACCACATTTATACGTAGAGTAAATAATCTTACTCGTAGGTTTTAAAGGACGATTTTCATATTTTGCACAGTGCTTTTCCCAGATGCAATGAACAAGTACACGACGAACAAGAAAGGTCATTAAAATTCACGGCCGAAGTCACGGAGATTGTTAACCGACGTTTGGAAACTCCGTAAGCGCAAAAGGTCAATCGCTGAAGGCTTTGTAGTACCAGAATCAACCCTGAGAAAGAGGTTAAAGCCAGGGACAGTACCGACTTCTGTAGACCGCTTGAAGGCTACGTTTTAAACCGACGAAGAAAAAAAAATTTGCTGATTATTGCAGAAATTTAGTCACCAGATTCAATAGTCTAAAGGAATTAGTGCGCAGAGCGGAATGGCATTGATCGCATATTTAAACAAAGAAAAGAAGTATACCGAAAATAACTGGGCGATCAGCTTTTGCTAAGGACAGAATGATTGCCTCAAAATGCAGTCTGGGGAGAAATGTAGGCTTCGTTGAAGTTGAAGTAACCGGTTTCTTCGATAATGTGCGTGCTGTATTTGAAAAGCACAACTTCCTCCGAAAAGAATTTCTAACACGGATGAAAGTGTTCCCAGTAAGTTACCCAAGATGAAGTGCGAGAAAACGAAAGACTTTTGCGCAACATTGTATTCACAGAATCGCGAATGACTGAACACTGTTAGGTGTTGTTTCATCAGCACTTCGGGAATTTTTTGTTTCCTACAGCCATGTTATTCCCCTCTGAAAAGAATGTGTCATGAATATTGTTTTAAGCTTCGGTCCAATTATCCCCTTGATATCTGACAGAGGATGTGAGAACAGAACTCTCCGTGCAATGGCCGCAACATTTTCAAAACTGTATCACCTCAACGGAAACTTAACCAGTGGTACTTGTTCTACACAGTCACATTTCCCATTGCAGCCTAGAATCCGTTATGTTCTGCAAATCTAATCACGTAACTTTATTCTGCATTCCTCCTCATGAATCACACAAGGTCTAACCTCTGGACTGTGGATTTTTTTGGCGCCCCTGGTATAGGCTTGCTCGCAAAAATGTGGTACTTTTTTTTTTGTAGATCGTGGAAACCGACCGGTAACACAAAGAAACGCAGCAGGGTTATTGAAGAGAGCTTACCTGCGGGTGGTCACACTTGACACAGCAGAGAACGGTTTCAGAGCCTGCGGTATTTATCCCTTTAACCCTCCTTTGTTCTCACCTGGAGATTTCGGCCCTGTAGTAGTTTCATTTCTTCCAAACACAACACCATGTGAAACGACTGGTTCATCTATTTATGCAACAGCGTGGTAATACGTCGCCAAAGCCGTCACCTGCAAACAGTGCTGCTGAGCCTTCGGACAGTCTGTCCTCTTATCCATCAAGGGAGCATCCTGCGTCACAAACCCCTTTCAAAATTTCACGTTTACCCTATAACGATAACGTCCACCTACACAAACAGTCGTGATTAAACAAAGAAATGCGGAAGCAAGATATAATGAAATCGTGTCATGCTCTCCATATGAAAACTCTGTATAAGAGAAACGGTTTCTTAACAACCAAATGCCATGCCAAGCTTCGCATGGCATTTTATTCTCCCTAAGGATGATACATTACCACCGAAACATTTAGGAGAAACCTATCTAATGGATGTAAAAAACGTAAAGGTAAAGTGATCCCGTTACAGGCCCGGTGTGGCCCAGAGGGTGGGTAGAATTATAGCTCTACTCTTCCATGACCGCGGCACTAGAAGGGGGTGAGTGGTCAGCAGCACGACCCGGCCGCACTTTACCGCCGGGAAAGACCGGGTACCCATTTTACAGGAGGCTGGGTGGGCCCCAGGGCCGGTCTGGACGGGCGGAAAATCTCATCCCCACCGGGATTCGATCCCGGACCGTCCAGCCCGTAGCCACTCGCTATACCGACTGAGGTACCCGGCCCACATCTAATGAATGTACTAATCAGAAATTGTACATTTAGTTGGCAGAATGAAAAGCTGTACGTTTCTTAACAGTTTTTTTTTTACCGTGAGAGTTTGTCGTCCAACCCCCAACCTAGAGGGCCAGTCCACCGTATTTATTATAACCCCTGGGCAGGGTGGCCAAGCTGTACCCCCCAGGCACCGGGTACTCATGCCAGTCGCCTTTTACGACCTGCATGGACTGCGGTGGGTCTATTCTGTCCCCCGATCATCACGCGGGGATCCAGTTAGGCCTACTCGCAAATATTTGAGTCAAAGAAGAGAATAAATTTGACAAGATGAGACAAGACAGAGTTTATGTACGGCGGGAGGCTGGTCAGAAACAGTTACACATTTAATCAACAATTGATATCCTGACGAGCCTCCGTTAATTATCTTCAGGTTGGTGACATAAGGAAGGACAACGTGTACACGCATAGGAGTGCTGAGAAACGCGTAGAGAGTTTTATTTCGAACGCTTGGCGGGCAAGATCACTTGGGCTACCCAGACATTATGGGATATTAACCTTCTGGCGCCGGAATTATTTTTTTTTTAATTTTAGCACACTCTGTATATAAAATGTGAATAAAACAGGAACCAAATACGTTAGAATTATGAAACAAACTGCATTTTGAAGAGAAAAAACGGAGAGTATTAAGTTTAAAATATTCAGTGCCTGTATTTGTTGAATAAATATATAAAATGCAACTTTAGAGGTTAGCGGTGCGGTACGACCACTATAGTTGACATTAGGCGTCTAAAGTTTAATATCAAAATGGCTCCTAGACAGTTGGATGAGACGATGTGGACCGGATTTATCTGGCTCAGTGTACAGATCAGTACGGGGCTTTTGTTAACACGGTAGTGAACGTTTGTGTTCCGCAAATGGAGGGGAATTTCCTTACTGGCTGAATAACTGTTTGTTTCTCAAACACTCTCGTCCTAGTAGGTTGCTTTGTTCAGTATGCTTACGCCCGAGCTATGGCCTTGGTATGTATGTGGGTGATAAAATTGGAAGTGGCGTTTACAAAGTGAACCTGCGTGTGGTATTGTGTCACTTACAGTATTGGACAAGTCAGTGTTTGAAGGAGGTGTTAACATTACCTCGAGTTAAGCGAGCCCATCTGCTCTAGTATGTTGTCTAGTACCAACGTCAACGCGAAGAAGTAATGTGATAACGAGGTTCACAACAATTCTGGAACCGGTGTGGTTCGCGAGTCCCAAATTGTAGTCAGCAACTGAAACCTGGGCTACAAGACACCCACCCACACACACACACACACACACACACACACACACACATCCATAGAGTCCGCCATTGGACACGATCCAATGGCACCTCAGTTCGGTTCACATTCTTTAAACTCATTTTGTTAGGCCTATTTTAATATTCTGGTCCAATTCGTTCACGGCTTTATAAGACGCCACGGTCCAAAAATTAATTTTTAACCTATTGTATTTGAAAATCTTCATGTTTGCACCGTGCATCAGTGATAATCAAACACTTTATTATCGAACTAGTGCACAATATATAATATGCAGATACAATTAAAATTATAAAATATTTAAAAGTGCTCCAACATGTTTCGGAGCCTTGTACAATGCTCCTTGATGATGGATCCTCTGTGATCCGAAACATATTGGAGCACTTTTAAATATTTTATAATTTTAATTGTATCCATATATTATATATTGTGCATCAGTTGGATAATAAAGTGTTTGACTACTGTATTTGACTTTTCAAAACATATCAATGTATTGTACTGTACCATTAACATTGTCATCGATGTGTAATACTGAACATTTCCCACTTACCTGAGTTCAGATGCATTTCCGACTTCTCAGGTTCCCTTTCAGTTCGTTTTTCTTAACTGCAGACGTAAGCGGCAACATTTGAAGACCACAAAAAATAAATCCGCGGAGCAGGGTCCGTGAGAAGCTAGTAGTGACGTAAGTGTTCAAAAAATGTCTGACATTTTGTTGAATCCCAAGGTTCATTCCCGTGTTTGCACGGATCCTCCACTTGCCCCTGTACTGAATTAGTTTCATCTACTTCACGCCCTTACAGCCTATTTCTTTAAAGAACCATTCAAATATTATCTTGGCGTCTATGCCTAAATCTTTCAAGTGGCCTTTTTCTCTTAGTTTTCCCCGCCAGAACCTTGTTTGCATTCCTCATCACCCCCGTACGTGCTACTTGCCCCGCCTGTTTCATCCTTCTTTATTTGTTTACCGTAATAGTGTTTGGTGAGGAGTATAAATCATGCAGCTCTTGATTTTTCTGTTTTCTCCTACTTCCTCCTACATCGTCTCTGTTAGCTCAGATATCTTCCTCAGCACCGTATACTCAAACACATTCACCCCTTGTTGTTCCCTCGATGTGAGAGACCAAGTTTCTCGTCCGTTCAAAATGACTTTTTATTGCGTGCATGCGTGTGTGTTAATACAGCATCTTGCGGAAGTAAATTAATTAATAACCACGGAATTTTGTCGATTAGATAATAAGCGTCCTTCTGTGTATTTTAACTCAAGCCTAATTTGTGTTACATGGAAGATACAAGGGCAATCCCAAAATCAACCTTCGATTGGCTGGTTAAGAAAATGCAAAATAGAGAACAAAATTTTATTATATGTAACAGTTACATACATAACTGCATTACTTCACCGCAGAGTTGCCATCCACATTTAGGCACTTGTCATACCGTGACACTAGTTTTTTATAGTCCCTCGTCAAAGTACGATGCCGCCAAGTTATGCAGCCAGATGTTGACTCCATCCATGAGCTCTTCGTTGGTGTAGAAGCGTTGGGTAGCCTACCAGACCATCTTGGTGAAGAAATGATAATCACTTAGTGCCAGGTCCGGACTGTGAGGGTGGTCGAAAATCTCCCAGTTGAAGAGCTTGATTAAATCACTTGTGAACGTTCTGTTTTAAATGGAAGCGAGCGCACGGGCGGTCGTTTCACCGCAGCTTTTTTCCAGACGCAACTTGCGTCATTTTCTGTACGGTGCGGTGGCCTCACAGCGGTTGGCGGTGGCAATGGAACACGAAAGAACATACCTGCTTGCGCGCACGAGCGGCCACCAGTCTTCGTCTGCCGTTCCAAGCAAGTCTACAAATCATGGATCTAGACTTCAAGATTTTTGACAGTGAGAGGTTAATAACTGAGGTGTAGAAAAGGCCGGCACTGTACAATTCATTGATTGATTGATTGATTGATTAGCATTT
>Ga0136643_10019406_pt1 | contig 10274 bp, 3 predicted proteins | sample TergutLab28metaG_FD_96883 | JGI IMG/M metagenome (GOLD analysis project Ga0136643, IMG submission 96883) | Labiotermes labralis P1 segment gut microbial communities from Petit-Saut dam, French Guiana - Lab288 P1 (version 3) (version 3) | ecosystem: Host-associated > Arthropoda: Insects >... | reverse complement strand
GTAGGTAGGTAGGTAGGTAGGTAGGTAGCTAGGTATGTAGGTAGGTAAATAGGTAGGTAAGTAAGTAAATAAGTAAGTAAAGAAAGTAAGTAATTATGCAGCTCTAAAATGCTGTACAAATATTGTGCCTTGTAACAACTTGTTGAAAAGTAAATGCTGATGTGCCGAATAGCACGATACTTATACACGTGCAGTGTTTCTTAGTAAGTAGATGCTAATTAAGGCAGAATTATAGCAATGTATTACACAGCAAAATCCACAAACAGGAGCTTCTATTTACAAAGTTTTGCACCTACCTGCGCAGTGTTTTTTACTTGCAGCACAGCAAGACTCATGCAGATCTTGCGTCCATGTGTCAGGCTTTTTCCTTTGTTATGATTAAGGGTGGAAAATAAAATGTCCCTCGCCCTGTACACCGCACGGATGAGCTTATTCAGTGATAACTGAAGAATAAAAGACCAACTAGTTGCTACTTGTTATCTTATAGGCTCCAACATGTTTCGAGCATTACTATGTCCATCATCACGAGCTCGCGACTGTGATGTTGATTACTACATTGGTCGTTTCGTTCTTGGTTTGCTGTATGTTGGAGGTTAGGTGCGGTTAGGCTGAAGTAGTGTCCGGGCTGTAACCCGGACACTACTCCAGCCTAAACAGAAGGTTAATTACCATCTTAAATATTCGGTACTGGAACCTTACTTAAGCCAATTCAATCCCCTCTACTACCACCTAGCTTACTTCTTTACGATACATTTTAATATTATACTGTCTACTGCTTTCTTTTTCCTGGCGAAATTAAGCCTCCATAAGAGAGAATCTTTGACTGAAACGGTATAAAAGCCTTAGTCAGTCGGCCCGTCGGTCCATCTGTACTCATGTTTTACTGCTGCTCCCACTGGATGGATTTACATGGAATTTGATGCAGGGAATTTTAGTGACCATCTGTTAAGGAACTACAGATCGTTAAAATCAGTAAAAATATAGGGCACAATACATGAAGACGTCAGTACGCTTTTTTGTTGCTGGCGACTCTCTTCGAGTGGAATGGTATCAGCATATTATGACAGCCGTGAAATGATTGTTACTTTTCGTTACTCTTCTGACCTCCACTGAAATTCATGTTTAATACTAAATCTTACAAAAACGAATAATAACATAAATAGCTGACGACAGTTATTACATCGTTTGAAAATAGCTAATATTGTTACTTAAGTCATTATGTGTGACTCAACTTTTGCAATTCAAATTTAAAATTAGGTAAGTTTATAACATCGCTGAGAAGACTAAGTGGAAGAGGCATGATACATAACTATACAACCGTGTTAAAATATTTTCATACAGTTGGTGTTATGCATCAGTTAGTTGTTAATCTGAAATTTGAATTGCAATAAATGCCTGACATAAAACGACAAGCAGCAGCAGTGTTAAAAGTACAAGTTACAATATAAATAGGCTACATTTATCGTTGCACCGTTCATTTTGTAGTTTATTTAAGTAATACACCAACAAATGCACATATATAGTCTTTAATAATCTAAAATTTACATTAAAACACTTAAAACGCTCCTACATGTTTCGATCATACGATCATCCTCAGGGAACATACTTTGTCCCTATATAAAGTTACAGTTTAACTGAGTGTTTTAAACTGTGACTTTAGCAAGGAACAAAGTATGCTCCCTGAGGATGATCGTATGATCGAAACATGTATGCGCGTTTATGTGTTTTAATGTAAATTTTATATTATTAAAGACTATATATGTGTATTTGTTGATGTGTTACTTAAATAAATATGCTACAATATTTTCAGACACGTGTTAAATGGGGAAACACAGGTAGTTACTGATGTTGATACACGTTAGGTTACCATATGCTTATGATTTTTAAGTGGTTATAGGTGTGGAGGGAGGACCGCGATAGCACAGTGGTTAAGGTGCTGTGCTACAAATCGGAAGGTCGCTGGTTCGATCCCAGCTGGTGTCAGTGGAATTTTCATTGACATAAAATTCTTCCGATCGCACAATGGCCCTGGGGTCGACTCAGCCTCTAACAGAAATGATTACCAGGAGTATTTCCTATGCCGTTGTCACAAAATCTGGGAGCCTTAACTTCCCGGAACCCTCTGGGCCTGTCCAGACCTGTAACGGGACTGCTTTACCTTTACCTTTATAGGTGTGGAGGGATTGCTGGTCATCCCTGTAGGCTTGAATCATACTACGATCTACAGCAAAGGTTACCTAAACATCTCTTCATTTCAAGTTTTCCGGCCAAAATTTTTTATACATTTCCTTTGGCTCCAGTACGAGCAGCACACATCGCCCAACTCATTATCACTGAGAGATGCGCTCTTCTGGGTTACTACTCAGCGAAATTACCACTACTCGCTGCGCAATAACCCAGAAGAGCGCAGTTCTCCTCTACTTCGCAACGGAAGCCTGAATTCATTCTAAACGATGTGGACATCGTAAAGTGTTGGGAAAAGAGTAAAATTTATAAGGATTCTCATCACGCCATTTTTATCTATCCTCAATTCTTCTTCGCATCTTTTTTAATGTCCAAAAACTACTCGGAATTGATACTTACAGAAAGTACTTATTTCTCACCCTGCAGGCTGGTGATTTTATGTGGATATTCCATAGTTCGTCGGTTCGTGAATCGATTTCTGGATATCACAAGGCGGGGATAAAAAGCGCTTTACAGTATGTTGCATCGCCTCAGTCCCCAGTTGATCAGAAAGGGTCGAGAATGGGTTCTAACCATCACAACTAAAGACTGGAAGGTGCAAGATGAGGCTGCACGGACGCACACCAAACGCAGTGTGACACACAACTACCACGCACAACATATAGTTCAAACAGTACCGCTTGCAGCAGGTGCGTTATAGGTCAATGTAAAGTAATGCAGGCCACACATACAGATGAACCCTTTGAACCCCAGTGGTTAGTGCAACATCGCCAGGTAAATTACGAGGGCTATTCCAAAATCAACCTCCGATTGGCCAGTTAAAAAAAATACAAAATAGAGAACAAAACTTTATTATATGGAACAGTTACATACAAAACTGCATTACTTCTCCACATAGTTGCCATCCACATTTAGGCACTTGTCATACCGTGACACTAGTTTTTGTAGTCCCTCGTCGAAGAACCGTACCGCCAAGTCATGCAGCCAGTTGTTGACTCCATCCATGAGATCTTCGTTGGTGTGGAAGCGCTGGGTAGCCAACCAGACCTTCATCTTGGTGAAGATATGGTAATCGCTTGGCACCAGGTCGGGACTGTAAGGAGGGTGGTCGAAAATCTCCCTGTAGAAGAGCTTGATTAAAGCATTTGTTCGAGCCGCGGTGTGGGGCCGCGCGTTGTCGTGCAGGAGAACGACGCCTTTGGTGAGCATCCCGCGCCGTTTGTTTTGGATCGACCTCCGAAGCTTATTCAGCGTTTCACAATAAACCTCTGACGTTATTGTGGTCCTTGATGCCATGAATTCTGCCAACAAAATTCCCTTACGGTCCCAGAATACGTACCTCACATGTGGCGGGAGCGACGAGGATAGTGTCCGTGTTTCATCGGTAATTACTCCTGCACTACGCAGCGAAAATGTATGAGGGTAGGCGTTCAGCGATAACAAATGTTACTTTTTAATAATGAGCGTGCGCTTTGGCGCTATGACAACGCGTTTCTTTTTACCAACCAATCGGGGGCTGATTTTGGAATAGCCCTCGTATATCAAGAAACAAATCTGCAGTTTGCTCAAAGCGGATGCACGCGCGTATTCCATACTATTTTTCCATGAACCAGCGATTAATTTCCCTATACAGAACATACCGATTAGTCTTCACTGTAAAGTACACTGTGTTCTCTGTGAGGTAAAAGCTGAAATATTTACCTATAATGTAGACGATTTTTGTATTCGAAAGTTTAACAAAACAAAGTACATAATGACTTCTAAACTTCCATCGTCTTTATTTCCATGAAGATTGAATTTATCATCCCATGTTTATGGAATAGCTGGCTGCCATTGTCTTGGCACGAGCGTAACTGAACTGTATATCTGAGTGTTGCCAAATAAAATATTAGCGAAAAACTGAAAATGTACGCTTTAATCATGCAACAAATTATACGCAGAAGAAGGTTTATTTTTAGAGGTCTCAGAATATTTTATGAAGCACTTCCGAGAATTCACGAATATTTAACTAGGCAACAGAAAGTCTGCTGAATATTTTTGATAAAAAGGTAAAAGACTTTGTAAAAGTAATTTTCATGATGAACAAGAGGTCCAAATTGGCAAATAATAACATACAGGATCACATATGTTTTCCATTGCTATTACCTAACGCCTAGGCATTTTATAATTCGTCACAGTGATAACATCGGTATACTAATTTGTAGTCGCACATTGACAGTGTGTGCCAAACCAGACGCTGTGAAAAAGGACTGCTCTCCCTCAACCCTTTAGCTTTTACCCCTATCCCTCCAGACGTGACAGCTTCAAAACTAATTGCGAGGACTCGATGTTTGGAAATTCAGGATGGCATTGGTTTTGACGACTTTTTTGTTTTCTTTCGGTAAAGAAATTTGCGACTTTGGGTTATTTTCTTTCCCATGGAAATTTAAGCTTAACTTCCGAGAATTTTAAATTGGTCAGCCAATGAAACTAAAACCCTTTTGTTGTTCGACCAGTCAGTATAGGGAACGGTGCTGGAGGAGTCGCCCTGGAGAGTGAGGAGTTACAAGTGCAAAGGGGGCTCAAGATTTTGGACGTGATAATTAGCGGCCAGCTTGAAAGTAAGCAGCGCCCGGGTTGAGGTTTATTAATTGTAAAGAGAAGCCATACAACAAGTGATATCAATAAATAAATTAATATTGCGAGGTACCTGCGGTATTCTCATGCTCCCGTAGTGCTAGACCGAGCTTCTGACTTTCCAAGTGGATTCAGAGGGTTGGAAAGGAAAGTAAGAATACGTTCCGTTATAGCAGGGGAAAGAACCTCCAACGGACGGAGGCAACTTTTGACTTAAAGGGGGAAGCTAAGGTTACATGCCGAAATAAGCCAATAATTAATTTCTGTTATATAAACTGACCAGTGCTTTCTAATTTATTGTAACACCATAACTAACTGCATGGAGCAAACCCTTCTCTGAGAAGCTGACACTAGTTTCATCCATACATTTTTAACCATTACACAGTCCAAGGCCCTAAGAACTGTCGCGGTATTGCAGCTTAACCCGAGCCAGATAAACCCAATTTAAGTTCTCACAGCACATTCTTTTTTAAAGACAGATATTTTTAATATGTCCTCTAAAACGATCTCGAGCCTTCTCATTCTACATCGAAAATTTCACATGAATTTTTCATTTCTTGCGCGAGTGCTGGATCACTTCTTTGGTTTGATTACTGCAATATTATTATTTGGTACAGTAAAAATTTACATAACTATGTAATTTTCTCCATATTATTTTTATGAGATAATAAAGACAATGGCACGTTCTCCCGAAATTTAGCATTAAACTGATATGCTGTCAGGGCACGTGGGCTCAAATATCGGTCTGAATGTGTATTAGACGTTCCGCTTATGTTTCTCGTAATTTAGGCCAAACTCGTTAATTTTTAAAGTACGATAATATAATATCGAACATATGCGTTGTAGCGAATGTAATATAGTGTGCCACTGAAGAACAAAATTAAAGGTACGAGTATTATTACTATTATTATTATTATGGAGTTGAAGCCCCACTCTTTTATTAAACATGGCACTAAGTGGAGTTAAGTGTTAGATGCGGCGAGTGGCAGGTAAAATAGAAATGAAATTAATGTTTAGGATGCTCTCGAGGGAACGGAAGATGTCGAAAAGAATTGCAGAGAACGTGCAGGCCTGCTGTAAGAAAACAAACGGAATAGGAAGAGAGTGGCAGAAATCAAAATCTTTTTCCATGGAAAAGAAAGTCAAACTCTTGAAGAAAATATGGATTTTCCAACAAAACAACGAGATTTTGGTAATTTTGGTACAGGACATCCCGCTGTGTTTGACAGCTCTTCATTTATCTCAGTATTTAACCAACGTGATGCACAAAATTTGTTTCACGATAAGTTTTATTTCATGCCTCTACATGCTTCGAGCACATGTGCTCGAAGCATGTAGAGGCATGAAATAAAACTTATTGTGAAACAAATTTTGTGCATCAAGTTGGTTAAATACTGAGATAAATAAACTGAGATGCACGGTCAGCAAAATGTCAAACAGTTCTTCATGTTATAATTATGTCATGAAAGCAGTAAATGGTCATTTCATGTCATGGCAAGTTCGTAATGAGCGAGATTAGTTTATTTTAGGTTTTATTTTTTTTTCTCCTAAGACAGTCCAAGTGTAACCTTGAAACATTTATTCTAAGAACCCTCTTGGGCGTCACAACATTTTTCTGTGGTCAACTGTTCGTTAAAAATAGTGCTTACTCTTCTGTCTGTCTGGTAGTGCGATAAATGCAATCCTATGATATAACAGACTATTCCTCCATGTTAAGTTATTCTTGGAAAATATCCAGATAAACCTCTTGAAGAGAACGTTAAAGTTACAAAAATACGGAATAAAGAATCTGTGTTTAAGTCAATAGCAAAGTCCACATGTAAGATATTTTTGCAAAGCGGTTTGCTGTTTCATGTTCTATTTGGTTGTCTCTACTTGTCTAATCTTCAAGTCCAGGCACTTCGTAATACCATTCTGGAAGTATGCGTGGCATGCATATAAACATCGTGACGTCATCACTATGATCACTAACTGTCCTACACCATTTTAAACGTACAATGTTTGGATCTGGTGAAAGGTGCCTTCTGATTCTGAAGAAGGAAATTCCAAGATTTTTTAAGTCGTTACAATTTGGGTCAGCATAACAGACGTCATAATATTCTCCCCTCACATTCACCATTATTTCCAAATCTCTTCTCATTTTAACGTTTTTACCCGGTCTTCTTATCACTGTCTTGGTTTGTAATGAGAACTGCAGCAGCAACCTTTCGTTAACCCTTATTCTCCTAACGTGGAGAATATGGTGAGCTCCAAATAATGCCAGCATATGGCAGATGGGATTTAACTCGGCGTTTAAAGGGTTAATAGCCATTCTATTTCACAATTATAGTCATCTGGGAGAAAAGATCAGAAGCTGGAAACTTATACTTAACACACCCCATGTTAGTTTACTTTGATTACTTAACAAAACCTCTTATTTATTCATTAGCTACCCTCGTAGAGGACTGCAGAAGGTCATGTGTTACCGTCTGTCTGTGCGCATGGAGCAACTCTACTCCCACTGCACAAATGATCATGAAATTTTATATTATAGACGTGTGACAAAATCAGTCCACCAAATTAAAGTTCGGTTAAATAAGCCAACAGGAGCAGACACTTTACATGCAGACCGAAGTGCACTTATTTTCATATCTCGCCATTTACGAGACAGTTACCGTACAAAAAATACGGCACAAACAGACAGGCCGAAGACACAACTGAAGACCTACATAGAACGCAGCTACTTGGAAAATCGAAAGGAGAAAAGGGTGAACATTAAGAGGAAATTTTGAAACTTTTGTGCCTAGAAGTGGTTGAAACTGGTTGAGAATTTTGTCAAAAGGCCGTGTTTAATGTCGAAACTTCGGATTTGGTACCTGCACTCTTAGTTAGATAAGAAACAGATAATAAAGTTCAACTGATATCGAGGGGTTCTTTCCCTCGGGCTAGAGAGGCCAGGGTATGAACACCACACACCTTCATCTAGTGTCGACGTCAAGAATCAGCGACACTGTACCTCCACCCTCCCGGTATGCGGTCAAGATGTGCACACGGACGAATTTACCGTTCCGTTACTTTCACACGGTAACGCAACTGTGCGCGTGTCACGTATCCTGTAGTCTGCAGCAGCAAATAATGACATGACTGACGAGAAGCAGGAAAAAGGCTAAGTCGTTTAGCGGACAACGATTAATTCACAGCATCTACAATAGCACAGCCTTCGATATCGTAAATTATAGCTAAAAGGAAATGGGGAAGGGATAAGCAGAATTTTTTTTGTATGCTGAAATACACACTACACATTGAAATGTAACTACTGGAGGTACACCTCCACCCATTTATACTGGCCTACGGTACTCGCTGGTTGGGCCGCACGGCGGGTGTGTGTATGTGATGGCGAAGACAAAAATGCTCGCCTGGGAAGCAAATTAAACATTAGTCGTGTCGGCCCAAACCGTAGTCACTACCCGCACTGAGCTATCGAGGTAGCATATGCAGCAAGTGTTAACATTTCCGGAAATACGATTAAGATGTCCGGTGTTGTTTAAAATTGCACAAATATTATACACAACAGACACTTTGTAGCAAATCCCAACCTACCGTACAAAAACATATGTATGCATAAAGCGTTGCTAAAGGCTGTTGTTGGCTTGAATGCATCATTACATGTCAGTCTACAGTTTTCAATGACACTGTAAGACTCACAATGAATTTGGTTCCGGCTTACCTCTTGTGTAAAGACGTCAGTGAGAAATTCATTAACTCTGCATTGCAACTAACCTACACCACCAGCACAATATAACAGGACACACCGATCCAAACTAGAACTCTGTAGCGAACGATTCTACTACGTGGAAGTCAAGTAACTAAATTTAACGTGAGAGATGACGCTTGGAAGTTGTACACAGCTGTGCCATGACACCGCGTTTTCTCGCTTTACTGAGTCGTACAAGGTTATAAAACCTGCTGTACTTTTCATCCTACGTCGTTTCGATATTCGGCAACAGATAGCAGCAGTGCGCATAACGGGGGAGGAGTCCGTAAAGTGTTCAATTCGTCCGCAAGATGTCGCGGACTCGTGGTTGAAGATTGACAAATGTAGAACATCTTATCCGGAACTTGCAGAGGTACGTATTAAAAATGAAAGTAACTTTTCCGCCTAATAAGACACTACAAGTGACAAGACGCAACTCTATAGCAGGCAATGTATTTTTGTGGGTTTAATACCCTAACAGTTCGTCATCCGGTGTTAAGAGCGAAGTGATGTTTGGGAATATTGTCTATTTTAAGAAAAACATGTTCTTATGAAGTAGAAAAATTTTAATTTTAAAGAAATTACATATTTGTATAGTGGGCCGGGTAGCTCAGTCGGTATAGCGACTGAGCTATGGGCTGGACGGGCCGGGATCGAATCCCGGTGGAGACGAGATTTTCCGCCCGACCAGATCGACTCTGGGGCCCACCCAGCTTCCTCTACAATAAGTACCGGGTCTTTCCCGGGGGTAGAGGCGGCCGGGGAGTGGGACTGGCCCCCTACCCCCATCTAGTGCCGAGGTCCTAGAAAGAGCAGAGCTATACATCTACCCACCCTCTGGGTCTGCGTGGCCTAAAAAAAGGGTGAAACCTAGCTACGTATTCATATATATGGGGCGCTTCCCGTGGGCAAAGAGGCCGGGTGCGTGAAGCTGACAAGTCATGTACATCTAATACCAAAACTAAGAACGACTGCAGCCACACACCCACTTTCATCGCATTGTGTGAGGCAAGGGTAAAACTGCCACAGACCAAACAATGGAGTCATATGGGGGAGCAGCGATACAGCCCCACTCTTAGTACTAGATGGAAGTAAGTGGTCAGCTTCGCGACCCGGCCGCTTTACCCCTAGCAGATAGTTTCTCTTCCCCATTCAACAGAAGAACTGGTGGACGCCAGAGCTGGCCTAAACGCTTTGGAAAAGAGAAACATCTCTTTCTCCTGCGTTGAATCGAACCAAAATTCCTCGGTTCTCCGGCCCAAATGCCGGGCACTTAGGCTACAGCTTACTTATTGAACTTGTGTTTTATGGATTCTTAAGAGAAATAAGTCAGACCGCTCATCAGCTTGTCTCAGATTTCTTTCAGTGGGTGTTTGAGACTGTATGCATAAGACTGGAGTTTCTAGGAAAATGAGGCTGAGCTGATGAGTATTTCCTTAGCATTCTACAATTTTTTTATTTGGTGGTGGTGGTGGTGGTTGTGGTGGTAGTAGTAGTAGTAGTAGTAGTAGTAGCAGTAGTAGTAGTAATAGTAGTGGTGGTAGTATTAGTAGTAGTAGTGGTGGTGGTTGTGGTGGTGGTGGTAGTAGTAGTAATAGTAGTAGTAGTGGTAGTGGTAGTGGTAGTAGTAGTAGTGGTAGTAGTAGTGGTAGCAGTAGTGGTGGTGGTGGTGGTAGTAGTAGTAGTAATAGTAGTAGTAGTAGTAGTAATAGTAGTAGTAGTAGTAGTGGCAGTGGTAGTG
>Ga0136643_10019401_pt1 | contig 10275 bp, 8 predicted proteins | sample TergutLab28metaG_FD_96883 | JGI IMG/M metagenome (GOLD analysis project Ga0136643, IMG submission 96883) | Labiotermes labralis P1 segment gut microbial communities from Petit-Saut dam, French Guiana - Lab288 P1 (version 3) (version 3) | ecosystem: Host-associated > Arthropoda: Insects >... | reverse complement strand
TGTTCTATTATTTGAATTGTAACAACACGAGTTGCATGCTTGTTCCCCTATGGAAAGCGACTCACAGACTGACTCATGCTATGGCAAGACGCGAACTGCCTCACTTAGAACAAAGACTGTTCTCGAGGCTTCTAGACGCACGATGACATCACATAACTCATGACGATTGCGTCATTTCACACGGTCACGTGTTGTGCAATCACTGCACCAATGTTACGCATATTGTTTGCGAGAAAATCCAACTGTAAAAATTCTGCCCTTAGCATAACAATAGACCATCAATTGCAACTGTTTTAGACACATACTTTCAAGGTCTTATTGAATGTACAAAATTCAGAGTGCCATTTATGTTATGACTATCTGAGTGGTCACATCAGGAGCTTGACTGATACATAGAGAGTGCTACCGAGGTACAAAGTTATGTTTAAAAATGTTTGTTGTCTTGAAAAGCAACAATTAGGCTTTATGTATTATTAAGATTAAGTGTGATATGAAAGTTATGTGTGGTTATTTGGGCGTTGGGCTCCATACTGTTATATTAAATTAATTCATTTATTTAACCAACAAAGCACAACCTACGCATTTTGTTAATGTGTGTATTGTCCAAAACCTCAACACATATTGACCTAAGGGTGGGTAACTGATAGTGGAGTTGCTCAGGACCAGAACATAGTTGTCAAACAGTGCATGTATAATGTCACAGTGGTGTACTGTGCTTGTTATGTTGTTGATATTCTGATTTTCTGTGACTCTTAAGGTGACAGCTGATCAAGGCATTGAACAGGGGATTTTTAAAGTACATTTAGATGTAAAATTTAATGCAACCCCTGTTTCCGGTAGATTGTTCATATCATTAGTAACCCCCTGCACCTACAGTGAGTAGGCAGCGGGAATCATACTGAGGGGGGAGATAGATTTATAGTTAAGCTTGGATATTCCATATTGGACAGACTTTTTCCACATGAACTGTTTAAGTTATAAATTGTGGGTGTTCCATCCCGTTGTGCTAAAATAACAGTGTAATTTATTGTCTGTTGTACACAACAATGTGATGTAAAGTTGGGTTTTGTACATCGTGAGGTCCCCAATCCATGACCATAACATCATGGCACTTTCCTGAGGTACACAAACACCTATCACATACATACAACAACGATCCACGTGTTCATCACGATTATATGTTCTTCACCTGTATTTTTTAACCAATTTTCTAACATATATTTTATAGCTAATGTACTATAAGGCTTTGTGAATGGTGCTTCTCTAAAAATATTGGCTATTTCTCTTTGCATTTCATCTTTCATTTCTTGCAAAGAATGCGAATTGCTTACATAAACACTGTTGTATGGTGTACTTTGAGAATAGTTATTGCACAGATTCAAATTTGGAGATATAGGAGGCCATATTCTTTGCTTTATCTGCCATTCACAAAATGCTTCTTCTAATGCAATCATCTTGAAATTTTATGTGTGGGCTGTGTAATTGTCCTGCTGGAAGGGACTGTACATTTTGTCTTCCCTGAAGAATAGTGTTGGAATTAATTGAGCATAACATTTGGAATTCGTTTCATTCCAGACCTTAGGGTTAGGAACTGTGAACTGAGTAGAGATTTTTGAAGACAAGTATCTGTTATTTAGGCTGTTGATTTTCCTACATTTTGTAAACCATACTTCATATGAGAAGAGCTGCATTTTTCATAATTTCTTTCATCCAGTACCAATTATGTCATTCAGGATTTTTCCACTGTTCTATATATTGTTCTTTGACATGACCCTGCTAGCATTGGATATTGTTTACAATACATTTGAGTTTCTTTCCCCATGACACATACTTTTTACATGCACACTGATTCAGAGGCCACCACCATCACTGACTAATGAAGATTGAGACATGATAAATGCCCACAGCAAGGCCGAAGTTGCCATTGTTGAGAATACAGCAGTAGTGTGGGCTATCTTAATGGATGCTGTGACCAAATTTTCCTGTACTCAAGAGCACGATAACTCTGCCTGCCTGTACAGAAGCTCTGGTATATAATAGCTCACATGTACTAATTGTAACAGTAGATACTTGTGGCTGATTCACACAAGTTTATAGGTTTGTCCAAATGGTATATACACAGGGGATTCAGCTTGTCTGGGATGCGTTATTGTTGGGTGAATGGTTCTGGATGTTTCAGAGTGACTACATTGCTTCGAAACATTGGGATCCAGTCATCTAACAGCACAGCTTCACATGCCAGAGGATTTAAATCCTCATCAGCATCACTGTGAGAACTTCCAAGCTTGTAGCATGTACATATGTTATATATAGTCACTATGATATAGTATGTGCCATGTATGCAGTGAGAAATAGATGCTTGTGTAGAAAGATCAATGACTTAATGAGAAAAGTGGACATAGTAATTGATAATAAATTGCCTAAAACAGTGGCATTTAAGTGTTTCTCTTGTATGTAATCTACCAGCTTTACAGTTAGTCAAATGTAAGTGTACTTGCAGTGCACACAATTGGGGAGGCTGGAAGCAACATTTCTACGCAACAAAGCTGCCCAGGTTTTTGCCCTTGTTTTTGTACGTGATTATCCATTACATTGGGCCGACTTCTTTGGTGATCTCATCAAGACTTTGAGTTTTGGACCCCATGCTGCAGATATATATGTAAGAGTTCTCAAGGCTATTGACAGTGAGGTATGTAAATTTTGCTGCATCTGTGTTGTTAGAAGGAAAGCAGAAATTTGTTCATTCGTGCCCTAGCTTTGTAGCTTTTATTTGTGACACAAATGCAGGAAGTGTTATGTGCTTGCAGTGTTTGAACTTCCCATTTTGAGTTTGCATGGCTTGGAAAAACAGAGAACCTGGGGTTGGGGGGGGGGGGCCATATGCTGAACGTGGTCCAGTGTTTTGAGAAATACAGGATACGAAGAAGGAAGTTGCTGGAAGGATGTATTGTGATATTTAACCCTTTACAAGCTCTGTCAGAGTATTGCCATGAAGGAATTCCTTGATATAAAAAATACACTTTCATTTCAATTAACTTTTTTGGCCAGTTTGCTCATTGTTTACCAGATGTCACTGGCCTACCATTTACTGCGTACAGTTCAATTTCAGTATGCTACATGGCAGGTTATCAAGGTCTTAAGACAGGTGGCTCAAACATGCAGCCCAAAGACTTGTCGTATTTAGATACAGAATGCCACCCACTACACAACTTAATAATTTATTTGGTTGCCTATTTATTTTCGTATACTTTTATTTTAGTGTTAGGTTAGGTGCTTTAAATTATCACTTTTTGACTGCTGTAGAGGGTATTGTCGAGAGTTGTGTGTCCAGGTGAGGCATTAAAATGAATTGTCATCAGGTCCTAAAATACCTACCTGATGCTCCTGCATTCAGTTGTTCCATGTGCAGGGAAAGTTTCCTCCTGTTCTGTGACTTTGATGTGGCTTCTTACTGTGGTTGAGGGAGTGGTCATAATATTCTGGACTCCTGTAAGTTATGGCACTCTTTGAGGTTACAGGGGTGTCTAGTACCCCTAATGACAGAATGACGGAAGCCAAAGTTATTGACATCTGGCTTTTTCAATGTAACGGAATTTCATTCTCACAGTGACCATGCAAGCAGGTGTGTTGGAGTGGAATATTTTCTCTCTTTGTACATTTGTGGACCTTGCAGTAGCTTAGCTGTTGTACAGTATATAGTGTATGTTTCATTTTTATAATTTCTGTGTCTAAAGTGAAGAAAAGAAAACAGAAAGACAAGGGACATGTATTTAAAGAAAAATGGGAAGATGTTTTGTTTTAGTATAGTGCGGCAGATAATACTGTTTCCCAATGTGCTGTAACATGTTGAGAGCTTCAACAGAACAGTTTGTGCAGCAGTTACAGAAATTTATATACACATAAATTTGGTGTTCTTGAGATGAAGCTAAGAGATGATAAATTAAAGAAAGTGAAATGTGATTTGCAGCAGTGGCAGAATATGTTTGCTGTTATGACAGAGACAAATGAAGTAGCAGTTGAACAAGTTTTACTGTATAACAGTCACTACAAAATAAAGCCATTTATGGGTGGTGAGTGTGTGAAGGCAGTGCATGTCCTCTGTTCCAAGAAACAGTAGCTGTTTAAAAACATCAGTCCTTCTACAAATAAGATGGTTGCAGATGTGAATGGCTTGACAGGAGATTTTACAGCATCAACATAAAAGTGTAATAATTTTGTGATACATTCAGTTGCAATTGATGAGAGCACTGAAATTGCATGGCTTGCTTTTTGTATTCAAAATGTTAGTGAGGACTTCCAGTCCATGGAGGAGATTTTAGAACTGGTCCTGATGAAAGGAGATACCAGTACTTATGAAATTTGTTTCTCAAATAGTAAATGTTTTAAATGAGTTTGAACTGCAGTAAAATAAACCAACAAAGCTCACTGTATTACTTTTTTATTATTTTGCATTTGACATGTTTCATTTCATTCAGCTATCATTAGGGGTTACTCAGTATGTCACAAAGATTACAAGACCATTACTTGCTCATTGTTAAAATTGAAATATAAAATAGCAATGGTATATCAAATACTAAACACATATCATGACTGTAATGTTAGCCACTTACTGATAGAATTCACTAATGATGCAGTGGATTGTGTCTTCTAAATCAAAGCAGTGTGTACATGTGGAGAATAGGTACAGTCCAACAACATCTTGGAAAAGTGTGATAAGATGGGTACAACTCATTGTGATAGAGTGGAATTCAAACTTAGCCTGTTGTCAGTTAATAGCCATTATGTTTCCTATGTAGTGTAAAGACTGTCTCTGTATCTCACTGTATGGAATTTTACTGCAATTGTATATTGTTTAGGGATATTCACAAAATTGTGCAATGTGACTATTAGTGTTGTCATGTCTGTCTGTCTGTCTGTCCACACAGAACAACTCAGCTCCCACTGGACAGATTTTAATGAAATTTGATATTTGAGTATTTTTCACAATGTCTGTTGAGAATTCACGTTTCGTTAGAATCTGACAAAAATGACGGGCAGTTTATATGAAGACTGAAGTACATATAATATCTTGCTGAATTCTTCTTAGAATGAGAAGTGTTGCAGACAGAAGTTATAGAGGAAGTTACAATGCACGTTATGTTCAGTAACTTTCTTTTCTGAAAATCGTTTCATTTATAAGACACTGTGATAAAATGCTGTAGAGCTGGAGAGTCCACGGTCAACAGTATGACACAGTGCACATGGTTTCCATGCTCTGTAACTAAGGCTACAAACTCACATTCAGAATATGTAATGCTTATTGCTTTTCCACAGTAACAGTGGTTATACAAACACACCTCAGCATTACGTTGTATGTAAATTGCCTGTCTTATAATCTTGTAATATTGCATGTACCACTGTAATTGTATATTCAGACTTTTAACACTGAGCATGTAATGATCTTCATGATGAATTGATCCCTGATGGTGGTTGAATGAACCATAACGTGTCAAATTGAATATAAAAAATGAATTAATAAAGTGTGTATTGTTAGTTTATTTTCCTGTTGTACTGATGTACATGGTAGATATTTATTAAAGAATTGGGTGTGTTAGTAATGGGGCTTCGTCTGTGGTTGATGAAAATATTGGCCATGTAGGACAATTAAATAACAGGATGGAAGAATTGAAGGGAATGACTGCTTCCTGTAGTTTCCACTGTATTCTTCATCAAGAAGCATTGTGCGCAAAGAGTTTGAATCATGTAATGGGCAGTTGTAAAAACTGTGATTTGCTTTGTGCAGGTGCCTTTAACCATCATGAATCTGTAGTAGTGCTGGAAGAAAAGAGAGTGATTAGGGTGAAATAAGGTATCACGCTGATTTACAGTGGTTAAGTCAGGAGTCTGTTTTTAAGCTCATATTTATTTAATTATTTATTTATTGCATGAGAGCACATTACACATGGAAAAGAAAGGCAGAAATAATTGAGGAAATTAATGAAGAAGGATGAATAAATTATTGAGCTATGCTTTTGGTTATGACTGTTCATTTATATAATCTTATCACAGAGCTTCAAGATAAAGGTAAGCTTATTTCTCAGATGTGTGACAGTATGAAGGCTTTCAACTACAAGTTTTGTCAGTAGTAAGACCAAAACTGCATAATGCTGTTTACTGTCCATACCTGACATATCTCAAACTATTTATCTTGAGTGTAATCAAGCATATTCTCAGTCCATTCTTTTGCTTTGGAAGAATTTGACAAATTATCGCAGGACTTCAGAATTATGGATGCAGAATCGTCGTCGTTTGCTTTAGCTTTAAAGGCAAACACTGAGAAGGCTTAAAAAAATTACAAAAGGGCATAATTAATTAGCAGTGTGATAACTAATTTTAGCTAGAAGTGTTCTGAAACAAAATTGCAAGTCTTTTATTTCTACTTGCCAAAAGAAAATTTTCCTTTCCTGAGATCCTTTGGGTCAAGAATGATGGTGATGTTTGGCAGTACTTACACATTTGAACAATTTTTTTCTCATGTGTACAATAATAAGACGAAAAAGCAAGCTCGTTTGACAGATGAACGCTTGAAATCTATCATGACTGTGGTTTCCAATTATATCTCACTGAGGATAGAAATCCTTTCCTGGTCCAAATGATGCTAAGTCTCCAGTCAGGCTATGCAGAAGCCGAGGTAAGAATTGCCCATTTGGTATTCTGGTACTTTTGTAGCAGAAAATCCAAAAGATTTTCCCTAATAATATGTTGAGGCATGTGGTACTGAGTGAGTGTAAAGGGACAGGTAGTGTAACAACATGCATTGGTGAAGAGATAGCTGCACATTATCATTTGAATGAAATAAAATGAAATGAAATGTTGAATAGTGATGATGATGAGTGTTATTGATACAGTGTTCATTTAAACAAGACTGTTAACATTCTGCTGTTGAAAATGGTGTGCAGCCTGTCACAGTTTTATAGTGCTTGAACTTACTTGCATTTGATTTGAGTTTGAGACCCCTGTTTTAAGCAATTAGGATCTGTGGCTGTTATGAATAATTTCTCCTGACAAAGGGCTGCAGGAGGGAACTGTTCATATTTATGCATGATGGGTGGGATGTTTACTGCATGGCAAATTCTGACAGCTCTGTAAGGACTGGCTAAAACACAGTAAATATGACCAACTGGGAAAGGATTAAAATAAAGATTTGTTGTAGGAGAAAACATTTTAAGCAGGAAACTCTAAGGCAGTTGTGACATTACAATTTTGTACAGGAGTATGCATGGTAACCATGCCATTTTTAAAATGTTTTTTGCATATGATAAGAGAAGCATTCTGTCTTATTTAAGGTGGCTGACCGAGATATTATTCGTACACCTCAAGAGGCAGAGAGAAATGCTGCAATAAAGAATGCTATGAGAGGAACCTGTGTAGAAAAATTAGTAGAATCATGGTACCATATTCTTGTGAGTATTTTAGTGTACTATTATCTTCCAAAGGTGAAGGTATGCCTGGGCATGTCATCAAGGCATGTGGGAGGAGAGAAGGTTTAACTCCACTCATTCTTAAATTGGGTACTAGATGTCAATGACTAGTCAGTGTCATGCCCCATCTGCTTTCTGCACCCCTGTTACTCATCAGATATGAGGCTGGCTGGTCCCCAGAACCAGTCTGGATGCTTGGAGAAGCAAAATATGTCTTGCCTATATCAGGAAGTGCCCACAATTCCGTGGACTTTCAGGCCATAGCACAGTCATTGTACTTACAGTGCTGTTCCTGCTCTTACCTGTTGAGATAGTGTCATCTTGTAACGGGAATAATTTTGGTAATGTCTGCAGCATGTATTGAGATATCAGTCATAACATCAACTCCAAAGTTTGAAGTAAAGCACTGTATTATGAAGGTTACTGTCTCCTGGGATATGATGCCGTGTAGTGTGGTAGGTAGGTACCAGTGTTTTAGAGCTACCACTACCTGTGTACCAGTGTTGTAGAGCTACCCACTACCTGTGTACCAGACCACGTGACATCACATATCACAACGCAGTAATTTTCATGATTGTCAACAGAGATTCTTAAATATTGAGTCCAATTATCATGACTTTCCTTTTCCCAGGTGTGTACAGTAAAACCCTGATATTACATTTTTGTGGGGCCCACCTAAGAGTGGCTTGAAATTCATGCAATGAGAATTATGCACTCCAAAAAATGTGGGTTGCTGTGTAACAAAATACTTTGCCCAACCACTTAAAATATGGACTTCTGAAAATTGTACGGTATGAGTACAGCACGGTAACATGTATGTGAATTGGAAACAGTTTGCAATATAATTACAGTGTCCTTGTTTTGTAAAAATGAGCTAGCTGCCACTTTGACCTACATTGATTCATGTGTAGCAAGTTACTGAACTGTTGATGCTCTGTGGTATGTAAATAGGTGACAAATGCATTTTCAAGAATAGCCAAGAGAGGTGGGGGATATCCTGTCCCTCAGAGCATTCGCCTGTAAAATTGATGTTTTGTTGGTGATCCCCTCTTTACAAAATAGGGATGACAGTGTGATCTTACACGCAACACCGTGATGATAGCTGGATACCCACATCAGGCATCCTTATACTTACACATGTTAAAATGAAAGCAGAAAAAGTTGGTTTGGGGTGGGGGGTGGGGGGAGGTTGCTATTAAGAAGTAAAAGTAATAACCTAGTGATATATTTTGATATATCATGCAGCAAGAGCAGGTTCCAGTTCCTTCAGAGGTGAGTATGTGAGTGATTTAGGCTGCTCAGAGAAAGTCCCACACTGGATGCTACTCTTGCCACATCACTTCAAGATTTTTACAAATGTGTTAATGTAGACACTGAAAATCCCACCCCTGTTGCCAGGTCAACATGTGTTCTAGTATGTGCATAAGCTTCCACTCAAAGGTCCATTTTGTTGCTTACTGTAAATTTCTACTTTATTTTGTCTTTGTTTCACCATTTCCTATGAAATGCTTAGTCCGCAATATAACTTGGTGTACAGAACTCATATACAATTCAAGACTAAAGGTGCACAGTGGCACTTCCTCATACAATTGATTGCTATTAACTGCAGTTGATGAATTAAAATTTGACATCAGTTTCCATCAAACCTACTTTATTGTATTCAAGAACTGCGTTAAATACTTCATCAGTTAGTTCAGGAAAATTTCACTGAGATGTCACTGCTCCTTGCCACTGCCAATACACATTATGAGAGGAAAACTATGAAACATAAAACTAGGGAATTTCTATAGTCAGGACAAGGAAACTGGAGGGTAACTTTTGGCGAAACAAAAGTTGGCAGTGTACAGTCCGGAAAAATATAACATTTTTTATATGGGCATTTGGCAGGGACCATACAAAAAGTGCGTAAAATCCATGAAAATGTGAATGGCAGAAACATAATATCAGGGGTTTACTGTATAGGCCTAATGCTAATAAGTGACTGTCACTGGCAGGATGTCAAGTGCTGGAAGGTGCAGCAGTGTGGGAGAAATAAATAAATGAACACGAGGTTCTATTTTTAAGACACTGAGCCTTATGTACATTTCTACACAGCATAGTTTATACTTAAGTAAATGTGTATAGCTTTATTGAATTTGTGTTTTTAACATTGTGGAGTATTTGAGAAACCACAATAGTATTTGGTGTACTTGGCTGGTTCCAGACCTTGCTTTAAGCATATGTTTTGCCAAATGACACCTAGAGTCAGTGTGTAAGCTTATCAGCTCAAGTTCATACCACATTCCTCTGTCCTACTAATTGTGCTTGTTGGCATTTTTAAAACGTAGTGAGCTTATTAATATTAAAGCGATTTATTTGTATTTTCAGAAAACTTATGAAACAAGCAACCCAGAACTAGTAAATCAATGTTTAGAAGTTATTGGAGCATATGTAGCATGGATTGATATAGCTCTGGTGGCCAATGACCGTTTCATCGAGTTATTGCTGTCCTTACTACATAGGATTGAGTCACGGGAGGCTGCTACTGATTGCTTGCATGACATCATCAGCAAGGGGATGGAGCCACTGGACAAGCTACAACTTATTGAAACATTGGTTCCCGTCCTGCAGAGTTCTGGCATACTGAAACCTCTTGAGGTGAAAATTTATGTGATTAGTTTGTTTTTGTATGTGCTGTTGACTGTGCATCTCGATTCATCTGTGTAATAAAAACCAACTTGATGCACTATTTATCCTCAGTTTATTTTGTCAATCAACCTCTACATGTTGTGGGCATATTTGTAGCCCATCATCAGGAGGTATAGTGTATATATAC
>Ga0136643_10019400_pt1 | contig 10276 bp, 7 predicted proteins | sample TergutLab28metaG_FD_96883 | JGI IMG/M metagenome (GOLD analysis project Ga0136643, IMG submission 96883) | Labiotermes labralis P1 segment gut microbial communities from Petit-Saut dam, French Guiana - Lab288 P1 (version 3) (version 3) | ecosystem: Host-associated > Arthropoda: Insects >... | reverse complement strand
GCCAGACTAACCGATGCGCGTGAATGAACCTTTGTGTGACGGTAGAGGGAAGTCCACCGGTCAATGCCCTACCCTCCTCTTCGTCATCGACGTGGCCGGAAATGAGTTATAAAAGCAATCCGGTTTCTTTATTGCCACACCTCGTATGTTCTGAAAGGAATACTGCATATCAGAGGCCTATTTGGTCACTCACATTCGGAGCTGACATGACGTCAAACACTCATTTTATTTGATTTGTTCTACGGCAAAGAAATATATACCGGCAGAAGACAGACATGCAGACCGTATGTGGTACCGATGTCAGCACAGAGAAACAATGGCCGTCAAAGGCTGAAGACCTTATAGATATTTTTTTAATTATTTCAAGGTACTCTTCTGTTCATTGCTTCCTGACATCCAAAACGGTTTAGGGTTCTTTGAAGGTTCCCAGATTTTGCACGCTTATCTTCCTGATAATAGTAACATTGGGAATAACATGATTATGGAGCATTCGTGGAATGCGATTGATAAGGAAATCCCGAAGTAATCGCTTTATTTTTTTCCACCACAAATGCCACATGAATTGGATCAGGATCGAGATCATGGTTCGCGGGAACAAACCGTCAAACCTTTGAAGAATTATATTCGTCTAAATGATAAGGTTTCTTATCCCAAATGGAACAAACTCCGTCCCCACCATAAAGACTAATTATTTAATGCTGTTTAGCGGAATGATTATGATTGATCATGAAATTCACACGAAATAAAAACACTCTCTAACCAACTACAACATTTTTGATGTCAGATAATTTGGTACGTAAAGCAATTAACGTAATAATCACACGCCCTACATGCGGTAGCACAGTGGTTAAGGCGCTGTGCTACAAACCGGAACGTCGCTGGTTCGATCCCAGCTGGTGTCATTGGAATTTTTCATTGACATAAAATCCTTCCGATCGCACTTTGGCCCTGGGGTAGACTCAGCCTCTAACATAAATGAGTACCAGGAGCATTTCCTGTGGAGTAAAGACGGCCGATGCTTAAGGCTCACAACCTTACCAACTTCCTGTGCCGATGTCATGAAATCTGGGAACCTTAACTTCCTGGAACCCTCTGGGCCACTCCAGGCCTGTAACGGGACTGCTTTACCGTTTTACATAACTAGGTATAACGCTGGAACTAAACAAGTATTTGTTGCACTATTCATATGTAAACCGAGCGATTACAAGCAGCTCTCCAGCAGGTGATTTGGTAAATCCTTTATATATGTCACAACTGTGATGAGCCTATAAGATTCCGCAAGCAGATTTATATCATGCTTCGTAAGAAGTTTCTTAAAAGCAAAATTTGCAGGCTGTATCAACAACAAATCTTCCTTGAGTGGAGGCGGTGGTCCTGTATCCAAAGTGACAACTGCGCAGCTGACATGGTAGAGATATGATACAACGACACTCTAAATGGTTGTAACAAATATGTGGCATGTTGCGTCACTCAAACTGATATAAATTGTATAAATTGCCGACGTTTCGGAAGGACGTATTTCATTGTTGTCTGCCATACATACGGAGCCAGCAGGTTTCTGTGACACGTTCGGTACGTTTCTACCACACTACACGGCATCACATCCAGAAACAGCACCCTCTTCAAGTGATCGCCGTCTCGACACAAAACCTCATACAATCACAACTAGTATACAGTTATATTCGAGAATCTGGCAGTGGCTCAGCTACTTAAATACGTAACTAAAATACCCAAAGTTTCATAATTGTACAGTCTACTGTTATATTTATTTACCATCCCCTCGACTATATCCACGCCTATCTTCCTTTGCGGTCCCCCAACCAAAATTTTGAATGGACTTCTTACTTTTATCTGCCCTTTTATTGATCTACATGCTGATCGTAATAACATTAGAGGCAGAGAGCAATCTGTGGAGATTGTCTTTATGTTCTGATTTTATTTTATTGTCTTTATGTTCTGATTTTATTTTACTTCATTTCCTCCACGTCTAAATATTCTCTGCAGTATTTTGTTCTAAAATATTCTCAAACAAAACAGCAGAAAGCCACCTATAACGAAACGGCAAAGGAATCTCTTACATATACATATATATATATATCCCTCCCAGTTTCTGGTTCCATTCAGCACAGGTACTTGAAGTTTGGATGATCGGGATTGTAATAGATTTTCATTAAATACACTTTCACGTTATGCCCAGGTTCTTTTTAAGCCAGGCTTGACTATATATACGAATAGCACGATAAAATACGAATAAAACTAGTTAATTAGCATAGCTTCTAAAAAAAAAAGTCACTAATGTACGTCGCGATACACTCATAACCTACCTCTTTAGAATTGTAAATGTATAATTAATATTTCCTACCCTTACACTAGGCCAAACTCTCTAAATGATATCATATGAAATACTCCTAAATCGTACTTTACTGTAAATGCTTTAACTTATGCTGTAGAGACAGCAAGAGCCATAAAAGTCCACGCAAGAAGTCTATAAACCAAAGAGCTAAGCTGCGCGTGTGTACTGCAGGAGAGTGCAGATAGAGCTGCACCAATTGTTCATGTTGGCATCAGGTGGTGGTGAGTGATCAGCTTCACGTACCAGCCGCCCGCGTCGAAAAAAAAACCGGTACCCATTGAATAGGATGTTGGGTGGGCCCCAGGGCCGGTCTGGACGCTTTGCAGGTGCGATACAGATAATGCTGTCTATAGGTTTAGATTTTCGTCAAAATCAGTTTGACAAGTTTCGCCCTGTCGCTATGTTTATAATTGGTAGTACACAAACGAGTGACAAGTGACTGTGAGACGAGAAACGGAACCATTTACGAAACAGAATGTCTTGATATGTGAAGTCACTATTCTGTTTGTTATATACAGACTGCACGACTCACAGGCGAGATAGTCACTCTTCTTTGTCTGGATATACAAAAATGATATGAGTATTGCTAAATTAAATATTATGTATCTAACAAAGATGGCTCATTCGTTAACGTAAACCGAGAATACGATACAAATTGATGGCGACCGTAATAGTCTTTTTTATTCCATACAAGAGATAGAAGAATAAGGACACAATATACGCCTAACATCATATACACAGACTATTGAAAGTCTACTGACACCGGTGCCAATCTGACTGATGATACAGCAGATAACAGAACCAGCGCTGCAACACCTACACAGGAGTCTTGCTGTCATGCTAACTATGAGGCACACGGTTCCGTTGCAGCTGCCCCGTTATACAACATGATTCCAGTTGAATTCCACAAATTAGGTAAATTTAACATCAACATAAGAAATATGTGATTTGTGCTATAGAAATACCTGTCTTTATGAACTTCATTAGACTTTTTCATAAAACTGTTAAAAATAAAACTAAAAAACTGTTTTTTCGTAATTCCAGAATTTCTCATTACGATGTTTTCGCCCTTTAAAAATGGTTCCCTTGCATAATTTCAATATACGGACGTCACACCAACAAATAAATTAATAAAGTTTATTGAAGATGACAGTTCCACACACCATCATTAGATATTAAAACCATAAAATCCCCACTTCCCACATATTGCAGGAAACAGTGTATTTTGGTATAATTTTAAAAATGGATACAATTTTAATGTGAGTCTATAAAAATAATCTTTTCGCCACGTCAAGAATAGTAAAAGATGAACTACGTCTAAAAGACTAGCCTAGTCTTTCTCTAAAACATAAGGCACTGTCCCAGCATGTTTCTGTTGTAAATGCATTGCTGATCGCGTTCATCCGCGTTGAAAACTAATAATTTATTTATACGAAATAAGTCAACACGGCCATCAACTAAAATAAGAAAATAAGTTCTTAATTTGTACTTTTATTTTCTTGGAAGAAACAAATTTCGGTAAGATGTGACTCCATGTATTCTGGTAGATATCTACAGACCTTTCGGATGAACGTATTGTCGTCGGTAGAAGATAGTACCTTCCTCCGAAAAGCCAGACTACAACGCGCCACATTCCAGAAAACGACAACTTTAATAGTCAGCCGTGACAGACTCAGGCATACTCCGTAATACAACAGCGAATCACACGCTCACCTTTTTAGGACCATCTTGAATGATGGCATCATATTCGAGTCCTTCGTCAGACATCGTCTTCAAACAGGTGCTTTTCTAACCAAAAATACCGAAGTCGCTTCAAAAGGCGAAGTCTTAAAGAGCAAATTTGCCGCACAAGTTCCAAAGTGGAATAGACGACTGCGACTGACATGACAACTGACCCCCAGCAAGTACTAAACAATTGCAGTGCCATCTATGGGTTGAAATGTTTATTACAAGATGATAGTTCCACAAATCGTCACATACCATACTACAGCGCCATCTTGTGACAGTATGGAGACTTTATATGAAGTTCGAAGAGATGATCTGTGGTTCCAGCTGCCAGACAAACATATTGCTGGCGTGGAATAGTACCGTACGTTCTACGCTCTACGTGGTAGTTTACGTGGAAGTTTCATGTAGAGAGTCTGTTTCAGAACAACTAAGTACTGAACATTATAATGCTGAAAGCGGTGATATTAATAGGTGGTCCATTAAAAGGTACATGCTTTCATCGTGTCTCTCTTGATTTGAGGGGAAACTGAAAATTGAGTTGACGTCCCGCGAACGAACTGTGAAACAAAAAAAGAGCAAAAGGAACAGTTGAAATTCTTGCTCGCATGGACCTGAACAACATACCCAGACGTAAAGTGGGAGTGGAGTGATGGCCTGTGCTTCCAACTATAAAATTTGTACTCTAGAAACGTTTAAAGTGGCCAGCGTTTCAGTGTGCAGAAAATTGTTTGACCCAATAATGTATGGCAAACATCTTTTTATTCAGAGGGAAGGTGGGGACTCGGCAACGGACAAAGCCTATTCGTCTGGTATACATCTTGAGAACCAAAAATCTCCCGTAATTACTGGGTATTATAACAAGCACTTTCAGTACAATTAATACAAAATCCTGGCCTCACCATGAGCACATTAAATGAAACTAATTTCGTGAAAACTTACTTCTTTAAGATCCATTTTTAATACACTACCATCCTGTTCTTGGTTTTACTCACAGTTCTTTTGACATATATCTCATTAAACAAAGGATGTTGATTTGTTCCAGGGACGAGATTTCGCCCACTCTCACTAGATGTACCCAAACCACTCTTTCCAGTTGCTGGATTGCCGATGATTCAACACCACATAGAAGCATGTGTCAGAGTTCCAAATCTAAAAGAAATCCTGATTTTAGGTTACTACCCTGCCTCAGAACTGTCTCAATTTGTAGCTGACATGGTTCAAGAGTACAAAGTTAATATTCGGTAAGCTAATCTCATGCATGTCTAATTTTTGGGTGATGATAGTATTTGGAAATGAAAATATGACAAGTTTTGTTCAGGTATTTGCAGGAATTCACGGCCCTGGGAACTGCAGGAGGGCTGTATCACTTTCGAGATCAGATACGCAGTGGAAATCCAGAAGCATTTTTTGTTTTAAATGGAGATATTTGTGCCCACTTTCCATTGGTTGAAATGCTACATTTCCATCAAGGAAGAACAGCATCACTGGTATGTCAAATATAGAGAATAAATTGAGATACAGTATATACCTTAATAAACACTTAACTTTAAATTTGTTAAAGTTGTCAAACAGAATGCATCATGTAAAGGAAAGTATATAAAGCAGAAACAAAGTTAATGTGTTTGGGTGAATATGTTGAGAAGTGGCATGCACAGAATCAAAAGAGAAATGCAAGCACCATTTGTGTTTTAAAACCTGAATATTTTACACTCATTGGTGACAAAGTGCAGATATGGGGGTGGGGGAGAAGGGATATTTTATTGGAAACATAAACCATGAGGTTGTGATATCAAGTACCAGTGGCAAGGGTTAGGGCTAATGCTGTTTGTTTAAACATGGTCAAAGTAAGAACTGTCGTCGTTCATCCAATTTTTATTGTCCATATCATCATTATTATGTATGCCCTCTTTGGTTCTACAGCCCAATGTTTAAAGGTTTTATAAATTCTCATACTAATTGGATGGAGGATCCATGTAACACAAGAGTGTTACATGGATTTACAGTTCTTAAGACATTTCATGATAGGTGGGAATATACTTTGCAGTATGGTGTCTGGGCTAAGATTTTAGTGTATTCCTTTTCTGTTGAGGAATTAGAAAGTACGTTTTTGGTAATACATATGTGAGCTACATCAACTACAAACATTTGAATATAATGGAAACTTATTTCGCCTACTAGAGAGGAGGTATATGGACAGGTTTAGCATCTTACAAGATCAGCACATTGGAACTGTCCCACCTATACAGAGCCCGATCTGTATTACAGTAGGGAAATTAAGCAGATTGGATGTGTAGATTACATTGAGAAGATAAATATTTACAGAATTCTGACATGGAAACCTACTGCAGTGTGACCACTTGGAAGATCATGGGATGCAAATATAACTTAAACTGCTCGCCTCATCATTCAAATCCACTTTGTCCTGATGTTATCAGGCCAGTGACTTTCAGTACCCTTCCATACACTATGATGCATTGTATGGCAGACAAAGATTCCAGTCTTCTAGCAAATGACACCATGTAATTGGTATACAGGTACCAACATTTTGTAGGAGCTTGCTGCCTCTGTCTTGAGGGTCATCCAAGAGAAGAAGGCACTGTGGAAAAATGAGTATTTTGTGCAGGGAAACAATCTAACAGGGGATAAGGGTTAGTGGACCTATGGAAATAATGGTGCTGTGCAGTGGGTGGGGATGTAGGTGGAATATGTGGGAGAGTGGTGGGTGGTGAAAGAATGAGAGACTTCAGATGTAGCAGTATGGGACTTTCAGCCACTTTGTATTCTACTGTGTTACTCAAATAGGTTGTAAGGATTGGAGATGGACAGAACTGGCTCAGGATTTTGTCCAGTGGCAGTTCTTAAAACTTCTGTACTGTAAATATCTGATTATGGAACAGGTCACAATTATGGCAACAGAAGCAACACGGCAGCAGTCATTGCACTATGGCTGCATTGTCCAGGACCGTGATACTTCAGAAGTAACACATTATGTTGAGAAGCCATCAACATTTGTCTCAACACTTATAAACTGTGGCGTTTACATCTGCTCCACTGAGATATTCCAAACATTTGCAACAGTATTCAATAAGCATCAGCAGGAATATTACAAGTTAGTAAAATTATCCAAGATACATAAAGGGGATAAAACTGTTATAAGACCGTGAAACAGAACAACTGTAAAAGCACAGTGTACAGTTAAGTATGTGCACTTATCACAAGGAATTACATCTTACCATTAGTCACGCTCTTAAAGTTACTTATAACAAACAAAATGTAGTTATGTGACAAACAGAGGTGATATTCTGTAATTCTAAGGTGCTGTTTTTCAGAAAATGGATGCATGGTAGTCAGCTGCCTGGTTTAATATATGTACAAAATTATGGTAATCATCCTCTGGCCAGTACATACTTCCATGTATCTTTCAGAGTCACTTTTATTACAGAACACTTTAAAAGATAGATAAATTTGCTACAAGCATATTCTAACCACAGTCAAGGCTTTCATTTTCCATGTGAGAGGGTGAATGAAAACTAATTAATCCTGCAGTATCCTGTATGTTAGGAAACAACAAAATTTGCTTCTGTTTAATTATCTTGAGAACTACAAGATTCACAGAAAAATTTATTTAACAAATAACTTGTGTCATTCTTCTCTGCATCTGTTGTTTGAAGCACTTTTCATTCCAATAAATCTTCAGCAAGTAATGTTATAGATGCTCACAAATATACCTACAGGTCTTCATGTAAAGTGCCAGTTATTCTTGTTCTGTTTCAGCCAGGACTGAAATGGCTGTACAGGTTTTCATAAAATTCTCTAGTATTCATTTCATAAAAATTTACTCAGCAATTCTCAAGTTCACGTGCACACAGTTATAACAGAGCATTTTTATTGGTGTTCTTCAGGACTGCTAATGTGCCTAAAAATGCCATTGCTTTTGGATACTAGAGGTTTGTTTATCTAATAATAATGTTCAACTGCATAAGTTACACAGGATACAGTGACAGACTGCATCAAAGTTTATTATTCACCAATGAATGCACAAGTGATTGTCTTAAAAAAAATTATAATAATACTAAACTTTGATAGTATCAAGATGCACAGTACAAATGTTAAAAAAAAAAAAAAAAAGACAGACTGCGTGTTTACCTGTGGTGAGTCGGAAAGTATGTGTGCTTCTAGCCTGTGTTTGCTTTGTGGGACTGTGGAAAGCATACAGGACCTTTCGGCAAAACAAAATAGGATCGTAAGATATTCAGTTTAGATGCTTTAGTACTTTAGATGCCGGACTGCTGGCTAGAAGTCAGCACTCGGAAGGTCCTGCGACCGGCCATCTCGACACATGTTTTTCTTGGTTTCCCTGTGTCTATAAGCAAATGCTGAGACGGTTCCCAACATTCCAAGTTGCCACTACCTGCTTCTTATGTAGCCCTCCAGACTTAAATATATTAGTTACCAATTTCATGTTTTGTTTACATGTAAAATAACCACTGTCACCGGGTGACAACCCAATTGCAATAAATAAATAAATATAATATAAATAAATATAAACAGTACGGTCGTTTCAGAGGATTAAGATATTCAATTTATACAGTAAGGTCCTTTCAAAGACCCAAGCAATCTCCATTTCATTAAGAGAGGATTTTAACATGTAAGTGCACAGAACATCATTTATGACATAACTAAGTGCCTCAACTGTGCTAGTTATATGAATGTTTTGTCCTGGAAAATATTTTTTTTATAGTTACATTATGTGGGAAAAAGGGACCTTTTTTTATGTAGTCAAGATGCTTCTGGGACTGAACCTGTAGAACTTCCTTCCTGCATATGACCCTAACCAAGACCCACACCGTACCAGATCCTAAATTATAGCAATGTCACAGACTGTTAAAATACAGACAGTTCTGAAAAGGAAATATAAGGGATATAAAACTGAGCACTGAACCAGTTCTCTCTCTTAGCAGTGATGCAAATGGTAATGGAACTGGGAAGGATGCTGCAATTATGTACCTTGAGACTGATGTCCTTATGCCACTAGCTGGAACAGGTAGTCTGTTCGCACTTCAGACCAAGAACTGGTGGTCCCAGGTGAAGACAGCAGGTTCAGCAGTCTATGCTAACAGGCATTATCTGCATTTGTACCGTTCTTGGCACGTGGATCGACTTGTTCAGGGAGATTTTAAGACTGAGCAGGGAAAGGAAAAGAAATGTACTGTCATTGGAGATGTTTACATCCATCCCAGTGCCACTGTTGATACCACTGCAACGGTAAGGATGCAATAATACATATGCTTTGCAGGTAAAATAGGGTGTATAGAGGAATCAGCAACCACCAGATCAACCCCTCCTAGTTTGCACATCTTGTTGACAACCTTACTGTAATAATGAAGAATCAGTTGTAATACTGACATTTAATGTTACTCATATGATGCATATTCTTGCAATTAATGTATCACCCAACAAATGCAATTAATATAATACATGGTGAGTATCAAATCTGGCACCTGGGTGCCATGCTCAAGGAGTCTGTTAGAACAAAGGAATACAAGTCCAACACGCTAATCAGAGTATTGCATCACCCCTCACTGAAATGATGGTGAGTCTGCCTGTTTTCTCAGATACAGCTTCTGCCACATTAACAGGTAATTCTGTAGACACAGTATGCTGTGTGTTCCATATTCCTTAATGGCCTGGTTCTGATGAATGTGCTTCTAAGACATCATCCCAGTAATCGTGACTAGCAATATGTATATTTAGAATTGAAGCAAGATGTAGTCTGTGAAGTTTTAGAAGGGAACATTACACATGTTATAAATAATGAGACAGGGCATTGTGTGGGTATGGGATGATCATACTTTATTACGACATTCCTGTGTTGCCTGAATATATACGTAAGTTATTCGGAAAGTAAGTACCGTTTGCACATATCTCTTGCGCATCCTCGAGACTGTCACTTTGCACGTGTGCAGTGATTTCCTCTATCAAATGAGAAGCCATAGACATCATTTTGTGAAATTCGTGTTATGTTTATTCCTGTGTGTTAAACATGTTTAAGACAATTGAAGGGGCCGCCGACTGTGAAATACGGTCTGTAATTCATTTTTTGAACACTAGGAATGTGCTACCAAGTGAGATTCATCACCAGATCTGTCAAGTGTATGGTGACAATGCGATGAGTGATGGCATGGTTAGGAAATG
>Ga0136643_10019397_pt1 | contig 10278 bp, 7 predicted proteins | sample TergutLab28metaG_FD_96883 | JGI IMG/M metagenome (GOLD analysis project Ga0136643, IMG submission 96883) | Labiotermes labralis P1 segment gut microbial communities from Petit-Saut dam, French Guiana - Lab288 P1 (version 3) (version 3) | ecosystem: Host-associated > Arthropoda: Insects >... | reverse complement strand
TTAATGGCTTTATGTCACTCATACGTTAATTACATGTTAAGTACAGATATTAACATTACAGAAACCACATATTCCTGCCAGTTTTAATATGTATTTGGTAATCAATAAGTGTGTAACAGCTGTTGAAGTTTCAAACTTCTCTGGTCATTATCTCCGTAACCGTTCAACTTTGGATATAGGTGTTTTGGGTTATATCTGCGTACTTTAACATAAGGAACACTCTCCCAAAGTCTGGCACATTCCTCCTGGGACATCCTGTATATTAGACACGTGATGAATGAGGTAAATTGCAGAAGTCTCCTTCTCCTTTACTGTATCTCCTTTTCATGCTCTTCACTAATTGTACAGCATGAGTTTCCTAAACGCAGTTCTTAAAATGCAGATTCTTATCACTGTTGTGGAAACTGTGTAATTATATAACTATCATGTGTAAAACATTTTAGGGTGACTCTGGTGGACCAATGGTAATCCAACGACCAGACAAGCGTTGGTTGCTGGCTGGTGTCATCTCATGGGGCATTGGTTGTGCAGAACCAAACCAACCAGGAGTCTACACCCGCATTTCTGAATTCCGGGAATGGATTAACCAGATCCTCCAGTTTTAGACTGTGAAGATGATCTTCAGGTTGTCTTAGATGATGTGCAGCTTAATAGCCATACTCAGCATTCCTGAGGTGCTAACCAGACGATTTATAAAAAAATCCATTAGACAGATCCATGGGTCATAGTGTGGCAAACACATGTAATTGCAGGGATCTTAAATGTCTACAACAATTACGGTATGGAATATGGATCATTTTGAATAATGAGATTCGCCATTATAGCATGGCCAACAAGCAGTCTTGATACAAGGAATGCTGAAGATCCAGTAATTTCTGAAAATGAACTTAATAACAGGACTCTGACACATATATGCATGATATATAGAGATAATAAGACAGGTTGTAGCAGTGTGACCTACATTTAACACCGTAAACACAGAAACCACAACTGAAGTCACAGAGGTTTCTTTTTGGTCACAAAGAACTGAACGTCTTTATCGCAAAGAATTCTAATAAGTGCCTTTGGAATAAAGAATTACTATGAGCATGAGAAGAACATGAGCCATGGTTATCACAAATATTGTATTGTTATTTGTTAAAGAGGGAAAAGACTTACTGAATTTTACAATCATTGATACCATTAAGTAAAGGTAAATTTAAAGGTAAAGTTGTGCTTTTGCTTAGCTAAGCATTATGCCATGAAGGCATGTAGGGTGTGGAGATATAGCTCCAGGCATTCTTAACCTCAGCATTTGATGGAGGGTGGTATGTACTAAAGACAACTCAAATTGAACAGACTGATATACATAGATGTGTTTTAGTGGATGCGAAGTAATGGGGATAATATGACTGGAAAGGTCAACAAATGTGCCTGTAATATGGTAGACAGGAAGACATGGACTGGCAAACAAAAGATACGAAAGTATGTTCAAGGGGACATAATGACATATATTAATGACATCATGGCCACTTGATACTGAGACAAATAATTGCAAAGTCTGATTAATGACTGTGGTGTTAGACAGACACATAATTTGGTAGAATCATAGACTTGACAGACTTACAAAATGTGAAACTTATCAAGTCAAACAAGTAAACTGTCTTTAGAATAAGGTGCCTTGATAGCAACTTACACATTCTTACCTAAACTAATATCACATCTTACAAAACATTGCTGAAGCAATTATGTGAAGCAACTGAAAAATGGACATAACGTTGGCTGCAGTGCTATGATGTACACAACCAGCAAAATGCCATGCAACAACTGTATTTTTGTACTGGTTACAGTCATGGAATCAAGAAACAAAGAAACAGGTGTTATTACTGTGGTGGCAGCAGTGAATGAAGACAAAGTGGACTTCAAATACATGCTTGTCCTTCCTAAAAATTTATTTACAGCAGATGCAACTGCATTTTCGCAGTGTAGAGTTCCCCCAATTTAAGACTTTTTGCAAACATGGAGCATGAGGAAAGTTGTCACTGCAAAGGATTCAGTGAGCATGTTACTTTGTAGTAAACCATGTGACAGCCTACACCATATTCCAGCAGATATTTTGTGATTAAGATGAATGTGCCTGAGATTTGTGCGTGAATGAAAGTTATTTATATTGTGAGATAAACAGTTGTAGCTTAGTTTCAGAGTGAGTTATAAAGCAGATGAATTTGAGAATTTGTTGTCATTAAAGTAAGTGATGACATGTGTGTTGTGGGACATTGTGTTTCAAGTACTCTTACATCTTGTATACCACATTTTGTATAAATAAATAAATTACTTCCAAGTTATTGTTTGAGAAGTGCCACACATTCTTGTGTTATAAACTAAGAATTACAAAAACTTGATGTTTGTATTTTTTCCCAGTTAACTTACAATTGTTTGGAATTTCTGAATGACAAACTCAGCATGTCTTCAGTTTTGTGACATCCATTTATTAGTTCTTTCGGTCTCTTAATTATCTTTGCTTCATCAGTTACATATGTTGAAACATCAGCAGTTGTCATGATGTTATATGTTGGTGAAAAACCAATAATTTATGTTTCTAAGGCAGCTACACAGTATCAAGCATTATGGACAGACTGTTACCATTTCCATGAATCCTGGTCATACGAAATCATCAGAAAGTGTAAATGTAGACATCATCATATAACCATTTATGCAAGTAAAACTGATCATCAGTACATAAACGTGTTAACAAACAGAGACTAACTCTGCACATTTATTTACTAACTTTTGGAGTTTACTGGACCAGAGTGTGTTACAGTACTCCAACCAGCAATCTTGACAGAGCCTGTTAAATTTAATAAGCAGAATTTTCACAACCTATAATGTAATGTTGTAACTTTAATTTTCTTGTTGTTGTTGTCCCCCTCATACCCCTCTTCGTTTTCACCATCACCATCATGGGAGTTTTGGCTTTTGAAGGGTATAGGAACTTGACGTAAACACCCGCACAACTTATAGACTAGATTCCTAATGTTTACTAACCAAATATGGTAATTCAGCACGTGGTGATTGAGGATATCAGGCTTCAGGTGCAGTTAAGAGAGAGTGCTTTCACAATGGCTTCTAGAGTTCACAGAGAAAAATTTCGGGATTTGAGAATTATAGCAGAAATAACATGTTGCACTTGTGTGAAACAATTTAGTATACAGTCTCATGGCATTTTTCATGCTTTCCATCGTTAAGTTTAGGGAAGAAATAATGAAGCATTTGGCAGATTCATATCAGTAATAGATTCTGTGCGGTGGAGCTCTCCTGTTCTCCAATCTGCAGTAAAATATTTCAAGAAAATGTATTGTTCTTCCTTTTATGATGAGACACTGATGTACCCAGGCTATCTTTTCCTTATTTCAGTTAAAATACCGTACATGGGGAACTGTTCATTTCTTCAATAATGTCTGAATATTTTATATTTTTTGTACCATGTATTGTGATAGAATTATGTATAGTAAACCAAAAAAATGGCCACTTTTTAAAATTGTTTGCATCATAAGGTTCGTCATCCCATTGTTTTCAATAAACTAATTAGAATGGAGCGTATTTCTTAGTCTAACACAACTTTATTTTATTTGATGGCAGAGGTGTATTTACATTTACTACCTAAGGTACAACTACATGTTTCGTTTTTTGATAATAGCCATCTTCAGGTTGTACATGAATACTTAGAAAGTAGTTATACAAGATTTAATATGGGCTGTGTACGGCCCATATTAAATCTTGTATAACTATTTTTTAAGTATTTATGTACAACCTGCAGATGGCTATTATCAAGAGCCGAAACATGTAGTTGTACCTTAGGTAGTAAATGTAAATACACCTCTACCATCAAATAATATAAAGTTGTGTTAGACTAGGAAATACACTCCTCTCTAATTAGTTTAATGTTTACATGTTTCAAACATCACATGTTCATCATTAGGAAGACCATTAATTTTTTATGATATGTTTTTCTTGTGTTTATGTATGCAGTCTAGCAGGTAGAAGAAAACACATTCTTCCGCCCGCTAGACTGCTTAAATAATCACATGAAAAACGTACCATACAAAACTGCATGTACAAATGGTCTTCTTGATGATGAACACATGATGTCTGAAACATGTAAATATTAATTTAAAAAAGTGTGCAATCTCTGCATATGTTTCACAATTTCGTTCATCCAAAATGCTCTTCCTAGTATTCTTTTACAATGTCATCATTTCTTACATATTAGCTGGTCAAATGTGATATAAAAATGCATGTAGGTTTATAGTTCCTTAGATGCACCATTCAGTACTCTTAAACAAAATTAAATTTGCTTAATTGTTGCAGATAAAAACTAAGAAGTTATCTTTTATACTGATCTTTCTAATGTGATTTACTTCTAATACTAGAGTTACACAAATTAATTCTGAAGTACAGATTAACTATGTGTATGAAACTTACAGAAAACAGGTAAATGAAGTATCTGTATTCATATTAACTTTTCAGAATAGCAGGAAAAACCCTAAAACTTCATGTAGTACAGGCAAGAGTTGAAAATGGAATCAATGAAAGACATTCTATATTAAATCACTATAGTGAAGTACTCCTTTGGGCTCTACCTCCTATGATGTTGATTAAATTCAGTACACATGCAGCCAGACATTAGAAATGAATGTTTGCAAAATATCAGATTGTAAGTTGAGACAGCAAGATAAACAACACAGACAGCTCAGGAATATACTCGTATGTGGCTTAGTCATGGTTTATAAGTTTTAGTTAGAAGCATACAACACTAAGTTACTGAAAAGAGAATTTGGAATTCTGTAGTATTAACTGAAGGATAACAGATAATTAATGAGAAATAACTGGAAAAGTGTGACCTAATCTGAGATACTATGCTCTCACTTTCTGGAGTGACTGAATAAAACATTAAAATTAATTTCTAGCTGATCTATATTTAGTCTGAGCTATGTAGCCTGGGTGAAGGGAAGTTTGACTCCATGTTAATGAAGTTCATTCAGTTTATAAAAATTATCCTTTTCTGATATGATTAATTTAGTTACAGTTCTCTGTTTTAAGAATAATAGTAGCTGTATGAATATCATAATATTAGAGGCCATTCCACATTTATTAGTTTTAGTTTCCTGTTATCATTGATAACAACATGAACTCCTGACATGTAAGAAATTCCAGTGTCACTTCTGCAGTGTCTTGAAATTTGGTGTGGTAATTTAACCTAAAAAATACACATTCTTTATTTAGATAAATTTTTTATAATCCAAAAAACATGGTGGCTATTCGAAATCTATGTTTAATTTCTGGTTTGAAGGCAGTAACTAAGAAATCACTTATTCTATCTATTCTATCCTTGTGACATGTATGTGAAATGTATGTAGAAATTCTGTAAGAAAATTCTTTTTAAATATTCACTATTGCAAGGGTGCAGGGCTGTGTTACTGTACTGGAAAAATTGACTGATTCACCATTATATCTATATATGAATGACTGAAAAAAGGAAAGGAGATATACATTTTTCTGGGGACTTATTTTATAATATTGCACATATGCTTGCATTTTATTTTTTCCTGTGAAAACGACAATAGTCTTACTGCTATAAGAGATTCACAGGGCTTTCAAACAAAACAAAAAATGCACAGAAATTCATAGTTTAAAATTTCTGCTTTGTGATAAACTAAATGTAAATTATGATTAGATGTTTTCTTTTCCTGGCATAATTTCTTGGATGGTGGAAACCGTCACAGGTGGACTTGATGGGCAGTAAGAAAGCCGATAATCCTGTTAGCCCCCGACAATTATGACAAGGATCTAGAAAAGTCAGCATCATTTTTTGTTTTGTTTAAGAAGTGGGCTGATGCTGGGTACCTTGTGATTGTTGCCTCAAATGGTCCATTCTTTCCAGTCATGAATGAGAGTGTAGAGTGCAGTGGAATGATGACTGACAGGAAAAAACCTACTGTCTGGTAAAACACTTGTCAGTGCCATTTTGTTTACTATAAATCCTACATGAACTACCCTGAGATTGCACCAAGCTTTTCGTGGTAAGACACAGCCAAATAACCTCCTTTGTTTGGCATGGTCGAGGTTATTTAAAGTGCGATGTTATGAATTCGTCTTGTGTTCTGGTGACACAACATGACTGTAAGTGCCTTTATTATGGCGCATTTTCGTGCTCGTTGCTGCTGTCAAAAAAGTAATAAGTGTTACACATTATCAGTGTGCGTCTGTAGCCTTAGTTATCCAGCATGCAAAGCGCGTGTCTGTAGCCTTAGTTATCCAGCATGCAAAGCGCATGCGCCGTATTTTGTTGTCATCTGTGCCCTGTCTGGCTCTACCATATTTTTTAACGTTACCTCATGGACGGCGTGATTTACGGTAAAAAGGAACTGAATATAAAACGCGTGTTTAGATTTTTGTATCCATAACGGTGGTCTGAAACATTTTCATTCTAAGAAGAATTCGGCGAAGTATTGTCACAAATGTTCATCGTTGCAACGTACATTTTGAAATCTACGTAGTTCACTCACCAACAAATACACTATTTATTAACTTGGTTAGAAGTTTAAAATTTACATTAAAATACACAATAATATCGCTCCTACATGTTTCGGTCTTTGATGACCATCATCAGGGAGCTTTATCTGTACCCAACTAAAGTTATATTTATGTTAAACACTCGGTAAAATTACGTCGTTATATAAATTAGGTGATGTGGCAGCATGTCGTAGAGCGGCATGTGTGTTGTGTGCAGTATGCTCAAATATGAAATTTCATGAAAATCCGTCCAGGAGTAGCCGATTTGTTTCATGTGCACGGAAGGATGGACGAACATACATGACGAAGCTACTAGTCGCTTTTCCCAATTTTTCGAAAGCGCCTGAAACGCATATTCTGCACTTATTATGCTGAAAATGCCTTGGAAAGATTAGAGCAGCTTATTAATTTCAGTATTGGACAAAACTTCATACTTGGTGTCCTGAGAATTATCGGGATCACTCGTAGTAGGGTTCAAAGGTCGCTATTGTGCCAGGATACAGCAGTAGGACACGCAGTGTGATAATGTGGGTTATGTAAATCATTCCAATAATCTTTGTCCCACATTTGAGCTTCTGCGGTGACGTCATCGGGGTCACGTATTTGCCTTGCCTTGTTTCAAGCATCTTCATCGTCCTGTAAGTGGGTTGGTCACCATTGAAATTCCGCGTAAAAAGTAAACAGCAATTGTCACACTCCACCGGGCCGGAAAGTAGTTATGGTTTTTGTGTTAAAACGTCTTCTGAAATAGCGGAGAGTCCTTCGAGTTTCTGGAGAATCACTTTCAAGTCCATGTCAAGTGCTGGCTCATGGCGCAGCTGTCCAGCCCGGAGGAATTAAGTCTTTCTTGATGGGGTTTACTATGAAAAATCTCCTTGTTCCACCAATTTATAAATGAAAAATGGAACCCTACAAGTGCGCTCTTAACGTCGACATTAAATGGTAGCTTAATTTCCCCCCCCCCCCCTCCCCCGATGCTTTTTTCACAGCGATGGTATGTCCGCCGAGTGCAAATTCGGGCAGGGGCGGATCGACTAAAAATCTTTGCATCACATCGGAGAGAATGATTTTCAGCTGGAGAGTGACTTGGTATTGGACTTAAAGTGTTAATTCGTGCAGTGGACTAACAATACTACCGGGACAAACAAAACATATGCAACGTAGTCGGTCTACTTGGCTGCCGGTCCAAGGTAGTTTGTACCCTTCGAAGAATCATGGAGTTAACCGGGATTGGTGGCGAGGTAGACGTATCCTCGACAATAATGCAAAGTCTATTGTCCAGCCGGCAGCCACGCTTGCGTTTTGCTGTTGGCAGTATCGTCAGAGAGCGTGCTGCGATAGTTGTAGAACGTTACGTAGCTACGCTCTTTTCAGCGTCCTTTCGTTAGGGCAGGTACAACTCGATAACTAAAATAAATTATTCCGGGAAGCATATGTATGATGATTGTGACTTGTGGTAATACAGGAGTTCGCTTCCGAGCGATTGGCTTTACAACTCGTATTTATTTGAGAGACTCGGATGAAAATGTCGGCCGCTGGACCATCGAAATCCTCAGTCCCCCCACACATATTCCGCGATAATTATTAACTTAAATTACACCACAGACGCTTATTTCCACATCCTTCACTGTTCATTAATCGGTCATCCTACCATTCGAAGCATATATATGTATATATACAGCCTTAAACAACGCATGAGTTAACAAGTGGAAAAAAGTCAAACTAGGAAGACCAATAGAAATAGTTATAATTATAAGACCTAATTGTCTCAAAGTAGATAAAGCAATAATCCTCTTCAAGTCAAACTCAAAATTAGCCCCAAGACTCGCCATAAACATAGTCAACCCAGAAACTAACAATAAAATAATATTCAACCAATAACTAAAGGAAGGACTAAAACGAACCAATAAATAAACACCTGCAGTAACCAAAGTAGAAGAATGCACTAAAGCAGAAACAGGTGTAGGAGCAGCCATAGCTGCAGGCAATCAAGAAGAAAAAGTAATCTGAGCACTCCTAGTTATAGCAGCCAAAACAACGAGGAAAGAAATTATTTCTATATCAACAGAACCTGATAAAAACTCCAAATAATAAATAAAACTTCAGCTACCAAAATTAATTATCCAAGCAATAACCATCAATAGAGCAAAGTCACCAATCCGATTTGACAAAACTGTCAACATACTAGCACCATAAGACTATACACACACACACACACACACACACACACACATATATATATATATATATATTGACGTTATTTATTAGAAAAAATAAGCAAATTCAATTCACAGGAACAATACAGCAATTTTCTGCACATCGCGTGATAGAATTTTCAGGCAGGCGTTTCTCTTGCCTCACGACGCGTAGCCTGTTATCATCACATTGAATTGTACGTCCCTATTGAAACAATTCATGATCATCACCATGTTTATCCACTGTAGCCTTCGCTTTGTCGAACAAATTAACTGAATGACTTCTGACTAGTCTTGTGGACGAACCCGGTTTCAGGATCTTCCATCCGTTTCAGTGAGCTGTGCGTAATAGCTATCTAAGTCGCTTGTGTAATTGATAACGCGGTGTTAAAATAAGCTAATAATTAGGCCTGTGACACAGACCCATGTGGTCGCAGTGGTGAAAGGAACTTGCTTTCCGGATTTTAGGTCCTGTGACCCTCGCAAAGGTTCAAACCGAGTTCGAGTACTGCTGTTGCTCGAAGCAAGGATCAGCTTTAGACGGGGCGAGGCCCACCTGTTACTCTAAAAGTGGGTAACCTCCATATCTCACGAAGCTGTGTCAATGCCAGCAGCTGCAAAACAGCGACCTCTGTGCAGTCCATCGGGCTTTACAGCAGACTATGACGTTTCCTGTTGCACTCGGATACTCTTGCAAGATTGGGCTAAATAACTCAAAACCTTATCGTCAAGTTGTCCAAAGTGCAGTAAAAAAATTTGTATCAGACATCGTTCACAGAATTAGACTCTATGTTAAGAACCTGAAGTAGAATAGGTTACATTGAACCCAGTCGCAAAGTATCACAGCGTAAAAACAAAAGACACACAGCCAAGAGATGGTGAAATTCGCAGAGTAAAATCATTTCAGTTCCGCTATGTTCCAAGAATTTTGTTTAACTTTCATTCTGTGTGTCACCACTAACTTTTAGGAAACCTGTATAGTAAAGCTAATAACGTTTAGGTTAACTTACAATTTGTAGGCACTTAAAATGTGTCATAATATTTTATAGCAGTGGGATCTGCAGTTCTCGGAATTAGCTGCGCTCTTTTGTCTTGAGGAAGAATTATAGTTGATGGAGAGATGTCTGTTGAAACTTTCGGAATTAGTGACCATTCGAAGCCAAAGAACGACACGAAAATTAGTTTTATTTCTTTTTCAAAATAGTTTTCGATGATATTAACGGGAGTGGTGACTGAAATTAGATCAAAGAATTTTGTAATTTTAATGTAGTCTGTGAGGTCAAATGTTCTTTAGAAACAGAAGGCGAGGGTTGACGGCCAGCAGGACGCTTCGCTAGGTGGTTCGTGACCAGCAGCAAACGTACAGTACATATGAATTTGATGTATGTTTGTCCGTGCATCGTAGTACAAGCGTAGAGAAGAAAACCAACTAGATGCAACTGAATGCTTTATTGCACTTATAATCTGCTCAACATGTTTCGGGCACTTATATGCCCATCATCAGGAGCTCGAGACTATACTTGTGTTATTG
>Ga0136643_10019396_pt1 | contig 10278 bp, 7 predicted proteins | sample TergutLab28metaG_FD_96883 | JGI IMG/M metagenome (GOLD analysis project Ga0136643, IMG submission 96883) | Labiotermes labralis P1 segment gut microbial communities from Petit-Saut dam, French Guiana - Lab288 P1 (version 3) (version 3) | ecosystem: Host-associated > Arthropoda: Insects >... | reverse complement strand
GGAATTTTTTGCAGGGGGGGGGGGTGGTTTGAACCCCCCAAACCCCGCCCTCGGTATGTTATTCATTATTATACACATGCTGATGTAACTCCAGATTACTCTTTTGGATGAACTACTTTTAACACATGCCACAATACTATGGACTCCCCCCATTATGTATGTGATGATGTCTCTTCATACAACTTCGCTGTCTGAAAGTTTTATTACACACATCACAGGTATATGGACAATTTCCACTATGTATCCATACATGTTCCTTCAGAACAAACTTGTACCTGAATGTTTTATTACATCTATCACAGCGATACGGCCGCTCTCCACTGTGTGTGCGTTGGTGTGTCTTCAGACTTCTCTGATGTGTGAATGACTTGTTACACACATCACAGGTATGTAGACGCTCCCCACTGTGTGTGCATTGGTGGCTCTTAAGATTACTCTTCTGTATAAATGTTTTATTACATACATTACAAGTGTATGGACGCTCGCCGCTATGTATATGCTGATGGCCCTTCAGCGTACTCCGTTGCCTAAATGATTTACCACACACATCACACGTGTATGGAGGGTCTGCGCTGTGTATGTGCTGATGTTGCTTCAGAACAAACTTATGACTGAATGTTTTATTACAAACCCTACACTCATATGGACGCTCCCCACTATGTATACGTTGATGTCTCTTCAAGGTACTCAGGCGTGTGAAAGTTTTATTACATGTATCACACTTGTATGGATGCTGCGTACTATGTACTCGCTGATGTTGCTTCAGAACGAATGCACGACTGAATTTTTTGTTGCAAACTCCGCAGCAATGTGGATACTCCACACTATGAACATATAGATGTGTCCTCAGATTACTCTGTTGAGTGAAGGATTTATTACATTCAGAACAGGTGAACGGACGCTCCCCACTATGGATATGCTGATGTACCTTCAAGTTTTGTTGCTTTGTGAATGATTTATCACATATGTCACAGGTGTATCGACGCTTCTCCCTGTGTATGCGTTCGTGCATCTTAAAATACTTCACAGAACTGAATTCTTTATGACATTTAACACAGCAATATTTAATATCATCACCATCTGTGACCTGATGATCATTAGAAGTACTCTGTTAAAGGAGAAAAAGAAGAGAAAATATTACGTTAAATCATGACAGGAGGAGGGGGAGGATGAAAATATGAAGGTAAAGAAGAATGAAATGAATGAATGAAAGGAATGTATTATGGGGCTAAATATTTATCTCAGCATACAACTTGTGTTCTCCCCTAAATCCTACACATTACATCACGTGCAACAACAACAACAACAGGCTCCCCTAAAAGACAAAGTGTACATGTACCAGGAAATACACAGAGAATTTGTCTACAAGCCATACAGGTGCTTGATTGGAGCCCCACAAGTCACACAGTACAGAATAATTCAGTAATCCATTATTTCCCAGGACTGTTGGTATGTCTGTGGTAAAAGATGCCACTATTTCTGTGATCTTCCATTACAATTCAGGAATGTTGCTACATACAACTCCACAAGTGGAAGTCTTGGGTCTGATAACCTGGGGAGCCAGGAGGACCCGATGTAAGTTTCTTCAGTACCATGTCGTATCCATTATAGTGGCAGTGTGTTATTCAGATGTTCTTACAAATTAAAATAAAAGTGAGGAAGTGCACCATGTTGCTGGACATAAACTCAATGAAATCTTCATGAAGCTGAGGCATGGGCAAATTAACTAACAAGCCCACGTATACACTCCCACTGCCTGCTTCTGATGCATAAAAGAAAAAGGCTGTAGTTTTCATAACATGAGATTCCGTAAAGAAAATTTACTTTTGGGAAGCCCTGTATCGTTCTGTGCTCCTCAGCCAACATTATGTGGGTTATAAAATCGAGAATGAGATAGGCAGGGCATGTAGCGCAAATGGGAGAGGGGAGAGGCATGCACAGGATATTGGTGGGGAAACCTGGGGGAAAGAGGCCACCGGGGAGAACCAGGTGTAGATAGAAGGATGGTAATAAGATGGATCTTCAGGAAGTGGGATGTGGGGGTATGGACTGGATTGAGCTGGCTCAGGATAGGAGCAGGTGGTGGGCACTTGTGATTGCGGTAACTAACCTTCAGGTTCTATAAAATGCAGAGAATTTCTTGCGTAGCTGCAAACTGGTTAGCTTCTCAAGAAGGACTCTGCTCCATGGAATAAGTAAGTCCTGTATCATGTTCAAAGGCTTGGTAAGGACTTTGAGACCAACACACAAGAATTCTGCAGAAGATTCAAGTGTCATGGGATATAATGTATATTTTGTTGGGGTAGTTCCTGATATTTTTAAAGTTCACAGTGCCTTCACCTTCATGGTCAAGCAGTCCAATAAGAGGGCAAACTGTGGCTTCCCTTCCACCCTGCACTGTTCCATCAGTACACACAGGTGAACATCACTCTTATCCTGAAAATGCCTTTGCTTCCACACCACTTGCACCAGGTGTACAATAACTTACATAATGGGTGTTCCTTTTTGTGGCAACTAGAGAACTTAAACACACTGGACACTTCTTCTTTCTGAAACTTAATAAAAGAAGATGCCTTTGCCTGCAAAGAAGCCACTGTCACAACATGCATGCCCATGCCATGCTTCTGTCCACCTTTCCACTGGGAAGTTGGACAGAAGCACTATAATTTTATCTGTTAGTCTGTTCAGAAATTCCCTGTCTACATTAAAAGCCAAACATTCTTTATTGTGTCTACTTCTACAGTAAAACCAAGTAGATGCACCAATGTATCAAATTTACTTTATTTTGGAATGACACTCTACACGTTTCAGACGGTCTTTCCATCCTGATGATGGACGGAAAGACCATCCAAAACATATAGAGTACAATTCCGAAATAAAATTAATTTGATACACTGGTGCATCTAGTTGGTTTTACTATAGAAATAATATTACAATGCACGGCCGTGTGAATGTCAAAATTCTTTATTGTGGTTTCAATTCTGCTGGAGTAAAAAGTGGTGTCATATCCCAGAAGACTGTAATTTTCAACGAGACCAGTCTGAAAACCTCAAGACATGTGTTCTTTATTGTGCACACAAAACCATGAAACCAGATCTTATCCCCAGCCGATGGAACCATTCCAATTCCTCTTATTGTATTTTGTTAACTTATTAAAATACCAATCTGTCACTTATGCCCACTTTTCCCATGTGATCCTCGTCTGTACCATACATGCCACAAGCCACACTATTATTCTGCCGTATTAGTATGCCAAATAATATAAGGTGGATAGTAAAACTTATGAATCTTGTCATTATGAAACCTTTTTACCACCTCTTACTTCCTCTGTCTCTCTTATGCCAAAATATTCTCAGTATTGTGTCATCACACTGCTTTATCTATGTTCTTTCCTTACGCTTATACACACATAAAAGAAGACAGGCAAAAATTTGTTTCATCTATTGTTTCTGCTTTTGGGATGGTAAAAAGGCAAAAGATTCTGAAATCAATCACAGCAAAACACAAAACAATGTCAATTTTTAGAATTAGAATTAGAATAGTGTTTGGGATCGAGCCCTTGTGGGCCCGATGCCCCTAGGCCTTAAAACAGGCCCTTTGTGCCCCATATTCTGATACTAGGTCAAAAGACCCCTGTTCCTTTACCAAAATTCCAGATGGCCCCCGTAATTCGCAACATCCTCAAGGTCCAGAAGGAAGGAACCCAGATATGTACGTCAAAAACAAAATCTCTAAAAGTCCCCGTTAAGGGAGCCCCCCTCCATGTTCCCCCAACAGGGTCCCTATGGAGAGGGATGCTCCGTCTCCAGAGGCAATGGTTTATTCATTCATTTATATCTGTTGGAGTCCCCAAATAGGAGTCCTCTCATGAAATGCGGGGAAACATACAGTCACCATCTGTGGAGCCCCATGCGGACGGAAGGCCTATATACAATGGGATGTGGTCTGGCTCCCCAAGGAAACAATATCTGTCTGTTTTTAAATTTTGTAAGGACATAAACATATTTTATATTGGTGTTCTCAAAAACAATACACTCTGAAATATTATTAATGAATAAAGTAGTTCACTTTATTTTGGACATCCAAACGTCACACTTATAAACAGGCACGGTCAATTCCAGTAGAGATCTTGGTCCTTTGTAATTATATTAAAAGTACACATCTAAATAATCTTACATGTAATATAACTCACACATTACTATTCTTAATTTAAATTCTTAACTCGTAGGTGTATATATATATACACACATACTCCTATTTGTAGTGACAGATACTACTTCCAATTGGTCTTTAAATTTTGCATTCTTATTTATTATATTGGGGACCGCGGTAGCACAGTGGTTAAGGTGCTGTGCCACAAATCAGAAGGTCGCTGGTTCGATCCCAGCTGGTGTCATAGGATTTTTCATTGACATAAAATCCTTCCGATTGTACTATGGCCCTGGGGTCGACTCAGCCTCTAACAGAAATGAGTACCAGGAGTATTTCCTGGAGGTAAAGGCGGCCGGTGCGTAAGGCTGACAACCTACCACCATCCTGTGCCGTTGTCATGAAATCTGTGAACCTTAACTTCCTGGAACCCTTTGGGCCACTACAGGCCTGTAATGGAACTGCTTTACCTATTTATTATATTGTATTTGGTAGATGTCCATACATTATAAGCTATGTTGTAATATATAAATTGTAATCTGAATGGATGAACAAACAAACAATCACAGCAGTCTTGATTATGACTCTGTTATATTCTTCAACACACAACATGCTTCACCCAACAAGGGGCCATCATTGGGTATCAACATTAGAAATACTTAGAGAAATTTATGTATGTAAAGGTAAAACAGTCCCATTACAGGCCTGGAGTAGCCCAGAAAGCTCCAGGAAGTTAAGGTTCCCAGATTACATGATAACAGCACAGGATAGCGGTAAGGTTGTCAGCCTTACGCACCGGCCGCCTTTACCCCCAGGAAATGCTCCTGGTACTCATTTCTGTTAGAGGCTGAGTCGACCCCAGGGCCATAGTGTGATCAGAAGGATTTTACGTCAAAGAAAAATTCCAATGACACCAGCTGCGATCGAACCAGCGACCTTCCGATTTGTAGCACAGCACCTTAACCACTGTGCTACCGTGGGTCCCCAGTTTGTGTGTGTATAAACATGCAAACTGTATTACGAAAAGATCTCATTCATTCAAATCGTGAACTGTTTTATGAAATCACAAAAGTCTCAAATAGTAAGGCCTGAATATCTGGAGCCCAAGTTACAAACACATATATGTAACTGTGTTGAAATACAAAACTAAAAATATGCTACTTATGCTCAATATAAAATACACTACTTCATTTGTATCAGTGTTTTGTTCTACAGTCTCACTACGAAACATGAACATGTATTTACTTCATTCTGCCTTTAGGGTCAGATCAACCGCTTCAGTAAGTAAAATGATCCCGTTACAGGCCTGGTGTGGCCCAGAGTGTGGGTAGAGGTATAGCTCTACTCTTCCATGACCGCGGCACTAGAAGGGGGGTGAGTGGTCAGCAGCACGCCCCGGCCGCACTTTACCTCTGGGAAAGACCCGGTACCCATTTTACAGGAGGCTGGGTGGGCCCCAGGGCCGGTCTGGACGGGCAGAAACTCTCGTCCCCACCGGGATTCGATCCCGGACTGTCCAGTCCCTTCAGTAGGCTGTCCAAAAAACTTACTGAGGGAAGAGTTCATTTACAGAGTGTTGCTTTGTGTTCAGATAGACAGAGAAACAGGTGAATTGAGAAAAATGACAGTTTTAGGTTCTTGTGACCGTGCATTGTGAACATAAGGTGAAGAGAGAGAACCAACAAGATGCAAATAATTCGATGTTTATTATCAAAATTTCTATCTCAACATATTTCGGGCATCATTACACCCATCATCAGGAGAATAAGACTGTGTCCTACTGCATGCGGTGTTCTGCCTGGGTTTGTAGGCTGTGGTTGGGTGTTGTCTTGTGGAGATGCGTCGTGAGCTGTGTGCACTGTGTGAAAGTTACTGTTCGAACAGTAACTTTCACACAGTGCACACAGTAGGACACGGTCTTATTCTCCTGATGATGGGCTTAGTGATGTCCAAAACATGTTGAGATAGAAAGTTTGATAATAAACACTGAATTAGTTGCATCTTGTTGGTTCTCTCTCTTCACCTTATAAAAATGACAGTGTTTCATGGATAATGGTGAAATGAGTCTCATAATGGGCATACAGTTACAGAACTCACCTCGTGCTCAGACTTTACAGCAGTAAATGTTATAGCTATAGGGTCCACCTTCTTGTTTACTTCTGCACCCTCCTCGACTTTTATTCTGATAACTTCAATTTCATCATCAGAAATTGTCGGATATCCCTTACTACATGATGCCGGTACAACTTCTGGCAATTTGATGATGCTCTTCTGTAAAAAGCCCAATACACTGATCAGTACTGTGTGTTCTCTGGCACTACAACAAATAGAATATACACTTTTATTGTAACTGACAACACTGGTTCTTTATACAGTATTTGACCCAACAAACTGCACAGTCAATAATAAAAATCATGTAACTCATGTCCCTTCTACATGTTTTGTCCTCTATATGGTACATTGTCATCAAGAGGGAAGAATGTACAAAGGCACACCAGTACAACAAATTTTGTTAAATATATTCTTAAAATAAAAGTCAATGAATTGCACTATTTCTCAAATTTATTTTGATAAAGAACTCTACATGTTTCGGACAGATCTACTGTCCATTATCAGGAGTCTCAACACTGTATAAACAACAACAGGTATCTGTCATGCTAGTTATGTTGGCAGTCTGCTGTGTACACAGTGGTGAGACTCCTGATGATGGACAGTGGATCTGTCTGAAACATGCAGGGTTCTTTAACAAAATTAATTTGAGAAATAGTGCATTGTGACAGCTTTCATTATAAGAATGTATTGTGATGCATGTTAATCTGAATGTCAAATTCTGCGTGTGTAGAGTTAAAATACAATATTGTCAATCAAAATTACTAAAAATATTTAAAATATACATCAATTAACAAACTTTTTTTGCACTACCAAACAAAATTTTATCCTCCATTGCCAACAAACATCTATGTCAATTTTTATCATCCTCATTCAAAGCGAACACCCCTGAGCTCTTTGTTGTGTCTGTTTATGCCACAGTGGGTCATTGAGTTGAATTACATTATGAGCATTTTTTACTAATTTTCAGTTCAATTCAATTTATCCAATTCTATCAAATCCATTACAAGTCTAAGAGACCTAATGGATATAGAATTAGTCGTAATACACTATATCAGACACTATACATAATAATTCAATCCACAAAGTAATAATTATAATTCGAGCTAGTAATAACAACATGTCATTGGTATAGGTTATTTGATGGATTGATTTAATTCCAATTCACAATACTGCATTTTAAATCTATACACACAAACACCACACACACACAACACCCACACATCTTCGACAGAATCTGCCGCACTTGCATGCCTTTATATTTACCTCCCTGATGACAACCTTGTAAAGGACAAAACATGTAGGAAGGACATTAATGACAGATGATTATTTATTACTGATTGTGCAATTTGTTGGGTTAAGTACTGCATAATCAATCAACTGCACAGCACAAGAACTGTGTTAAAACAGTTATTGTGTAAGATTTTCTCCTGTACAATTATCAAAATCATTAATAACCAACTACTTCATGCAGCAAAATCCTTGAGAAGCTTACTGTTGCTAAGCTACACAAGAAATTACCTCCCTTCATGAAAGCTGAAGGTGTCTTTAATTAACGGTAATGGTTCATTATCATGTTCATTGCAGCTTGTCACAGATCCAATTCACAAGACGTACAACCAAAGTCCTTTGAAGATTTTTCTCGCCTTTTCCTTCTGGCTACGAGATGGCCTCCTGTGTCAACCCTTCGCCCCACACTTCCTTATCAAAATCCTTTGTGTTACATGTTTCAACCACCTCACCTTCCTTGTACGCATCATTCCAAAAATATCTGGTTTGGGGTGCAAATCTTGGAAACCCACATTATACAGTTCATTCCACCCTCCAATTTCTCCTGCTTCAGTTGACATAGTCCCTCTTAGTACCCTGTTATCACATTCAATATACATTCCTTCAATGGCCAGCTTTCACATCTCAATATCCTGTGCAAAACATACTTAATAAACAGAGATATATATAAAACATTAATTTAGTGCAGTGTGTGTTAAAATAGGGACTTGCAAAATGCTTCAACAAAAGGAGACATTTTTCACCTTCATGTCAAGTACAAGGAGGAATAAGAAACTGCAAAAGAAAGAAATGCAGTCACTTCAACAAATCCCGTTGTTGCACGACTAAACAATCTGGATACAGATCCGAGGATATGAACAAGTTCCACATGTGCTGACAGCATGATGCTGTTCGTCAAACGATGGTGACACAGGATTCAAGTTGTGATAAATGAGCAGGGCAACTGGCGTTACAGCCTCTTCTTTTTCATGGCGCGACAGACCCTAGAGAGCCAGGACCTCCATGATCGAGGTTTCACTGTCACTCAGACACACAGCACTCGGTAGGACTCCCCTGGACGAGTGATCACCCCTTCGCAGACATCTCTACCTGACAACACACAACACTCACAAGAGGCAGACATCCATGCCCACGGTGGGATATGAACACGCAATCCCCGCAAGCGAGTGACCGCAGACCCACGCCTTAGACCGTGCTGCTACTGCCATCGGCTGCCATTGCAAACTGCCGGACTCTGCTAAACGATCTGTGGCTGTGAGATATGCGGCCTCAACACTGTGCAGGTTAGACACTGCTCTTTCAAACAGCTCCCTTCAAGCTGCGGTGAATTCACACATGCAGCATTGGCCTACGACTCTACCTAGATTGCGTCGCGACGGACCGCTCTGAAAGTGATTTGTCACGACCACAACAAGGTAGAGTAGAAGTCCAGTTAAGGAGGGCCATATGTCCCGGATTTTCGGGGACTGTCCCCCCAAAATAAGACTAATTTTGTCCCCACCTCTTTCTTTCCATTTTATTTCGCCTTCCTGGTAACATTCTCTAGAATGGAGACTTTCGTCGATCGCATCTGTGACTCTCTCCTCGAGGAGATGGCAACACTGCTGCGCACAGTAAACGCCGATTCACTCATAGCATGCTGTGCCGCTAAGGGTTTAGAATATGTTTTTCCCATTTGATTTACACAGTGCGGCCGTGTCTGATTCATACTTTCCATGCCATGCCCATGCCATACTCCGACCATGCCGTTCTTCTCAAGGTCACGGCACAGCACGGCCGTCGAAAGACGACCTGTGGGCTACCTTCCAGCGTTCGGCTCCTTCCGGCTACCACGTGGAGTTCCACGAAGATTATCGGTTAAAAGTTTTCATCCGCGTCTCTGACGCAGCCCCCCCCCCCAACAATTTGGGCCCCATGTGGGGCGGTTTCACTCAGTCCCCCATAGGGCCGGCTCTCATTCTTCCTTCTCTGTGAGTGACCAAGTTTCACAGCCATACACAACGAAACCAAATATGTTTCGGACACCAAATATTAACACAAGGGAACATGCATTTATTTGTACTAAGCACTACTCCCAGTTAGTCTGCTATCAATTTGCTGGCTACATAATTTTGATCTTTTGTTACGTATAGGCATCAGTCACATAACCAAATGAAAACATGGGCCTGCTTTCCAATCTGGGAACACATGGCGAAGATGTTTACACTGGCTGCAGCAAGTCAAGGTGATGAAATTATTTTCCATGCACAGAAGTAAAAAAACACTCACCAATAATTCCTTACAAGCAGGAAATATTTCTTCAGCTCTCTGCAGTTTAATTCTTGGGACTTTCGCTGCCACTGACATTAGACTATCTTGTACGCTCAAGACTTGTTCATCACACATGACGCTTTTGTTTGTGTAACAAAATATGTCCTACATTACAGCTTCAGTTCCAATAGCTTGATATAACTGCCCACGACCTGAGAGGAACCATGGTTATTAGTGCAGTTTAAAAATACATTTACAGGAAAACATGACACATTTCTACCAAGCAACCGGGCAATGCGTAAAATACAAACGGTTCACCTAAAACATGGGAAAACAAAATGTAAATTGTTAAAATGTATTAAATACTGAACCACAAAGGAGAGGTTCAAGAAATAAACTAGAATGTTTAAAAGAATCACAGAACTAGCAACAACTTCTGAAGCTATAAGGCATCCAATATTTCGGGGGGGGGGGGGGGAG
>Ga0136643_10019395_pt1 | contig 10278 bp, 11 predicted proteins | sample TergutLab28metaG_FD_96883 | JGI IMG/M metagenome (GOLD analysis project Ga0136643, IMG submission 96883) | Labiotermes labralis P1 segment gut microbial communities from Petit-Saut dam, French Guiana - Lab288 P1 (version 3) (version 3) | ecosystem: Host-associated > Arthropoda: Insects >... | reverse complement strand
GCACGCCCGATGCGATGTACCGGGTCTTCGGCCGCAACAACTTCGGTGCCACGGTGGGCGTGACGGTCCACGACTTCGGGCCCGGCGCGGACGCGGCCGGCACCGGCGAGCGGTGGCAGCACTGGCTGGACGGGGTCTACGCGTAGGGTGCCGGGCTGGAGCCCACGGCCCGCAGCCAGTTTGAGCGCCCAAGGTCGAGGTTGACGTCGGCCGCCCGGCCGCCAGGGGAGGCGTACCACGCGCGGTGTGTGTGCCGTGGCAGTGTCAGAGGGGGGTGGCACGATGGCACTCCGACGCTCCCCTACAGGTCAGGACGGCTGCCATAGCCACCTTCGTACTCGTTCCCGGTGCCGACGGCAGTGCCTGGTACTGGCACCTGGTCGTGCCCGAACTGAGGGCCGGCGGCCACGACGCGGTCAGCCTGGACCTGCCGGCGCAGGACTCCGCCGATCTCGACACCCTCGCCGACGCGATCGCCGGCGCCGCCTCCGAGGCGGTGGCCGAGTCCGGGCGTGAGGGCCGGGAGAGCGGGCCGCTGATCCTCGTCGCCCAGTCCCTCGCGGGCTTCTCCGCGCCACTGGTCTGCGCCCGGACGCACGTCGACCGGATCGTGCTGGTCAACGCCATGGTGCCGCGGCCGGGCGAGACCGCGGGGGAGTGGTGGGAGGCGACCGGGCAGCCGGCCGCCCGGCTGGCCCGTGCCGAGGCCGAGGGACGGCGCGGCCCGGACGCGGAGTTCGACCTGCGGACCGACTTCTTCCACGACGTACCGCCCGCGGTCACCGAGGAGGCGTTCGCGGCGGCACCCGGCGGGCCGCCCTCGGCGGTCTTCGCGCAGCCCTGGCCGCTGGAGAAGTGGCCCGACGTGCCGACCCGGTTCGTCCAGGGCACCGAGGACCGTTTCTTCCCGCTGGAGTTCCAGCGGCGCGTGGTCCGCGAACGGCTCGGCCTGGACGTCGAGGAACTGCCCGGCGGCCACCTGCTGGCCCTGAGCCGCCCGCGCGAACTCGCCGCGGCCCTCATGCGCGGGGTGTGACGGCCCCACGGCTCGTAGGGTCGTACGGGCCCGCGTCAGGCCGAAGTCCCGCACGGTCGTAAACGGGCCGGCGAGAGGCCGTAGTCCCCTTACTGTCGGCCCGCCGGCGCGAGGCCGACGTCGCGTACCGTCAGGCGGCCGGTGCGGCGGCGAGCGCCCGGACGGTCCAGTCCAGCACCGGTGCCAGGCTCTGCGGCTGCGGCCATCCGTTGACCACGGCGAGCAGGCGCGTGTACCGCTCCCTGCGCGGGTCGTTGAGCTGCGAGGCCCTGCTCGTCAGCCGGGTGCGGCGCGCGGACGTCGCGCCGGGGCCGAGGAAAGCCGCGCAGCCGGCGTCGAGCGCGGCCACGAACGGCACGGCCTGCGGCGAGCCCGGCTCGACACCGGCCGCCACGGCGGGCGCGACCAAGGCGTCCACGGTCGCGGCGAGGCCGCGGCGCAGGCCCGCCGTCCCTCCCGACAGTTCCCGCTCCGCGGCCTCGTCCGTGACCAACTGCCGCATGTACGCGCGGAATCCGGGATCCCCCGACAGCTCCGCGAGGTCCACCCATGCCTGGAGCCGTTCCGGCGCGGCGTCGTCCGGCAGGTGGGCGGACAGCGAGCGCATGGCCCCGGCGAACCGCGGGTCGGCGGTGTAGCCGTGGAAGACCTCGTCGAGGAACGCCTTCACCAGGCGGCTGCGTTCGTCCTCGGAGAGCCTGGCCAGCTGGTGCACGAGCGTCAACTCCTCTGTTCCCGAGCCGCGTTCCGCGGCCGTCGCGAGCACCGCCTGCCGCATCCGCAGCACGCGGATCTGCACGTCGATCGCGGCGGCGTGTTCCGCCGCGACCTGTGCCAGCGACACCTCCCGCTCGACGACCCTGCGGATGGTCGCCAGGTCCACGCCCAGGTCGCGCAACGTGCGCACGAGGTCCAGGCGTGCGGCGGCGTCCGCGTCGTACCGCCGGTAGCCCGCCGCGGTCCTCCCGGCCGGCGTCACGATGCCGCGATCGGAGTAGAAGCGGACGGTCTTCACCGTCAGGCCCGTACGCCGGGCGAGGTCGCCGATCGAGTAGAGCGGGTCACTGTCGTCCATGGGCCCACTGTGCAGTCTCCCTTCGGGGGAGACGCAACCCCCGCCGGCCGGGAGCCCGCACCGCGATAATCGCCGGACGGAGGCGAGGCGCGCGGCGGGCACGGTGGGGCGCCGCGCCCGGCAGGGAGGAGACGGGCATGGACGAGGCACAGGCTGACGCGGCGGGTCCGGACGGCGGGGCGCGGGCGGCGGACCCCGGAACGGGTGCCGGTGGGGACCCCCGGCCGAACCCCGGGACAAACGCCCGGACGCACGCTCGGACGGACGGCTGGTCCGACGACGGGATCACCGTCGTGCCCGCGAACCAGGCGACCTGGGAGGACCTGGAGCAGGTACTCGGCGCCGCACGTTGCCACGGCGGGTTGTGCTACTGCCAGCGCTTCAAGATCGCGAACCCCGAGTGGCGGGTGACCGACGACGGCGAACGCGCCCACCGGCTGCGTGCGCAGAGCGAATGCGGGCAGCCGACGGCGCCGGCGACCAGCGGGCTCGTGGCCTTCGCCGGGGACGAGCCCGTCGGCTGGTGCGCGGTCGAACCCCGCACGGCCTACCCCAAGCTGCTCACCACCCGCATCCCCTGGGCCGGGCGTGACGAGGACCGCGGCGACCCCGGGGTGTGGGCGGTCACCTGCTTCTTCGTCCGCGCCGCCGCCCGCCGCACCGGAATCACCCACGTCCTCGCCCGCGCCGCCGTCGAGCACGCGCGCCGCCGTGGCGCCCGCGCCGTCGAGGGCTACCCGATGCTCACCGTCCCCGGCCAGGACGTCCCCTGGGGCGAACTGCACGTCGGCACCGTCAACGCCTTCGCCTCCGCGGGCCTCACCGAGGTCAGCCGCCCGACCAAGCGGCGCGTCGTGATGCGGATCGACTTCGGGGAGCCGCCGGCGGAGTGACCGCCGGGCTCCTCCTGCTCCCGTCCTGCTCCTGCGACTCCTGTTCGCCGGCTGCACGGGGGCGGGCGTCGGTCCGTCCGACCCCCGGTCCCCGCCCCGTCCGGTCGACGCCGACCGCCCCCTCCGTCCCTCGCGTCCCGTCCGGTTGCTCCGGCCGTCGCCGCCCAGGACCCGTCGTGTCCACGGATCGTGGCGCGGCGTCAGCCGGAGTCCACGGCCGCTCACCCGAACGGCTCTCCCGCGAATGCGACGTGTGGGGCGAATCGGGCGACTGTGGGGGTCGGATGCCGAGTCTGGCGGACCGGTTTGCGAGGATCGGTGGCGATGACTTCCCCGCCGACCGAAGCGCTCGACGCGAGCGCCACCGAATCCAGCCCGGGCCGACGCCGGCACCGGCGGCCTCGCCGTGCCGCCCGCAAGGGCGTGATCGTCGCGGCCGTGGGCGCGGTCGGCCTGGCGGCGCTCGGTGCCGGATACGTCGTCCTCGGGCGGCAGGGCGGCCTGGCGGTCGCTGCCGACGACGGCGGGCGCAAGGCCGCCGCACCCGTGTCGACGCCGCACCGTGCCGGAGCTCCCGCAGGCCCCGACGCCCTCGGCGTCAGGAACGACGGGCCGCTGGCGATATCCGGGATCGGCCCGAAGACGCGAGCGGCCATCCCCGCCAACAGCACCCAGGTGCTCGTCGCGTCCGGCAAGGGCAAGAACTCCTCGGACACCGTCGTCACGCTCTGGACGCGGACCGGGGACGGCCACTGGCACGCGGGTGTCTCCTGGCCGGCTCACAACGCCCTGCACGGCTGGACCGTCACGCACCACGCCGGTGACCTGCGCAGCCCGATCGGCGTGTTCACGTTGCACGACGCGGGCGGCTTCGACGCCGACCCCGGGTCCAAGCTGCCGTACCACCAGTCGTCGGGATTCCAGGCCGGCGGCGTCGGGTTCGACGGCGAGCCGCTCGACGACGCCTTCGACTACGTCATCGCCATCGACTACAACCGGGTGGCCGGCACCTCCCCGCTCGACGGGACCCAGCCGTTGGGGCCGTCCCGCGGTGGCGGCATCTGGGTGCACGTCGACCACGGCGGTCCCACACATGGCTGCGTCAGCGTCTCCGCCGCGCACATGGTGGAGCTGCTGCGCACCCTGTCGCCCGCCGATCACCCGGTGATCGTCATGGGCGACAGCACCTCGCTCGCCGACTGAGCGCCCGCCCGGGCCGCGCCGCACGCGCGGTCCGGGCGGCCGTGTCGCCTCCTGGCCCGGCGGTCCTTACTCCCAGGGGAGTACCGCGGAGGCATACCGCCGGGCGATGCCCCGCGCGCGGCGCGGCGGGACCCTTGCGGGGACGGCGTACCCGGAACCCGCGACGGAGGCACCCCGGCATGACGACCCACCCGCAGAAGCTCGCCGACTTCCCCATGATCTGGGCCGACGCCGAGCGCCGCGGCGACGTGGCGGAGCTGGAGCACCTGCTGACCGACGACTTCACCGCCGTCGGCCCGCTCGGCTTCGTCCTGGACAAGAAGCGCTGGCTCGACCGCTACGCCTCCGGTGCGCTCGTCCACGACGACTTCGCGTGGAGCGAGGTGACGGTCCGCCAGTACGGCCGGGCCGCCGTCGCCGTCGGGGTGCAGGGCCAACAGAGCATCTACGAGGGCCGGGACCTCGACGGGCACTTCCGCATCACCCAGACCATCGTCGAGGAGGACGGCTGCTGGAAGCTCGCCGCCGTCCAGTTCAGCCCGACCGGCGCGCACTGACCGCGGGCACCCGGAACGCCCGGGTGCCCGCGGTCGTGTCGGTCGCGGTGCGCGGCTCGACCGGGCGGTTCGGCGCGGCGCGTTCAGCCGCGCGGCACCACCATGGACTGGACCTGGGGCAGGCCGCGCCAGTCGTTCGACGCCACCGTCGCGTGGGACTTGGCCAGTTGGGCGACCCGGGCCTGCGCGTCGGCCGGCGCGGGGTTGGTGTCGTCCAGGGCCGGGGCGACGTTCTGCGAGTCCGTCATGAACAGCAGGTAGTGGTGCGTGTCGTACCAGCCGGTGTCGATGCTGCCGTTGAGGTACGTCGAGGCGTCACCGTCGAAGGCCACGAACCACGGCCGGAGCGAGGCGTCCGAGTAGCGCGAACGCGGGTCGCCCGCCTGGGCGTTGTGCACCGAGGGGAAGATGTTCGCCTGCGCGGTCTTGCCCTGGTCGTGCAGGTCCTTGAGGTAGCCGGCGTACTCCTTGTCGGTCCACAGCGAGTCGGTCGGGTTGGACTCCTCGACCGTGCCGGGGATGACCTCCAGGATCACCTTCCCCGCCAACTGCGCCCGGGTGGGCCAGTTGCCGGCCGTTGCGGCGTCGTCCAGCGTCGCGTACTGGCCGCCTCCCGGCTTGTTCAGCAGGTCGTTCGGCTTGAACACCAGGTCGCCCAGGTGCGCGCTGATCGACTGGTCGAGCTTGGCCGGGCTCATCCCGAACGTGGCCTGGAAGCCCGCCTTCATCTCCAGCTTGATGAACAGCGGCCCGTGCCCGGGGTGCGCGCCGAGCCACACCCGCACGTCGTCCAGGCAGCTCTCCAGGTCCTTGTTCGCCCCGCCGGTGTACAGCTGCGACGGCGTCGACGCGTTGACGCAGTTGTTGCTGTTGCCGGTCGGGTTGGAGTGGCTGACCTTCCACTCCTGGGTGAAGAAGTCGTCCCAGACGTCCAGTTCGATCATCGAGGTGCCCGTGTCGAGCCCCTGCGCGAGGTAGGTGAACGCCGACGGGTCGTAGGTGTTGTGCAGGCCGGAAGTGGTGGCGCCGGACAGCGCCAGGCCGTCCCCGTCGGCCGCGGAAGCGCTGACGCCTCCGGGTCCTGCGACGGTGAACGCCAGGCACGCGGTGAGCGTCCCGAGCAGTGCGGTGCGCACGGCGGTGCGCCGTCGCGGCGCAGCGCGCCGCGTCCGACGGTTCAGCGGACCGGTCACTTGTCCTCCTGTGGGGGGCGGATCTCCGTCAGGACGCTGCCGTCCACTCGTGAATCGACGGAGACATGACACGTAACACGATCTGGAATCCTCCTGTCACCTCCGATTCGAGCCGGATCCCCTCCCCGGGGTGCACGTCGGACGGGCGGCCAGCTCGGGGCGGCGGCCCTCAACGACGGCGTTGGGACGGGGCGTTGGGCACCTGGTGCGCTGCGCGCGGCGTGGCGGAGGTTTCGGACGATGCCGTCCCGGGGCCCCGGAACGCACCGGGTCGAGTGAGCGGGACCACGCGTCATCGGGCCTGCCCGGCGGGCGAGTTGGCGCGACACCGGCACGCGGTGAGGAGAGCGGCTGAGGCCCGTCAAGGGGTGCGGGCCACCTGTGTCGGCCCCCGGCCGGGGCGTCGGTACATGCGGATTCAGGGTTGGCCTGGGCCGCGAGTTCGGGCGAGGTCGCCCGAGGCGAGGAGTGAAGGTTGGGCCCCTGGACGGCGTGGCGTGGATCCACGTGGGTGCCCGGGCGGGGCGCGCCCGGGTGGGGCTCAGGGGACGGCGAGGAGGCGGAGGAGGGCGGTGGTCGCGGCGGCGGCGATCACGACGAGGGCGAAGGGGGTGCGGCGCCAGGCGAGGAGAGCGCCGACGGCGACGCCGGCCGGACGGGCGGGACCGGTGAAGTGGTGGCCCTCGGTCAGCGTGGAGGTCGCCACCAGGGCGGCGAGCAGGACGACCACGGCCACGCCCATGAACCGCTCGACCCGCGGCGACATCCGCATCCGGGCCCGCAACACCGGCCCGGCGAAGCGGAATCCGAACGTGCCCGCCCCCAGGACCGCGGACGCCAGCGCCAGCCTCATCGGGCCACCGCCAGTCCGGCCAGTGCCAGCAGCACCGGAACGCCCGCCGGAAGCCAGGGAGTTGCCGCCAGTGCCACCACGGCGCCGGCGGCCGCGGCCTTGCGGGTCGGGCGGTCGCCGAGCGACGGCAGCAGCAGCGCCACCAGGACGGCGGGAAACGCGGCGTCCAGCCCGAACGCGTCCGTGTTCCCGACGGCCCGCCCGCCGAACGCCCCGGCCAGCACCCCGAGGTTCCAGGCCGCGAACAGGCCGGCGCCGCACCCCCAGTACGCGAGCCGGCGCCGCCGCGGATCGTCCTGTGCCAGCGTGAACGCCACGGTCTCGTCGACCATCAGGTGGCTGCCGGCCAGCCGCCGCACCCATCCCGTCGTCAGGACGTCGCCGACCGCGAAGCCGAACGGCAGGTGCCGCGCGTTGACCAGCAGGCCCGCCGCGACCGCGGCGACCGGGTTGCCGCCCGCGCCCACGATCCCGATGAACAGGAACTGCGCCGCGCCGGCGAAGACGACCACCGACAGCAGCACGGGCAGCCAGATCGGCAGCCCGAGTCCGACGGCGATCGCGCCGAACGACACGCCGACCAGCGCGTCGGCCACGCACACTAGGGCGATGTCCCGCGCCAGGCCCGGTTCGAGCACGGTTCGCCATATCGAACGCATCACACTTTAGAATGAACACACAGCCGGTCGTTCGTCAAACCGTACGATCGGACTGATTCAGCGAACGCGCCGGAGGGCGGCATGGCACCAGCACAGCAGGCGGGCGGCGGCGACGATGCGGGCGCCGCGGACGGCGACAGCGGGCGGCGCGCCCAGAGCCGCCCGAGCGGGCCGGCCGGCGGCCCGCCGCTGGCGGCGATCGCCACCTCCCTGCAACGTGAGCGCCGCCGCGCCGGCCTCTCCCTCGCCGAGACCGCCCGCCGCGCCGGCATCGCCAAGTCCACGCTGTCCCAGCTGGAGTCCGCCACCGGCAACCCCAGCGTCGAGACGCTGTGGGCCCTCAGCGTGACCCTCGACGTGCCGTTCGCCCAGCTCGTCGACCCGCCGCGCCCGCGCGTGCAGGTGATCAGGGCCGGTGAGGGGCCCACGTTCACCGCCGAGCGGTCCAGCTACGTCGCCACGCTCCTCGCGTCCTGCCCGCCGCACGTCCGCCGCGACATCTACGTGGTGTCCGCGCAGCCCGGGACCGCCCGCGAGTCCGAGCCGCACATGCCCGGCGTGATCGAGCACGTGGTGCTCAGCACCGGACGTGCCGAAGTCGGCCTCACCGAGGACCCGGTGGAGCTGCGTCCCGGCGACTACGTCTCCTACCCGGCCGACGAGGCACACGTCTTCCGCGCCCTGGAACCCGACACCGTGGCCGTGCTGCTGTCCGAACACCACTGAAGGGCCCGGAAGATGACCGACGACGACACCCTCGGGCCCCGGCCCGCCGTCCGCGTCGAGCGTACCGGCGCGGTGACCACCGTCGTGCTGGCGCGGCCCGCCGCGCGCAACGCCGTCGACGGCCCGACCGCCGCCCGACTCGCCGACGCCTTCCGCGACTTCGACGCCGACGAGCGGGCGTCCGTCGGCGTGCTCTGGGGTGAGGGCGGCACGTTCTGCGCGGGCGCGGACCTCAAGGCCATCGGCACCGACGCCGGCAACCGGGTCGAGGACGACGGCGACGGACCCATGGGCCCGACCCGGATGCGGCTCGGCAAGCCGGTGGTCGCCGCGATCGCCGGCCACGCGGTCGCCGGCGGCCTGGAGCTGGCACTCTGGTGCGACCTGCGGGTCGCCGAGGAGGACGCGGTCCTCGGGGTGTTCTGCCGCCGCTGGGGCGTGCCGCTGATCGACGGCGGCACCGTTCGCCTGCCCCGCCTCATCGGTGCCGGCCGGGCCATGGACCTCGTCCTGACCGGACGGGCGGTCGGCGCGCGCGAAGCCCTCGCGATGGGCCTCGTCGACCGAGTCGTGCCGGCCGGGCAGTCGCGGGCGGCCGCCGAGCAACTCGCCGCGGAGATCGCCGCGTTCCCCCAGACCTGCCTGCGGCACGACCGGCTCGCCCTGCTGGAACAGGAGGGCCTGCCCGAACAGGACGCCCTCGCGGTCGAGTTGGCACACGGCCGGATCTCGCTCGCCGAGGCCGCCGCGGGCGCGGCGCGGTTCGCGGCGGAGGAGGGACGGCACGGCAGCTTCGGCGCCTCGGGCGACTCGGGCTCCTCGGGTGCCTCGGACGCGTAGGAGGCGAAGGGGCGTCGTGCGGACCGCGCGGACCGCGCCGTGCGGCCGCCCTCGCGCGGGCGGCGCCGTGCCTGCCGTGTCCGCCGTCCCCGGTGTCGGTAAGGGGGGACAGGTCGTCCCTGGATGAGCTGTGCCTTCATCCGCCCCGCGCCGCGGCGGATCGTGGTCAGTGGCGGGGCCGTGCCGGTGGACATCGCACCGGCGGTACACCGGGGCCGCCCCGACCACCACCGTTCCGCACACCGAGGAGAACCCATGAGCCGGCACGCCATCGCCCTCATCACCGGCGGCAACCGGGGGCTCGGCCGGGCCACCGCCCTCGCGCTCGCCGAGGCGGGCACCGACGTGATCCTGACCTACCGCTCGAACAAGGAGGAGGCCGCCGAGGTCGTCGACGCCGTCACCGCCCGGGGACGCAAGGCCGTCGCCCTCGAACTCGACACCACCGCGTTCGGCTCCTTCCCGGCGTTCGCCGACGCCGTTGCCGACGCCCTGGGCACCACCTGGGACCGCGACACCTTCGACTTCCTGGTCAACAACGCCGGGGTGGCGGCCCTCACCCCCCTCGGCCAGGTCACCGCCGAGGCGTTCGACCTGCTGGTCGACGTGCACCTCAAGGGCGTGGTCTTCCTGACCCAGGCGCTGCTGCCGCACCTCGCGGACGGCGGCCGGATCGTCAACCTGTCCACCGGACTTGCGCGCTTCGTCGGCGAGGGCTGGTCGGTGTACGCGTCGGTGAAGAGCGCGGTCGAGACCTACAGCAGGTACCTCGCCAAGGAGCTGGGCGGGCGCGGCATCGCCGTCAACGTGGTCGCGCCCGGGCCGATCGGCACCGACTTCGCCGGCGGCCTGCTGCGCGACGACGAGCAGGTGCGTGAGGTGCTGGCCGGCCAGGCCGCGCTGGGCCGCGTCGGCCGCCCCGAGGACATCGGCGGCGCCATCGCCGCCCTCCTCGCACCCGGCACCGGCTGGATCACCGGCCAGCGCATCGAGGCGTCGGGCGGCACCCTGCTGTGACGCCCGGGCGACGGTCCCGGTCCGGCGCGGCGCCCCGGCTCACCGAACCGGCCCCGGCGACGGCGCCAGCGACGGCCCCAGCGACGGCCCCGGTGCGGTGAGCCGGGGACCGTCGCCCGCCCCCGCAAACCCGCGTACGCCCCGTCCCCGCCGCACCCCGCCGCGACCGGGAGGCCGCCCGTTCGCCCACGCCCGCCCCGCGAAGGAGAATCTCTGCCATGGACCG
>Ga0136643_10019394_pt1 | contig 10279 bp, 3 predicted proteins | sample TergutLab28metaG_FD_96883 | JGI IMG/M metagenome (GOLD analysis project Ga0136643, IMG submission 96883) | Labiotermes labralis P1 segment gut microbial communities from Petit-Saut dam, French Guiana - Lab288 P1 (version 3) (version 3) | ecosystem: Host-associated > Arthropoda: Insects >... | reverse complement strand
TTGTTAGGGTTCTTTTTGTTTTCCTAGTGTGGTGGGGCTCCTTTTTTAAAAAGACGCCCCGCGTGAACAAATGGTGTGCCGTTTTCGACACCACCCCCCCTTTTTTCCCCCCCCCCCCCCCCCCAGGAAATATTCCTGGTACTTATTTCTGTCAGAGGCTGAGTTAACTCCAATGAAACCATTGAGAATCGAACCCACGATCTGCTTGTTTGTAAAGCAGTGCCTGAACTAACTGCGCCACCGCGTGCCCCTCCAGAAGTCATGGACCTTAATTATTTTAATTAAATTTAAAAATCCATTAATACTTTTGTAGTCTGAAAAAAAATCAGTTCATAACTCGAAGTACTCAATTGAACACAACTGCGTTACAGTGTTAGCGCTTTGCTGACAGCCTGTGTTGTGCGTTACCGTTAGGGACAGCACAACTTTCTGACTTTAAGGAATATGATGAAAGTCATTTAAATTAAAACTTTCGACATCGACGTGGGCCACAGTCTGTTACAAGGAAGATATGCGGGATGGCCATACGTCAGCCGCATTCTGTAACCTCTGGGGAAGGTCAGTTCATCTGAACGTTATTTAAAGATTGAGGTTCTGCCTCATAGAAAACACGGTACATCTACTTTATAAACTTTAATTGGTTAATACTGCTTCGGGAATAATTTCTGTATCATCTGGAAATGACACTTCTTCTTAGTAGGCTCTACAACTCTTAGTGCAGAGTTTTGGCCTTCCCAACCACTTCCTTCCGTCTTCCTGTCTCCTGGACAAGGGTCTTCCAATTTGGCACTTTTAACCTCTGTGTAATTTTTTTTAACATCATCCTCCCAGCGTATCTTTGGTCGTCCCATTGTCCTCTTTGAAATGGGTTTCCAGGAGTATATTGCTTTGACCATTCTAGTTTCTAGCACTCTTTCGATATGACAATACCACCCTAATCTTTGCGCTTTGGCGAAATTGATTGTGTTCTTATGTTTTATTAGTTTATCCAATTCCTGATTAGTTTTTATTCGCCAGGATCCATTTTCATAGGTTGGGCCAAATATTTTCCTCAAAATTTTCCTTTCGAAAACCATTACTCTATTGGTTACTGTTTCTTTTAATATCCATGTTTCGCATGCATATGTGACTACTGGTCTAATTACTGAGAAATATAATTTCAGTCTTGCCGTTTTAGATATGAGCTTGCTTTGAAATATCTTTTAATTTGCAAAGAAAGCTTTATTTCCTTGGGCAGTTCTTTCTTTTATTTCCACTTCTATTGAACTGTCTGTGTTTAAAGTTGACCACAAATATTTAAATGATTTAACTTGTTCAATTTCTTTGTTTTCAATATTCATGGGTCTGGAAATCGCACTAAATACCTAGACACACCGCTTGGTCCAAACGTATCGTTGTTCCAGAGTAAAATAAGGCGGTGTATACAGTACCTGTTTGCCTTGAAGGGTCGATAAACGACCCCGAAAACGAATTACATTGAGATGTTTTTATGCCAGTAAGAACTCGCTTTGTATGTGTTGTGTTTTGCACCTTCTGACGACGATTCACGTTCCGTCCCTGGCGGATTTAGTGACACTGGAAGGGGCAGCATAATGTTTACAGTGTTCGGCGATGTTGTTTCCAGGTAGAGCATCCTATAAATTAAATACGTTCCCCTTACCACAGCACCGTTTAAAGGTCGGGTGCCGGGGTTAAACGCCTAATGCAAGAACCCCGCATTTTCATAGTACCTTCCTGTTAATTAGTGGTTTCTGGATTTACGTATCAAAATGGCGAAGGCTTACAAATAAGACAGTTCTGCAGACGATATATATACCGGATAACAACGTTAATAGTACTGCCCAGTAAAGTTCTTATTATTCGTTATCAAAGATCGTATAAATTAGTAATGATAATTATTAACATAGGCATACACTTTTCACGGATAAACAGTGCTTATATCCGTTCCATATGAAGAAGAAGATATTTTTTTGACTGTTGTTATTTGGGTGGAAGAAAAGGGCAAAACTTAAAAGTATAGTAGAACTGCTGCTGTGCTCACCATGTGTGAATGGGGATGTGGCGATGTTACTGCTAGCATTCTTGAACTTCGTACTAGATGTGAATTAATTGTTACCTTCACGTATCGACCGCTTTTATCCCCAGAGAAAGAGCCCCATTCCCAAAGAATAGGAGGCCAGTTGGACCTCATAACTGGTCTGGATGCTTTGAAGAATGAAAAAAGTTTTATCCCATGTCGGAAATCATCCTTGGTCGTCCAGATATACCCTTGTCACCACCCACGCTGCCTTTGGTAACGTTATATACATACCGTTATTTCTATGTATCAACTGAAATTGTTGATCCATAGATCGGATAGCTCAGTCAGTATAGCGACTTGCTACGGGCTGGACGGTCCGGGGATCGAATCCAGGTGGGCGCGAGATTTTCCGCACCTGTCCAAATCGGCCCTGGGGCTCATCCAGACTCCTATACAATGGGTACCGGGTCTTTCCCGGGAGTAAAGCAGCTGGGGCGTGGCATTGACCACCCACCCCATCTAGCGCCGAGGTTAAGGAAAGAGTAGAGCTATACCTTTACTCCCCATTTGGACCTTCGTGGCGTGTTCTGGGGTGAACTTTACTTTACCTTTATAGATCGAAATATGTGGCAACAGTGTTTATAGCTAACTGATCCTTAAATTCAGTATCTTTCTGTTGCACGGTGCTGTACTTTTTACATTCTGTAAGCCTACCTATACTTCAGAATATCTTCCTTACGCAATCATTCTGGGAACTCAGAGTACATCATCCGAGACTGTTTGCAGAACTTAATCTGTTGTTTGTAGTGTAATGAACCTAGACCTACCCCACGCGTGATAATATTGTTCTAGATAAGAGTTCGGTAGCAGGTACACACACACACACACTGTGCAGGCAGGTGGACTATGGATTACTGGTTCAGGGTTCATTGTTCTGAACGAAGAGCTGCTTGTTTTTACGTTTCCAGATATGTCTCAATAAATAGTGTGAAATTTCCTTATACTGAATGAGGAATCTGAATACTAAGAAGACAGGCAATGTACGTAGAAACGTAAAATGGATGCGCGTTAGCGTAACCATTGCTGCCATGGAAAAGCAATAGACAGTACATATTTTGAGTGCGTTTCTGTACCCTTATTCATCCAGCATATAACGCGCATGCGCCATATTGATATTGTCATCTGTGACCTGTGTGGCTGTAACATATATTTTGCACATTTTCACATAAACGTCACGATTTTAGAAAAAGAAAAGTTAATGAACATAAAGTGTGTGTGTGTTTGTGTGTGTTGTATTCTCTACACCGTTTTTCTGAAACATTTCTCATTCTAAGAAGAACCGAGCGAGATGTGATAAAAAAATGTATATTGGTCATCAAGTAAAATGCCCACTGTTCTTATCAGATTTTAATGAAACTTGTATTTTCTCGACAGATTTTGTAAATCCCCTCATATGTCAAATTTCCTGAAAATTGTCCAGTGCGAGCCGAGTTGTTCCATGCCAACAGACGGACAGACAGATATGGCGAAGGAAATAGCTTTTCGCAATACTTCGAACGCGCTTAAAACAGCCGTATTGTATTTTGCAAGTGACTCATTAATATTATATCTTCTGTTTTTAGAATTATATCTTCTGTTTCTAATATCCCGTCCCGAGCCCAAAGACGCTCAGTTTCGTCGTCCGCATTGCGAGCATCAGCTCACCGATAGCAAAGACAGTATTTTCACGGTTAATCGCCAAGATCATTGGCCTCGTTAATTTCAGCACACATGTGCACACTGAAATATATACAGCTTTTGTGGTTTGTGTAAGCATTGTCTCGCTTAACACATTGGTGTGTTACGTTTGAAGGCAGACTACTAAGTTAAATATCCAGTAACAGCGTGGTACTGACTTGCGTTTTCCCTGCTGTCGTTTAACCTCGCAATTTCTCATTTGAGAATCTGCAGGCTGCGTGGTTCCAGGAAAGAGACACTGGCGAGTTTGCTTTTGTGTCGGCATTACTGACCTTACAGTGCAGCCACACGTAGGGCAGGTCCAGCAAATACAGGTCTAAGGTCTGAAGCGGGCATGAAGTGCGGTACTTCATGTATGTACTGATGGACTGGGAGGTGTAAGCTTTGAAATACCTACGTTGCCAAACGAGAAAGTACGTAGGAAAATATCAATTGAAATTAATTTTGTGCATTTAGGCAACAAAGAAATTTATTGCCTTTTCCAGGCATGCTACATATACTCCGTTCCACGAAATGCAATTTATTTCGTAATTTTTATCCAAATAATACGTTTTTCGTAAACTATGCGCTAAACTTAAATACCCACCCCGGTAGCATAAAGGTAGGCGTTAGAGGAGAGTTTTGCTCTCACGGACGACGCGCCGTTGCGGCACATGACACGGCACTGTGAGACTGCCGAGAGTCTTCGGTGGTAGAAATCTTCCTGGAGGCCATATTTCTAAGGCAGAGAGAACCAAGCAGACCTAGAAAAAAATGGCTGGGAAGCTATCTTGGCTTCTCGCTTGGAAAATACTAGTTTTGTAACTGCAGAGTATACCTGCTTGAACAGAGCATTTTTTATAATGTTTGAACAAAACATGGGTGGGTGCAAAGTTTAGTAATATCTGAACTGACCCATACTCTCAGCTACTGCTTCAGGAGGGCTAGCATACGGTCTTCCTCCCTAACCCCCTGTACCAAAAAGAAGGAAGGGGAGGGAAAAAAGGCTGCTGGTAACAGGCAGGTTGGTTGGGAACCCTTATAAGTTATGGCAATATTTTCCGAAAACAGGGAGAACGTGAGGTGAAATTTTGATATCAGTTTACCGTGTCTGGTGTGCGGTCTGCGTTGGTCAGCCATATTTATGTAATGTTCGATCCATTCCCTGCGCTTTATTATAAATGGACGAGGAAAAGCCCATCTCGCCAGGTAGGGCACAACAAGTGTGTGATGGAATACCATTTTGTGACAGAAGGAACATCTTGGCGGCATCTTTCACGATAGATGAGTTTCGGTGCAGCTCTAAACCCTGCTGCACAGCTCACTGCAAGAGTGAGACGAACTTTCTGCATGACTAAAGGTAAAGTGATCCCGTTACAGGCCCGGTGTGGCCCAGAGGGTGGGTAGAGGTATAGCTCTACTCTTCCATGACCGCGGCGCTAGAAGGGGGTGAGTGGTCAGCAGCACGCTCCGGCCGCACTTTACCCCCGGGAAAGATTCGGTACCAATTTTGCAGGAGGCTGGGTGGGCGGAAAATCTCGTCCCCACCGGGACTCGATCCCGGACCGTGCAGCCCGTAGTCAGTCGCTATACCGACTGAGCTACCCGATCCACTTCTGCATGACTATCGCCTAAAATTAACAACGGGTCTCGTTCCATTCCATAAAACTTTCTTCAAAATGGAAGTATTAATATGGGATGGGGATGGGGGTGGGGGGTGGGGTGGGAGTATCTCATGTCGAATTTAAACATAATCTCTCTTATGCTATTTTGATCTTAAGTAGAAATCCACATATTTTCCAAAAGTCTAGCAGGGATTCACATAAGGCAAGTTTCGTACTGAGCACATATCAGTGCTAGGCACCACCGGACCTAAGTTACTTTCCTCGGGCGACCTTGTGCCCGGCAGTTGTGCCACACTCGTCTTATACAGAGTGTTTCAGGAGGGATAGTAAATATTTTAGGGGGTGGTAGTATGGACTGTTCCGAGTAAATAAGTTCATATAAACATGTGTCCAGTTTTCAATGGGTGTGGAGATACAGGTGTTTGAATGTTACGCATAAAACGCTTTACAAAAGGTATGAAGGAAAGACAAATGACGTATTGATTGCATTTATTGGTTATGTAAATGATCTCAATAAATTTCAACATTTCAAAGTAAGTGTTCAAAAATCCCACCATCGACTTCAATGCACTTTTCAACCCTCTTGGCAGTAGTAGGTGTTGCTCTCCTGAGGTCGTCTTGGCGTGCTTGCTTTATGAGTTCAGCACTATTCATAACGCGAGCGACCAATTCGCCTCTTGTGTTTACTTTTTCTTTGTAGACTTCACTTTCCATCCATCCCCACAGACAAAAATCTGATTTGTACGCGCCAACTTCAAAGAGCTTTATCTTCACACCCATTGAAAATTGAACACGTGTTTATAAGTACTTATTTACTTGGAATAGTCCATACTACCACCTCCTAAAATATTTACTATTCATCCTGAAACGCCCTGTATAAGGTAAGAACTGAAATTGTTGTCTATATTGAACAGGCTCCGTTATGGATGAGTTTGGCTGAAAATTGGAACTGCCGGACAGCATTTAGTGAAAATATACAGTTTAGAATTGGAATGAACATACACAGCGGTTTAAATGGTGATGCAAGCCACAGACGGACAGTATCCACGTTTAGAAGTTAGGCTACACAGGCCAGATAACAACACGGGGACATACAATTTGCTAGCGCCGATTCGGTCTAGGGGGTTTCACGTTAGGATCCCCAGATAAAGGCTTCTTCAGTATCAGAATGACACCCACTGTCCACTGTTGCTAAGCAGGATTGTGTAGCAGCAACAGTAACTAGTACTGGGTTCTAACCTCGATCAGATGGTTATCAATTATTCTATCGTAGGTTTGCACGGTCCTTGCATATAGACTACGACGTGCTCTGAACTACAATCAACAAATTATAAAACTGTGAAACGTAGGCATAGCGAAGCAGTTCTTTCCCATTATCTCAAATGATAAAAACTGTTTCTCTTTAATTTCCTCTTAAATGGTGTGATGCATGCTTAAAAGTCTATTGGGATTGAAATTCATCTACAGAACAGTTGTTGGCAACATGTCTGTCTCCGATGTATTTATTGGCTTGCACTCGGGATGGAAACAGAAAAACGCGCTATTTTGTATGTAATGTTTATAATTTCAAAGAAAACTGTAGGATTTAGAGTGATTTCAGTAACGTTCTGAAATAGCACCATTCATAAAAATCATCCAGTGGTTTACGTACAGACAGACAGACAGGCATGGCAACGGTAATGAGCGCATTTTTTGCAACTTTTTGTTCCAACGCGCAAAAATCTTTGAGAAGGGTCGCGATATTGCTGGTAAAGGTAATGAAAACTCTGGTAATAGGACTCAACACTCTCCACAACATACAAGATGCCTACTGTGTTTGCTTACCGTACACTATGCTGCAACTGCCCAATACGATGCTTGAAATTACCCAATATGTGGTCGGACAATTAAGTTCGCGAACTCGCCACAGTGTGCTTGCCGTGGCAGCACTGGACAAAAGCCTTAGTATGGTTTGGTGACGTTGACATATCAGCGTTTCACACCTGTGTTGTTGTCGATCTATGGCAGTTTATTTCTGAGTGGCATCTATTATTGTCTGCGTGTGTTTTGGTGTGCCGCCGCGAGAATGTCGGAGCTTGAATTAGAGCAGCGAACGAACATTACACATATCCTGGTGTTCAAAATACCAAAGACTTCGGCTGACCAAAAGTACCAAATTAGAAATTACTTCGCTGATTCGTTTTGTTTATCGCAAAGTGTCCTTGCCCTCTTCTGGGTTGTAAAGCCTTGTAGCTTGGTAGAAGATTAATGAACCCATTTCCTCGACCTTTTGGGTGGATGTTTCTTGATAGATACGAGAAGCGTCACTTGAGCAGATCCAATTGCGTTATCTAATTCTGCGCCACGTACGTGTATTTGCACTTATGCCGTAGATGTGGTACTAGAGCTTTCTCAACAAAATATAATGGTAGGAAAAAAGTAACCGTAGGCCTCTTCTTGTAGAGAATTTACCATCCCCTTTACGGTAGCATTCATTACTTGTGACATTCTTTTCGACTTTACTGTGAACAGGGGGTTCTGATATCGGAAATGTCACTTTAATTCTTCTTTTTATTCTTTCCCGACGTTTTTTTCTGTCTTTCTAACAGCAGAGGGAAAGTTTCTCTTAGTTTATACCAATTAACATCTGGGAGATGAACTCAATGTGGACGCGATCTGACGCTGCGGGGTTTAAGGAGGGGGGCCTGGAGGTGCAAGAAAAAGAGTGGGGAGCTTTGGTGTGTGTTGGAAGGGTGAGAGGGTTATCACAGTAAAACATGGAATTTCAATTTTTCCTCCGCTGTGCTTTTAGTTAATCCTGAGTAGAAGGTAGTGAGAAAATAAGGGGGGGAGGGGCGGAGGATGTTGCCACCTGCCGACATACACAGCGGTCCATTTCAGTTTTCCCACCATCGCCCACAGCGCGCAATGAAACACTTTTGTCCCAGTAAACAACCTTTTTCAATTTTCTTTACGTAGAAGGAAATATTTACAAACAACACCATCGCTTTCACAATGCAACATAATAAACTTCTGGTTTTCGTAAATGTCTTTTTTTTTAGTGTAAAATAAGACACTGTAGCAACCTTAAGCTGTTACATTTAGTTTTGTTACGTGGAGTCGCCATGTTGTTTCGTTTTGTCCGGTTAGTAACCTCTCCGTAGAGAATTGATCAAACATTGTCAAATAACACCTCATAATTATTGTAGAACATCCGCATGTTTACACGAAGTGTTTTACCGACTGATAAATTATGTCGACCTTCTACGTATGTGGTGGCGTTTCTTGCATCTCAGAATTTCTTAAATGACCCAAATAGGTGACCATTTATATGTCGCCAAACTACGTCCGTAGGTTAATTGTCACTTTATGTGCCACGATGGTATCAATAGCTCAAACTTTCATCTATAAATCACATATACTTTCTTGACATTGACCATCTACTAATGCAAGTAACAGTGCCATCAGTGAAGGCTTGGAACGTACCGTACCGTTCTCTTGTAAAACGAGTTAATATGGTGAGTTACGGACCATTTATTCACAGTAAATCGTGAAAATTCAGTCGTCTTTTTTGCACGCTTGACGGCGTGTGGGGAGAGTGGAGGTGCAGCTGCACGAATTCTTAACCTTAGCGCCAGAAGGGAGTGGTTAGCTTAAAGCCTCGGCCCCTTTAACCGCGATTAGAGAGCCCATGATACAGATTGTATAGGAGGCTGAGAGTGTTCTAGAGCCGGGCCGGACTCTTAACATGCTGAGAAAAAATCTTGCGCTCCTGCCGAGCATCGAACGGCAGTACCCTTAAGTTGTCCAGCCAGTGCCTTAGTCGCGAAACAGACTGCAGTGTGTCGACTCGCACAGGAGATCGCAAGCGTCGTTTTATGTATAGGACAGTCGACTGAGAGAAAGAAACAGTCCTAATTCTTATAATAAAACCAACTAAATGCACTAGTTTATCATATTTATTTTTGGAGTAAAACTCTACATGTTTCGGACAGTTCCTCTGTCAATCATCAGGAGTTTTTCAGTGTACACACAGCAATGATATATGTCATACAGGTTTGATGACGACTTGTTATTATAGGAATTTATCACGATGCACGGTCACCTGAACGTCAAAAAAACACTCCTGAATACAATTACTAGAAATGTAAGTGTGTAGACTACTGTACTTTGTTTAGTATATGTCTGCCACTTTATGGAGAATTTTGGCGATAAACAGGTTATACCGTCATCAGTTTTTAGGCGCTTTTCGTAAAATTGCCAAAAGCGGCTATTAATTTCGTCATGTCTGTCCGTCCGTTTGTCTATCCGCATGGAACATTGAACAGATGTTAATTTAATTTAATATTTGTTGATTATTCTAAACGCTTTCGCGAAAATTCAAGGATAATGAAAACCTAATAAGAATACCGATTACTTTACGTGAACACCTATGTATTTTATGATAATATCTCGCTGAGTTCTTCGTAGAATGAGAAATGTTTGAGAGAAAATTGTAGAGCGAATCAAAACACGTGTTCTACATTTAATAATTTCTGTACGAAAGTCGTGCCGTTTTAAGGAATAATGTGAATATAACACGGCGCAAGCGCTCTGCATGCTGCGTGACTAAGGCTATAGACACACACGCAGACTATGTAATACTTTTTTCTTTAACTCATTGTTCCGTGCATCGTAATTCAGTGTTGATAAAAATCCAACCAGATGTAACAGTATGCAGATATTTATTTACTGCAAAGTCACCTTACATGTTTCGGGTGTCACAGCACCCATCATCAGGAGTACTAAAAACTGTAACCGCAGCCTCCGGTACAGGTCATAGTATCGGTACAGCTACTTCCCTCCCGATCAGGCCACGTTGGAGGGAAGTAGCTGTACCAATATTATGACCTGTACCGGAGGCTGCGGTTACAGTTTTTAGTACTCCTGATGATGGGTG
>Ga0136643_10019390_pt1 | contig 10280 bp, 14 predicted proteins | sample TergutLab28metaG_FD_96883 | JGI IMG/M metagenome (GOLD analysis project Ga0136643, IMG submission 96883) | Labiotermes labralis P1 segment gut microbial communities from Petit-Saut dam, French Guiana - Lab288 P1 (version 3) (version 3) | ecosystem: Host-associated > Arthropoda: Insects >... | reverse complement strand
CGTATTATGTGTGATGTTCCAAGTATAGCTGTCTTTTGTAGTGAATCTGTCGAGTGTTTTCCTGGTATAGTTTCCAAATTTTTCTTTAAACTTCTCGTTACTATTTCACTGGCTCGAATTATTACTGGTACAATCGTACATTTGAGGTTCCACATTCGTTGTATCTCTGTACACAAACTCTTGTATTTTAACTTCTTTTCCGCATCCTTTTGCACAACATTTCTGTCTGCGGGTATTGCCACATCTATCAGAGTGCATATTTTCTCTTTTTTGTTTTTAATTATTATATCTGGCCTATTTGCCGTAACTTTTCTGTCTGTGTGTACTGCTTGATTCCACAACACTGTGACATCTCCCTCTTCATACACTGGCTTAGGAATATTATTGTTATTATTATTATACGATATGGATGTCTCTTGTCACAGGCCTTTTCTTCTTTTTCTTTTCTTCTTCTTCTTCTTCTTCTTCTTCTTATTATTATTATTATTCCCGATGTTGAGCACACAGAGTACGAGGTTTTAACCAGGGATCTCGAGTGTTGCATCAGGGAATTTTACAATGATTGTATAAAGCCAGGAACAGTTTATAAAGCCAGGAACAGTGTGTAAAGCCAGGAACAGTGTGTAAATCCAGGAACACGGTAAACTGACATAATTACGGGTTGTCAGCCCCTTCATTAAGGAATTTTCTCACGATGGGCAGCTGTTTAGTGAGACCATTTTATGGACCTGTGACAGTAGGTGAGGCTGTAAATTGAGCTTAATTAGGCTTTCGTTAAGCAAGTTAGGGACGGCCTCCGTAGCATACAGGGCCAGTGAAATGACAGCAGACTTGTTCACTTGCCACTGCTGCTTGATTTCAAATGTCAGTTCCTGATATTTGCGGTGTTTTTATGTATTCGTGACCTGTAAATTTTGGGCCAGTGGAATTGCTATGTCCATGCACGCAAGTTGCTTATTTGTGTTATCAAGCAGTGTCAAGTGTGGCCGATTATTGTTACTCTTATTATTATTGGTGTTATTGAAGTAATAATCCCGATTTCTTCACACAGGTACATAGCGAATGAATTCCCCCATCTGGAAGGCAATAAGTGTACGGTGTATAGTGTACCGAAGCACCCAGTCCAGAGGACGGAACATCAGGTTGGTAACTATCGTTGAATATGTGTGTCTGTGTATACAGTAGTCCCTCGGTCATCCGGACGATGAGAGGTGGGTGGAAGGGTGGTCCAGATGACCCCAAAATCCGGAAAGCATTGCGGAAACTCTGGGAGGGGTGGGGTAACATACAGAAAATCATCACTCAGTGCGGAAGTATAACTCCTCAAAACGTAGACATTGTCTCACTCGCGGGATCGCATGTAAACAGAACTAGCTGCCTCTCACCACCGAGGATTACTGTATTATCGGTGTCATGCCCACGAAAAGCCAGTGTTTGTCCTCTGAGAGCGCTGTAATCTACACAATATATTCTAAAAGGAATGGCGAGATGGCGTATCACTGTTTCCTGTGGAATGAATAGTTCCGTTGAGGCCTTTGTTATTCTGGGATGTTAAGTGTCTTACGTTTCAGGACAATATGTGTCCCATCTTCAGAGGTCACGCAGTCAAAAAGGAAAGCCGAGACCAATAACCAAAGAGCTAACTGAGGGCGTCCCTCGGCCTCTATAGCCATTCCTGCGTTTGACCGCATTGCTGGGCTCAGTAGCAGACACCAAGTAGCGTAACTGGGGATGACGCTTACGCTAACGACTTGTCGTCTTGGTTGAAGAACTCGACTTGGTCATGCTGAAAACAAGTGCTCAAGAGGCACATGAATTTTTGTGATAGGGGGCGGGCGTACTTTGCCAGGATAGCTCCCTGGGTTCCGAACCGAGAGTGGTGTAGTCGCAAGCTGAAGACATGAGACTGTGGACAGACAAGGACAGACACTTTGGTGAAGCCGCCATGTCCAATCTTTACAATTATACCGTGACATTCGCCTTACAACTGAGGAAAAATAACAGTGATGGTAGCCGAAAAGTGCCTATCGGAAGGGCGCTGGGCATGATTGGTTGTGCCGACTTGGCTACCGTTTTACAAGTGGCATCGACTGGCCTGCTGACCCCAGTCACCCTTAGCTTGCGCTTCAGGCGATCTGGGTTGGCCCTCGATCAGCGTAAGTATCTGCCGAGTTAGCGTTGATATATAAGGGATGGTTTGGGCGGTGATTGGTTCTCTGGCAAAGCATAGAATCCAATCAGGTTAATGTAGTGTGAAGCTGCCACCAGGACGTGAGGGAGGGAATGAAAAGAGGGGCGTAAATAGGCTTCGCCACAATAAAAGCGGGAAAATAAAGAAGTGAAACGAAGAAGGAAGGAGAGCCGTCTGGGCACGGGGGGGGAAATTTGAGAAAAGAAAGAGGAAGGGGAGACACCAGAGCAAGCGTGAAAATGAACAACTGTAGAAACGATGGAGAAGCGGGAAGTCGCAAGGGCATGTCGCTTGGTTGGAATATAACACAGGTCATTACGTACAGTGAATCTCGCAGGTAGGCCTACATGCATATATACGAATGTCAGGGAACTTTGGTTAGCAATACTAATTGCGTAGTGACAGTTCCTTGGCAGCAGATAAAGTAGCTGAAATGGTTGTACAACCATAACACCGTGTTGTGAAATACGTTAGAGCAGTCGTTCTTAATCTGGAGTCCATGGATAGATATCAGGGGTCTGTGAACTTGGATGGGAAACAAAATTACAACTTTTCTTTCACGAACCTGTAAATTTTCAGTCAATACTGGATGTAAGCAACAAAGAAATTTTGGTCTCTAGATTAAAAAAAATGTTTATCTTCAATAAATCTCACTATCTCTATTTTATGCACTTAAATATATTTTTCTGTGGAGGGGTCTTTAGGTTTCGACAGACTATCACAGAGGCCCGTGGCACAAAAAAGGTTAAGTTACCCTCCGTTAGAGGTTTATCGTCCAGAACCCATGCCATAGTTGTAGGCTTACTGTCGTGGGTCGATCTTCCAGATGGAGGCATTTCTGTCGCACCGAGTTTCATACTGACACTTCTCCCCGTCTTGAAGTCACATAAAGATCGTACATCCTACTGCCACGACATTGTACTTGGGAATGACTCAGTGACGTCCACAGGCAACGTAACGTGACTTTTAGAATAAGGAAAGGGCATTTCCTTCATGACGGATTATACCAATATAGACGGTTTCCTTGGACCTGAGTTCTATTTTTTCCCCCTGACGTGGTGAAGTGAAATTATATAATTACACCTGAAATACGACAAATTTTCGATTCCCAGAATCTCATTTTTTTAAAATCGGTGTACATGAATATTGTATTCCTGCTATAAAAGCTGCGGAAAATCCACGTTGCGCAATGCATATCGTACTTACAAGTTCAATGAGCAACAGTCGCATTTAACAGTAGTAAGTCAATAGCCTTGTCTCTGAAATTTGGACATCTCACTAACACCACTTATTCTATTATACAATGGACCGGGATAACGTACTCGGTATAGCGACTTGCTACGGAATAGAATGTCCGGGGATCGAATCTCGGTGGAGGGGGGGGGGCGAGATTTTCCGAACCAGTCCAGACCGGCCCTGGGGACCCATCCAACCTCATGTACAATAAGTATTGGGTTTCTTGCCCGGGGGTACAGCGACCGGGGTATGGGGTTGACCACCCACCACCGTCTAAAGCCGAGGTTGAAGAAAGAATAGAGCTATACCTGTACATTTAACGTCAGTCATCCCGAAGTGTTTATCTATACATATAAAGTATAACGTAGCAGTCAAAAACACAACAGTTTTATTACATAAAATGCTATTTTAGGGCGACATGTTTCGACTCTTTCTGAGCCATCTTCAGGCCCTCTAGGGTACAGATCCAAGGTTAACAATGTTTAAAGTGCATTCCGGGATCCCAGACGCTTATAATAGATAGTTATTGCAAGAGTACGTGTGTACATGTGTACATGTGGACTATTCCGGGTAAATAAGTTCATATAAACATGTGTCCAATTTTCAATGGGTGTGAAGATACAGCTGTTTGAAGTTGGCGCGTACAGATCCAATTTTTGTCTGTGGGGATGGATGAAAAGCGAAGCCTACAAAGAAAAAGTAAACACAAGAGACGAATTGGTCGCTCGCAATATGAATAGTGCTGCCCTCATAAAGTAAGAACACCAAGACGACCTCAGGAGAGCTACACGTACTGTTGCCAAGAGGGCTGAAAAGTGCATTGAAGTCGATGGTGGGATTTTTGAACACTTTGAACTGTTGAAATTCATTGAGATTATTTACATAACCAATAAATGCAATCAATACGTCATTTGTCTTTCCTTCATACTTTTCGTAAGGCTTTTTATGCGTAACATTCAAACAGCTGTATCTCCACACCCAATGAAAATTGGACACATGTTTCTATGAACTTATTTACTTGGAATAGTCCATACTACCACCTCCTAAAATATTAACTATTCCTCCTGAAACACCTTGTATACCTGTACATCTCATCTGGGCCTTTTTGGTCTATTCTAGGGTGAACTTTCCTTCACTGTACTCCACCATACAATAAATAAAATCTTGTCTATGTGGCCTAATCTTCAATGGAGTTGGATTGTGCATCTCTGACACTAGCAAACACCTGAGTGTTGGTATGGTTTAGCGTATATTTTGTTCAAAACCCAACGAGGACTTCTGACCTCAAGTGCTCACCCTACCTGGTATATTTCCGCCACATTTTAGACATCAGATGAACACACTTGTGAATTTCGGTATTAGTGGCTAATGGAACATAATATATCGGGGTCACATAAGCACGCTGGGAAGTTTTTGGCTCAGGAAACCAATCTGAAGTTGCCTTCGTTTTTCGAATTATTAAATCCATGTCTGGAGCTCTTGGCCTGCACTTCGTTTTACCCAGTCCGACGCTCAGTAGAATGCGAAGGACTCAATCACGTCACGGCAGTAGTCACTGAACTAAACAAATTTCTGGGAATAGTCAGTTTTTTGGGAGCGTTCGCAAAATTGCGAAAGGCGACTATTATCTTCGTCATGTCTTTCCGTCTGTGCATCTATGAGCATGGAACAGCTGGGCTCCCACTGCACGGACTATCAAGAAATTTGATATTTTAGGACTTTTTTTTTTGAAAGTCTGTCCAGAAAATTCAAATTTCATTAAAATCTGACAAGAATAGGTTTACTTGCATAAAGACCTGTGTACATTTATAAAAATAACTCGCAGAATTCTTCTTAGGATGAAAAATGTTTCAGGCAAAAGTTGTAGAAAAAATAATAACAAATAATCAGTGTACAGCTCTTTCCAGCGATCGTGCCGTTAATGATATAATGTGGGAAAAATATGGCAAAGCCGGATAGGGAACAGATGACAATATGGCGCATGTGCATTGCATGCTGGATAACGAAGCATGCATACACACACTCGGAATATGTAATACTTATTGCTCTTGGGGGTAAAAATTGTTAGGCGAACACGCAACAATATTTGGTGTTAGTGTAACCGTGCATCACTGATACAGTAAAATAAACAACCAACTAGATGCAACAATGACAGTTTATTAATGATTTCAATCAGCTCAACATGTTTCGGGCGATAATTTCACCCATCCTCAGCAGCATCGTCGGTGCATTGTACCACAAGCTGTAAACACAGTCTTAGTGCTCCTGAGGATGGGCGAAATTATCGCCCGAAACGTGTTGAGCTGATTGAAATCATTAATAAACCGTTATTGTTGCATCTAGTTGGTTGTTTTATTGTAACGCCTCAATGTTTCGTTGTATGTACTGTACATTAACTGTCTCGTTTTCTCTGCATTTGCACAATAATCACCCTACAAGTTATGAGTGCATTGACGTCTGGGGCTTAATGACGTAATGACTTCTACGTCATATATGATCTGTAAGTGGAGGAAGTATTTAGTGAATCTGAAACTGTGCAATAAATTTCACAAACAGAAATCCTAAACGTGTACCCGCATAACTCGTGCCTTTCCTTTTGAATTCCTAAGCAACATTAAAAACGAACGGATACGAGAGTAAACTTTATCACGAAAGTTGAATTAACTGATAAGCATTAATATATTATTATTATTATTATTTAACTGCAATTGGGTTGTTACCCGGTGGCAATTTTTATTTTACATGCATACAAAATATGAAGCTGGTTACTAATAAATTTAAGTCGGGAGGGCTAAGTGAGAAGCATGTAGTGGCAACTTGGGATCTTGGAAACCATCTCAGCATTTGCTTATAGACACAGTGAAACCAAGAAAAACCTGTGTCGAGGTGGCCGGTCGCAGGACCTTCCGAATACTGACTTCTAGCCAGCAGTCCGGCAACTAAAGTAAAAAACAGCAATACACACATAGCACAGCAAGTACACATGAATACATTAGATTACAACAATACACACAAGACAACTTAAAATACAACATGTAAAATGTTAGAGTGAATGAAATGTGCAGTTTAATGCTGCTTTGCTTCGTTCGAAAGCACAAAGTGACAAGGAAACTAAATGAAATTTTAGTTACCTAATCTGACGGCTTTGACTGCTTGCACAGTCGGCTGCAATACACATTCAGAGAGCTACAGTAATATCGGCTGCACAGCTAACAAGTCTGTTCCTCTCTTACAGTAGAGATCCACAACAATGACACGAAACGTTGTGTGACGAGGAACTGTACTTACTGCTCTGTGTATTTTATTGATTAATATACATTATAAAACTGCAGGGGCATTTCTAGAGAGCGCTTCATATTTAACTGTACAGAATAACGCTTAATTAACAGACACTGTGTAATTATAGTCGTGCCTATAAGACGTAACGTGGCCAGAAAAAGACAAAAGTAACAATATCATTTTTAAGGTACTAATCACTTTTTTTGGGGGGGGGGTAATAGACCTATCATAAATGAACTCTACTTGTCCTTTGTATCTAAGTTCGTTTGTTTTTGGAACAATTTCCCCCATGGGCCAGGGCTTCCTCATTCACGAAGTTTCTAGATCACACTCAAAGATCCACAGTCGGTAGGACTCCTCTGGACGAGAGATCAGCTCGTCGCAACGACCTCGGCCTCACAACACACAACACTCACAACAGACAGGCATCCATGCCCCTGGTGGAACTCGAACCCACATTCTTAGCAGGTAAGCGGCAGCAGACCTACGCCTTAGACCGCGCGGCCACTGGGACCGGCATTTGCTTTCCATTAGATGTAATATTTTCAACTGAAGTAGTATCAGTTGACAAGAAACAAAGAAGATACTAATCCAATTGGTTGCAACGACAAGAATGAAAAAAAGCAAGATACAATGCTAAATTATAGACCAAACTGACGAAGACGGCTTGTCATTCAGAGGACCGTGCATCGTGATATGTTCTTATAATAAAACCAAAGAGATGCACTAATTTCTCAAATTTATTTTTGGAATAGAACTCTACATGTTTCGGACAGACCATCATCAGTAGTCTAGCACTCTACACACGGCAATAGGTATGTGTCATACAGGTTATGCTGAATGTTTGCTAGAGGGATCACGATGGAACTCTGACCCCGCTAAGCTGTCAGCACACCAGTATGTCATATACCTATTGCTGTGTATATAGTGCTAGACTCCTGATGATGGACAGAGAAATTGTCCGAAACATGTAGAATTCTATTACAAAAATAAATTTGAGGAATTAGTACATCTCATTTACTTTTTTATAAGACTTGGAAGACCTTTGCACAGTATATTAGCCGAGGCCAAAAGAGGTCTGTTAAGGCCTAACTCGCGAGGAATTATTATTATTATTATTATTATTTTGTTGGCATCATATGGGCGCAGGGGCGTCCTTTGTAAATATGGCGCGCTGGCAGGCATTGACAGGGGCACTAAACTGAGCACGGTGCGTTCTGTTCTAACCAAAGCAACGCAACATATAGAGCAGCGTGACGCTGTATGTGGGGCCTTACTGTTAATTTTAGACTTTGCTCTGACCGTTCCAAGCATTTGCCAGATATCCTTCGTAATTGTACAGTACTTACGGGCCGAGAGTGGAACCAAAGTTTGCACACTCCCCACCAGTGTGTAAAGTTCCTTACTGTAGTTGATACGGAGTCATGTCGTGTGGAATCCATCCCGCCGTGGCTTATCACCTCAAATATTGACACACGTGTTGCTGTAAAATACAACGAGGTTTGATTAGTCTTGTCAACATACACTACATGTTTCGGTAGTACTGACCATCCTCGGGCTTTCAAATACACGACTTCAATAGCCAAAAAATAAAATTTCTATGTAGTTTTTAAATTTATGAGATCTCACAAATCGTACAGGCCGTTATAATTTGTATGTATCATTAATGTACAAATATTCTCTATGTTTCTCTTGTGTGTTTCTTTATTGTATGTTCTGCTGTTGTATCTAAAGGTTGTTAAATTTCTAATTTTAGTTAGAATACTTTGTTGCCTGATGTACTTGTGTGCAATTATAAGTTCGCTTGAAGTCAATAAATTTTTTGTATTAATATTTAGAAAAGTTAATGCACGTATATTACATCTATATACATTTTGTTTAGAATTATTTACAGCACGTTCTTTTGTACTGATTTCGGTGTCTACTTCTTTATATTTCCGTCTGTAGACGAATTTTTTCCGCGTTACTTATATCGCGCTTTATTGGTACAGAAATTTTTTTAAGTGCCCTGTAATTAAAAAGGAATGTGAGTGTGGTTTTCTTTTGAGGATTGTTCTGTAAAAATCTCATGAAATTATTCTTGACCTTACAGTCTTCGATTGTCTCTGTTTTCTTGTGATGGTGTTGTCCATATGCATGACAACTACATACTGACGGGGTTTAGCAACGCGTCATTACAGGGTGGTTTGAATTGGCGTCACTAACTGACGTAATTTGATATGACTGCATCAACCATTAAATTGCCTGGGATTATATTTTTGCCGGCTATTAAATTATTATTCGTAGTTTCGGTGTACGTGCGAAATTTTTCCAGAGTGTTCCACACGTCTTTCCTTTTTCACTATATGTAGCGACAGTCATGTTACCTTGTCAACTGATGCAGTTATATTTAGACTTCCTTGTTACATCAGCACTTACAAACCAACACCAGACGTTTCCGTACGATAGGCAGGAGATTAATGAGGCGCGTTTATGCTTTGTTAGTTTATCACTGTCAGCAGACGAAGTAGTTGTTGAGATTTTGTTTCGGTGAAGGACAGTTAGTCTTCCTCCGTCTCTCTCAATTACTGATGTGCGCGCAAATCCACACCTTACTCTGCTGTTAACTTAAGTTTTTGGCCTTCGATAAAATATACTTTTATTTATCACAGCTCTGACAGTCGCTGGCTTTTAACCGCGGAAGCTAGGGTCTATTCACAGGGATTTGTGGTAGACAAAGTGGACAGATTTTTCTCAGAGTACTTCGGTTTTCCGCCATTAGCATGTGTTACACTGCCGGTGTATGTTCTTTCCAAGATGGTCGCTAGCAGACCTGTAATCCAGTTGGGCGTTGTGAGACTAGAAGATCTGTGGTTGTGAGTGTCGCTAGTGTTCCGGACTTGCGCACAAGCCGGAGATCGGGATCGAGGCGGTTAAAGCGCGCGTAATAATCGCGACTAAGTTCCTAACTGATTAGCCTGGATCTAGCCACACATGAGGAAGGTTAACTACGAGACTAATCTGAATCTAGCGTGGCTGTTCTGAGCTATTTTCTTGGTGTGAGGACGAGGAAGGGTTGGTGTCTCGGCAAGGCCTAATTTAAGAAGCCAAAATTCAATACATTTTATTAATACAGTCGACAAAATTACTCGTTATTGTAAAAGCAGGGACGCATCCAAGGGGTGGGGCTATCGGGTTGCAGCCCCCCCCCCCCCCCAAAAAAAATCGAAATAAAAAAAAACAAATTTTGGATACACGACGATATCAAACGTTTTACCTGCTTTACCCATTAGTGGCAATCAGCCACTGAAATCGGCTGATGACTGGTACATCAGAATTTTGAAAAATAACATAACTTAGGCTGTCTTAGACGAAATAAAAAAAAAACAAGAATATTAGATACCGTGATTTAAACAAATAAAAAAAACAGAATATTTTCGAAACCATTGTTTGGGTGGTGTAGAGACAGAAAAAAACGAAAACCCTGCGTTTTACGGGACGCAGAATAGAGGCATGGTCGAGTTTGCTCCCCCCCCCCCCCACCAATATTTATGATTATGTTAGGGAAAAAGGTTGGGCCTCTCAAGCAAAAAGG
>Ga0136643_10019388_pt1 | contig 10280 bp, 8 predicted proteins | sample TergutLab28metaG_FD_96883 | JGI IMG/M metagenome (GOLD analysis project Ga0136643, IMG submission 96883) | Labiotermes labralis P1 segment gut microbial communities from Petit-Saut dam, French Guiana - Lab288 P1 (version 3) (version 3) | ecosystem: Host-associated > Arthropoda: Insects >... | reverse complement strand
TGTGCAGTGCGCTTCGTCCACCACCACCATCGGCACATTTGCCCCGGCGATAAGCGCCGCCGCCTTTTGCAAACGTTCAGGCGCAATGTACAGCAGCTTAATTTCGCCGCCGGAAATCGCATCGATAACATCGTTGTACTCTGCGGGGCTGAGCGAGCTGTTAAGAAACGCCGCCGTACAACCCGATTCACGCAGGGCGTTTACCTGATCCTTCATAAGCGAGATGAGCGGGGAAATAACTATGGTCATTCCCGGCAGCAGCAGGGCGGGGATTTGGTAGCAGAGGGACTTTCCCGCCCCGGTCGGCATCACCGCAAGCACATCCCGGCGTGAAAGTATCGCATCGATTACTTCCTCCTGCCCCCGGCGAAACGCAGTGTAGCCAAAAATGTTTTTCAGTATGTCGTATTTATCCCGCATCACAGTCTACTAATAGCAACATTATTACTATTAGGGGATATTTGCAAGTCCTTTTTATATTTGTCATACGCCCCGCAAAGGCTTAGACTAATACCCGTTGCTACTCTGCCCGCTGATGATGCTTATGCCGCCGGAAGTTCCAAGCCTGTTTGCCCCGGCGTTGATCATTTCTAGGGCATCGGCAAAGGTTCTAACTCCGCCGGAAGCTTTGACGCCCATCTCCGGGCCGACCGTTTCTCGCATTAGCGCGATATGCTCGACAGTTGCCCCAGAGGTGGAAAACCCTGTTGATGTTTTTACAAAATCAAGACTTGAGTTTTTTGCGATGTGGCAAGCTTTAACGATCTCATCTGTAGTAAGAAGGCAGGTTTCAAGAATCACTTTGAGCAACACTGTTGTGCCGCACGCCTTGCGGACGGCGAGCATATCATCTTCCACGAGCTTAAAGTTTCCGGCTTTCATTGCACCGATATTCATCACCATGTCGATTTCACGCGCGCCGTCTTCTATGGCAACGCTTGCCTCATAAGCTTTCGCTTTGGGTACCATTGCGCCAAGCGGGAAACCAACCACGGCGCACACTTTTACGCCACTGCCATCAAGCAGTTTAGCCGCCTGCGAAACATTTGTGCCGTTGACGCACACGGAAAAAAAGCGATACTGCCGGGCTTCTGAGCAGATCTTTTCTATGTCGGCAGGCTTTGCGTCGGCTTTCAGCAACGTGTGATCGATGTAGCGGGGTAAATCCCCGGGACGTAACAATTCAGACATTTTTATCCTCTTTAATCCATATAGTAACCGCCATTGATATTGACGGTTTCGCCGTTTACAAATCCCGCTTCATCGGAAGCAAGGTACATCATGAGAGCAGCCATATCTTTCAAAGTTCCAAGACGGCGAACAGGTATCTTGCTAGCCATTTCGTTCTTTTTGCCATCGTCCCAATACTCCATCATTTTGGTCATTACTGCATGGGGAGCAATGGCGTTGCAGGTAATGCCGAAGGGACCAAGCTGCCTGGCTACAGAGCGTGTCAGACTGATAACAGCGCCCTTGGAAGCGCCGTAAGCAAAAGTGGTGGAATTATCTCCGTTTTTTCCGGTAATGGATGCTACATTAATGATGCGGCCATATTGCTGCTTCTTCATAACCGGAGTAATTTTTCGGATTGCGTAGAGTACCCCCTTGATATTAATATCAAGGGTCTTGTCTATCAATTCATTGGTGGTGTCTTCTATCGTGTACGACTGTAACAGACCAGCATTATTAACCAATATATCTAAACGCCCGAAGGTTTCGATTGTCTTGTCAATGGCTTCTTCAATTTGTGTGCAATTTGAAACATCGCAGTTAAGCGCCAAAAAAGCCGCTTTCATTTGGCTAAGTTTTTCTTTTATATCTGCCAATGCCGTTTCGTTAATATCAGAAACAACGACCTTTGCTCCTTCTGCCGCCATATCTAATGCAAGCTGATACCCCATCCCCTGAGCTGCTCCAGTTATAAATGCTACCTTGCCAGTAAATCTATCTTCGCGCATTTTGCCTCCAAAAAATAAATCTCTTGCAAAACAATGTTAGTTTTGCAAGAGAAGATCCTTAACTATCTAGACCTTGCAAACATAAGAGCCGGTTCATAAAACTGATATGCATTAGAAGCGTTAATAAGGAAAGACCCAGGATCAATTTCGCCGGGAACAGTTTCCCCATTCGCAAGCCTTACTGCCACATCAACCGAAACGCGCCCCATCGAAAAGGGATCGTTTGCCGCAGTAGCAAGATACCTGCCTTCCATTATCGCTCCAACAGCTTCCATAAGGCCGTCTACACCTGCTACCAAAACCTGCATACCGGCATCTTCCATAACTTGGAGTGCGCCGAGCGCCATATCATCGTTATGCCCATAGACCACGGTAATATCGCTGCGAGCCTGAATAATGTCCATGGTAGCCATAGCAGCCAGTGAGCGTACATAATTGGAAAACGGCGACTGGATAACTTCTATTCCTGGCTCAAGGTCTACCACACTACGAAACCCCCTGGAACGCGCTTCTTGAACACGGCAACCCGCTGAACCCATAACTTCGAGAATTACTCCGCGCGCATTGCCCCTGCCTCCGATGGCGGCAACAACTGCCTCGCCCACCGCCTCGCCCATAAGGGCATTATCCCGGCCAACGATGGCAGCGACATCGGCATTTACAAAACGGTCAACAGTAACAATAGGAACGTTTCTTGCTGCGGCTGCAGCAAGAGATGGGAAAACACCGTCGGGATCAACAGCATTAAGAATCAATACATCGATTCCCCGCTCCAACATATCAGCAATGTCCTGGTTTTGCCTCAAGACATCTTCGTTGGCATCGGTAATAATCAATTCTACCCCCAATGCTGCAGCTTGATCCCTTATAGCTTCAACCATTGAGACATAAAAAGGAGAAGCCATAGTTGATTGCGACAAACCAATAACTATTCCTTCTCTGTCGGATCTTTGACATCCAACAAACGACATCGCTAACACAAGTACTGCGATTAGCATTTTCTTCATACTATACCCTCCTGAAAAAAAATTATTTTCACGGTTTTACCGTAAAACACAAATTACTTGCCCTCCATAGAAACAAACTTATTCAGCAGCAGCGCAGAGATGATTATTAATCCTTTGAAAATTTGCTGATAAAAAGAGGGGACTCCCATTAAATTGAAAATATTAGTAATTATTGCAAGAATAAAAACTCCCGCAAAAGTGCCAATAACGCCGCCCTTGCCTCCAGACAAAAGGGTGCCGCCAATAACAGTTGCCGCAATTGCATTAAGTTCAAAACCAACCCCAAGTGTCGGCTGCGCAACCGTAAGCCATGCTGTCAACATAATCCCTGCATAGGCGGCTGTCATTCCAGACACAGTCCACGCAAGTGTACTGTAAAGTTTTACACGCATACCGGATAAGATGGCGGCCTCCCGGTTTCCGCCTATTGCATAAAGCGCCCGCCCAAATACTGTATAACGAAGAACATAAGCTGCTACAATCGTTAGCAGAATCCATGTAATTCCAGCCACTGGAATACGAACATCTCCCACCGTAAAAGCGCCGCCCCCCAGAAAGCAAAATGCTTCTCCACGCGGACCAAGTCTCATAAGACCGGAAATAACTCTTCCGTCGGTAGTCAGCATCGCAAGTCCGCGAATGGACACCATAGCCGCCAAAGATACAATAAATGGGGCCAGCTTGAAATACGTGATTATCAACCCATTAACAGTTCCCAGCGCCCCTCCAATCAAAACGGCGGCAATGACACAAAATCCAACAGGGAGCCCCAATGTCAGAAGCATAGCTGAAACCATTCCTCCAAGAGCGGCAAGAGAACCTACCGAAAGATCGGTGCCGCTAGAAAGAATAGTAAAGGTCATACCGATAGCAATGATTCCCGGCGCCGCATTCGATTGAAGCAAATTAAGAAAATTGGAAATGGTAAAAAAATGAGGAGATACCAAAGATGCAATCAATATAAGAAAACCCAGAATAAAGAAAACACTGTGCTTTTTGAATATCTCGCCAATGTTTGTTCTAATTAACGTAATTAATTTGTGTTTGTCCATACTCGTTACCGCCCTGCTACCGCATATTGTAAAATTAAAGATTCTTTAAAGTTTCCTCTTTCGAATTCCGCCGCTATGCGTCCCTGAAACATAACAAATATTCTATCGCAGATATTTGTTAATTCTTCCAGTTCACTTGATGCAATGATTATTCCATGGCCGTCATCTGTAACACCTTTTAGGATTTTGTATATTTCACTTTTTGCTTTGACATCGATACCTTGAGTCGGCTCATCAACCAAAAGAATTTTTGAGTTTTGCATAAGCCATTTTGCCAAAATTATTTTCTGTTGGTTTCCGCCGGATAAATAAAGAGTTTGTGTCATTTCACTTGGAGTCTTTATTCCAAGTCTGCCTATGTAATTTCTGCTTGCTTCCATAATTTTTTTGTATTGCAAGCCGAATATGCCTCTAAATTTATTGAGCGCCACCATACAAATGTTTTGCCAAACTGGAAGCAGAAGAACAAGGCCTTGCATTTTTCTGTTTTCTGGAAGCATTCCTATTCCATTTTTTATAGAATAGCGCGGATCCTTGGGTGTTAATTTTTTCCCGGATATGTATAAATCGCCGCTGTGAATTTTATCTACCCCATAAATCGCCCGCAAAAGTTCAGTCCTGCCCGCGCCAATAAGACCGTAAAGCCCAACGATTTCTTTTTCATATAGATTTATTGATACGCCTTTGAGTTTTGCGTTAACAAATTGTCTGGTTTCAAGAAGAAAATCTTCTCTTTTCGCGGAGGCGGAAACTTTAGGAGAATCAATTTCTAATTTATGGCCAATCATATATTCCACAAGTTCATCGATAGAAGTATCTTGTATATTTTTCGTTATGACATTCTTGCCGTCCTTTAGTACACTCACTCTATCGCCAATAATAAAAAGCTCTTCCAGGCGGTGTGATATGTAAATAATGGTTATTCCACGCTGCTTTAAGGTTTCAATGATCCTAATCAGCGTATTAAATTCATCCTTTGATAGGGTCGCGGATGGTTCGTCCATAACAATAAGCTTCGAATCCGCCGCAAGACATTTCATAATCTCTACCAGCTGCCGTGAGCCGATGGAAAGAGCACCGGCGTAAGCTTGGGGATCAATATCTACTCCCAGTTGTTCGATAAAATGTTTTGCACGCTTGTTTGCGTCTTTCCAGTTTATTTTTACTCTTTTTCCAGGGAAGTTATTCAACAAAATATTTTCAGTAACTGTCAGTTCGTTTACCAAAGACAATTCCTGATAGACTACAGAAATGCCCTTCTTTCTGGTTAAAACTGGACTGCTTTCTTTGATAGGTTCACCGGAAAAATAAATCTCTCCTGAATCACGCGGATATGCACCAGCTAAAACCTTCATAAGCGTTGATTTCCCTGCGCCGTTTGCGCCAATAAGACAATGCACCTCGCCTGAATTGACCGTTAGATTGATATTATTCAAAGCGTGAACACCGGGAAACTGTTTGTTGATATTCTTCATTTCCAGTATTATTTCGGGCATTGCAGTATATTACCTCCAGATACCTCATCGGAAAATAGCGGCTTTGTATGTTCATAAAGGCTCAAGTACTTCTGATAATAAAGCTCGTAATCCTTATATTCGACCATATCAGGTTCTATAACAGATGTGGTCTCTGTCATACCATTACAGGCATCCTGAAAGCTTTGGTAAGCGCCGCTTCCTACTGCGGCAATGATTGCCGCTCCAAGAATTCCCGCATTTGCAGAATTTGCTGTCAGCACAATGGGCTTCCCGGTAACATCGGCGATAATTTTTCTCCATAAGCTATTTTTCAATACTCCTCCGCAGCCGCGCAGCGCTGTTATTGAGTTCCGCCCTTCTTCCATCTTGGAAAGAATATTTCTCATTCCAAAGGCAACACCCTCAAGAACTGACCGGTACATATGCGCGCGGGTATGAGAAAGGGTTAATCCAAAAAATACCCCCTTTGCCTTTGGGTCTTTGTAAGGGGTTCGATTGCCCTGAAAAAAATCAAGAAGGGTAATTCCATCGCTTCCTTTGGAGACTTTCCGTGCATCTTCTTCAAGCAAGGCAAACGGATTTTTACTCTCGCCGCCGAATTCCCGAACAAACCAGGAAACAATAGAGCCAGCAGAAACCTGTCCGCCTTCCATACAATATTTCCCCGGAATAACCGCATCCTTGTATGGACCCCAAATGCCTGAACAAAGAAACGGCTCATCCGCCAGCATAAGTTGAACAAAACTTGTCCCCATTACAACGCCTGTTTCCCTTGCCTGAGAAAGTCCCAGTCCTATCATATTTACATGGGCATCAATTCCACCCTGATACACTATTGTTGCATGGGGAAGGCCATATTTGTTTGCTATTTCTTTCCTGAGAAGACCCACTGGTTCACCTTGTGTAAGAATGCTGGTATTTGCTTTTTCAAAAAAATCAGGAAACCCTATAGCATCAAAAAATCCTGAATTAAACCCTCCCTTTTCTTCAACATAATTTGATTTACAAACTGCCTGAGAAACCGAGGCAGCCCAATTGCCCGTAAGATAATAATTGATAAAATCTTGTGCTTCTACAACCCAATCTGCTTTCTTGAAAATCTCAGGGGTGTTATCCCGAATCCACATCATTTTTGGAATCAGCCACTCTACAGATACTTCTCCGCCGCAATGCTTTAGAATTTCGTGAGCCGTTTTATTGATATGTTCTGTTTGAAGGACAGCCCGGCTATCCATCCATAAAATTGCATTTGACAGAGGATGACCATTTTCGACAGGCAAAACTGTTGACGATGTAGAACATACAGAAATACCAGTAATTCCGGCAAAGACTTTATTTCCAAGTTCTGCCCTGCAGCGAAACATTATTTTATCAAGACAATCAAGCCATTCTGCAGGATTCTGCTCGGCGTAACCAGACTTTGGGTGAATAGTTTGATGCTTTTCTTCCTGCATGGTTAGGAAACGGCCTTTTTGATCCACTACGCCGCAGCGTACACTTTGCGTCCCTATATCAATCCCTGCGAAATAAACAGCGTCCGTCATTGTACACCCATCCCAGGCTGTAAAATAGCCTTGATAACTTCTCCTCTGTTTAATGCATCAAAGGTTTTATGAATATCCTTTAGCGGAAAGGGATTGTTAATAAATTCTTTTACTGGCAATTTTCCGCTTGATAAAATATCCAGCGCCTTGCGGTTTTGCACAGCAGTAGACCCATGCGCCCCATGTACAGTTACTTCTTTGTAATGAATAATATTGCTGTCAATAAAGCCCGTTGCTTCTGCAGGCAGTCCGCCAAAAAGACTAATGCGTCCGCGTTTTGCGATAATATTTATTGCATCGGTTTGAGCAGCCCCAACAGAACACGAAGTGATAGCAACATCGACCCCTATATTACCAGTATTTTCAGCGATAACATCTTTCAAAGATTCTTTGGCAGAATTAATAGTGATAATATCCGGCAGAATTTTCTTTGCCAGCTTTATACATTCCTCGTTGACCTCGATCATAAAAACTTTTTCAACCCCTTTCTGAAAGGCCAAAGCGGCGTGCATAATCCCGATAAAACCAGAGCCAAACACAGCTACTGTATCGCCTTTGCCGATATTGAGGTACGATTGTGCATTAATGACACAGGCAATGGGTTCGGCAAGGGTTGCTTCCAAAGAAGATAGATTGTCCGGTACTTTTGTAACATTATGCTGGATAAATGTTTCAGCAGGAACTTCCATATATTCAGCGAAAGCGCCGTCGAATTCAAACCCTATTGTTTTAAGGCTGCCGCAAAGATTTGTATATCCGCCTTTACAATAACGGCAGTTTCCGCAACCTAATGCAGGAGCAACCTGCACCCTGTCGTCTGTCTTAAAATTTTTTACATTGCCGCCGACATCTACAAAAGTTCCAACAACCTCATGCCCTATTATTCGAGGAGGCTTTATTTTGGAAGAACCAAAGCGAAATGTACGTAAGTCTGTCCCGCAAATCGAAGCTGCGTCTACCTTAATTACAGCGCTATCGGGTTTTGCCTTGGGCAAAGGCATTTGTTCTAATGAGAGTTTTCCATTATTGTTATACACAAACGCTAACACCAATACTTCCCCCTGATATTGTTATTATTTTACCACAAAAGTAGAGGTTGTCAAGGGTTTAGTTACATTTTTTGAAAAAATTGCAATTTTTTACTTGACATTTTGTGAAATTTGTGTTAATTTGTTAATGGAGCAACAAATGGATAAAAAAACTATCAGGCGGGAAAAAATTATATCGTTTATGAAGACATCGAATGTCTCAAACATCAAGGCACTGGCGGATATGTTGAACGTTTCTGCGATGACAGTACGGCGGGATTTAGAATTTCTAGCGCAAGAAAATATCATCCAGTTTTATCATGGCGGGGCTGTGTTTAATCCGCATTACCTTGAGCAAGCCGTCAACCCTAACGATTATTATCTGCAACAGCAAACAATGCTGCACAAGAACGAAAAAACTATGATAGCACACAAGACATTGGAGCTGCTTGTTCCCCGGGAAACAATTATGCTTGATTCAGGGACATCTATGTTTTACTTTGCCAAAGCGATCCCCGAAACGCACAATTTGACGATTATACTATGGTCTTTGAATGTATTAGAGGAGTTGGTGCGAAAACCGCACAATAGCATTCTGATTCAGGGAGGTGTGTACCATCCTGAAACGCAAATGTTTGAAAATAATCAGGGAATGGACATAATCAAAAACTCAAGAGCGTCCAAAGCGTTTATTTCTGCCGGGGGGCTTCATACCAATTTGGGTGTTACCTGTCCTTTTCACTATGAGGTTGAAACAAAACGAGCCGCCATAAAATGCAGTATGGAAAGAATTCTGCTGCTCGATTCCTCGAAATTCGGCAAGGTCTGTTCTGCCCACATGGCGGAAATTCATGAGTTTAATGTAATCATCACCGATTCTGGAATTCCTGAAGAATATAAAGAATTCATCGAAAGTTCGGGAGTGCAGTTGATTATTGCGGGTGAATCGCTGCATTCCCTCACCCCGCCAGCGCCGCAAGCTTTTCCCTGATAAACTCGCTCTTTTCTTTCAGACCGATGCTGCCGGCGGCGAAGATGACGACGTTTGGCTGTTTGGGGTCGAGTTTGACCTTGCCGGAGGATTCTTTCATCAATCGCACGAGCCGTTCTACTTTGACCTTGGAGACCTTGCCGAACTCCGCACGGACAATGCCTGAGCGTTCCTTCAGCGAAGAAACAGAAAGCTCCCGGCAGATGATTCGCAGTTCAGCAAGGGCCAGCAGGGAGGCCGCTTCGTCAGGCGGCTGGCCGAAGCGGTCGGTGAGCTCTGCGTTAAGGCTTTCCAGTTCTTCTCTTGTGCGTACCCCTGCGATTTTTTTGTAGATTTCCATTTTTTCCTGCGCCGAATCGATGTAGCTGTCGGGGATAAAACCAGAGTATTCCAGTTCGAGCAGCGTTTCGGTTTCCGCCTCGTAATGCTCGTCTTCGAGTTTTCGCACCGCCTCGTCCAAAAGCCTGACGTACAGATCAAAACCCACCGAGTAAATGTCGCCTGATTGCTCACGCCCCAAAAGATTTCCCGCCCCTCGAATTTCCATATCCTTCATCGCTATTTTGAAACCTGAACCAAGTTCGGTAAAGTCGGAAATCACCTGAAGACGTTTCATTGTAACTTCGGACAGAACTTTATCACGGGGGTAAAAAAGGTAGGCGTGGGCGACACGGTCGCTGCGGCCAACCCTGCCGCGAAGCTGGTAGAGCTGGGACACGCCGTACATATCCGCACGGTCGATGATAATTGTGTTGACGTTGGGAATGTCGATGCCGTTTTCGATAATCGTGGTGGACACCAGCACCTGAAAACCGCCGTGAACAAAACGGCGCATAACGTCTTCGAGATCCCGCCCGTCCATTTGTCCGTGCGCTGTTTCCACCAGCATCTCCGGCACGAGCCGCTGGATTTTTTGCCGTGTCTCCCGCAGACTCTCGATGCGGTTGTGCAGGAAGAAGACCTGTCCGCCCCGTTCCGCTTCGAGGCGGATGGCATTCGCAATGGCATCGTCGTTGTATTCGTCGATCGTGGTTTTGATGGGGTGGCGGTTTTGCGGCGGCGTTGCCAAAAGACTCATATCACGTATTTTTAAAAGACTCATGTGCAGCGTGCGGGGAATGGGCGTTGCCGAAAGCGTAAGGCAATCGACGTTATGCTTCATTTCCTTCAGCCGTTCCTTGTCCTTGACGCCGAAACGCTGTTCTTCATCAATCACCATAAG
>Ga0136643_10019387_pt1 | contig 10280 bp, 6 predicted proteins | sample TergutLab28metaG_FD_96883 | JGI IMG/M metagenome (GOLD analysis project Ga0136643, IMG submission 96883) | Labiotermes labralis P1 segment gut microbial communities from Petit-Saut dam, French Guiana - Lab288 P1 (version 3) (version 3) | ecosystem: Host-associated > Arthropoda: Insects >... | reverse complement strand
CAAAGAAGTTGACAAGAATGATGGCAGTAATGACAGACTGGAAAATATGGGAAATGTTTGATACTGTCATTGTCTGTATTTGAAATTTTACAAAACATTTGGCAATTGAAGAGGGGATTTTACTTTTCCAAAGGAAAGTTGCATTCTAGTCATATATCCCAAAGAAAAACAAACGTTTCAGAATTAAAATTTGCAATCTGTGACTCTTATGGCTACATATATGATATGGAAGTGTACTTAGGGAAATACAGAAAACAGACATGACAGAGACCCATGCTACTATGAAGCAGCTGTCAAGGAAGGTAAAGGGGTGTGGCCATAAGTTATATATGGACAATAACTGTTCTTCTCCTGACTTATGTAGTGATTTGAAGAAGAGAAAATAAACTACTGATGTACTGTTAAACCAAACCATAAAGGAATGCTAGATGACTTTTGAAGCAAGACACTGAAACAGAAACAGAGTGATATTGGGGTCAGGGTAAGTGGTGACATGACAGCAGTAGTTCGGAAAGAGATAACATGATGTGCACATACTGACAAGCATTCCCGATCCACCAGAAGAAGGCAGCTTTTGTGTTGAGAGTAGAAACGCCCTGAAGCCAGCCATTGTGGAGGATTACAATTGACATGTGGGTTATATAGACAAAAGTGACAGAATGGCAAACAGCTAACTCTATCAGTCGCTGTACGTGGAAATGGATGAAGAAACTGTTCTTTCATCTCCTATACCTCAAAATTCAAAACAGCCAAATTCTCCAGAAATCCCTTGGTTCTAAACTTTCACACAATTACTTCAGACTTGTGAGGGATATTGTAGAGCTTGCTGGACGACAGCCATGCCCATTGCAAACTGTAGGTAGACCCTCAGCCTTGGCGACCAGACTTGGTTGCCTGGGAAAGAGCAGTCACCAGCACTGTCCTACTACAACTGAAACGAGAATGGACTGTGTAGTGTGTCATGGCAGTACAAAGGAGATGCCGAATTCAGACAAAGTGCCAGAAATGTAATACTGAGCTGTGTAGGCTATATCAGGATGTTTCAAAGACTATCACACAAGGCACAGTTCTAGGTAGTGAGTTGCAGCAATGGGTGATACGAGATTTTCAGGCACACAGAACTTCTGCTGATAAGGTATGTAATAATTCCTATATCAAGTAATATTTTCCCAACTACACGTCATGTGCTTTCTTTCTTGGTTATGCTACATGTCATTCTTGCATGGAATACCTAGGGGTAAATACTACTGGCAACTTTTAATTTGTTCTTATATTTGAAAAAATATATGGTGAAAACAGTACTGTAAATTGTTCTTTGAGTAAATTGATGGGCTTTATCAGTGAATAAAATACATGACTACCTGTTGGGGGATCACGGTTCATTTCCCACAAAGCCCAAATTCTGCTGTAAACATGTATACATAATGTCTTTATGCTGCCAGGTTTTTGTTTGATGGGTGCCTGAGGTATCTGAATGTGCAATTTCTGGAACATGAAGCTGAATACTTATCTGTCAAGGGTGCTGAATGAACATTTGCATGGTATATTACCTCTGCACCCCTGTACACCCCTTTGGCATGAGGCACAACTGAAAATTAGTTTTAAGTCTGTAGTATGTGTAGGCCTACATGTTATTTACATTCACATAATGTCTGGCCAGTATCGTATTTAATGTGTAAAACCTACATATGTTTTTGGACAAAAGGGTCCATTTCGGCACTTAAAGGTTAATGATACTGCGTCTGAGTGTGTATGAGACCCTCTGTCACCATGAATCATAGACAGCTATTAGAGCTAATCTGCTTGTTAAGTGTGCATCAGCATAATAAGCAGTTAATATTTTGTGAAGTGTTGCAAGGGAAGAAAGCAAGTGGATGTTGTGTGGGTAAGTTCGATCATCCACCTGCTGCTGTAATGCTTGTGTCAGTCTTTCTGCATTCTGATTATTAATCTAAGTCTCTTTCTGAAAGTGTTATGTTACATCAGACATGACTGTTGTTTGGAAATTGACTGCTGAGTTTCTTCAAACGCAGGTTCAGTTTTCAAAATACTGTGTCTCAAGGGCAGAGGGGCACTGCCAAGTGTCCAAAAATATAACTTTGTTTATGATAATCTTTATTTGCGTTACACTAGATGTAATTCGTGAGAATCTCACTGGGTGAGTAAAAATATACTCATGTAGTTGAAGGTTACATGGAATCAGTGATTAAGCTGATGCTAATGCCAAGGAATGAACAGTGCTTGTCTGTTTTCACTGGGAAAGGTAAGGCAATGCTAAAACCCTGCATATATTCTGTATGTAAGTCCCAACTATAAGTGACCAGGTGATATTCTGTCATCATACATATACAAAGTGTATCATGTACACACTGATATTGATATAAACTTACGTACAGGGTTTGATAGTTTATTCACATTGATGTAGTGTGCAATAAATTTATAACAACACAACATATGTTTGCAAAAACAATGTGCTTAGAGATTAAAATATTCAGTACCGATTTTACCTGATATTTGTGTTTGTGTGAAAGTTGGTCTCTGAGACTGCAAAGAAAAAAATTGGGGTTGTTATAGAAATGGTGCAATGTAATATGTTTCAGCCTATGAGGGAAGATACAAGAGTTGTAGAAGTTTGCAAATTTCAGTTTAAGAGGGAAGAAATAAGTGTTTGTTGGAGAAATTTATAAATTGCTGAGCTTTATTTTATGCCCTTTGTATGAAGGATCATTGGTGTAGCACTGGGAATTGAACTTCCCCTTAATTTTTGTCTCCAGTATTGAGAATGAGTAAATGTGGTGCAGTTTTAGCAATGTGTACTAGGTTTAGACTGCATGAGAGCAGTATACAGATTTATAAGCATACCAGTAGCTGAAGTTGATGATGCACATTGTTTAAACATATAGGAAAAATATAATCAATATAGTGGTTGCAGTAACAGCATACAGTCCAACAAATTTCCATTAGCATCAACACACTGAGATGGAACTACAATTCTGCTGTGTAGTTTGTACCTCTTAGAAGTCGGCGTTTGTGAGGAGATATAGCTTAGTTTGAATGTGGAAGGGTGTTTGTGCCCCTTAATAAGAGGTGCAAAATTCCTGTGTGACCAAGTTCATTATAGTGGTGTGTAATATTTGTATGTATATCTTACGAGGAGAAATCGCACCATTTACAGTCGGTTCTGTTGTTGTTCGAGCACTTGACATTTTTCGAACTGTTCTGAGTGACAATGAGTTATACGTAGGTGGAGGCGTATGTTGCATAGGTGAAAATGGCCGCTTCTCAAAAGCAGAGCATGAAAGCGCAAGACAGAAACCCTTCCCAGTCGGAGGTATGGCGATTCGCGAAACACACGCGCTACGCATGGGAAACAGTGGAACTGTTGGCTGACGAAAGACGGATGGCTGGTTTCGATTTTGTTGACGGTGCTGTGATTAGTGTTGTCGAACCACAATCGTATGTCACTAATTTTAATGGTGTGTGAAAATAATAATTACAATGCAACAAAGCTTACAGCTTACGCTAGCAATTATAAAGCCAAACGTGACGAAAGTTCCACATGCCTTGCAGGTTAGAATATAAGTTTTTCTTCATTCTGAGACTTTGTTCAAAGTTCGATAGAATGATGTACAGCTGCATATTTTAATTGTTTACAGAAAGTTCGGGGTGTGATCCTCTCCAGTGGCTTCTATGTGGTGCAGAGTACATCTACGATCATGACTGAAGAAATGGCAGCAGCATTTTATGCTGAACACAGGAATCAGTTCTTTTATAACAGACTAGTAACGTTTATGCGCAGGTAATACGCGGCCACCAGCACAATCTCACTGTTTACTACCCTTTACACAGTGCGATAGATATGCAAGGATAACAGTTGGTGACTAAATGATAGTCGGAGGGCCTTAATAGCTTTGAATCTAGTGACACCCATTGTTATATGCTTTGGCCGGTCAGTTACAGGCCGTTTTTGAAGTCCAGGGTTCGAATCACAATTGTTTAAATAATTTTTATATATCTACTACTCTGTTGGAAGTAATTTAGGTTTGTAGGGCATGGTGGTGAGACATCACTAATAATGGGTATTTTAATTGAGGAGTTCTAGGAAAGTGATAAATTGTAATTGAAAGCGCACCCTTCAGTTATAAAGTAAGGAATGGCTGTTACAGTTTCTGTACTGTTAGAGGGATAACTTGGCTGCTGGACTTGTAGAAGTGAGTTTGTGGAAACTGAATAAAATCAATCATTCAGTAAATACTGCTATCATATCAGAATGTAACCATAAAATTATTTAAGAATTACATGTTAATCAAAATTTTGGTGTACATGAAGTGAGTATTAGTCTTCATTACATACTTATCATCAGTAACCAGTAGTGTTCTATGCCACCAGCAGTAAAATGTCTGTTTTGTTACCCAAATTTATATAAGCAAATTATATTCTGAGTACACATATTCCCATTCTTTACTGAGGTAAGCAGACCTTACTCACAGCGCTGTGAAAAAATCGAACCACCACATCAAAAATATGGTCGTAGCTAGTAAGAGTGATTGTCCCTATGTGGTATTAAAGATGAATTATGTATGAATTTTCTGTTTGAATGTTTTGTTATAGTTAAAGTACCAGTGAAGTGTTATACATGATTGTAGGTGGGGCTACTAATGTGTGTGTTGTCACCACCGCATGTTCAGTTAAAACAGTTGCCTTCTTATATTTGGACATACCTGAATTTGGTGAGGGGTTAGACTGGATTAGGTGGATTTAGTTTTGCTTACATTGTGCTGCTGTTGGGAATAGGCAGGTAGATGCATCAGACAGTTATTGGGTAAGCAAGCTGTGAAACAAGTCAGTACAATGTATTACATTAAACAATCGTGAGATATAGTACAGTCACAGTGCTTCTAATGACAATGAACATCACAGTATTAGAAATTTTTTAAAAATCACTAAATGTTAATTATATATATATATATCATATTTTTGTAAGCAGCTAAAGTTACACTGCAGTGAAAATATAGAGAGCTGCATTTATGTGATGGCATACAGGGTGGGGGAGTGCAGTGCATTTCTTTATTTGCAGCCTTACAATTGCCTGTTCATGCAGCATGACACTTGCTAGTTTCTCACTTCCCTTAGATAAGAGAAGTTGTTGCTGCAAAGCCCAAATGTCATTCACAAAACATTTCAGCTGCTACAGTAACAACTTAAGTATGTTTCTTAAAATATACAACAAGAGTTTTCCTAATGTCTCATCTGAAATAACATGCAGTCATGCACAAAGTTAAATGGTTATTGTCTTGACATATGAAGATGTGAAGAGGGTTTGTTTTCTTGTCAGGTAAATGTGGTAAATTAAAATTCTGTGGTTTCTAAAGTAATATTCCAGATTTTTGCCTGTAAAACCTGTTAATTTATTGATTTGCTGTTGGGTTCGAGACCTTACAGTCCCGATGCACCTAGGTCTTAATTAACGGTCCCTTTGTGCCCCATATCGATTAATGGGAGCTCTGTTGCTTTACTAAAGTTCCAGATGGCCCCCAGACTTATATTGTTGATGTTCTCTGGCTCCAAGAAGAAGGAGCCCAGATACGCATGTCTGAGTGAAGCCAGAGTTTCACATTCAGAAAGAATGTGGACCGAGGTTTCATCCTCTGCTCCACTCCTACACAGTGGACTGTCTGACGGCCCCATCAGGTGAAGATGTCTCCTCAGGGTATTATGTTCAGTGATAAGGCCACTAACAGCCCTGGATTGTGTCCTGTTAAAGGACAGAAACCTATCCTTTGCACCCAGACAGGGTCCTGAAATTAACTCTCGAGCCTGTCTTTGGGTGTCACCAAGACCTCGCCACCATATCCAATGCTGGTTAACCAACCAGCATCTAATCCTTCGTCTGTAAAGCCTGTAAATATACTTTACAAGAACTTTGGTAGTAGACAATATTATGCAGGTTTGTGCCAAACATTTTTCATGATTGTGCCCAGTAATTGTTTGATTATCTGAAGTTTTGTGTTGCAGCGGACCATCAGATGTGCACATATTGGCACGACATGATGCAATTAATGTTTGGAGGAAGTTGATGGGGCCCACAAAAGTGTACCGTGCTCAGTTTACTGCTGCTGACAGCATTAGAGGCAGATTTGGGCTTTCAGATACCCGCAATGCGGTGCATGGTTCAGGTGAGATTGATAGCCAGTTGCTTATGTTACCTACACAGTGTTGGATTTCTATGTGATGTGCCGCCATTCTTGATTTTCAGATTCTTCTGAGTCAGCTGTCAGAGAGATCGGCATCTTCTTCCCAGACTTCAGCGTTGCCAGGTGGTTCCATGAAGAAGAAGCATACTTTAAGACGGGCACCGTCAAGTTGTGTGCGCGAGAATTTGTTCATGACATCGTTTCTTCATCGTGACACGAGTGTGACGAATTTCTGCTGTAGTCAAGGACAATGGCTAGCTTCACAGTTTGTATCAGCAATAAGGAAAATTGTCTTGAATTCCAGTGAGTGTTTTCCTAATGATAGGTATGTCAGAAAACCTAAAGTTTCTTTAGTACCTAATTTTAGTGAATACGGGTTGTGTATGACTCGTCATTTTTAAACATGGTCGCAGATCTACCATACATAATTGCTGTGTCTACAGCTGCACACAGTAGGGTCTTGGTTTGTTCTGCCTTTTAAGGTCTTCATTGGCATCACATTTGTAGGGAAAATTAAGAAAGTATGTATTCATGTATCGTTGGTCTTGTACTCATTTCCTGCTCCATAAACTAGTTTGTTGTTGATGTCAGGTTATGCAGTTAATTGAAATTTCTTTAATGTGTCACCCATTACAGTGTTCAGCAGATTCTCTCTTAATTTGTACGGTGATTTCAAAAGTTTCTTCTTCCTGGTATGATGACATCATAAAATTTATCACTTGTAGCTCTGATTCCTATTCCTTTAACTGATGTCAGAAATAGAAGATTTTATTCCAACTACATCAGTTGGCAGAAAATGTGGAACAAATGACCATCGTAATTGATAGCTTGAAGTCAAAGCAGGAAATGTGTGTATTACAGAGACCTCCTTACAGTAGGCATTTGTAAACATGTAGCTCAGGCAGCTGTAATAAGCCCATGTGTGTATTAACCCTTTAAAGAAGAAGCGCAGACCGCTTTATTTAAAGCCCCAGTCCATACCGCGCTGTAAACACTTTTCATCTCGGTTATAAAAACCAATCAGTTTATGCTATAAGTGGCACAAGTCACTGTTTGTTCTCAGATAAATACAAAACACATAAATACAGTGTGGGCAGAGCGTACAGTCGTTGAATGTTAAATGGGTTGGTGCATCACGTGACCAGTAACGAAGTCTCTCTAACCTTTTAGGTTAGAGAGACTTCGTTACAGTTTGCATTTGTAAACACACAGCACAGTCAGTTGTATCATGACAGTGTGTGTTGTACAGATAGTTCCGTCACGGTACATAGCTGTAAATACGTAGCTCAGACAGTTGTAGCAATCCCATGTATGTGATACACAGACCTCCCTTGTGGTAGGCATTTATAAACATGTAGCTCAGTCACGTTCAGCCCATCCATATGTGTATTACAGCGACTTCCTGTTTGGTGGGCAGTTGAAAACACATAGCACAGTCAGTTGTAGCAAGCCCATGTATTACAGAGACTCCTTTACAGTAGGGAGCTGTAAACTTGTAGCAGTGTCATATATATAGCACCAAGACTTCCCTTGCAGTAGGATATTGTCAACACACATGTCTGTCAGTTTTATCAAGGCTATGCTGTATTATGGAGAGTTCTTTCGTAGTACATAGTTGTAAACACGTAGGTCAGTTGTAGCAAGCCCATGTGTGTCACGGAGACCTCTGTTACGATAGGCATTTGTAAACACGTAGCACAGTCAGCTTTAGCAAACCCATGTGTGTCACTCACTGACCTATCTTATGGTAGGCAGTTGTAGCGAGCTTACATGTGTGTTACAGAGAATTTCCGTACAGTGGACAGTTCTAAACATGTATCTCAGTCATTTGTATCAAGCCCATATGTGTATTACAGACAGTTTGGTCATGGTAGGCAGTTGTAACAATAGCTCAGTGAGTTGTAGCAGAGCTATATGTGTGTTATAGAATTTCGGTACAGTAGGCAGTTTCAAACATGTTGGTCAGTCAGTTGTAACAAGCCAGTTTGGTTATTACAGAAACTACCTTACAGTAGGCAGCTGTAAACATGTTTCTCAGTCATAATGTAGGAAACCCATGTGTGTGTTACAGACTTCTGTTATGGTAGGGGTTTGCAAACATATAGCTCTTTCCTTGTAGGAAGCACATAATGTTGTTAGAAAGACTTCACTTATGGTAGGGATTGGTAGACACATAGCGCAGTCAGTTGTAGCAAGACCAAGTGTCTATCAGTCTTCCTTTATGGTCAGGAGTTATAAATACATAGCTCAGTTGTAGCAGGCCAATAATTTCCTTTGTGGTCAGGAGTTATAAATACATAGCTCAGTTGTAGCAGGCCCATAATTTCCTTTATGGTCATGAGTTATAAATACATAACTCAGTTGTAGCAGGCCCATAATTGTGTTAGACTTCACTTGCACTGGGAGTTTGTAGACACATCCATCATTTAAAAATCACCCAACAGAAATGATCTGATTATTTGTTGGGCTCTACTGAAATAGAGTTGATAGTCATGTGGGCTAAGGGTGTTCAAGACTGGGGCCCTTTGAAATAGTTTGAGCCAAAGATAGAGGAAATAATGATCGGCTGGAAGAAATTACTTAATTGAGGGGCTTTGTGAATTGTACTCCTCACAAATATTTTATACAACCCTGAGGAGAATGTAATGTGCAATTTATGTGGCACTTTGGGGCGAGGTGAGGTGTGTACAGGGTTTTGATTTGGAAACTTGAGGGAAAGAGACCACTCAAAAGACATAGGCTTTAGATGGGAAAATAATATTGAAATGGATATTAAATTGGATGGGAATGGATGGACTGGCTGAGGAGAGGGACAAGTGGCAGGTTATTTTGTGCAGAGTAATGAGGATCTGGGTTACATAGAATCCAGGGAATTTCTTGTCTAGTGGAGAAACTAGTAACTTCGCAAGAATGGCTCTGCTCTGTGTAGCCTGGTAGTATATTGTTTTGAATCTTCTTACAGTGTGCTGTGTTGTCAACTGCAGGATATGCTAGATCATAGGTGAGGTGCTTCCAGTCCAGCACTGACCTGCAAGAATTCCCTCTGAAGGCAGACTTGAGGATCAGCTTGATGTGTCACAGGTATGAACACCTGCAGATATAAGTACCTTCATACTGGAAGTTGTGTACAAAGTTTAAGTATGTCACATGCATCACACCATATCCAGGGTTAAGGTCAAGAAGTCGGTTCCAAACTTGTGTTCATTTTAACCGTTTGAAGGGCACAGTGCAAATGCAGCCAAACCCTGATATAACGACACTGGTTTAAGCGACACCTCCCCTAAAGCGTCAGATATTCTGTTCTACCAGTTAGTTCCATGGTCTTATAACATTTTACTCCTTGGTTAGAACAGCACTTGTTCATGACAATACAAAATGTTCAGTTTCCTTCATGAACTTATAACCAAGTTCCACTGTATTTCCACTCCTGGCAGGTCACATAGCCTTCTTCTACAGTCCTATGAAATTTTCCTCTTATCTTGACATGTGGTAAGACCAATGCTACAGAGACCTGCAAACTGTTGGGTATCCCTTAGAACTACTGAAAGCCATGTGGGAAACTTGCCATGTTTTCATTGTAGTGTTGTCGAAATACATCACATGATAGCATCCTTACACCATATAAAAACTGAATGGTAAAAGGGCTAATCTAGGATTACTGGCTTGTCATGAGGGATTTTATTTTGGTGAATGATTCTGTCATGTGTTGTTTCCAGTTGCATGCCATTTGCCTAATGTGAACACATATGGGATAGCATTCTTTCCCAGAATAGAGGATAGGATAAAATTGAGATTAAACACAACCCCCAACTACACAACTTTAGTAACTGGTCATGGCAACATAAAATCTTATTTATACAAGTACAAAATAATAGACAACCCAATGTGCCCTTGCAGAAAAGGTCATCAAAAAGTACAACACATTATATTTGACTGCCCACTCCTAGAGAAAGAAGGGAAAAACTAGGAATACAGTACTATAAAAACTTCAAAGAATACATAGACAAAATAAGTTGGAACATAGAACAGAGCACATATAGTCAGTTAAGGTTCTAAAATGTATATAGAATAGATAGAAAATAATAT
>Ga0136643_10019385_pt1 | contig 10282 bp, 7 predicted proteins | sample TergutLab28metaG_FD_96883 | JGI IMG/M metagenome (GOLD analysis project Ga0136643, IMG submission 96883) | Labiotermes labralis P1 segment gut microbial communities from Petit-Saut dam, French Guiana - Lab288 P1 (version 3) (version 3) | ecosystem: Host-associated > Arthropoda: Insects >... | reverse complement strand
TCTGTTTTCTAGACCTGGAGCCGCTACTTTTTTCATTCAAGTAGCTCCTCAATTGACCTCACGAGGCTGAGTGGACCCCGTTCCAGACCAACTACTACTCAGAAAATCTGGTAGCGCCGGGGAACGAACCCGGGACCTCTGTATCTGTAGCCAGAAACTCTGACTACTAGACCACAGAGGCGGTCTGTAGAGGACCTTACGATACAAAATTTAATTCGCTAAACAATTTTTGTTTAGTTTAAATTAAGAAATTATATGGAAGTGCCTTCAGTAAATGAAGATCTCGGAGATAATCCAAAACGGAAAGTAACAATTTATGGCATGTCCTGTGTACAGGAACAACGACAGGAAGTAGTGTGAGTAGGTTCTTGACACTACATTCATAGTTACATTTTATGTTTAAAATACGGAAATGAAAATGAAATATAAATTTGTCCACAGGAAAGTGTTTATTTACAAATCGGTGGTTTCAAAGTTACGCCTTCTTATTTCGATTACGAAATGCTTCTTTGTGTTTGCAAATGGCCCACTGTTCTTCTCAATAAGGATTTCACACCTGCCCAAAAATGTGAGACGTTTACGAATTAACTAACACCCCAAGATTTCTGCCTCCTTGATCACGACATTTGAAGTTCATCATCTACTAACCTGAAGGTGCGGAGAGCAAACAAATTACCAAGCAGTACCGTGAAAGCCTTCAATCACATATCCGTTTTCCACCCTCTGATGTATTTCCGCTAAACCACTAACCGCCGTAGGACACACGCGGCGCGATGACAAGGATGGAACAATTGGGGCAAACGTCTCATGCGCAGCGTATTGAGAGGTGCAAGATGAAGGAATAGAACTTAACCTTGTAAGGAAGAAACTGTAGCTGCTTGATTTAAAGACCCAGTTCGTACCGCGCAGTAAACACTCTCTGCCTCTGTTATAAAAACCGATCAGTTAATGTTGTAAAGAGAAATAACCGTTGTTTGTTCTGAGATCCACGCAAAACACATAAATGCATTTTGGGCAGAACACAGAATGTCTGTATGTTACGCTTGGTGGAACATGCTCTGGGCTTTAAAAGTTAATCCGGTTGTGTTTATACATTTTATGAATTATTCAATAAGCCTCGCACATAACCATATTTACTGTGTACATTTGTCAGCCTAAACGGACCGTGATTCTTTACACAAACATTAAAAAGGAAACTTAAAGCGTAAAAATCATGAGATGAAGATATTTTCCCTTGCAGGAAGGTTCGTTTTAATACAGATACTTTAGTTATGGATCCTCGAGACTCAAGATCATCTGTACTATAAACATTTTTGCTAAAGACAGGTTTCCTTTATGCCCAGGTTCCGTTGAAGACACGTTTTGCTGTATATAATTTCATTGTCTTTCTGAAACTTTTTTACAACCTGATGACGATCCGTTAGGACCGACAGACGTACACACAGACATAGCTCATCTCTGCATAATAAATGTACAGTTGTGTGTGACGGTGATTAACCAGTTTATTAATAAAAAAAAATAAACAAATTTTTAGTAGGTCTTGTATGAAAATATATTATTTCCTGTGTATTTTTAATATCGCGTAATCTACAGTCTCAATATACATGCATTCGACACCACATTCAATAAATAAAATGACTACTAATATATCAGAATTTTATAATTTTTTGGACGGGATGGTAGCACAGTTTATCGGGTTGCCCCAGGCACAGACAACCTTAGTTAATTTTCTGTTTACGTAAATGCTTGTAAGACGGTCCCATGTAGTGGGTTCACGTCTAGTCACTTGGCGGCACGAAGATTCTCCAGTAGCTGTTGAATGGTGCAGACACATAATAAAGTAAGCTCCATCTGTCTTCCGGTCCTCCAAAAGACCTACTGGTGCATATTTCTATTATGCCCATCTACACGATTATTGAAAATCTCTGGTGTCGTGACCGAATCTTTCTGCTTCGATTGAAATTTGTCCAAAGTATTAAATTGTAAGTGTTTATGATAGCATCATCAATAAATCCTATGTCGTCTGTGAACATCGTACGGCATAGAAAAAGATTACCGACACATTTTTGCAAATAAGTAGACTAAACTTATGGTCATAAGCCTTTTTGCAGATGGTAAAGGCACAGACGTTGCTATTCTACTGGCGGTGTTCGGGCTGGTCCAGATGTTCCGCACTTCCACACGGAATTCTGTCTTGCAACTCTGATGTACTGTGTTCTGACTGCCTCCCTCTGCTACCACGAACGCAATTGACCCTACTCCCGTATGGCGCCAATGAATACCAGAAATCTTTCTTTTCTTTCGGTAATTCCGCGACCGCGTAATGCGCGCGTCAGTTTGACATGGCTGCGATCGAATATCATATGCGTGTTACAACATGACGCACATATCGGCCATTACCGCGAATGTGCACTTTCTGACAGATTCGTGAAGCAACACCCACACTCAGCGAAATAATGCTAAACTAAGCTACATAAGTGAGGGTCTATGGGTTCGAACATTACATTGCGGGTACAGCCACTGTCCTGGCTGTACCCGCGCCCCGTAAGAAATTACATGGTTCTGAGCTAGAATGTGAAATGTCTAGGGGTCCATTTTTCCGCAAAATTGTTTTGTTGTTCTTTTGTGTATGTGTGCGTGTGCGTGTGTTTGTCCAAAGAACACACCGCTGAAGTAACTGTTGTGTTTTCCACAAACGTCCTGTTTAGGCCTTTGCTCTTCTTGATTGCTTTGCGGCGTAGTTAGTTGTTGGTTGTCGACGTTTTCGACCACTGGACCCTTGAAAATGGAAGAGATAGGGTTTCCCGAAACGTCGGCAACCAACTGAATCAAATCTGTATAACATCCCAGAAGAGCGAAGGCCTCAGTCACACCACGGCAGAAGTCTGAAATCTCGCACAGCATATGCAGTCTTTGGTTTCGTGAGCTTTGCAAATTTATAGTGTCATCAGCTAAGTGGCATATACACTGTCTGCAGACCTGTAAAGCAACAGATAGGTAGGTAGGTAGGTAGGTAGGTAGGTAGGTAGACAGAGACAAATAGACACATATAGAGAGATAGAGACAAAGAGATAAATAGGTAGATACATATATATAATATATGTGAGAAATGAACACTTGCTGTATGTGCTACAAACAACAGTGGGTTAGTGAGATGTCGTTATTCGTACGGTAATATTTATTCATATAGCAAGGTTAAGTTGTACAAAACTGCTGTACAATGTTTGTACGCCAGCTAAAAATCTTTCAGCTTTCACACTAATTTTAGCCGCCGTAGTCACTTGAGTATATTTATCATTTAATGCACACTAGTCGAATAATTAGACTCATGTATTCCACTAACTGCTGCACTGCCGCAGGGCGGCTAGCTGCAAGTGATTCGTCATGAATCTTAGATCACAGCAGGTCGTTAACGGTACAGTGATCTTCAAGTGTCGTCTGTCCGAATTTTGCCTGTAGAGTGATTGTCTTTATTAGTTTATGGATTTTTACGACCTTGTCAGCAGCTTGTAACATATACCTATGCCGTCGAATGGCAGTCTTCATTGACCTGGAGAGAGGAATTAAAGAGTGGCTGTTATCGAATTGTGTATTACATCACGGTACCTGCATTGGTAGACTGCAACACAGCAGAAACCTTGGGATAGCTCTTTTCCGGAACAGGGTTTGAAGCTGGGACTTACATAACAAGAAGGATGAATGCTACCCATTCAACGGTAATGTTCTGTTTCAGCACCCCGCCATCAAGTGACTGGAGCGCAGACGTAATTTACTCATTACTGAGCCGGTCACTAGATGGAAGTGTGTGACCAGTTTCATACTTCGCTCTTATTCCCCGAGAAGACTTCCAAATATCTGTATATAGAAGGTTTGGTGGACCCCAGAACCAGTATGAAGACAGTGGGAACTGAAATTATAAGTAATCTTACCAATAAAGATAACAATAAAAAACATTCGCTTTTGTGGTCAACTCATTTTAGCAAAGTACGAGGATATGAATGACCGGGCACTTTGTAAAAGTTTCAGTCAGCATAAAATAATGTGTAATTTGTAGGAAAACACATTTCGCGCTTAGTATTGTTTAATTCTACGAACGTCATTTACAGAATAACTTTTAGTGGTATAAGACAAACATACGCTATTGTTCTGCTCGTAAATTGAACCAAAATATTCCTTCAAAGTAGGTTGCAACCGCTCTGTGAAAGAGATACGGCTGCAGACGAATGATTACTGTACCACTCGCACCGCGACAAACTGCGTGTGTGCACTGTGGCGCCACTGCTTATTTTACTCACGACATGAAGCAGCTATTGGTCCCTATTATGCAGATAGGTGGATAGGAAGCAATGGCTCTGTTCCCTGGTCTCCTAATCACTTTTCTACCGTCTCCTACTTGTAGGACCATCTGAAGGGCATACTCTAATGGACAAGAGTCAAGAGGCGAGGTGGGCATGTGCTTGTAATTGAGAAGACCGTGGCACAAATACAATGCAAGCTGGAACTTGTAAACATACAAGACGTTCTAAGCGTTGCAGGGCTCATTTATGCATTGAAATTAACGGCGAGCAATTAAAAGAATTACCGTCAATGTTTTCTTGTCAATCTTAAGACCTGTCGTGTCAGAAGTCCGATAACACAAATAAATACTTTCCCAACATGGGTTACTGTCTCGCCTTATTTCCTAATGTTTTCTATTCTGGACAATAAAGTGTTTGCACCCATATATTTATAGAAACTTCTCGCTTCATTTATGGCGTTGGAATTTTTTTTTGTGTGGCTGTGGAGCTACTGCCCAACACAAAAGACGAGTATTCATGCCCTCGGTGGTGGTCGAACCAGCGATCCAAAGAGTCGAGTGGCTGCAGACCCACGCCTTATACCGCACGGTCACCGCGATCGGAAGGCCTCATTTACTGCGTGTAATTAAGAATTAATCAGTAATAATTAAAGACACGGCCGAGTGTATCATACACTTGGCCGTGTCGAATTTTATTTACGTATTTTTGACGTTTATATGGCCGTGCATCGTAATATTATTTCTATAGTAAAACCAATTAGATGCACCAACGTATCAAATTTATTTTAGTTTGGAATGACACTCTACATGTTTCGGATGGTTTTTCCGTCCATCATCAGGAGTTCAAGACTGTACATATGGCAACAGACATTTGTCAAACAAATGCCTGTTGCCGTATGTACAGTCTTGAACTCCTGATGATGGACGGAAAAACCGTCAGAAACATGTAGAGTGTCGTTCCAAAATAAAATAAATTTAATATTTTGGTGCATCTAATTGGTTTTACTATAGAAATTTATTTAGGTACTTATTATTTGGAAGCACAATGGGATGTCCATCTTTAAAATTAATCCGTATATTAGAGGTTTGTTAGTCTGTCATAATTTAGTAATTAGGTGTGTTGGCAAGTAGGTATGTGAATGAACAGAGAGTGACAGCAGCAGCGGGTATGCTTACGTTGTCAGCCTTGCCAAACATATTTCTGCGATACGAAACTGCTTCATACATATCGTCCGTGAAGTCTGGTATCGTATTATAAGCTATCTGTTCCTCCAAAACTATCATGTCAGGTACTTTTAGCAGATACCAACCTGCAGGTGTTAGAATTATATGACATAATCTACTGCCGACGCCTGTCTCATCGTTTCATGCCAGTGTAAATTGAGCTGGTTATGCGTTTGTGTCCGTGCTGTGTGACGAAGAACAAAGCGGACCTTGATGCCGCTGCTGCTGTTGATGATGATGACGATCACTCTACTTTGCAAATTTACACTTGATATGACGGACTTCATTAGGCGACCATCGCTATCTTCCCACACCTACTGAAGACACTTCCGCTACTAATGGTAGTGTGTAGGCCGATCGCCGTGTCCAGTCTTGTATAAGCGCTGTACAGTTTCTTAATTCAATACGTGTATCCTGTACTGCCATTAGTGCTGGCTTTCCTTACCAGCTGAGTTTTGTAAAGACTGGATAGGTAGTAGAAGACACAAAATTCCCACGTCAGATTTACGGCTCATAAAGTCTACTTACGACCTTGTGTAAAGTAGGCTTTTTTTATCGGCGAGTCAACGGAATGCAATGAGCATGCATATAGCATTTCGGCAGAATCGAAAAAGTGAAATTTATGACGTCAGATAAATTATGCCACATTCTAGGTTTATGTTAATGTTGCTTAACAGTAACAACTCGAGCAGTTTTCAAGAGATAAAGTTAAAACGCTTTTGGAAGCCTTTCTTCAGCACATTACTAACCACTACGATAAACACAGTGACTTGTACTTTATTTATTTATTTATTTATTTCCGATCTTTCTTTTGTCGTAATTTTAAGATTATTGGACTTAGTCCCAGTGGCGAATTCTGTTCTGGAAGTCAGGTCATACCCCTTCTCCGCTTAACTCGCCCCCAAGAAATTAAAGTCAGGAAATTTGAGTTGGACAAAGTGTTTGCTTCTAAGTTCTACGTTCAGTTTGGGCATTTTGCTGTGTCGGAAATCGAACCTAGATTTTCCGGTTAAGCCCACAGTCCAGTCACAATAGTTGTTGAGTTGTTCCGGCTTTTGTAGTACTTGTAAGCAGCCCGTTAATGACTGGAGCCTTGTAATAACGTTCTTGAAGCCACTATCTCACTCCTCACTGTCATACATTGCCACTCTTGACACAGGCCGACTGTTACTGTTAAGCAAACTATGATCTCTTCAACCTGGCTTCTTGCTCATATTTCTGAACTTAGGTCTGATTATTATTCAGAATAACATGTTACTGTTTTCAGTTCAAATAATTCGTTTCACCCAGAGATATGTTGTAAATTTATTTAAAATGAACCGTATCCATTACTGACGTACTTGACACGCAGGGTTTTCCAGGTTAACCACCCTCCACGTATATTCCTTCTGCGCACGCACACACACACACACACACACACATATAAACGCACACACAAAAACACAAACACACGCACACACACTCGCTGACTGACTAACCGACTAACTAGCTAACTAGCTGACTATCTAAATAATGCTTAAGTAGTTCCATGTACCATTTTCTACCTTGAAAAGCCAGTAGTTCGTGAGTTGCTCAAGAAACTCTCCACATCTTGGATCGCTCTCACATAGGACGCTACTTGCGAAACGAAGGCAGTGCTGTGAGGGTACAATTAGATACGACAAGGTATGTGCCTCATACATTGGATGTGATCCACTTGGACGATATGCGTTGCTGCAGTATCAACATGTCGTCTGTCGAAGAGGGCGCATTTGTTATGTGATGGATGAGGAGAAGATTGGAGAAGACGGCAACAGAAATAGTGGGTTCGTCCTCACTTCAACAAAAATGATGAACTCGGCACTTTTGTTGCAGCCAGGGAACGGGACAGGGACTTTGGAAGGTATACTTCATTTCATATTAGGACAACACAAAACATTTTAAATTTTGTCCTGTCTTTAACAACTGAGATCTTTCCTGTTGGAGAAAATGGAGTGTTCCTCAGCGGGCTCCACCAGTTTAATATTTGCTTGTTCTTTTGTGATCGTAAGAAGTGGTGAAGCATTTTAAAAATCCATGAAATTCTGCGTTATGTGGCGCCGTGTTGAGGACTAAGCGATCGACGATACGGCATGCTGAGTCGTCTACATGCCGTATCGGCCGCGCCTTCGGAACCTATCCTTGGCTTGCCTTCAGTGCGCGAAGTCCCATTTGAAAGAAAATCTTCAGTTGTATTGTAACCTAATCGTATAGCCACCATATCGCCATTGTCTTTTAAGTAGCGTCTAGTGAGACAGCTCCCTTTTGGAACCCGGAATTTCATTATGGTGTTCATTGCCTTCCATTTTCCCACATTCTGAGCATCCAATCATGTTTTCTTTAAGAGCTTCTCAAATATTCTCTTCCAAATGGTTTATTTTCTTCGGGTTTTCCACACCAAAACCATGCGTGCCATTCACTTCTCCCCCTATGTGCCCATGCCGGGGTATCTCAGTCAGTACAGTGGCTGCAATACCGGGTTCGATTTCTGGCGGCGTCAAGTGTCCAGGCTGGTTCTGGGGGTGGGGAAGATTCCCGAAATAAAGCTGCCAGAGAATGAAGTAACCAAGGTTAGAAATGAATACAACTATACCTAAATTCCCTCACATGCTTTATAACCCGAACACGGAAACCTTACCTTGACTGCAGCTTCAAAGTGTTGTCAGAACAGCACGCCGCCTGAACATGACTCGAGCTAATGCACACATTTTCGAAACACAATTCAAAATAACCTTAATCCACATGCAGGTCTGCCACGTGTTTTCATATCAGATATTCCAACACAATTTTTTAATAAATTTGTCATCGTTATTCGCGCTATTGTTCCGTCAATATCCGATCAATGTTTCCAAAAAATTGACTTTAAGGATCGCACAAATCACAACTGGTTTCTCTGCTGCCAGCGGTAGGTGTTAACATCTATGCATTTAAATACTGAAAACTTGTTTTGGGGGCATATAATTTGGGGTATCTTCTAAAATTCTTCACGATTTCGTGTAGCGAACAAGAAGTGAAATGTGCACTAGATTGCTCAACGCTACCTGTTGAAATCCAGGGAAGCCGGGATAGCTCAGTGGAATAGCGACTTGCTACGGGCGGGGCAGTCCGGGGATCGGATCCCGGTGGGAGCGAGATTTGCCGCACACGTCCAGACCGGCTCTGAGGCCCATCCAGCCTCCTATATAATGGGTACCGCTTCTTTGCCGGGTTAAAGCGGCCGGGGAGTGGCTTTGACCACCCACCCCATCTAGCGCCGAGGTTAAACAAAGTGTAGAGCTATACCTCTACTCCCCCTTTGGGCCTTTGTGTCCTGTTCTAGGGTGAACTTTACGTGTTGAAACCCAGACCAGAGTCTAAGTAATTTTCCTTCTCATCTTACTTACTTGAGTTTGAAACATATTTTTGTAACACGTCATTCTAAACCGCGGAATGCGTACTGGCGAGCCGTTCTACGAGTATATAACAGTTTGACAACTAATTGCATTTCGAAAGATGTAACTTAATGTAGTCCTGCATGAAATTGCCCTGACGAAATCCATACTGTAAATATCATTAAAAATGTTGCTGTCCGAATAGCTGTAATTTTTTAATTTCGGCTTGTTGGCAAGATTGATTGTATCGCATTTATTACATGTGCCCGATGCTGTGTTTCGGTGTCATGCGTACCACTTGAGTTCACATTTCGATCCCATTACAAGAGGAAGAAATTTTGAATATTGACAGTCTGGGGTTCGTGTCCCGACTTTCCGGCCATCGCGGCCTCGTATTCATGTGTACTGAAGTTCTTCCCTGGAGGTTAGGCGGTCGAGGCGTGAAGATGACCAAACACCTCCATCTAAAGCCGTGGTTAGGAACGAGGGGAGCTACACATAGATATGTTTTCCGCATATGCCTTCATGGTGTGGACAGGGACAACTTTTCAATTTTCTTTTACTCTTTGCTGATAAGAGTACAAATATAAGATGGGGAAAAAATGACAGTTCTCATCAGAAGCCATTTTGAATCCATGCCCTGTTTAACAATGTCCCTCTGCATATTTTGCCTGCCAAGTAATGTCCAAATTTACCATAAAAAGAATATCTTAGAGACCCAGTTTTTCTAAACATTTCCAATACACTTTGCTCTTCATCTCACTGTACCTGCCTTTGAATTGTTAAATTATTCTTTAGCTTTGAAAATATATACAGCTCTCTTGATGGTAAATTCTTAAAACGAGGAACTCCTTTTTTTACGTTTTACTTTATATTATTCTTTTATACTCTTTCTCCTTTTTTTTGTGATTTTAACGTATATTTTAGTGTGAGAAAGTTGGCAACTGGGTTGCTTTATACAAAGACCAAAGCTCTTTTTATATACCTGAGGGATATATCTTTCATTTTTCGCGATAAAATAGTAAAATCTTTTTTTATGAAAAAAGGGCTAGAAAACGTTTCAGTGAATAAGGAAAAACGAAAGGGGGGAGAAAAGGGTAGGTTTTGATCGGTTAGGAAAGGAATAAAAGCGGACCAACACCACCGTGGGAATTAAATTTATTTCAGAGGGAAGCCCTTTACAGAAGAAGGTGTATCTAAAAAAATACTAATATTTGAATAAAGACAGACCAACTTGATGTCACTTCACTTATTATTTCATTATTTAATGCTCAACATGTTTCGGATGTTAATACATCCATCCTCAGGAGCTTGCGACTTATTTGTTGAGTTATTTCATGGGTTGTATTGCTCTGATTCGATGTGTGTTGGT
>Ga0136643_10019382_pt1 | contig 10282 bp, 9 predicted proteins | sample TergutLab28metaG_FD_96883 | JGI IMG/M metagenome (GOLD analysis project Ga0136643, IMG submission 96883) | Labiotermes labralis P1 segment gut microbial communities from Petit-Saut dam, French Guiana - Lab288 P1 (version 3) (version 3) | ecosystem: Host-associated > Arthropoda: Insects >... | reverse complement strand
GTTAGACATAACATGTTCTCCTTTTCATGCACCCCGCCGCCTACGGCGGCGGGGTGCTAATATCATTTCTATTTCGTGGAATAAGCCGAAGGCTCCGGGCTGAAGTAGGCACCCGGCAGACCGCAGACAATAATGTCTTTGATCGGTGCGCGGTAGAAGACATCGAAGCCATCTTCTGTGATGACACCGCAGTTTTCGAGCTTCACGCCGTCCTTCATCCACTTTTTACCGTCCCATGTGAAGCAGGCGGTCTCAACGGCGAAGGTGTGGTTCACTTTCATCATGCCACCGGGATAGTCCCCGAAAATCTTACCGGAGCCTGGAATGGTATAGCCGGGATCACCGGAACGAAGGCCGATAGGATGACCGCCGGAACCGAAGAAGTAGCGGCCCGGCTCCGGGAACACAGGCTCACGGCCCCAGCCTCCGGGGAAGTCGCCGAGCTTCTGGTACTCTTTCTGAACTTCCGCGGTGGTAAGCCCCGGCTTTATGACGCTCTGGAGAGCCATGAGTGCGTCATAAGTTACGCCGTATACTTCCTTCTGGAACCGGGTCGGCTCGTCGCCGACAAGATATGTGCGGTAGAAGCAGGTTCTGTAACCCTGGAAGCTGACACCGTTGATGTCAAGGGCTACAAAGTCCCCCGGGCGTATTCTGCGGTCGGAAGGCATGTTGGGCGTACCATAGCCGCCGCGCTCGCCGGAGCAGACGACGAAGCTTGGGCCCTCAAGCTCCTCGGCGCCGTGCTTGAAGCAGGCGTTGGCGGCGATACCGGCGACCTCGAGCTCCGTCATGCCCGGGCGCAGACCGCGGCAAACCTCCCAATGGGCGAACTCAGTGATAGCGCCGGCCATACGCAGGCAATGTATTTCGTCCTGCGTCTTTTCCGTGATGACGTCTACCATCATGTCGTTGCCGTCAACGATGTTGATGCCGTTCTCGCGGAGCACGTCGATCATGAGAGCGGATATAACGTCAACACCCACAGGCATGTCGGCAACGCCGTGCTTCTCAAGGAGGGGCTTGATGTCCTTGACGTTCTGCATGAAGGTCTCGCGCATTTTGCCGGGATGCTCTGGAAGGCCGTTGCAAAGCTGGTAAGGGCGGGCGGACTCAAGGACGTAATGATCCTTGAACCATGGCATTCTGAGTTCTTCCCAGGCTTGGGGGTACTTGTCGTTGTTGACGTAAGGAACTTCCTCGCCGGCTACTACCAGCACATATGTACCCATACGGCGGCGGGCGTACTGGTGGAAGGTGTAGTAACCCGCGTAGCGGTGATAGTCGTAATCGTACAGGATCATTGCGCCCAGGCCCCACTTGTTCAGGCCGGCCTGCAGCTTTGCCCAGCGCGCTTTTCTCATTCTCTCAGGGTTGTATGGGCGATACTCGTAGTCTACTGTTCCTGCTCCATATTGCATTGTTCTTACCTCCGGGTTTTGTATAGCAATTCCGGTTCAAATCAAGCCCTAATTTTTCGGAACCCCGGCGGCTTCAGGCCGGGGCTTCCGAAAAATTTGGGTTCTTTCTCAACCGGAATTGCTGTAGTGTTGTTCATTTCCTGCCGGCGCCGCGTTCGCTTGCCGTATCATCCCCTTTCTTTTCTGTAGACAGATACGCAACTTTGTGGTATAAATAAACAACTGCCTGTAAATCTAATCAATTTACATCGACATTATCTCATATTATTTCGTTCTTGTATTCGTATCCTACAAACAAACTTGTGCGTTTTCTTTTGTGGACTCTCCACAGTATCAGACAGTATTTTGGCACTTGAAAAATTCCAGCCGTTGCGTTAAAATATTTTTATATACAAGATTTTAAGGAGGACGAACATGATTTCAGCCAGCGAGTTCCGCAATGGCGTAACTATTGAGGTTGACGGGGATATCTTTGTCATAATCGACTTTCAGCACGTAAAGCCGGGCAAGGGGGCCGCGTTTGTGCGCACAACGCTCAGGAACCTTGTGTCGGGAGGCGTTACGGAGCGCACCTTCCGTCCCACTGAAAAGATGCCCAGGGCGCACATCGACCGCCGCAACATGCAATACCTTTACAACGACGGCGAGATATACTATTTCATGGACAACGAATCATTCGAGCAGACGGCGGTCAACGCGTCGGACGTCGGCGACAGCCTCAAGTTCGTAAAAGAGAATGAAACAGTCAACATACTGGCTCATAACAGCAATGTGTTCGGTATCGAGCCGCCGGCCATCGTCGAGCTGGAAGTCACCGACACCGAGCCCGGCTTCAAGGGCGACACCGCAACCGGAGCCACAAAGCCCGCCGTGCTCGAAACAGGTGCAAGCGTGAAAGTGCCCCTGTTTATAAACATAGGGGACAAGCTTAAAATCGACACCCGCGAAGGTACGTACGTAGGGCGGGCGTAGGGCGTGTTCCCACTACACGCCTTAGTCCGTCTTTAGAATACCCCATCCCGCTTGCGAGACGGGGTATTCCTTTAAAATTTGATAGTTAATGTGGATATAAACGGCCAGGGGAGGGGTTCAAATTTGGACAAAGCTTTTCCGTTAGAAATCGTGAAAATTAATGATTCTGCATACAGGATTGAAGATGACGGCGTACGCTGCTTCCTTTTTATCGGTTCTGCATCCGCGCTGCTTGTCGATACGTGCAGAAACCAGACCGGCAGCCTGAAAGCCGTTATTGACTCATTAACAGACAAGCCCGTGATGTTGGTAAATACCCATTCCGACTGGGATCATATCAGTGATAACGCGTCATTCGGCCCAGCGCACATGCACCCTGCCGAAATGTCAAGCTATGTACAAAACGCAAAGCAGGCCACGCTAATGCGCCCCTTATGGGAGGCCGATTGGATTGATATCGGCGGACAGGTGTTTGAAGTTGTGCTGATACCCGGACACACGCCGGGAAGCATCGCTCTGCTCGACCGCGCAAACAAAATCCTTTTGACAGGGGATAGTATTTCAGGAGGAAACCCTATTCGCCATGTGGTTATGTTCGGTGAAAAACGTAACTTTGACGCCTTTATCGTAAGCTTGGAAAAACTCTTGGAATTAGAGCGTAAGAACGCGTTCGACACGATTTACCCATCACACGGGCAGTTCCCCTTATCGGCCGACACGGTGGAAAGTACATATATTGCCGCAAAAAAATTTATCGCGGGAGAACTTTCGCCAAGTGAACCTCCGGTTCAGATTCCTGCGAAACTGTATGAATATAACGGCGCTGCGTTCTACGCATAATAATCATGGCCACTGGCTATCAGCCGGCGGCCATGATTATGTCTTTGTCGAAATTTTCTTATCCCATCTTGTTGATTACATTGTATACTGCCGCCGTATCTTCCTCTGGATAAGCGTTGGCCGTCTCGTGATAAAGATTCAAGGCAGCCTCGAACATAGAGGCTTTAAGACCCGTCGCCTCTAACGCGTCTTGGATTATTCCCAAATCTTTGAGAAAGAGGGTACTGCTCATCTTCGCCGGCGTAAATTTTTGATCTACCATCGAAGGCCCGCGGCTCTTGAGCTGCATGGAGGACGCGCCGCTTTTCATAAGTACGCTATGCGCCATCTGAGCCGGAAGTCCATACCTTGTCGCAAGCAGCATACCTTCGGCTGCCGCCGCAATATGGATTGCCACCATCATATTTGTCGCGCACTTCATTTTCATTCCATTGCCGAATTCGCCCAAATAGTCTTGTTCATTAGAAAAGGCTTGGACAATGGGGATGACCTGCTTGGCCGCCGCCTCATCACCGCTGAGATATATCGAAATATCCGCGTTCTTCGCGCGTGCGCCGTTTCCGGACACGGGAGAGTCCAGCATTATGATGCCGGAGCTTTCCAAGGTTCTATTGAGCCGAACCTTGTCCTCTACAGCAAGTGTGCTGGTCTCGACGAGAATGGTTCCCGCCGCCGCCGCAGGAGTGATGACGGCGAGGTTTGCCTCCAACGCCTTTACCGACGGCAGGGACAGGATGATCACGCCGCAATTCTTTGCGACATCCTCTAATGTCGTAACTTCACCACCGGCCTCCCGCAGCGCCGCGCAACAGGATTCCGACGGGTCGAACCCGCTAACGTTAAACCCATTTTTAATCAAGTTAGCCGCAAAAGCGCCGCCCATAGCGCCAAGGCCAACTACGCCTATTCTTTCAGCCATTATCAAGACCCCCTTTTACTCCTATTATCCAACACAGCGTACACAGCCGCAGTGTCTTGATCCGGGTGGGTTTTCAGTCCATCATCGTATACGGACAGAACTGTCTCGAACAGCGGGGTCGCCGCACCCAGCGACTGAACGGCTTCGTGGATTATATCCAGATCTTTTTTCATCAAGCGGATAGTAAACGACGGCGGCTCATATACGCCCTTCACCATCATGGGGCCGCGAACCTCGAACATCCGGGATGTTGCGGCGCTTTTTGAAAGTACGTCATATACCATCTGAGCCGTAAGCCCAAACCGTGTCGCCAGTAGCATACCTTCGGCCGCTACCACGTTATGGAGAGCTACCATCAGATTGGCCGCGCACTTCATCTTCATTCCGTTGCCAAACTCACCAAGATAGTCGTTTCCCCTAGATACAGCCTCAATGACTGGAACAACTTTGTTTGCCGCCGCTTCGTCGCCGCTGACGAAGACAGTGATGTTCGCAGTTTTCGCCATTGCTCCCGTTCCCGAAAGCGGTGCGTCCAACATAATAATCCCGGTGCCTTCCAGCGTTTTGTTGAGCCGTATTTTGTCATCCACCGGGAGGGTGCTGGTCTCAAGGATAATGGTTCCGGGCTTTGCCAACGAAGTAATAACGGCTATATTTTCCTCGAGAGCCTTTACCGACGGTAGAGCCAGGATGATTATACCGCAGTTTTTTGCGATCTCGTCCTGTGTCATAATCTTGCCGCCTGCCCCGCGCAATTCTGCTTGGCGCGCTTCGAGAGGGTCATATCCGTAAACCTCGAAGCCTTTTTTTGCCAGATTCGCCGACATGGCACCGCCCATGTTGCCTAATCCGATCACGCCTATTTTTTCTGTCAAGTTTAAACACTCCCCTACAGAGTATGTATATACTTAAAGATTCATCAGCATTTGCGCGTTCTTCCGGCAGATCATATCTCTTTCCGCCGCTGTCAAGCGGAGAGTGTCCACACTGTCTACCGGGGTCATGTCGGCCATGTCAAAAGTATAGTCTGTGCCAAGTACGACATGGTCCGCCCCGTAGGTGTCCACAAGGAATTGAAGCGCCGGAGTCCCGTGCGTAAGCGTGTCAAAATAAATATTCTTCAAGTATTTTTCCGGCGAATCGATATCCACGACTTTTGCCTCAGGCCGTACCTTGTATACGTGCTTGACTCTGCCGAACTGGTATGGGAAGTAACCGCCGCCGTGGGAGGCCAGAACCGTGAGTTTCGGGTACTTCTCAAATATCCCGCCAAAAACCAGATGGGTTAGCGCCAGGGACGTCTGAGTCATAAAGGCGACCAGGTTGATGGTGTAATATTGAAGATACGGAGGAAACGGAGCGGCGTAAAACGGGTGCAGATAAACAAGGATACCCTTCTTCGCGCAGTATTCATAGATCGGGTGGAAATCCTCGTGATCCAGCATCTTGTCATTAATCATAGAGCCAATTACGATAGCTTTGAATCCCAGCTTTTCATGCGCGCGCTCAAGCTCTTGCAGCGCAAGCGGCGCATCTTGCATAGGCAGGGCCGCCATTACATAAAAATGCTCCGGGCGTGACTTCGCCAGATCAGCCATCCAGTCATTGCAGAGTTTGATTGCCTCTAGCGAGTCTTCTCCCTTATACGCGTAGCTGTGCATTCCCATCGACAGGGACAGCGCCATCTTGTCAAGCCGCGCCTGCTTCATTTCGCTTATTATTTCATCGGCATCGTAAACGCCTTTGCGGAAATGCTCCTTCCAATTGCTGCCGACCACGCCGATATACTCTTTTCCGCCTTCCTCGATGTAGGTTTTTCCAATTTTTTCGCCGTGTTTCTTGATGTAGTCCAGCAGCACCCTGGGTACGCAATGGCTGTGCATATCAATATTCATTCCTTGAAACCTCCTTCTTTCGATAGTCTTATTTTTGAAACTTAATGTCCCATATAACAAGCAGCTTTCTTTCTTCTTCCGTCATATTTGCGATGAGATCATCAGCTTCTGAGAGCAGTCTTGTCAAAATTCTCGCGCCTTTGTCGTATACAATCGAGCAGTTGCGTTCTTCCGTATTAGCCCTTGACCACGGCAAGAGCTGCCTGCACGTATAGCTGCCCAATTCCTTGATAAAGCGTTCGTGGAGTATACGTACCAAGTAGCTGTAGCTTCCCTCGTCTACCTTGGGGTCCGTTCTGCCGTAGAGGTAGGAGATCAGCATAATGCCGACTTCGACGATGCCGCAGCGTTCCATATAACCGCCTCCGCCGCCGCGAAATCCGCTGGAAATCCTCTTAAAATCCTCTGATATCGGAATATCAAGCGCCTCGGCTACCGCCCGCAGCGAAGACTCTGAACAATGAAATCCTTGCTTGCGGTAATTTTCACATTTTTCCGCCGCTAAATTTTCAAGTTCCAAAATTTTATCAGGTGTCATTTCTTCTCCCCTTTTCAGAATTTATGGGTTCAAAGTGCTATACGGCAGCAGCGGTTGTGTCCTTATTTTTATTCATGTAGAGGAAGGCGGAAAAACCAACGAGAAGCGCTAAACCTGCCATGTTGGCCAGAATATGCGTAAACATAAGCAGCGGGATACAAATACCGATAGCCGCTCGCTCCCAAATCTGCAAGTTACGGAAGAGCCATCCCTGAGTGGAGCATGCAAGAGCAGTGATTACGCCTATGTATAAAAAGATGATGAATCCAACCTCGACCGGCGTAAATCCAATAGAAGTGATCTGCGGCGAATATGCCATTGTGAATGGCATGATATAGATGAATATGGCCAGCATACACGCGTAAAAACCTGTTTTTACAGGATCTGCCTTTACAATGCCCGCAGCCGCGATTGCGGATACGGCAAGCGGCGGCGTTACGTTGGAGGTCATGGAAAGCCAGAAAACGATCAGGTGCGCAATTACAGGACTGATCCCATATGCGATAAGCGCGGGGGCAGCCATGATTGCCATGAGTATGTACGCCGCGGTGATCGTAAGACCCAGTCCAAGGATTAGACCAAGGATCGATACAAGAATCAGCAGGATGAACAAGCTGCCGCCCGAAAACGCCAGCAGCGCGTTGGAAAAGTTGAGACCAAGGCCGTGAAGCGTAAGACCGGACATTATGATGCCCATCGTTGCGGCGCAGGCGCCGATAAATATGGTATCTTTTCCGGCAGCCTCGAATATTTCAAACAGCTTTTTGGGCGTTAAGCGGGTCTCCTTACGGAAGAAGCTGCAGATAAACAGGAAGATACATCCGAAAAAGGCGACTCTGGGGATTGAATAGCCCATGAACAGTCCCGCGGTGATAGCGACGATTGATCCTAAGTAGTACCAGCCTTGTTTCAGTTCGGCTCTCCAGTCGGGCATTTCTTCTTCGTTTAATCTGCCCATGTTGTGTCTTTTTGCATAAAAATATACCTGGAAGCCCACAGATAAGAAGTATAGAAGAGCGGGTACTATGGCCATGCCCATGACAATTGAATAAGGGGTATTGGTCGTAGCCGCCAGAATGAAGGCGGCCGCGCCCATGATCGGCGGGAGGAAGGTGCCTCCTACGGAAGATGACGCTTCAACTGCCGCAGCAAATTCACCTTTGAACCCTACACGCTTCATCAGCGGAATGGTAAATTGGCCTGTGGCCGCTACGTTGGCTACGGGGCTGCCGATTATGGAGCCGAGCGTCGCGGATCCGATAACGGCGATAAGGGCAGGCCCTCCTGTCACACGGCCCGCAAGAGCGGTGCAGAATCTGACAAAAAACTCGCCGCCGCCGGATATTCTCAAAAACGCGCCGAAAATCATAAACGGCGTAATAAAGACGGCAAATGTCGACATGATGGTTCCGAAGATACCATCGGTAAAATAGATGAACGGCAGCCACATCCTAAGTGGTATGCCCCTGTGGTGGAACATACCCGGAAGCATGTGGGCATAATGAATGATTATAATCATGGCCAGACCGAAGATCGGTATGACCCAGCCCATCTGCCTCCGTGTTACCTCAAGAGACAGAAATATCAGGGTGAGCCCCATAAATTGATCCATAAAATTGGGGTTTGCCACGCGGGTACTGGCATAGACCGGCATCTGAAACCACCAGTACAGGATAGACGCCGTCAATCCGACTATTATAATAACGTCTATAACGTCCATCCACCAGGTATTCGCCTTTCCTTTGCGCATGGGCTTTACCAGCATAGTCAGTACGCCGACGGCAAGAGGAAAGATCGCAAGATTGCTTCCGGTCGAGAAAATTCCAAAACCGGATGTATAAAAATAAAAGAATGCAAACGCAAACGCAATAACGGAGACAAGTTTTTTTACAATAGGAATATCCTTCAAAACGATACAGCCTCCTTTGGACTTCGCTTTTAGTCGAAATCAAGCAGCGTTCTGTCGGCAAAGAGTTCAAAACGCTGCTCTATAATCATTTAGCAGCTTGCTTATGTCCTATCTGAACTGCGGATTCTCGTCAAAAAATCTGATTGCGCCGGGGTGGAAGACAAATCCGGCGTCGTTGGCCGCCTGTTCACCCATGCTTGATTCGGCAAAGTGCGGATGGACGGTGGTCAGGAATTCCATTCCGTCGTCACTGAAAATCGCGGTAAGCGCTTCATACACAACATCTTCAGGAGTATCTTCGCTGGCGGCAAACCATACGTACCAGAACGGAACCTGGACATCCATGTTCTGGCCGCGATAAGTGTCTGCCTCGATCACGTTAGGGAAGAAGTACGGATGCAGGGCGCGAATGGCGTCCATTTCCTCATCGCTGAAAGGTATGACCCAGATATCCCGCAGGGTGGCAAGTTCGGTAATAGCGGCGACGGGGTGGCCATGCTGGGCAACCGCTTCAACAAGGCCGTCCTGCAACGCTCGCGCTCCGTCGGAATGACTCATTTCCGATTCATTGACAGTGATGCCGAGGGCCGACAAAAATCTACGGGAATTATCCGCAACGCCGCCGCCCGGCGGGCCGATAACGACAGATCTGCCTTCCAGGTCGCTCATAGTACGGATTCCGCTGTCATAGAGTACGACAATGTAGTACGAGCTCTCGTAAGCCGCGTGTATCATGCGCAGACTATCGGTTGGCGGAAGGCCGGACATGGCCCCGGTGGCGGTTATCGCTTCATGAATGTGATGCGCGTGAGTCCAGAAGAAGTCGGTGTCGCCCATCATTGCCCGGCGGGTGTTTTCAACGGCGCCGGCGCTGGCTGTCTGGTCAAGGGGCCAGGCGAGTTCCTGGTTCCATAAAGTGCCAAGACCTCCGCCCATTTGATACCAAAGTCCGCCGGGGTTACTGGTTGAAAGCACAAATCTCGTGCCGGGAGCCGTACCTTCCGGTTCTGCGGGGGTAGCATCGCGTGCGTCAGCAGGATCGGTTGTACCGGCAACAGGAGGCAGAGGAGCAGAAGCAGGAGTGGGAGGGGTTGAGCAAGCAGCGAGAGCAAGAATAAAGAGTAGAGCGGTAACTGAGGCGAGAAGATTTTTCATAGATTTCAACCTCCAACTAAGATAATGAACACAATCGGGGAACGACCTGAACAAAACAACATACGGCAGGAACTTAACAGAACACGGAGCGGGCGATGGACTCGAACTCGTGGGTGGAAAGGAGACCATGTTTCTCGTAGGCCCTGGCCTTGATCTTTAAGACGACCTCTTGAACCTGCTCTGGGGAGCCCACGGGAATACCGAGCTTCTCACAGTGGATATGAACGGTTGGAGGGCCGGAGAACTTGCCGACGACGACCTGCCAGTCGGGATGGCCGGTGAGCGCGGCGCGGTAGGGCGAGAGTTCGAGGGGATGATCCTTTGCGCAGTTTTTGTACCAGCCGGAAATGATGCCGGACTCGATGTTGAAGATGTCGTCGCCGACGATGCCGCGGTTCTGAGGAACGCGAAATCCTGATACCTGCTGGAGCCAGACGGACAGATCATAGATTTTATCATAATTGATGCCGATGTCATAGTCGTACATGGTAAGCAGGCTCATGGCGACGTCCTCGTAAGAGGCGTTGCCGGCGCGCTCGCCGATGGAGGAGATCGTAGTGTGAGCCACCTCGGCGCCGTTGACAAGAGCGAGTACGGTGTTTGCGCTACCCATTCCGAAGTCGTCGTGGAAGT
>Ga0136643_10019380_pt1 | contig 10283 bp, 10 predicted proteins | sample TergutLab28metaG_FD_96883 | JGI IMG/M metagenome (GOLD analysis project Ga0136643, IMG submission 96883) | Labiotermes labralis P1 segment gut microbial communities from Petit-Saut dam, French Guiana - Lab288 P1 (version 3) (version 3) | ecosystem: Host-associated > Arthropoda: Insects >... | reverse complement strand
TAGCTTGTGTTTAAACATGTCAAGTGATACTAATGTTGCTTGTGTGGCCACCGCTCTAGCTTGTGTTTAAACATGTCAAGTGATACTGATGTTGCTTGTGTGGCCACTGCTTCGTCCTTGTGATTAAACATGTAAAGTGATACTGATGCTGCTTGCGTGGCCACTGCTTTAGCTTGTGTTTAAACATGTCAAGTGATACTAATGATGCTTGTGTGGCCACCGCTCTAGCTTGTGTTTAAACATGTCAAGTGATACTAATGTTGCTTGTGTGGCCACCGCTCTAGCTTGTGTTTAAACATGTCAAGTGATACTGATATTGCTTGTGTGGCCACTGCTTTAGTTTGTGTTTAAACATGTCAAGTGATACTGATTCTGCTTGTGTGACAAATAATTACTGCTATTAATTTAACTACCGCATTTCCTTGATTCCAAGACGCAAATTTCTACACTTTAAAATCCATTAAATCATGGTTCGTCTTACATTTGATGGTGTCGATGACGCAATGTCTGGAAGTCACGTGCACATGCTGCTCCCGGAGCAAGCAAGTATAACCTGACACAAAATATCTATCACCCTTGGCGCAGTAGTAAAATATGTCTACTTGCTTTCCGTTTGTTTCATGCAGCCTGTTATAACAACAACAACAACCACCACCATCACAGGACCATTTCTATTGTTTATATAATTAATAATTATTTTTAAATCGCCTATTCTCATTCAACAAAGATTTATTATTAGTGATTAAAACAGGCTTCCTGCAACATTTGCATTAATTTTAATCCCTCCATTTTGTATTCTTTAATAGCAAAACAAAATGAATGCCGGCACATGTAACTATGAACTGAACCAAACATAAAAAAATTAATAATTCTTTAAATAACGCACAAACTTGCTACTGTTCCCTCATTACACTTCCGCAGCAGTTATTAACGCGTATCCTTCTAAGGTGGAGAATATGGTGAGCTCCTAATAACGGCAACAAATGACAGATGGGATTTAATCCGGCGTTGAAAGGGTTAATGCTCTCTCTCGCCATATAGGCCTACTGTTGTGGCTGTAAATAACGTAATTTGTAAAATACCTTTCAAGTACTATGTCTCTCTCATTTCACAAATAATTTTTACAACAAAATTGACAAGCGTGTAATAATTACAAAACATTCAATGTCATTTTACTTATTTCCTGGGTTATTTCTTTTCGAATAGCAAACAGGGCAGCCCCAGTTACTGCCACATTTTCTACCTTATCGCACTCCTCGAGGTGGTCTTTATTAGTACTATAATACTTAATACTGTACATTAATAATAATGCAATAATTAATGACTATGGAAAACTTCAAGGCCTTATTTCTTCGAAATTTACAGACGATTTGGGCAGACGCCCTCCGAAATGTAAGCCACCCCTGGCCAACGGGCACGTCAAGATTCAACTGCAGGTGCGCCGCCCTCTTCGGCTGGTCTCTCGCTCCGACATACATTTAGCGAGTTGCACAGAAATGCAAGCACAGCCCAGTTTACCAGAAGTACCGTCAAACAGAACTGTGTGGTCAACACAATGCAGTTGCACCCCCACAAGAACACGCACACTGACGGATGGACGCGAATGCGTCTCAAACTTAAGCGCGATCTCGAAGATTAGGTTCTTCTGGCATTTGACGCCATGTACTCTATTTACTGACGTTTCGGCGTAACCTGCTGGCTGCATCATCTGCTACCTTTCCATAAACAAGTGCCATTCATGCAGTCAGTTTCACCTTCCACCTGTCGTGTATCTGGTCTACATCACGGCGAAGGATGCCTTTGAAATGGTGCATACAGCAGCTCCGTCATCGCAGTGAAAACCTCAAATCTTGTAATACATTTTCCAAAGTAGGCAAAAGTGAGGATGAAGTGCAACCAATGACGGCCCGTGGTGGGAGTGAACTTCCAGCCCCACTCATTCGTAGTCTCGGCACTAATATCTGCCAGTGTCCACTGAATAGGAGGCTTGGTGGCCCACAGAGCCAGCCTGGACGGTTTACAAAACAGCACAATGTTTTTCCCTTGTCTGCAATCGAACCACGATTCCTAGGACGTCCGGTCCGCAGCCTAGTTACCACAACAGCTACGCCATCAATTTTCCGAAGCACACCATACAAATTCGCGGTTCCATGCATCATAATTCAATGTTAATAAAAATCCAACTAGATGCAACAGTATGTAGATATTTATTTACTGCAAAGTCACTCTACATGTTTCGGGTGTCACAGCACCCATCATCAGGAGTACTAAAAACTGTAACTGCAGCCCCCGGTATAGGTCATAGTTCATTCCAGTTTATCCTTGTATTTTACAGTATGACCTATACCGGAGGCTGCAGTCACAGTTTTTAGTATTCCTGATGATGGGCGCTGTGACACCCGAAACATGTAGAGTGACTTTGCAGTAAATAAATACCTGCATACTGTTGCATCTGGTTGGATTTTTATTAACATTTAACAGACCATACAAAATTTCGGTACGAAACCGCAAGGGAGAAGACACTATTTAAGACGCAGTTACAAGTGTGGGAATAACATTAAAATGAATCTTACATGTTGGGAGGCCCTGCAGCACGGCTGTTATGAACACAATTATGTAAGTAAGCTACCTTCGTGTACCACAAGCCGCACAGCACTTCACGACTTGCTGAGCAAACATCAGCTTCCGAAGGCCTGTGACCTTTGGGTTCCATGAAGCTGCACATGTCGCGGACCAACGACAGAGAGCTGCGGGTAATGAACTGCCCCCTAACGGCAGTGTTAACCACCCCCCAGTCCCGGTCGACCTGCTCAGAACGTTGCGCCGCCCTGATGAGCACACGCATGGTGGTGGCTGGGCACTGCGTCACGACGGCTGGCGGCGAACGTCTGCGGTCCCTGCAGAGCAAAGCCGTCCTGTGCTGGGTGCGGCATACTTCACAGGATCCATCGCGTCTGCTACGGCGATCCGCCGCGTACACAGTGGGGATATTACCGGCCACCGCGTTCCGTAAGGCCGCGACAGCGACTGGCTACGGGGTGGACAGTCCGGGAACCAGATCCCGGTAGGGGCGAGTTGCCCGCACCCGTTCAGACCGGCTCTGGGGCCCACCCAGCCGCCTACGCAATAAGTACCGCGTCACTCCCCGCGGCAAGGCGGCTGGGGTGTGGCGTTAACCACCCACCCCCATCTAGCGCCGAGGTAAGAGACAGTATAACTACTCCTCTCTGTGCCTCATGGCACATGGTGAACTTTACCCTCATCACTGCACGTTTCGGAACCTGATTTTACAGTCCATCATCGGCGGCTGATGCGACATCAACAGCTGCTTACCCGAGAACACCCGAAGGCCTTCAGTCGCCACAAAACGTCCATTCGGGCCAAGTACCCGTAGTAATCACGCGTGCGTACTGACACGTTAATGCTTTAGATTGCAAGGTAACTTGGACACAGTTACAGACCCGGGAAATGGAAAATAACCCTTTAAATTTCATTAACCTAATTACAGTTAAAGATACAGTACGCACCGCGCAGTAAACCCACCCTACCTAGGTTATAAAAACCGATCACGTATTGCTGTATGGCGAAATAATGGTTTTGTGTGTGTGTGTGTGTGTGTGTGTGTGTGTGTGTGTGTGTGGGCAGAACAAAATGTCAACGTTAGCCAGCTGGTACACAAAACAACCACTGGTATTTAACGGATTAAATTGGTGCTAAATCTGAAAATCCGTTTGAAGCAACCGCACCAATCCGACACGCACACAGGCACCAGTCCCAATCTTTCTGAACGTACAAATACACTCTACACCAGACCATGGTACACCGCATCCACTCTCCCAGTGTGCTGCGGGTTGGCCTACCGAAAAACTGTGATTCTATTCGGGGCAGAGGAATTAGGTTATTCTCCAAAGCGTTCAGCCTGACTCGTGCTCATATTTGTACCAAATGGGTACCTGGAGGTAGGGCGGCCGGCAAGTGACGCTAACTCCACCCACTGCCAAAGCTAACAATGAGTGGAGCTGTATCTCCACGCCCCCATATGCCTTCACGGAGTGCCAAGAATTTACCGTTCAAATGTAATAAGACAATAGGCGACGTTTAATTGCACATAGCATATGTACATGACACAAATTCGAACCGCAATGTTCAAAACTTCCACAGACCCGGCATATACGCCTATGAGGAAGGCTACACAACTAACGCTGCCCGAAATGCTAGTCTGAAAGCCCAGTGGTTGCAAATATCACGTTAGAAGGCGGACCGAGTGTTGTGGAATCCCAAGTTATTAAAATGCACGAAGATACAGAACTTGGCGGGGTGGGGTTGCAGGCGCACATCTCGACACACTGCCAGCCACTCTGTCGGTGCAGTTCAACTGCTACAGGACGAGCAATCGAACAGTCGAGGTTTGGTTCTCCGCAGGGGCAGAGATTTGTTGTGAACGCCGTACAGATTGGTGCTGGCCCAAGTTATTCAGTCCGTACCTGGGGGTCCCCCCCGTGGAGGTATGGCAGCCGGGTCGTGAAGTTGACCACTACCCTCCATACACTGACGTTAGGAATCAGTGGAGCTAATCTCTTCGCCTCACGTCTTCGTGGTTGGCGATCGCAGTGGCACTGGCAAGCTTACCTTGTTTGCAGGCCCAAAGCGTGTGCATTAGACAGAACGTTCCCTGAAGACGGCAGCAAGCATGTCACAACACTGCGTATGCCAGCGTTGACGCCCAGCCGTAACAGAGCTGTCCCTGCGCTCATTTAGGCACCACACCATGAAGGCATATAGGGGGAGCTGAGGATACCTCCACTCATGCTTAACATCGGCACTAAAGGAGGCAAGAAGTCAACATCACGCCCTGGCCAGTTTAGCCCCGCTAAAAAAAAAAAAAGATAGACATCTTACAGAAGACCGTGCTGGACCCAGAGCCGGTGTGGCCGGTTTTGCCCCTGCCGAGATGCAAACCTCGGACGATGCAGCCCCGAGCCCAGTCAGAGAAAGGAGGAACAGCTCCGCGCCTTCTTCACAAAGACATGTTGGAACGGTAGGGATCACATCCCGTCCACCGCGCATAAGGCCTCAACGCTCGGTTACCCACTGGATGGGGCCCACAGTCGGGGGAAAGTGGAAAAAAACGTACCCTTCCGCTACTGCCCAGCTAGTTAGTATCCGAAAAAGAGTCCTGGCTCCGGCCACTAAAGCGGGCCGTTTCCCTCAGCAGGCAGTGCATGTGCAGGGTGAGTGGAGTATGTTTGCTAGTGAAGTTGTTTGCCGCGGCTGGCAGCTTGTCCATGCAAGGCCGACCAGCCAGACCTCTAGTCTAAACTATCTTCCCAACTGGCGCCTGCCATACACACACACACCAACACCGAGTTATTTATAAACTGTGCGCGTCTGACAGAGTGGCGACACACGCTTATGTATTGCGTGGCTTTCCTACACGATTATACGCTCCGGGATTCGTAACGTGTTTCATGACGCTGGGACGCTGACAGTCGCCCAGCTTGTCCACAAATTCCCAGCATTATATGGAGCTCGAATGTTCCTTATCGCGTTCCCGACATCAGTGCACACCCTTCCAGCCGCCCTACTATATGGATGAAGGTACCATTCGTGCCGGATTGGCCGGGCAGTCCCAAGACATGCCACGCAGTCCCATACCTTGTCCTTGATTTGCGTTTTTCCAACTTCATTCCGTCTTGCTGATAAAATCAATCAGAACTGTGACTTCCTTTCTTCTTGTCTGCTATTTTCCCGAAGAGGGTATCAGCAGCGCTGGCAAATGAGCACTAAACAAATACATATCTAGCATGAATAAAAACACGACTGTAAAGTATCATTTTAATTACGATCTGAACAGGACAGAAATAGTCACTTTAGAACATATCCACTCTAATATTATCCTCCCGCTATTCCCTTTGTCTTCTCGACGAAAACTCTACAAGCATTTCCCTTCTCTCCCATGGATGTTGCATGTTACAGCGTCCAAATCCGGAGACAAGCTGTCTTCAAAGAAAAATTCTTAAGGGACTTGCCTAAAAAAACGTTAGGGGAAGTGAAAAGTAAGTCTGGGGTTCCGACGCCTTACCCTGGGCACTAGGTGGAGGGAGCGATCATCCGCAAAAATCTAGATGTGCCGCAGTGCGCTCATTCGTCGCTTTGCGAGCCAATGAGGTCACTAGAAGTGGAGTCCAAAGTGCTGCTCGGGGCGAGCCTCAATGCATACAAACAAGACACCACAGATCATACCAGCCAAATGCGGTAAAGTTCACCATATAACCGGCCACGAAGGCCCAGGGGGAGGGGGGGTAGGGATACAGCCCTACTCTTTCCTGAACTTCGACGCTAGATGTGAGTGGGTGGTCAACGACACGCCCAGGTCGCTTTACCCCCAGGAAAGACCCGGTAGCTATTATATGGGAGGTTGGTTGGGCCCCAGGACACCTCTGGACGGGTGCGAAAAATCCCGACCCCCCCCCCCCCACCCACCGGGATTCGATTCCCGGAGCGTCCAGCCCATACCGAGTCGCTATACCGACTGAGCTATCACGGCCCATTCATACGAGTCAAATACAAAACGCATGTCGGTACCTTCCAGAAGGAATCTGAACACAGTGCAGAACACACACATACGGTTCGGAGAGTGCACTTCCAAGTGTTCACAAACACACTCGAGCACAATACGTAAGAATCCGTGGAATGCAATGGAAATAACGTCAATAACATCCGCACCTCTGACCAGAGACTCTGGAGATTAACCGTTCTGCAGGGCCACTACTCCACGGAGACACCCTGACACCACAACTTGACTGCATGCACGTGCTGCAGAACCAGGAGAGCTGCGAAGAGATCGCCTAACGCAACAGCAGGAGTTCTGGGGCCGTAGGAACATTGCTGTGCTGCTGTTCATCACAACATACCGGCAGTTTGGTTCCATTCTCTGCTGTAAGTCGACGAACACCACGACATTGAACGAGACCTCCTCCTTCACTGCGTGTAGTCCAGTGCGATACGGTGGGCAGGCAGCGGTACGACATTAACTGGAGGCAACTTCTACATAATGGTCTGCGCTGTAGTGCTGACTAAAGCATGCATTCCAGCGCAACTGTAACAGGCTTATTTAAATGGACAAACGAGTAATGCCCTCATTCACAATAATCACCAACACATGCACACTTTTTCATTTGACACTATAAAAGTTTTATAGTGTCAAATGAAAAAGTGTGCAAGTGTTGGTGATTATTGTGAATATTGACAATATGCACGGTGAAAAACTGAAAGTAAGTAATGCCCTGCTTAGAATAATTTGATTCGAATAAAATGGAAGGACTTTGGTGGCGTTTGTGTCAGCACTGCAAAACATGGCGGCACTGCGGGCCTGCTACACCAGAAATATTTTACCGATTTGTGAAAAATTGATTAATAGTAATCATAGGCCAATAAAAATTTCGCTATGCGAAGAATATGGCAATGTTATTTATTTTCTCTACATTATGATTTTCTTCCATTTAAGGGCTAGGTTAATGTTACCTACAGCCTGCCATGAAGGCCCAGAAGGGGAGAAAAGCTATAGCTCTACTATTTATTTAACCTCGGCGCCAGATGGGGGTGAGTGGTCTTCGCCACGCCCCGGTTGCCTTACTCCCGGGAACGACACCCGGTACCCATAGTACAGGAGTCTGGTTGGACCCAGCACCTCACTGGACGGCCACCGGAATTCGATCCCCGGATTTAAGGGGTGGGTATGGGAGGGACAGGAAAGTCAAAATATAAAGACGGCCAATTAATTATTTCATCCAACAAATTGCAAATCAATAATAAACTATCATTGGTCATTCTTTCTCCTATGTGTTTCGACCCCTGAAAGGTCATCACCGGGGATTTTGTGTGTGTGTGTGTGTGTGTGTGTGTATGTATATATATATATATATATATGTGCGTGTGTGTGTGTGTGTGTGTGTATACCCCACATACACATGTACATAGATACATGCATACTCGGGGTGCTAACAAGTCTTAGCCCGACCAGGAAGGAAACAAGCTCGGAAGCATGTAAGGGACGCGCGCGATTTCAACAGCATCGAGACGCGAGCTGTCATCAAGTTTTTTTTTTTCCTGCAAGGCAAGACGCCGAAGGAAATTCACGTCATTCTGACAAGAAACATTAGCTTGTTTCCTTCCTGGTTGGGCTGAGGACTTATCAGCACCCCTGTACATTTTAAGACACAGAAGTACAGCAAATTCCGTCAAAGATGTGCGTTTGTAGAGTTAAAATACTGTTAATTAAAATTACCAAACACGTTTAAAAAATATGAATCAATTAGCAAATAGTTTACGACACGTTCAGTTCCGTCAATCAATACACGTACTGTACTGCAGCAACTCCACAAAAGCACATATCGGACACAAAGTGCTGCTGAACACAATTGTATGCCTTTGCACATGCGTCCCTGGCACACCAACTGACACTCGGTCAGGGTTTTCTTCAGTACTTCGGTTTCCCACCGTCAGGGTCTTTCCAACAATAACGACTCTTTTCATCAGAAGGCCAAGCGGGCACGCATGCTCTCTTGAAACTCTGACAGCATTTGACAGAAAACGCAAATTCACGTTGGTTTCGGACTGGGAAGGACGAGCACCGTGCAGAAGACGCTCCAGCCAACTGTCGTCATGACACAACGCTGGGAAGTACCGCAACGGGCGACAAGATTACAATGCAAATAGTAAACTCTGTCTCTTTACCACGGCTCTTTGGCACCAACCAATGGCGCCATGTTTCCTCGATGTTAATAAAACAGGGAAAACCGTAAGCGTCAACATAGACGCGTTCACCGCGCTGTTCGTCTCACCCAGGCGAACACTTCGTGGCGCCAGGACGGTTATGCAACGGGAAGCCTGCAAAGTGCTGTGCAAACAGCGCGGTACTTTTCAGAACTTTTCTAAGTATGTACTATTCAAAGCAGCAGGACTCTTACACAGATGCCGACGATGGCTTAACTACAAAAAATGGTTTCCCCACCTTCTCCCAAACTCGAGAATTCAACACCGCGTAAACAAAATCTCGTAACAGGTCCCTATCCACATATGATTCCAGTCTACACTCTCTCCTGCCATACTCCTTCCAGATCCATTTTAATATAATCCTCACATTTACGCTGAAATGGTGAAAGCCAACATCTTCGCTACTTCCGTTTCCCCATCGAATTTCTCCACGCACCTTTACGTGCCCCAGGAGTACTACAGCCCCCAACTGTAGCAAGAGTGCTCAAAGTCTTCATGGCAAAGGACCACACCCGTTACTGTTCGCGGGCCGCACGTGCAAAAAACAAAACGCGGTACACTGCACCGCATTATTGTGTGATTCTTCTAGCATATACGTAATTTAGCGTCGTGGCCGCGGGTTCGAGATCCAAGGTGTGAAGGAAAGAAAATTCAGGTTGCCCCTGTCCACGTCAAAAAGGCATTCAGGAGCAGCACAAGTGTAAAACTCGGCGCCAGATGCAGGGAAGTGGTCAACTTCCAGCCCCAACGCTTTAACCCCCGAGAAAGAACCCCGGTACCCACTGAAAAGGAAGCTGGGTGGACCCCAGGGCTAGTCGGGACGTTTCAGAGAAGAGAAAGTTCTCTTCCCCTGCCGGGATTCAAACATCCGACTGTCCATGCGTGATTTCAGGCTTCTGCCGTGAAGTAGATGAGAACTACCCTCTGCTGCGATATTGGGCGGCAAGATTTGGGTCCTTGACCCTTGAAAGTGGGACCGGTTGGTTTTCCCGAAACGTCGGTAATAAATTACCAGTATTAGCCTAGTAATGTCCCAGAAGAGCGCGCTTCTCATCTGGCCGTCCAACCAGTAGCCCAGCAGCCATCCTGACACCTGATGTCAACTCAAGTGTCCTTAAATAGCTTCGTTGAATCAAACTGCCATTCCCCGACATTTCCACTTAGCCATATTTTCGTCGAGGGACAGTCAAAGCTGCGTCCCGCATCCGCGCACAACAAGCTAAGAACACACAAAATCATCGGCACTAGTCGTTCAACATAAAGTGCATTGAGCGGGGTTCACCCTGGTACAACAAATGGGAGGCAGAGAGACAGCAAGGAAACTTGGAGATGCGAACGCGACGCTACTGCCAAGTGACATCATACTGCGAAAATGTGAACAATTTTAGACAGTGGCGAAGGACAATAAACTGAGCCGTAAATATCATTTCAGTTCCAGAAGTGGGGGTGGAGGGGGGGGGGGGCGCCAAGCCCCCCCGCCAAAAAAAATAAGGAAAACATATTAAAAG
>Ga0136643_10019379_pt1 | contig 10283 bp, 6 predicted proteins | sample TergutLab28metaG_FD_96883 | JGI IMG/M metagenome (GOLD analysis project Ga0136643, IMG submission 96883) | Labiotermes labralis P1 segment gut microbial communities from Petit-Saut dam, French Guiana - Lab288 P1 (version 3) (version 3) | ecosystem: Host-associated > Arthropoda: Insects >... | reverse complement strand
GGTGGATCATATTAGGGTGGATCGCCAGGAGGTGGGGAGAGGGGATATGAACCGGATTGGGCGGTCCACGGATAGAGACAGGTCGAGGACGCTTGTGAGTGCAATAATGAACCTTCGTGTTCCGTGAAATGCGGGGAATTTCTTGACTAGCTGCAAACCAGTTAGCTTCTTAAGAAGGACTCTGCACCATGGCGGAAGTAAGTAAGTAAGTAACATCACAGAAGAGTGAAGGCTTCAACTGTTGAGCAGCGGGAGCCTGAAACATCGCAATGAATTTCTGCTTATTGACGTTTTGTGTAACTGCTGTGTCTGGTTGGTTAATAAGTGGACAGTGAATTGGAAGGCTGTGGGTGGAAGTAGCAGTAGCCCAAAATTTGCCTGGAGTGTTTAAATAAATTCGCGAGAAGGCTGCATAAGTATTGCCGGTCTGCAGATCGAAATCAGAGCCAGTAGACTCCAATACATGAGACGGCATAGCTACGTACTTATCCACAAAGTTCTCTGTAAACTTTGTATTTATGATATATATACGTGGGCCGGGTAGCTCAGCAGGTATGGCGACTCGCTACGTGATGGACGGTTCGCGGATCGAATCCCGGTGGGGACGAGATTTTCCGCACCCGTCCAGACCGTCCCTAGGGCCTACCCAGCCTTCTATACAATGGGCACCGGGTCTTTCCTGGTGATAAAGCGGCCGGGGAGTGGCGTTGACTACCCACCTCATCTAACGCCGAGGTTAAAGAAAGAGTAGAGCTATACCTCTACTCCCTTATGGGCCTTCGTTGCCTGTTCTGGAGTGAACTTTATATATATATATATACATATATATATATATATGTGTGTGTGTGTGTGTTTGTGTATACACGCGCGCACGCACGGGAAGTCTGGGCGCAATATCTTGTTCACTGGAATTAGGTGCACGTTAAAAGACAAGATGCACCGAAGGGAGACGCATTTCCAAGTATGTCTGACTTATATTGCAGTGTTCTTGTCGAAATCATGAATAATCCTTAGGCCACTGTTGCATGGTGTGGGTGTACTGTACCAGCGGTAAGAGTCTTTGATATTTCCCGCCGTTCCTCAGAAGTTCGCACACTACCTCTTGATCTCTTTGACGTGTTGCTTGAGAGAGACAGCGGACGGCCCGTCTTCGAACTGTTCCGGCCGGCTGCTCTGCACCAGGCATTGCGTTGAAATTACTGTTGAAACGTTTAGTTTGACTTATCCCTTGGCATTGCAGATACACACGTATCCTTAAGTTTCCAACCATCAGCCTGTAATTGACGTCTGTATAAGATACAAGAGTTATGTTTGCCCTCTCAAAAGCACCTTGTGCAGTCACTTTCTAGCACAGTAAAGTGCCAGTACGCCCTAAAACTTGGCGCTCAACTGAGCACCACATCATCGAGGCGTGTGGTGGAATAAAGGTGTAGATCCATGCATTATTAGACTCGGATTTAGATGTGAGTGGTGAGATTCACGCCGATTCACCTATGGACAAATTGCGCCCCACCCCACCCCCCCACACCCATTGAATAGGAGTCTGGTCGGGGCCCAGAGCCGATATTGATCCTTTGGAGAAAATATTTGCACAGAATTTTGAATCAGACCTTACAGATATATGTTAAGGTTTTTTAATTTCCTTTCCGGAAATGTTGGATAATAGTTTTATCCGGATATTTTGTGTCCTTATAATTATCTGAATGTTGAAATGAAAAGGCTAGAGGACAGTTTCCTGTCAGTGCGTGAAGCAGACCGCTCACCTCCATCTAGTTCAGAGATTAAGGTTGACTGTATTTAAAGTTCTGTTGTCCCTATATGTCTTCATTCCCTTCAGAGGTGATACTTCACTCTGTTGAATATTAAAATACATTGTATTTACTTACTTATTTACTTATTCACTTACTTACTTTCTTACTTACTTACTTACTCCATGGAGCAGAGTCCTTCTTGAGAAGCAACCCGATTTTCAGCCAGTCAAGAAATTCCCTGCATTTTATGGACTCCGAATGTACATTGCCGCATTTACTGGTAACAACCACCTGTCCCTATCATGAGCCAGATCAATCCAGTCCACAACCTCAAATCCCACTTTCTGAAGATCCATCTTAATATTATCCTCCCGTCTACGCCTGGGTCTTCTAACTAGTCTCTTTCCCTAAGGTTTCCCCACCAAAACCCTGTGTACGCCTCACCTCTCCCCCATACGTGTCACATGACCTGCCCATTTCATTCTTCTCGATTTTATCACCCGATACTAGATCAGGAGTACAGATCATTAAGTTCCTCATTATGTAGTTTTCCCCACTCCCATGTTACCTCGTCCATCTTAGCCCCAAATATTCTCATCACCACCCTTTTCTAAAACACCCTCAGCCTAGCTTCCTCTCTCAATATGAACGACCAAGTCTCACAATCATACAAAACACCAGGTTATTGTATTTGGCAAATAAAAATGCCCCACAATATATATGGCAATTTGTGTTTCACCGACGTGATATTTTGGAAAAGGGTGCTGTGTAGAATATTTGGACTTAAAGGAAAACGAAAGGAAACTGGTAAAAATACTTAATGAAGTGTCTTACGAGTAGGATATTCAAATGAAGGAGAATTTCAGGTACGAATGGTGAGAAATTGATAGAAAAGAAACTTAGTCGTAACTCCATAAGTTGCTTTTGGGAGACCGAGACTGACATAGGAGAAATATACAGGGTGTTCTATGATGGTGTGTACTGGATTGAACTTTTTTTTGAATGGAAGCATCACGATGTGCTTGTAACGTAACATAATATTAAACAGTGTACGTCAGCACAATCACTTTATTACTCAAGATAATTATGAGGCTACATGTTTCGACTATAGATTAGTCATCCTCAGGCCTATTTTGCCAATTGTGTCACAAGATGCTATGCACACTTTGGGATCCCACCGTGTTTACATCCATGGAATACATAAAATTAAATCTTTTGTCTCTAAGAGCGTGACGTGCAAATTGTGTTTACAAGAGTGGGATACATAAAATTTGATCATTTGTCTCATAAAATATATTATAAAAATTGAGTCTAAAAAGTTAAAATATGTAAAATTCTTAATGGTGTATTGCTGTTCACTATTTGCAAATATGAGTCCCGTTAAGAATTTTACATATTTTAAATTTTTAGACACAATTTGCATTATACATTTTACGAGACAAATGATCCATTTTCATGTATCCCACTCTTGTAAATACAATTTGAACGTCACGCCCTTAGAGACAAACGATTTAACTTTATGTATTCCATGGATGTAAACACGATGGGATCCCAAAGTGTGCATAGCATCTTGTGACACAATTGACAAAATAGGCCTGAGGATGATTAATCTAGAGTCTAAACATGTAGCCTTATAATTACCTTGAGTAATAAAGTGATTGTGCTGACGTACACTTTTTAATATTATACCGGATTGAACTGGTTTGGGTTCATAAAGGCAGGTAATATTTTGGCAGGTTGATTGACTCTAAACTTCCAATAAATATTTCGTACCATATATTAGTTTATTTTGAATTCAAAAGGATAAAGAATTGAATTGAATTTTAGAGTTATGATAAATTAATTTAAAAAAGTATAATACCTTGTTCTTATTGACTGCAGAAAATGTGGTACTTTTGTCTCTTCTGTTAAACGTATTTAATATTAATAAAATGTAAATATTTAACTCTCTATGCTGTTGTGTAGAAACTAGGTTCCTGTTGTTGGTTGCGGCGAAGAATAGAAACCGATAGTTGGAATGGGAAGAACTTCCTATTCGTGTGAATACTTTGGAAAAGCAGACAGACAACACAAGTACAAGAAAGATCATACATAGAATTTTAATATTTTTGTATGTTTACTCTTGATTCTGCTTTTTTTTTTTCTCTCAGCGCTTCTTACTTATTATGGAGCCGGCGTAGTCCAGTCAGTGTAGAGACTGGGCGTGGGGTTTCGGCTTCGGTTTCGAAATACGACTTTTCGATTCACGTGACCGACAGGTATTTTTGTTTACAGGCAGTTTCAACTTGTTAAAAATTCGGCCTTTGATATTAGTTTTTGCCTTGTATTTTGTCTTCTGCTACCAGCGAGTTACTTAATTAGTAAGGTGGATCTTAAAGAAATAGAAGCAGTGGGATTATACGTTATCGTGGAGATTTTGGTATTGGCGATATTGTATCTACGTTTCTACTACCAGAGATTTAGTTAATTACTACTATGGATTTTAGGGAAAGAGGAAGTGAGGATGGGAGGTAGATAAGACTGGTTCAGTATGGCGACTAATGTTGGGCTTTGGTATTAGCGGTACTAAAATTTGGGTTCTGCTGCTTGCAGAACTATTTAATAGGTAACAGAGATCTTAGAAAAATAGGTTGTGATAATGGGAGGTGGATGGAACTGGCTGGGGATCGTGTCCAATGCCCATCTTTGATAATTTCTGCCAGCAGAGGGTCAGGTACTTAGCACGAAGTTTGGGGAAAATAAGTTGTGAAAATAGGAGGTGAAGGATTCTGGCTCAGGATCATGTCCAATAGACGGCATCGTTACTAGCGGTGTTGAAATTTCAGGTTCTGCTACAACAGAGCGTTAGTTAATTAGTAAGATGGATCTTAGGGAATTAGGTTTTGAGGATAGGGAGTGGACGGAATTGGCTCATTACATTATCCATTTGAGGTCTTTACTCTTAGCAGTGTTGAAACTTTGGGTTCTTCTACCAAGAGGTTAGGTTAGTTTCGGTTAAGTTAAGTTAGGTTAGGTTAGGTTAGGTTAGGTTAGGTTAGGTTAGGTTAGGTTAGGTTAGGTTAGGTTAGGTTAGGTAGACAGTAATAAGGGTCTTGGGGAAATAGTGTGCGAAGGTAAGAGATGGATGGAACTGGCTGAGGACCATGCCCAATACTGTGCCTTGTAATTAGCGATTTCCTGCCTTTTCTTCTTCTCATAATATTAGCCGAGACCTATATGATCAAAATGTTTGGGTGGACAAGAGACAAATGAAAATAGTGTTCAAGACTATTGCATAACTAGCGGTGTTGTAAACAGTAAAATCATTTGGTGCACACAGGATTCACAGAGTGCTGCGGGTACAGTGAGGATTTCAGTAAGGTTGATTAACACTGTTGATAAATTATTTTAATATATGTACTTTGCATCTTTTATTATTTTGTACTATGACCAACAAACACAAAATTATTTCACAAATTATCACACTCCTACATGTTTCGACACTATTGTGTCAGCCTCAGGGAGCTTGTAATCAATACCATGCCAAGTTACACAAGTATTTCAAATGCAGCTGTTGATAATACACATCTTAATTGTAAACTGTATTATCAACAGCTGCATTTGAAATACTTGCGTAACTTGGCAAATTACTGATTACAAGCTCCCTGAGGATGACATTATAGTGTCGAAACATGTAGGAGTGTGATAATTTGTGAAATAATTGTGCGTTTGTTGGTCATAGTACAAAATAAAATAAACTGGTGATTATTATTACATCAACTTGTCCTATTTTACGATAAAAGACGTACGCGCAGAATTCATAAAGCCTAGTTTGCCTCAGGAGAAAAGTGAATATTTGACTGTCTGTGAATGTTATAATATGCTTCAATCATGACAGCTTATATATAATTTTTACGTACACATAATTTGCTCTCAGTAGTTCGCGTCTTCCCAGTTCGCTGGTAAAGGCGCAGGTTTAGCTTTTCTGCAAGCAGTACTGTTAAAACCCATTTTCACTTTTCGCTCATTCTATATCTAATTATCTACCACCTCGGTGGTAGATAATTAGACAGTGCCGTTTTGGAGCGCGCTGTCATGGAATAATATGTATACAAATTTTAGTGACAATCTTTGAAAGTTGCGTGATTTTGCTCTTCTGGGATGTTACGAAACTTTGTGTGGTAATTAATTAGCGATGTCTCGGGACAGCCCGTTGGTTCCGTCTTCAAGGGACTGCTTGACCTTTGAAGATGGGACCGAAAGACTGTCCCGAAAAGTCTGTAGCTAACTACTAATAAAAGCTGTGTAACATCCCCGAAGAGCGAAGACCTCATCGTTCAGATGGTTCAAAATTAAAAATTGGAGGGACAAACAAACACATACACAGGCGGCACAATGATCACATGAACCTAGCCATGTTAGAACATTACCTGTGTAGGCGCTTTTCGCAAAATTGCGAAAAGCGACTATTAGTTTCGTCATGACTGTCCGTCCGTTCGCATAGAACAACTCGACTCACATTGGAAGAATTTTTATAAAATTTTATTTTTGAGGATTTTTCGAAAATATGTCGAAAAAAAGATTTAATGAAATCGGAAAAGAATGAAGTGTACTTTACATGAAGACCGATGTACATTTTTGATAACATCTCGCTCATTTCTTCTTAAAATGAGAAATGCTTCAGACAAAATTTGTAGATAAAATCAAAACACACGTTTCGTGTACAGTAACTTTTTTTTTTTTCGAAAATCGTGCCCTTTATGAGATAATGTGGAAAAATATTTTAAAGCTGGGTTGGCCACAGATGAAAATATGGTGCATGCGCATTTCATGCTGGATACCTAAGACTACAAACACACAATCGGAATATGTAATATATATATATTACTTTTCCACTGCAACAATGGTTGCATAAAAGCGCCTCATTGTTACTTTATACCTATATTGTCTGTCCTGCTATTCTGTGAAGAGACCTTGTTTTAAAGGTTCCTTAGCTTTTTCTCTTATTTTCTGCGTTGTGTTTGTTTAGTTTCTTGTTAAATTGACCCTTTTTTTGTTATGATTCAGCCTATGGCCACTTGGTACACATACATAAATTTCTCGAAAGAACTGTCGTATTACAAATTTCTAACATACATACGTTTTTAATTTAAGAAACAGACTTCGTGTTATTGCCTGTCCTTTTTTCACGTACGACATTAAAAATGTAATTTATACATGAGACAATTCTGGATCTGGTAATGAAGGTGTGTTTGTTCTATAGTTAAGCTAATAGTCAGGTACATAACATGCAAGGATCTTCGATATCGTTAATATTGCAACGCCATTTATACGACATATTTGAGGCTGTTCAAATAGAAAGCGGGTTCTCATGTCCAAGAACCTGATATCAGACTTCGCAATATAGCATACTTAATGCACCAGCAAAATGGTCTTCCCTTTAAAAATCACGCGACCTCATGACGGAAATGGTGGCATCTATTAACCTATCTCTTCCTCTCTGTATGTATACACTAGTGCAGTTTTTTTAGAATTCATCCCGTTCTGGTATTAAAAATTGACATACACGTTGCCTTCAGCCACAACCAATTATATCGGTCGCTTTTTTTTTTCCTTTAGATGTCGGACTGCTGGCTAGAAGTCAGAACTCGGAAGGTCCTGCCACCGGCCATCTCGACACAGGTTTTTCTTGGTTTTCTTGTGTCTATAAGCAAATGCTGAGATGGTTCCCAAGATTCCAAGTTGCTACTACATGCTTCTCATGTAACCTTAACGACTTAAATCTAGTAGTAACCAATTTCATGTTTTGTTTACATGTAAAATAACCACTGCCACCGGGTAACAACCCAACTGCAGCAAATAAATATATTATTATTATTATTATTATTATTATTAAATGCATGCTACATGTTGTGGTCGCAGTGAACATCTCCGAGGGTTAACAGTTGTATTTAAATCTCAAAATAAATTCCACATGTATTGAATGTGTGAGTTCTCATAAATTGTATTAGTCGTATTAATTTACATGTGTCAATTACAATATAAGTATTTGTACTTCCCGTTTTTGGTTTTCTTATTGTGTGTATTCTTGTCACATTGTGTTTGACGTCAATAAAATTAAATTTCATTCTGTAATAGACCACGATAACCCATAGGGGAAACAGAGGTATAGCTCTACTCTTTCTTTAATCTTGGCGCTAGATGGGGTGAGTGGTTAGCGCCACGCCCCGGCCGCTTTACCCCCTCGAAAGACTCGGTACCCACTGTATAGGAGGCTGGGTAGGCCTCAGGGCGGGTATGAACTGTTGCGAAATATTTTTCCCCGACCGGGATTCGATCCCCGGACCGAGTCAGTATACCGACCACGCTATTCCGGCCCACTTGACGGCAATTTTTAATACGATGTACCTTAACGGGATTAATTCTAAAAAAAATTGTTACACCTGGTCAAGCTAGCATCATCAGCAAGTACCAGAATTTAAAACACAAGCAACCCTTTATTGTTTTTAAAATTCTTGAACGATTACTCACAAAATAAATTCGGTAACGCAGTACTCAGTTGCAATATGGTTTGAGCAGCTTTGAAACAGCTTTACGTGACACGAATACGCAAAATAAGGAAGCCACAAACAGGAAATATTAGAATACCAGTAATTAAATTGCTACATAAAGATTAATATAACTTTTACAATTTGTGAGATTTCACAAATTCAATATATTTGAAATTTATTTCGAGTTTTTAATGTCATGTAATTCATGCCAACACACGTGTGTGTATACACATGGAAATTCACTTGGTAAGCGACTGAGTCTGTCCACTACAGATGTCATAACAATATGACCAATTTGAGGTCCTCACAAAGATCTGGATGAGGACATGTATAGTCTAGAATATGACGCTGAGATCCCGACGTTTCGAGGGAATCTTCAAAGGTCTAGCAGTTCTTTTTTGACCCTTGAAACGTCTAGGACCAACTCCCGTAACGAAACTGAATCATATCTCAGATCTTATTCTTCAACTAGCTTACAGCATATAAAAATTATTTTTAGTTTCTTTTCCTCATGAAAGTCTTTGAAATATAAAAAAGTAAATTGACGCTGTTTGCAACGTGACGGCATGTGGGGATAGTACTAGTTCCACTTTTTGGTAACTTCGGCGCATTATGGACGTGAGTGTCTACCTTTCTCCCACGCTGCTCTACTTACCCCCGGAAACAGAGATACTAGAACCGTTTAATTAGGGAGCTGGACCGGCCCAGAACAGGTATTGACCTTTCGGAGAAAAGAAAATCTCTTGCCCCTGTCAGAAATCGAGTCCCACATCATCCATCCCGTAGCCTAGACACGACACGACACTAAAATACACTACACAACGCGACACAAAAGTGCATTACACTACTTAAAACCTGCTGGGATAGCGCAGTCAGCATAGTGATTCGCTACGGTGTGTGCGGTCCGGGGTTTAAATCCCGGTGGGGCGAGATTTTACGCACCCGTCCATACCGGCCTTGGGGCCTACCCAGTCTCCTATAAAATGATACCACCCAACCCATCTAGCACCGTGGTTAAAGAAAGAGTATAACTAAACCTTTACTCCACCTATGGGCTTTCGTGGTCTGTTATAAGGTGAAATTTACCTTTACCTTTACACTACTGAATAAGGCCCCTGTCCCGCATGGAAGTAACTGACTACTTAAAAGGTGCGCAGCTTCATTTCTTTTGCCTGTCTTATTTTGTTAGGAATTTCTAACATCTAAAGTTTAAATTCTCAAGGTGGTGGAGAGCACCGTCCTATGAAAAGCGACGACGTGTAGTTTGGTAGAAACTTACTGACGTTTTATAGAGCAAGGTCTGTTACTTTATATATAAATATACAATCATGTATCGGTCAAACACAACAAACCTTTTTTTATGTTTATTATTGTATTAGAGCAACATGTTTCGATTCTTATAGAATCACCTTCAGGCCCCCTTCTAAGATACAGATCCTTACTTAGCAATGTTTAAAATGCACTGTGGGATCCCAAACCCTTACATTCTTGATATAACTATGTATAAAATGCACGTGCATTGTGTTCTTATTATACAATCAGGATATTTATTTCTAAAACTTTAACCGGTACATATGAAGGATGTTACACTACGTGTTTGAGATGTGTTGTTATAGAAACTTGGATATTGTTATATATAATGTTGCTAATTACATAAATCTGTATATAAGCGTTAAAACATTCGAAACATTAAAAAACCATGCGTTAATATTGATATTATATTCTTGACGAACGTTTAGACTCTCATCTCCAGTGTTGAGTGTTGAGTTGTTGTTGTTGTTGTTGTTATTGTTATTGTTGTTGATGATGTTGTTATTGTTGTTGTTATTGTTGTTGTTGTTGATGATGTTGTTATTGTTGTTGTTATTGTTGTTGTTGTTTATGATGTTGTTATTGTTGTTGTTATTGTTGTTGTTGTTGATGATGTTGTTATTGTTGTTGTTATTGTTGTTGTTGTTTATGATGTTGTTATTGTTGTTGTTATTGTTGTTGTTGTTGTTAT
>Ga0136643_10019378_pt1 | contig 10283 bp, 2 predicted proteins | sample TergutLab28metaG_FD_96883 | JGI IMG/M metagenome (GOLD analysis project Ga0136643, IMG submission 96883) | Labiotermes labralis P1 segment gut microbial communities from Petit-Saut dam, French Guiana - Lab288 P1 (version 3) (version 3) | ecosystem: Host-associated > Arthropoda: Insects >... | reverse complement strand
GCTGACCACGTGACACCCCTCTATCCGCAAAAGTTGGCACTAACTTCGCCGACCGGCGGCGGCCGCTCTGTCGGTATAGTTCGCGTGCGGACTAAGGCCACGGAGTTTAGTTTAGTTAGTATACAAATAAACGGATATGTATGATTTATTTATTTATTTATTGATGTGAGCATATACTAGCTCATCTTCGTTCTAGGACCATCATCAAAGAATTCTCATCTTAATCAAATTCAGATGAAGAATACCAATTTCTAACATTAACAAAAATTAGAGTCAAATTGAATGCAATCCGTTTTCCCTACAGCAGACTGATTATACAGTATTTAATACAACAAATTGCCAAATAATGATAATAAATAATCATTTGTCACTTATGTTCCTCCTACATGTTTCGACCTGTACTAGGTCGTCAGCAAGGAACTATATCCAAAGGCATACGTAAGGCAAATGCTGTCGAAGATACGCGGGCATGGTTCAATACAATATTGTCAGGTGGATTCAAACGACCTAACCAACTTTTGCTGCACGAGTGAATTTTGCATCATGGACTTTACATGCAGTATTGTCATTTCAAATTGTTAAAAGTTTTTAAAATATATAAATTATTTAACAACTGTTTTCCTATTCTGAATTTTAGATTTTATTTTTCCGTTACCGAAAAACATTTATGTCAATTTTTGTCATCTTCATTCAAAGGGAGTGGCCCTCTATTGTCTAATCGGTGTTTGTGTAGTTGTGGAACATTGAGTAGTGCATCTTGTTTTATTTATTATTGATTGTGCAATTTGTTTGATTAAATGCTCCACACTTGGAGCCAAAACAAACGTATAATAAAGCCCAGCCTAATGCAACAGATCCTATAAAATATTATATATTATAAACATTTCCACAAAATTTTGTAAAGGCCTGAAAGCCAGCTGTCAATTCTACATGCTAGAATGGTGAAGTACAGTAAGTACCGTAACGCTGACCCACAGTTTTGACGTGGCCTGTCAAAATCATACTTATCTGCTGTTTTACACACGGTGGCTGTTGAATGATAATAATTTTTATGTAAGAGCTGACAGTTTAAATGATAAGTGTTGAAAGAATTAGCAGCCACTGTCAAAAAAATGTAGTCGCCCTGGAGATTCGATATCTGGGATTTGTCTACCCCTGTTTTAAACAGCTGTGTGGAGATTAAGGGAAATAACTGCATTCAGGTATTTTACGAGGCCGTGACTTCGGATTATAAAGTTCAGTTTTGTGGTTTAAAAACTATTTTTTTATTGTTTTATATATATATATATATAATCTTACGTTACGTGAGTGAACTTTTATCAATGTTAGAACATTTGTTAATCCTGCACTGATTATGATTAAAATACAATGTCCTTTTTTAATGTTTGTCATCCCGAAGTGTTTAACATACATATAAATATACAATGATGTATCAGTCAAACACAACAAAACTTTAAATTGTAACATGTTTCGATTCTTATAGAATCATCCTCAGGCCCTTCTAAGATACAGATCCTTATTTAGCAATGTTTAAAACGCGCTGTGGGATCCCAGACGCTTACATTCTTGATATAACTATGTATAAAATGCATGTGTCGTTATGTTCTTATCATACAATCAGGATACTTGCTTCTAAAACTTTAACCGGTACATATGAAGGAGGTCGCGTGTATGTATTTAAGATGTGTTGTTATAGAAATTTGGATATTGTTATATATATTGTTTCTAATTATAATTCTGTAAGAATCGAAACATGTTAAAATTTAAAGTTTTTTTGTGTTTGACTGATACTTCATTTTATATTTATATACAGTGTGCTTTACTATGTGGTTTTCTTGGGATCTAAAACAGGACGCAAATTATCGTTTAAATACATAAAATAAATGAATGAATAGAAAAAAAAGCACTTATTCCTATTACGAAGATCGCATATTATTCACTGCAGTATAGTTGCTTGCCCGACAGGCTGTGGACATGGCGGGTCAATTGACCGATGATGGTGACGAACTCTCCGTTTCCATGAGAGCAAAAAATGATTTGAAGATGTTAATAACCGTCGATTCCGAGTGATGTTGTATCACGGAATTGCATAATGTGATATAGTTCTGCTTTGGAAGACTGTGGTCATCTGATTGGAAAAGGAAAACAGATTAAATCTGTCTGTCTAGCGAACGGGGTGAGAATATTTTAATACAAGTAGTTAAAATCCTTTAGCAGTTTTATTCGATACATATTTGAAATGATAATTACAAGACTGAAGTTTATTTTTGCTGAGCCCACTAAAGATTTCATTAAAGCCAGACATCGTATCATATTGGGAATTTAAGTGACAGAGTCAGCCTCTTTGTCTTCGGCCCTACAAAAGTAATCCATTGCGGTTTACATCTTTATACATTCTGATGACGTTGTGAGATAAAATGAAAAGAAAAGCAGGTAAAATTAAACTTGAATGTGGAAGAAAGGGGGGAAAAAATAGAGAAACTAAACATTTTCTGTACTGCCGATGCTGCAAGTCACTTCTTCTTTATACTATTGAGCTAGAGGCTTAGGCTTTGTGTGTCTTCCTTCAGCTCCTTCAAGCAAATGCTGGAACAGTACAATAAAAAAGGCCAAACTCGCTTCTTTTCCTATTCGCTCCAACACGTAATCCAGCAACTTGGCTCCAGGACTTCGTAGCTAAAGTGTGGAAATTTAAACAGCAGGAAGAAAGGGCACTTCCTTCGTGTACGTCTCTTTCTGTTACACCATATAAATTGCCTCAGACATCAAGCACGTAGGAGTCATTGTTTCGAATATTCGTCATGTCTGCGTCTTCTCGTATATTTCTTTCATTTCATACGTTTGATCCTGCAGTACGATTTGTGATCAATAATATTATCTTACGAATAATTCCGATAATCCGGTAGAACGATATTACGAATACAAATGTGATAAGCTGAAGTGTGGATTTGAAGGAGGAAATGTATAATATCGTATTGGAATGTGTGTGGAGGGAGTGACAAGATTGTGGAAAAAATGTAGTGAGAAATATTGAACAAAATATTGTAGTGAAATTATCAGGAAATGACTCATTAATATTATGTCGAGAATTAAATTTCAGTTGAGGTAAATATCATATACCGAGCGTTGCTGGAGGAAAGAAAGAAGTATTTATCACTTTACATGAAATGCTTAAACGGGTGGTGCATGTGGCTATCACTGTATTTGTAATGAATTAGTTACTGCTAAACTTTACAGGGTTAAACAGGTGTGCGTATGGTTATTAATGTACTTGAAGGGGTCAATCCTGTGGGGCATCTAGCTGTCATTTTACTTCAAAATTTAAGGATGTGGTGCACATAGCCATTGCTACACAGAGTTAAACCGGTGGTGCAGGTAACCATCTGTGTACTTTATACAACGTTAATCATGTGACACATTGAAAAGTGATGCGTGAAGCTATCATTACTATTCCGGTTAACTTTTTAGATTGTGCATAATTCCTGTGCCTCCCCCTTTAAAGACGAAACGTATCTCTTTTATGCAAGGACTTAAGTGCGTACCGCGCGGTGAACACTTTCCACTTCGGTTGTACAAAACAGTTCTGTTAATATTGTATAAGGCAAAATTCAATGGTCTGATAAACGAATTAATTGGCAGCTATGTTTTTCTTTTAATTAAGTGGTTTGTATTGAATATTTCTTTCGGGGTTTTCTCCTCGCATTCCTTACATATGCACTTATATTCTGTTACATCGTAATTCAGAATATTTGACGCGGCTTTAATGGCTATTGATATCTAAACCCTAGCCTTTTTGGGTTAAGTACTGATACGTATATTTCTTACTAATTGTCTAATTTCACTGAGAATATTTAAATCTGTTATCTGTTATTTAGTTCATAATGTGTATTGCTATTTTATTTACATCAAACTGGCATATATCCGAAACCAAGAACCGTAACTTATACATTAAATATATTGAATTTTTTCTTTGCCTAAGATTAGTTCAGATGGTGCGAATAAAATTACTCCTGTATCCAGTGTGCCCTACCTTCACGAAACTAGTGTTTTTGTGTTCAGTTTGTTAACATAATATTTATTTGTCTTATTTCCTAAATTTTTTAAGTTAATGCGCAATGAACTAAGGACGGCAATAATCCACGATGAAAATTAGTTCTCCACAAATATGGTCGAATTCCTTCATAAAATTATGAAAGGGAGTGAATATTTTTTTGTTTCGTTATAAAAGGGATGTCGTCAGACCGAGGACTATGATGTTGTAGTTAACAGCAAGGAATCAGTTTGTGCCACAGAATATCTGACGCTATACAGGAGGTGTCGCATAAACCGATGTCGTTATAACCGGGTTCAACTGTGTTGTGAACCGGGTTGGTGTATTCATTTCAGTAGTAAAAAAAAAACAGTTTTCAGGTGTAGGTACTGATTTAATGTAAATAATTTAGACGTCAGGTTTATTTAAAAGGATAAAATGCAATATTGTTAATAAAATTTGTGACATAACATTTTATTTCGCTATCCCTCTCCCTATCACTGGACTTGGTATAAATAGCTGATCATTTTACCTGAAAATTAAAATTTGGTGTAGTTTGAAGAAAATTTTCAGCTAGTCCCTTCTGCAATTAAAACTTGTTAAAGAAACTTCCTTCACACTTGAGAAGTGCTTCCACTTCCACTTCCACTTCCACTGCCGCAAGGGGTGAGAAGGGGTGAAGAGAAGGTGAATGGTTAGAAGAGCAAATGAGAAACTTTAGAAATTTTCGTATTTTGGATATATTCCGTGTTCAAACAAGTTCTGTAGAACTTGTATCAGGAACAAGTTACAAGAGCAATCATAAGAACAATCTATTTTACCACCTCCCTATTCTAAAGCAAAGTAAATTGGTTGAAGCGAGGGCACATAGTTGTCTCCGGTATTCTTTATGTTAGTTGTGAAAGTGCAGAAAAGCAGACTTGCTCTACTTTTGCATTCAATGTAGCACATTGCCTTTAGGAACGTGTTGCACTTTGTACAAAATCTGAAGCTTATGCAAGATGTACAAGTACTGTGTACCATCTGTTTTAGACAGCGACTATTAAAGTACTTCTTGATGACAGACGGGTAAGGTCCGAAACATGTGGGAGTTATAATCTTTCAAATATTAAAAAAAAAATATTAATTTTTAATCAGAAAATAATTGTGTGCATTTGTTGGATAAAACTGTATAAATTTAATTATAATTCCCGGAATGGAAAATGTAACAATTTTGAAGTCTTCTCTGTGCAAAATTTAACTTTTTTTTTAAATTCTGTGTTTAAGGAAAATGTAGAATATCTGTTATTGTTGCTTGTATAGCTGGAACTGTCTTTAATGAAGCACTTGGACAAGAATTTTGAATCCTAACAAAGTGACACAAATAAATACACTCATTGAAGGCTTTGAATTGTAGCTCTGGAGAAGGGGCTGGAGAAAATCATTTGGAACGATCGTGAGAAAAATTAAGACGTATTACAAAGGGCAAGGAAGAAAGAAAATGAAAGAAGGTGGCTTGGACTGGTCACGTTTTGGGTAGGAAGTGCCTTCTAAATCACGTTATTGAAGTAAAGATGGAAGGGGCGGGAAGATAAGGCGGAACACGTAAGCAGCTTCTGGATGAGCCTGAGGAAACAAGAAGGTCCTGGAAGCTGAAACAGGAAGCAGTAGATCGCAGAGTCTGGAGAACTGGCTTCGGAAGAGGCTATGGACCTGTCGTGAGACAGACTGCACAATATATGAGGGAATAAAGTAACACGTTTTTGTAGGAAGAATTCTTCTTTTACTTTCCCCTTGTCTGTAGCGATTTTGTAATGGAGGAAACTGTTGAGACTGTCTAGCCTTGAAGACGCGGGCATTACGGTCCTACGAAACATCGGGTGCTGTTTACCTTACGTCACAACCTCAGAGCCTAAACGAATTGAACCTTCAGCATCACCACTGCGAAAACCTCACATCCAGCAATTATAAATTCATAATTGTGGAATGTAGGTCTAGAGCCTGTTCATGACACATTTTTCCTCTTGTATATATTTACATCGTTGGTACTTTTTCACTAACACCCATAACCGTAAATCACATTCAGATTGCGACACAAACGGCGACAGGACCTATTCAAAACCTCGGTCAGTCAGCGCAGTTTTGTAGGAAAATGGAATGAACCCTGTCTACAACGGAACCGTAAGGAACCACATTTTTTTCCGCTACAGACATGTTCTGTTTATTACAGGTACTTGAATTTAAACTAAGATCTTAGGGACTGTAAAAAGTTTCCGCTAAAGAGAGGATTCCATTCCATCCAGGCTCCGTTTATTACGAAAATATTTGGGACAGAATTTAGAGACAATTTTCAGCTTTTTCGATCTTTATTTATTGATTTATATTTATTTATTTATTTACTTATTTTGGAACAAATGTTGAATTTTTTTTTTAACAAATAAGCCTTAAGGTTTGAGTATATTTGGAGTTTACTACACCTTCAAATGGCTTGCTTCACGATTTTGGGTTTGGGAATCTCTGTTTTAGGACTTCGACGCTTTTCGGACCGTCATTAGCAAGGACTTTTAATTTGATGAATCTTTAAATTAAATTAAATATTGTCTGTAAATTCAGTTACTACATCACAAAGACAATGATTTTGCATTACAAAGCCCCTGCAGGGAAATGAAAGGCTTTTCGGAGAATAGTACGTAATTCATACATTCAATGACGAGTTTGGGAAGGCTTTGGGCTTTGAAACTGGCTGTACTTTTAGCAACAATACACTCAAATTGGTCAATACGAAAGTTGGTGTAACGGTGTAATATTTAGATACTCCTGTAAAGATTTTTTATTCCTTTTTTTCACTGGGTATCCTTTTGTACTAAATCTAAAATTCTTCATTGTATTGCAATGACCACGGAAAATAGAGACCGTAAAGAACTTGTAATTCTTTTTAAGAACACTGAACGAGCATTACCAGAAACATAAGTTAAGTGCCGTTAGTGCCGGTCTTACCACGAAAGCCTAAGTAATAGCAATGTTGATATTTGGAAGGCAACTTAAAGTCCCCATTCGGAAGTCGCTACTGATTTCAAAATGTCATTTTGAAGATCAGTCAAATTCGGACTACATGTGAAACGGTCACCATAGAGAAACACGTACGCAGCTGTAATAACATATATTTATTCAGCAATACAAGTAATGTAAGTGCATAAATAGCTGTAATGTTCTGTGTGAAAGTCGTGTTCCTATTACCTCCATATTTAATAATATTTTTCATTTCCACGCACGTCTATTAAGAATTTATATCATTCATGTGTGTTACTTAGGTTCTAGTGTTATGGGATGACGCTGTGCAGACTTGTCCGATGGGACCAACGTTTTGTTGGATTTTGCTGCTTCCATAATCGGATTAGTATAAGAACAGCGAAACATTTGTCATCAACGTAAAATTCTACATGAGGTCGTATTCCATTATCACCACCACCACCACCACCACCACCACCACCACTGCAGTGGGAACTTCACCTCTCCCGGAATTTTATCCAATTAATATTTATATAAAAACTATAGGGATTAAAATGATTTACGTGTATTCGTAACAATAAGAGTAAGTTTCTTATTACAAGGAATTTATCCTAACATTTTATGATATGCTGAAAAAAACACGCTGCTCAGTATAAAGGATTCGGACTGGCTTCCAATCAGTCTCCAATGGATTCGAAATAACGTCCTCTGGGCCGCAATTTTTGGAGGCACAGTTTGAACATAATATGGATCTGAAGATGGAGACAGTAATGTCTTGAACTTACAGAAAATATTTCACTTTTGTTTCTTCACTCTCGGGACTTCTTAAAGTAAGGGAATTGTTAGTGTAACGTGTCTGTCCTTCTGCGCTGTGTATGTAATAAAACACCCATAGAATTTTGCATCGTTTGCTGTACAATGAACTTATTTTGTATACTTGAAAATTGGTTCCTTACTTAACTTTCAGATCCCACTTAAGACAGTAAACGAAAACCAGCTAAGAGTACTACAATACTGGATCATTAGTCATTCCTTACATTTGGTTACTGTCTAAGCCTTAGAATCTGTGCCTGTGTATGTCAACAGATTTAGGTATGATTATGCCCGATTTCTATTTTTATATCGTCGACACTTTCTTTAGCTTCATTTCGTAACTCTCACATGTAACATTGTGTCTCAGTCGTTATTTTTAGATCGTCAGATGTTTCTTCCGGTCTCACTTCGTTCCTCACAAAGGAAATTGAGTTGACATTTTTAGGAAATCAATTGTTTCTTCTGCTTCAGCTCGCACCTTCAACGGTATACATATACAAGGGTCTCTGTGTAAAGTGTGTATTTCTTGTCTCGTTTTAACCAAGTATGAATTTGGCCGTCAGACACAGAACACAGAATTTCACAAATATTATCTAACCGAAGCCAAGTTATATATTGTTGACGGACGGATAGACAGACATGGCGAAGGCTAACTGTCGCTTTCGGAGTTGTCTTGCGAGCACGCATAAGAAGCGTCTTGTGACATCCTTTGTTTTTCCAGGAGTGAAAAATTCGAGAGTTTCCATGCGGATCACCACGAAATATGATGATATAGTTTCACTTTTTGGTCAACGTTCAACATTGTAAATGGCGGCTGGCCGATCCCGGTAGCCCTGCGGTCAGAATCGTATGTCTGTGGCCACTCGTTTGCTGATATCGCGGGTTCCAATCCCGCTGAGGGCATGGATGTTCGGCTGTTGAGTTTGTTGTATGATGTGTAGGTAGCGGCCTCTGCAACCGGCCGATCACAAGCTCAGATGAATCGTACAGGGTGTGTCTTCTAATTTTGTGTGATCTAGAAACCTAAAAAATCAGGCAGCCTGTGCCGGAGTTGGGTTGTTGCGCAACAGAAAAAAAAAGAGGACTGAGACCCACATTTTTTGCTGCTTTAATCTCGTGCGAAGAGATTTTGTGGAGAAAGAAATAAACAAGAGGGTTTTCCAGGAATTTTTTTTAAAATGTAATTACAGCATTCGAGACAAACAAATGGAGGCCAATGCGTCAGATCTGTTACGCTGTGCGCACTTTTCCTGTTTTGCTATCTTTGTGAACACCAGAATTTATGGTTCTGTACTGTGCAAGCTCTGTACTGTAGACTTGCTTGGCAACGGAAGAGCTTGAAGTTCAGTGATGGATAAAACATGGCAGAGAATACAATATGCATGCACCACTTTTCGCTAGACTGTGTCTCCTCTCCACCGAACGTTTGCAACGAACGCCGTAAATTCTTTGGGAAATCACCTTGTGCCTTTTTTAAGCTCAGAATAAAATAACCATCCAGTATAAGTGCCATATCTTTCGTTTATCCATCCGGAGGAATTTCATTTTTAGCCTGATTTCATATTCTGTATTATGTATTTCATAAATAGAATGATCCCTACAATATCATCGTTGCCACGCGGCTACCTCTCAATCACTTTATAACAAGTTGAGAGATTGTTGTTACACGTGACGTAAACAGCTTTCTTTTTTACCACGGGTCAGCACTACGTTTTACGTCTTGATTTTATTTCGCTATTAATCTTTTGACGCCTAATGTCAACTATAGTGGTCGTACCGCACCGCTAACCTCTAAAGTTGCATTTTATATATTTATTCAACAAATATAGGCACTGAATATTTTAAACATGGTATATACTCTCCATTTTTTTCTCTTAAAAATGCAGTTTGTTTCATAATTCTAACGTATTTGGTTCCTGTATTATTCACATTTTATATACAGGGTGTGCTAAAATTTAAAAAATAATTCCGGCGCCAAAAGGTTAATTGTGGCCGTGCGAAAGTCAGTGTTTGGAGTGACACAATTGTCACTGGGTAACGGGTTTCTCACATTTTGTGTGATCTTCCAAAATAGTCGCACGACTATAAATATTGAACAATTACGTATAACCTAAAAACGTGGCGAACACGCGAATTCTTCTCTTGTCTTTTGCTCTACTGCCAATCGTTATTTAATCGTTTGACGTAAAAGGTAAAGTGATCCCTTTACAGGCCTGGTGTGGCCCAGAAGGTGGGTAGAGGTATAGCTCTACTCTTCCATGACCGCGGCACTAGAAGGGGGTGAGTGGTCAGCGTCACGTCCCGACCGCACTTTAACCCCGGAAAGACACGGTACCCATTTTACAGGAGGCTGGGTGGGCCCCAGGGCCGGTCTGGACGGGCGGAAAATCTCGTCCCCACCGGGATTCGATCCCGGACCGTCCAGCCCGTAGCTCAGTCGCTATACCGACTG
>Ga0136643_10019376_pt1 | contig 10283 bp, 9 predicted proteins | sample TergutLab28metaG_FD_96883 | JGI IMG/M metagenome (GOLD analysis project Ga0136643, IMG submission 96883) | Labiotermes labralis P1 segment gut microbial communities from Petit-Saut dam, French Guiana - Lab288 P1 (version 3) (version 3) | ecosystem: Host-associated > Arthropoda: Insects >... | reverse complement strand
GTTCCGGCTCGCCACGTTGACCGGCGGTCGACCGATCCCCAGGGGCTCTGCCTGCGCTAGCCAGCAGGATCTGCGGCGTGGTCGAGTCCAGAGCGTTCAATCGCGTGACGTTGGCGTTGGCCGGCTGCGAGGCTGCCTTGGATCCTGCGCTCTTGGCCCCTTCTGGATTGGTCACCGCCACGTTGAACTTCGCGCCGTCTGCGGACCGCACCAGCCGGTCGTAGACCTCAGCCACGAAGACCTGGTCGACCACGTGACTCAGACTCTTGGTCGGGTCCCACTGCGCAGTCAAGTACGCCCTCGCCGATCCGAACGGGCCGGTCGTCGTCTCCACTGCCACCTGAGAAGCCGCTGCCATACCCCGCCAACGCCATACCGGCAACGAGACTGGGAGCGACGACGCACCCTGCGACCTTCATCCGCATAAGTGCCACCTTTGTGGGCTCCTTCGGTCCTTCACCGGGCTGGGGCAACCAACGGGCTAGGCCGTGCCGGAGTGGCGCTTCACGTGCAAGCGGCGGTGGAGGCGCGACCGAGATCCGAGGAAGGCTGCTGCGTTCACGGCACTGGCCCGCGCCACCTGGTCGGGCCAGTCGGGAAGGGCGGAGGGGTAGTCCGAGCCGGCGAGGATGCGGGCAGCTCCCCCACGATGTGCCACCGCATCGAGAAGATCGTCGTCGTGGGCGAGCGAGTCGTACCAGAACCGCTGCGTGTCGGTGGCCTCTCCGCGCATGCCCGCGAGTCTCCCCGTGAGGAGTGGCATGCCGCCGCCGCAGTGGCTGAGCGCGATCCGCGGGCACGACCTCACGTCTCGGTTGGCAGCCAGCAGTCCGAGGCCAACGGATGCGATCTCTCCCGGAAAGGTCGCGGCCACAGCGAGTGCCGGGTCTCCCAGCCGCCGTGCGACGGCAGCGGTGTGGACGCCCGGCACGGCGTGCACGAAGACGCACAGGTCGAGGGCGGCGGCGAGGCGGAAGATCTCGGCGAATCGAGGGTCGGTGAGCGGGACTCCCGCGACGTTGGTGCCGAGCGCTATGCCGCACAGCGGCCCGTCGGCTACCTCGTCGAGCACTCTGGCTGCAGCCTCGGGATCCTGCATCGGCAGGATCCCGAGACCGTCGAAGGAGTCGGGATGTGTCGCCATCGCTTTCGCGGTCCAGTCGTTCACGCCGCGGCACCACTCGGCGGCCTCCCCGGGCTCCGCCCAGTAGGCGAAGAGCTCCGGAAGGGGCGAGAGGACCTGGGTGCTGACCCCGTGATTCTCCATGTCGAGGAGCCGCCGATCGAGATTCCACGCGGTCGCCGGAATGACACGACGACGCCCGGTCGACGTACGCAGCTCGGCGACGTCGCCGTGTTCTACAGCGATGGGCCAGCGTTCGTCATCACTCGGCGGGACCAGGTCGATCGGCACGACGTGCGTGTGGACGTCGACGGCCTCGAAGCTATCCACGGCAACTACTCGTCCGCTGCGCGCAGGAAATCGGTCACGAGGGTGTTGAACCGCGGCGCATGCTCGATCTGGGCCCAGTGCCCGCATCGGGTGAAGAGGTGGCCCTCGGCCCCGTCGATCAGGTCGAGGAGTTCATAGGCGCAGGTCACCGGGACGACGCGATCGTTCATCCCGTGCACCACCAGGGTGGGAGCAGAGACGCTGCGTACCAGCTCCGGGGTGAAGACCCCCGGCGCCCGATCCCGGCTAATCGCTGTGGTGACCTTCACGTACTCGTCGGCGACGCCGGGGCGGATGGTGTCCTCATAGCGTAGGTCGATCATCGCTTCGTCCACGATCTCGGGGTCATAGGCGAAGAGGTCGCGCAGGATCATGCGCATCTGCTCGCGGTCCGGCTCGTAGGAGTGCACGGTACGAGTTTCTGCGGTGCGGTCGGACGACGGCGAGACGCCACCCATCAACACCAGGCTGTCGACACGTTCGGGCGCCTTCGCCGCAACATTGAGCGCGATGCGCGCACCGAGCGAGTTCCCCACAAGGCTCGCCGTCGGGAGTTCGAGCGCATCGAGAATGTCGAGGACTTGTGCAATCCATCCATCGATGCCGTACTCGCCCGTGCTGGGTGCTCCGGTTTTTCCGAAGCCGATGAGGTCTGGCGCGATGACGCGAAACCGCTGGGAGAGGGCTTCGATGTTGCGGTACCAGTTCACGCCCGCGCTGGCACCGGGTCCGCTTCCGTGCAGCAGCACGACGGCAGGTCCCTCACCCGCCTCGAGAATGAACGACTTCCCTGCCCGGGTGTCGATGACCCGACCGGTCTCCTCAAACCACATCTGATCTTTCCTTCCGAAGGCTGTCGACTAGCGAATGGGTGCGATCCTCAGGCGGTGGCGAGAGGGGGCCGCGGGCGGCGTATCCGGCCGGCTCGGGCAGCGGTGCGCTCCAGATGTCGACCGTGTCCGGCGCCAGCCCGAGCCGGCGGGGGCGGTGGGTGGCGTCCTCGACCTTCGGATGACCGACGCAGTACTCGACCGCATACCCCCGCGCCTCGTCGTGGAGGTAGATGCTGATCGAACCGGACGGCGCATGACGCAGGAGGTCGTTGCGGAACTTGATCCCGGCGCGTAATGCGTTGCTGCGCAGCCGCATCAGATCGTCGAGCGAGGCCACCTGGATGCAGAGGTGATCGAAGGCGGAGTTCTCCGCGCCGAGCATGGCCGCCGAGTGGTGGTACTTGTTGCGCACCCGGAAGAAACCGACGGTGTCCTCGATCCAGTCCGACGCCCGGAATCCGAGGACGTCCTGGTAGAACCGCGACGTCTCCGCGAAATTGGTTGTCCGCCAGCCCGCGTGGAGCAGCAGCTCCAGGTCGACCGGGGAGTCCGGGGCCACGCCCCGCTCGCTCATGTTCCGGAACAGCTCGATGTTGGTGCCGCCCGGGTCGGTGAACCGCAGCCAGTGTTCAACCCGCTCGGAGTCGGAGTCGCCTCCTTCCTCGTACGCGACGCCGCGGCTGCTGAGCCGCTGGCGGACCGTGTCGAAAGCGCCATCTGCGGCCAGCTCGTAGGCGATCCGACGCACTCCAGGCTGCCCGCCCTCCTCGAGCCGCAACCAGTGGTGCTCCGGACCTCCGGTCATGAACGCTGTTCGTCCGCGACGCTCGGTGACATCGAGCCGCACGAACCGCGAGTAGAACTCGATTGCCTCGTCGAGATCGTTCACTCCGATCGAGAGATATCCGAACTTCTCGACAAGGTCGGCGGCGCCGTCCACGGTGTCCTCCATCCGTCGTGTCAGCGGTGACTGGCCCCCGCTGTATCTGGTGCCGCAATTTTGCCAACGGCATGAGGCGAAGGAATCCGAAAACTCCCCCAGATGAATACCCAGATCGGTGCTCCCCCGTATTCAGGTGAGCGCAACAGCAACGCATATCCGGGTAACCCACCCGGTGATCTCCCCCATGTGTGCAGCGCCCTCCCGGAGACAGACTCTCTGCAAGCGACAACAGCCCGTTTCGTTTCGGGCCAGCGACAAAAGCGTAGGGAGAAGCATGACCATCGAGTCCGAACCCACGTCGTCTCCGAAAGCGACGGAGCCTGCCGAGCAGTCCACCAGCACGAAGGCGGGAGGCAACCAGCGATCGCTGCACCCGTCCGCGCTCCGCGACGCGATCCCGGCCACAGGGCTCCGGGAGTACTGGTACCCCGGAATTCTTGAGCACAAGGTCAAGGCCAAGCGTCCCACGACGCTGAAGATCTGCGGCACCGACGTGGTGTTCTTCAGGGGTGAGAAGGGGGTCGCCGCCGTTGCGGACGCATGCCCTCACCGGGGCGGCGCCCTGAGCAGGGGCAAGTGTGAGTTCCCCGGCACCATCACCTGCCCGTACCACGGCTGGACGTTCGACAGCGAGGGCGAATGTCGCGCCGTGTTGGGCGAGGGACCCACCTCACGTATCCCCGGTATGCCGGAGGCACGGGTACGCACCTATCCGACCCTGACGCTCAAGGGAGTCGTCTGGGTGTGGATGGGAGAGGGTGAGCCGGCGCCCCCCGAGCACGACATCCCGCCGCAGTTCTTCGATGACAGTCTCCTGATCCAGAACTCGGTCACGACCTGGGACTGCAACTGGCGCCCGGCCTGCGAGAACATGATTGATTCCCATGTGTTCTACGTTCACCGCCGCTCGTTCTTCTTCATGATGCTGATGCCGGTGAACCTGCTGCTGAATCTCAGCAACATCGGGCCTCGGCGACCACGACCGCGGGTCATCGAGGGTCGCGGTGTGGCCTACGAGGCGAAGCAGCTGAACTTCACGGTGAAGGGTTCGGCCATGAGCGACAAGGCTCCCGAACCCGAGACCAAGCAGTGGCCGCCTCGCGACAGCTATCAGGACGTCTACCCGGGCTTGGACAACCAGAAGTGGCCCAAGGACCACTGGCGACTGCCGTGGGCCGGCATCGTCAGCCGGGTGCAGCAGCTGCGGAAGCCCGTCAAGCCGTTGATCACCGACCAGGAGTGGAACAACTTCCACCTGCCGGCGACCTTCCAGGTCGACTACATGCGGTACCTCTACAGCCGACTGACGGTGCCGATCGACGAGAACACCTCGCGAATCTTCTACTTCCACACGACCCGGCGGCGCGGCACGCTCCACAACCTGCTGGGCAAGGTGTACTTCGAGGTCTTCCACAACTGGATGATTAACTACAACTTCTCCGGCCAGGACGAGGACGTCGTGCAGCCGCTCCACTACGACACGCCTGAGCACCTGTCGGCCACCGACGTCTTCCCCTTGACGATCCGTCGCGCGATGGTCGAGAACGCCCGGCGGCCCGCCCCCGCCACCAACAACAACGGCCGCGGCCGTAAGTAGGGAGGACAAGGTGGAGATCCGAGTCGCAGAACTCGACGAAGTCCAGCCCGACGACATGCTCGCCGTCACCGCGGGCGATCGGGAGATCCTGATCGCCCGGGTCGGGACCGACGAGTACTACGCAGTCGACAATATGTGCAGTCACGCGGATGCCTGGATGGACACGGGCACCCTCTGGCCGTCGACCTGTGAGGTCGAGTGCCCGCTGCACGACGGTCGGTTCGACCTGCGCACCGGCAAGCCGACCCAGGCGCCGTGCGTCGAGCCGATCCAGTCCTTTGCGGTAGCAGTCCGCGACGCCGTGTATGTCGAGGTGCCGGACTGATGCCGGACTACGACGTCGATCTCCGGTCGGCCGACGTGCTCGTCGTCGGCGGCGGGATGGCGGGCTACCGTGCGGCCACCGCGTTGGCGGGGGGCAGCCGCGGCCGGGAGGTCACGATCCTGGGCGCCGAGCCGGAGCCGCCCTACAACCGGCCGAAGCTGACCAAGGACTTCCTCCAGGGGCGCGCCGAGACGGCGGACGTGTTGTTCGCGAGTGCCGATGACTTGCGGGAGCGGGGCATCGGATTCGTCGGCGACGCGCACGCCGTCGCCCTCGACACCGAGCGTCAGGTGGTCGAGCTGGAGGACGGTCGGCGTTGGGCGTACAGCGACCTGGTGATCGCCACCGGCTGCAGGCCACGTCAGCTCGACGTGATGCCCTCGGGGGCCGCCAACGTGTTCCACGTGCACAACCTCGCCCAGGCGCACCGGCTTCGGGCGGCGATGGACCGCTTGGGCCGCACCGGGAACCTGGTGATCGTCGGAGGCGGATTCATCGGCACCGAGGTGGCCTACGCCGCCTGGCTCAGCGGCCTCTCCATCACCATCATCGAGCGGACGAGCACGCCGCTCAGTGCAGCGCTCGGAGCCGAGTCGGCAGGACGGCTGGCGAGCGTCTACCGAGATGCCGGGGCCCGCCTCGTCACCAACGCCGAGATCGCCCACGCCGTTCTCGATGGCGATGTCGTCACGAAGCTCCAGTTGTCCAGTGGCGAAGTGATCGAGTGCGACATCGTGGTGGTGGGGATCGGCACGGTGCCCAACACGGAGTGGCTGCTCAGCTCCGGTGTGGCGCTGGACAACGGCGTTCTCACCGACACGTCCGGGGCGACCAACCGGCCGCACGTGTACGCCGCCGGCGACGTCGCCCGTTGGGACCGCGCCGGGTACGGCCACATCCGGATCGAGCACGAGACCGATGCCCAGAACCAAGGCATGGTGGTCGCCCGACACCTCCTCGGTCGACCCGGCCGACTCACCGGACCACCGTACGTGTGGTCCGACCAGTTCGGCCTGGAGATCCGCTACCTCGGGCACTGCCCGCGGCCCGACGACAGTGTTCTCATCCAGCGCAGCCGGGAGTCCTTCGCCACGGTCTACGCCGTCGACGGACTCGTGCGCGCCGTGTCGACCGTCAATTGGCCCGAAGCGTCCGTTCTGGCTCGCCAGTTGCTCGACGCCGGCACCGCCTTCGACGCGGACGAACTCCAACGCACCTTCTCGAATCTCTAAGGGAGACAACGCGATGAGTACGAAGAAGGCGCCCGATCGGGTTGTGGACTCACTGAACCGGGTCGACGAACTGATGCTTTACGTCAGCCATGACGGCACGACCCACAACGCTTCTCTCGGTGGCGTGCGCACTGGGGACCTCCTCGCCCGAGGCCTCCTCACCGCACCCGAAGCCGCCGCCCTCGTCGACGTCGCCCATGCCGTCGACGCAGGGGACCGCATCTGCGACGACGTACGGCTGCTGGACGCCTGGCTCACCGTGTTCGAGTGGATCACCAGCGTGCGAGTGGACCAACTGGAAGACCTCCAGCCCCCTCCGCCCGACATCGTCGACTGAACAACCAACAGATCCAACAGAAGGAGACCCCATGGGTGCCATCCTCGGCGTCGGGCTGAGCGACAACCCCGTCATCGCCCGGCAAGACGAGCTGTGGACGTATTCACTCCGGCAGGCGCTGATCAACGATTCCACCCCCGAGAGCATCAAGTCACCCGAGACCTGGCCGGCGGAGATGCGCGTCCCCTGGGAAAGCGACCACGGGACGGCGCTGGCGCGCTCCGTCCGCGAGTCGCAGGAGCGCGAGTTCCGGCGCGTGCGCAAGGCGATCGACGAGTTCGAACCCGACGCGGTGATCGTCATCGCGAAAGACCACCGCGAAGCACTCGACCGCTCCCTGATGGTGCCGTACTGGTTCTCGGCGGGCGACCGTGTGAGCATGCACCCGTGGCGCACCCTGGCCGACACACCCAGCGTCTTCGGTGACCCCGCCGACACCGGGTTCGAGCTTCCCGGCGCACCCGAGCTGTCATACGACCTGCTGGAGGGTCTCGCCGGCGAAGGATTCGACGCGCCCTACCGGTTCGGGGACTGCGTGTCCGCGCCGCATGCGCTCGCCAGCGCGTTGGTCCATCTGGACTGGGACGACCGCGCGTTCAGCACGCCGACGATCATGCTCGGCGTCAGCCCCTTCGGCCCGCGCGACCGCAACGTCGTGGGTCTGAGTCCGCTCGCCCACGCCGCGCCCCTGCCCCCACGGCGTGCGTTCGACCTCGGAGCCGCGATCGCCCGCGTGGTGCTCCGCGGCACGAGTCGCGTGGTCATTGCAGCCGCGGCCGGTTGGTCACATGCGAACAACACCGCGGCGAGCAGGCACTGGCTGTGGCCGGACGTCGACGCCGACGAGAAGCTGTACGCGTCGTGGCGGGAGGGAGACCTGCGATGCGTCGCCGATCTGGATCCGGCTCAGCTCGAGGAACACGGATGGTGGGAGCACAGCATCTGGGCGGTTCTCGCCGGCGCGATGACCGAATCGGGATCCGAACTTACGTACAGTTCGTTGCAGACGAACTACCCCTTCAACTCCAACTGGGTGACGTCGATCTTCGACCCGGTCGACTCTCACCCGACGGTCTAGGAGCAGAACGATTGACCTGCACACCACGTCAGCGTGATTTCAGGGACGGCACGTGAGCAACCTTCCCGTCGACCTCACGACATTTGTCGGTCGTCGACAAGAGATCCAGAGCGTCAAGGACCTGTTCGCCTCGACGCGCCTGGTGACACTCCTCGGCATGGGCGGAGTGGGGAAGACCCGGCTCGCCGGCATGATCGGCCGCGAGCTGCGGCGCGCGCTGCCGCAGGACGTGTACATGGTGGATCTCGCTCCGGTACGCGGCCGCGACGCGCAGCAGGTCGCGGCCGCAATCGCTGCAGCTCTCGGCCTGCAGACACTTCATGGCGAGTCACCTGTCGCTGACGTCGCCGAACATCTCAGCGGCTGGCGTGCGCTGTTGATCCTCGATAACTGCGAGCACCTGATCGACGCTGCGGCCGAGGTAACCGACATCCTCATGCACCGCTGCGACCACCTGCGGGTTCTTGCGACGTCGCGGCGGCCTCTGTGCATCCCCGGCGAGTTCACCTACGCCGTCCCGCCGCTGCCCACACCTGACCTCGACCGACCAGTACCGTCGGTGGCAGCGCTGGAGCAGATCGAGTCGGTGCGTCTGTTCCTCGATCGAGCCGTGGCCAGCTCCCCGGAATTCACGCTCTCCAAGGACAACCGGGTCGCGGTGGCCGAGCTCGTGCAGCGCCTCGAGGGCATCCCGCTCTTCCTCGAGCTGGCGGCGGCACGTAGCCGAATGCTGTCTCCGCAGCAGATCCTCGACCGGCTTGCCGACCCCTACCGGTTGCTCAGCTCACACAGCCGGACAGGTCCCGCTCGGCACCAGAACGTCGGTGCGCTCGTCGAGTGGAGCCTCGACCTCTGCGACCCCGAGGAACAACGACTGTGGGCACAGCTCGCCGTGTTCCCGCGGGATTTCGACGCCGACGCGGCGGAGCAGATCCTCGCCGAGGAAGGCACACCACCGGCGAAAGTGCTGGACCTGCTGACCGGACTCGTCAACCACTCCCTCGTCGTCCCCCGTCCCCACGCTCGCCAGGTGCGCTACGCGATTCCTCACGCGCTCCGCGACTACGCCGAGGAGCGGGTGTCCGACGCGGCCGACCTGACCGTCTTGAAACAACGTCATCTGGACTACTTCCAGCACCTGTCCGCTCGCGCCAACACCGAGTGGTTCGGACAGCGCCAGGTCGAGTGGTGCGGAAGGCTCCGCGACGAACACCTCAATCTCCGAGCAGCGTTCGACCACGCCTTCTCACAACGCAACGTGGCGGCCTGTCTGGATATCGTCGAGGCGCTCAGCATCACCTGGTTCACCATCGGCTCGTTCGCCGAGAGTCACCGGTGTGTCGACCTCCTACTCGCCATCGAAACGGGTCCTACGCGCGCTCGAAACCGCGCCCTCCGGATCAAGGCCCTGCTCGCAGGCTACGCCGGAGACCCCACCTCGACCCGCGAGGCGGGCGAGGAATGCAAAGCCCTGGCCGAGCGGCTCGGCGAGGACCGCATGTACTCCCACTCCATCCAACACCTCGGTGTGGCCAGTCTCCTGACCGAAGGTCCTCAGGCAGCCATGGCCTTCTTCGAGGAGTCGGTCAGGATGGGACGCCGCATCGACGACAAGGCCGGTATCGCCGCCTGTCTGTTCCGATGGGGCCAGTGCCAGCTGCAGATCGATGAGCCCGCAAAGGCACGGGTCCTCCTCGAGGAGGCCGAGGAAATCTGCAGAGAGTCCGGCGAGCACTGGTTCCGAGCCTATGCGTTGTGGAGCCTCGCCCTGGCCTCCGCGCGGCTCGGTGATGCCGCCGGCGCGATGGAGCTCATCCGGGCGAGCCTTCGACTCAGCCAAACTGTCCACAACACCATCGGCATATCTCAAGCCCTCGAGGTACTCGCGTTGGCCCTCGCCGATGACGCCACCTCCGAGCGAGGAGCCGAAATGCTCGGCGCCGGGTCCGAATTACGCAAACGCCTCGGAGGCTCGCTGGTCCCCCTCCTCGCGCCGGTCCACCAGCTCGCGAGCGAGCGACTGCGCCATAACCTGGGCGAGCGGCGGTACACCGCGGCGGTCGCCCGCGGCCAGTCCTTCAGCTCCAGTGACGCCGTCGCGATCGCCCTCGCCGAACGCAAGCAATCGTCGACCACAGTGATTGGTGCACCAGCACTCACCAAGAGAGAACGCGAGGTCGCCGACCTTATTGCGGAGGGACTGTCCAACAAGGACATCGCGGGCACTCTCTTCATCGCCCGACGCACCGTCGAGGGGCACGTCGAGAACATCATGAACAAGTTCGGGTACAACGCTCGAAGCCAGATCGCCGCGTGGGTCGCCGGCGAGTACCAACACAAGGACGAAGCACTCAACGAACGTCAGCCGGGCTGACCTCGAGCGAAGATCGGCGGGACCGGCGGCCGAGCCGATTGGGGCGACGCACCATCACGCGCCGCCCCAATCCCAAACCCCGCTAGCTCATCACACCCTCGATAGCCATCG
>Ga0136643_10019375_pt1 | contig 10284 bp, 7 predicted proteins | sample TergutLab28metaG_FD_96883 | JGI IMG/M metagenome (GOLD analysis project Ga0136643, IMG submission 96883) | Labiotermes labralis P1 segment gut microbial communities from Petit-Saut dam, French Guiana - Lab288 P1 (version 3) (version 3) | ecosystem: Host-associated > Arthropoda: Insects >... | reverse complement strand
TTTGTGTGTGTGTGTGTTGGTGTGTGTGAGTGTTGTGTGTGTGTGGGTGTGTGGGTGTGTGTGTGCTAGTGTGTGTGTGTGTGTGGGTTTGTGTGTGTGTGGTGTGTGTATATGTGTGTGTGTGTGTGTGTGGTGTGTGTGTGTGTGGTGTGTGTATATGTGTGTGTGTGTATTTTAAAGGCTAGTGCTTGTTACGATTATTCTGTCGTTATGTAAGCTAGAGGGCCAAATTTGATAGTAGGTCCGGATAACTCCAGAACATGGCAGAGCTGGTGATAGTGACGAATAGGAACTGGAAGTGGTAATAAGAAAGAATTCTGGAAGGCATGCTGAAGTCGTTATCGCAGTGAGTTTAGTATCGACCATACCTAAATATATCACAACACAGCCACTCCGCGACGTAAGACCAAAACTTCCTTAAGAAATTTTCAATTGAAACTGCTTATAACAAAATGTAATTAATTTTTTTTCGAAGTACATTCCGAATTGTGCGCACGTTATGTTGATTAGACCTATCACAACGCCCGTTACTGGGACAACAATAAGACTTCTATCTATTTGAATCCCTTCGACCTTTTTGGAGGGTGCATATTGCACCTCATTTCGTACTTTCGACTCCCGAACTGGTATTCAGAACGTGACCTGTTCTTAAGTCCGGCAGTGCCTCTATTTGCATTACACGCTGCTTTATAGATCTTATGAATTTCTGGTGAACTTTGTCTTAGTAGCGATGTGTAGCACATTGCTACTAAATGTTCCCACAGTAGACGGAGCCTAATATTGGCTGACCCTTAGTATGTATCTTACTTTACATCATCTACCAAGAACTTTGATATGGATCCTCAATTTTCGAAACTTTGTGCACCCCTGCATGAGCCGTGATTTAAAAAGAAAGTAGGACTACTGGCGAATCACACCAGTGGAGGTCTACATTTGGGGACACCATATGGTCTGTTAGGGTGTCATCAGTGTTTACGGAGCAACATACTACCCTTGTCCTCCGGGCAGAATTGTGTTCCTCCGAAACCTTGGTAAGAACTTGCCAGTGGTAAAGTGCTCCACTCAGAAAGTCGTTGAACAGATCAATGTACGCAATTTATTGCACAAACCAAGTGCACAGTATTAAATATGTATATTAAGGACTTATCTCCGACAAGTTCCCGTACAATTTTACCGTCTTCAGGGAGCATACAGTGCCAGGTTATCATCGGTTTTAGACCTGGCATTATATGCGCCCTGATAACTATGCACTTGTACCGGGAGAATTAAGAGTTGCGTCCCGCAGTCCAGAAATTGTATCAGTTGCGTCCCGAGTTGTCAACTTCGAACTTGACGAGTTGAGTCCCGCGAGTAACAAGGAGTTGTGTCAGTTGCAAAGAAAGATATGGGCATACAAAATGTCCAACAATTGGAAGGTTCTTACACAGTTTTATTGTACTTTATACACAATTATATGCACACATACATAATTGTTATATCATGTTACGGTCAAATGTCTAAACCGTATTAAAAATTCTTTTCGGGGAAGAAGAAGGGCACATTATGTTCCTAATATGACCCATTTCAAGTTATTTTTATGATCTCATGAAAACACTGTCTCCGGAAAGAGTTTTAATACAGTAAATCTCGGAGTACGTAGCACCTGACCCCTGAACTGTGTTCGTATAATTCTTACCCATTCTGCAAACTCGCCTGTGTGATATTTCGTTATCATGCTGTTGTTTCATCCCCAGAAGTTATTCAATTGTTTCCCCAAATATGTTTGAAAGTTAATAACACATTTTTGTATGAACCGTTGCTTTCATTCATGATACGAAAAAAAGATTTTCGAAATATCAGGCTGAACAGATACCAATAATGAGAGCAGCAAGAGCACAAGCTTTAAATCTGAAATTAATAAAGTAAGCACAAATAAAATATGCCAGATTCTTGAATATATTTTGTCTATGAATGAAACACCAGAACAGAACTCGAAAGGATATTGTAATGTAGATTTTGTATTTACGTTGGATCCAACAAATTCTTCCTGTATTTATGGCATCAAGATAATTTTTAGTATCACGAATTTATATTTATTTTTAAAATGTAGAACTTCCGACCTCAAACCTCTTAGCTCACTGTGGTTTGACATGCGTAGTATCTGTTGTCTTTTGTGCAATAACATGCACTGTTACAGGAGTGGCGATTGGTATCTTAAATGCAAGCAATAAGAAACTACAAGTTGGTGTTTGGTAGACATTCATACGATACTGATGAAATAATTCGATTCTTGAAATCAGGTTAACCCTATACTGTCCAATTTTTGAGAAGTTTAAGTCCTCTTTTTTAATGTAGCTGATTTTTTAGACCTTCGTGTAGTGACACTTCTGACTTTGATGTAGATCTCATTCCGTATTTTTTTCAGTGCATGTACAAGAACAAAATTTTATGATGCGCACTGTACAACAGTGCATTAAAGTGGGTATGGAGTAACTCACATGCGTTTATGGTCCTCAATGATGATGCAGTACATTCCGACCAAACAGGCGGAGGAAAATTGGAGTCTGCAGGTAGTTGCAAAACTGTTCCACTTGCTTTTCTTTCGGAAGATTGGATAAGAATTCCAAAGCAAAGCAGTCGCAGACTTCCGCCAGTGGTAAAAGCGGCAGTCCAAATATTTTCTTCAAGAACTGACTTACCTCAGAGTCTTTTCTTTCCATACTGCTTGCTGAGCCCCAAAGATTATATTTTCCGCCACCGGCTCTGTTCTAAATGGAAACAACAAGTTTTAACTTCACAGCCTGGCCACACTGTTGTCACTGCGTTGTGGGTGGCGTTTCGAAGTCAGCGGAAACAATTGTTGGAAAAACGTCCACACCAAGTTTTGCAACCTCCGATACCGTATGTCTGAATAAATCCCCATAAGATGTTTGATGTTTATTGGCAAGTAAGATAAATTCCAGTGACACATAGTGACCATTGCTGAGTCCATGATTTGTAAACAGTTGGTGGGAAAACTTCGGTGCTGATTTGAATGTCCCGCCAACGTAAAGCACTTCAATGGGGCTAAAAAAGTGTAAGTTGTTTTTGCAAGAAAACATTACAATAGTTTTTTCCGAGTCATTAAGAAGCAAGTTCTGTCGAACTTGTTAACACCGGTACAGCACTCGATGCTTCATGAGTTTCTTCAATGTCTGTTGGGAGAGGAAGCAGTTGGGAGGAGCGTGCTTTATGCATGTTCCTGCTAATGTTCCTTATGTCTTTATGAGTCAGAGTATCCAACTACTGGCTGCGTAGTTCTTTGTGTATCAGTTTGCGCGGTCTGTCACACAAGTCCGCCATTGTTTTCCTTTTGACAGAATTATTTAATATCTGTCGGTTTAAGCAGACTTCACTGTCTGCATCACGGTTGTGCATCACATCCTCCTCCTCCTCCTCCTCTCCCCCCCCCCTTAAATCTCTGGAATCTCATTGCACTTTTTATTGCATTTACATTTTTTGTCAGTGCAACACCATCGTTCCATTTTGTCAGCAAACATTTTTTGGAAACGGAACTTGGGGAAGCCCTGAATGACAAGGAGATTTACCTGAAAAGTGGCCGCGGGACGCAACTTGGAAACCCAGCTTGTACAGAAACATGTCGGATATGCAGCCTTTATATATATAATATATAATACTGTGTATTTGTTTGGTGCAATAAACTGCGTACATTGATCTACAAATGCACCGAATGGACGGCTTTCAAAACTCTGAAGAGGTGGTCATGAAAATCGACATTTAGAAGTTTTAATAGAATCGTAATTTAAATAAAATCAGCCAACAATAATGGACACATGACGTGAAGATTGTCTCTGCTTTTGTATGCTTTTGCAGCGTATGTCGCTGCAAATTTCTGAGAAAGAAAGACGTTTCGAAGGGATGTTGTGGGTGAAATTGAAACATCCTGCGTATCCGAGCTATTTTAGACGCCTTCGCCTTGTCTCGAAAGTAGCCTTCTAGCTTCACCATGTCCGTCTGTCACCATATATCAACTCGGCTCCCACTGGGTGGATTTTCATGAAATTTAGTATTGGAGACCTTTATTAAAATCTCCTAAGAAAAGTATGTATAAAATCGGACAAAATATCGGACACTAAACGTGAAGACCTAAGTACACATTACGTTGTTGACAGCCATGTATGTACGTAGCTCAACAATACAAAATAACTCATTGTTGCATTCCCAAGGCAACAGTGTTTACCTGAAAGTGACATAACGATGTGTCGTAAATACAGTACATTGCTTCTCTGTGAAGAAGTGTTACAATTTTCGAGATAATTGAACAAAGAGGAGCGAAAGCTCCTGAATTGTTAAAACTGTGCATACTTTTCCTGATTTGTTAAAACCTGCCTTCTTGATTCGTAACGAAACCTTACATACGTTGAGGTGCTTCCGATCTGGCGTACAAGCAAAACAAAATTACAAAATTGCTTTTCGAAAATCGCCAGGGACAAATAGAACCGTAATGTCCGATTCTGAAGGCAGAGGACAGCCCTGTAACCCCTTCCAAATAGCGAACTATAATCTATTATATTGCGTTGTGTTGTGGCAACGGCGTTGTTTTTCTGAAAGGTGTCGGCTGTTTGGCGTCGCCCTGCTGGCGGAGATTAATGATTGTGAACAATCAATTGCAACTGAAAAGTGTTCCCATAAAGGGCGCGGTCGAACACTGTGTCGAATAGGTTGGATAATTCTTCCGTGACTTTAACACCTATGTTTGTATATATCTCATTGGACTTCAATGGCAAACAGTGCTACAGCTAATTACATTTTTCATTTCTATGTATATATCTATTTCCTACTGTGTCTGTCTCTTCATTTCTACATCAGAATGTAGCCTATCTGTTATGGTAAAAGCTCATCGACTAGTAGTCGGCAACACCCGGACCGCGGACTGCACATGGCCCACTGGATTTCACATTCAGGTCCGAGGGCTAATTCAGTAACGAAACGAAGATTATTTGTGTACAGAAACACGCAAATTATGAATAATTTGTAGCCATAAAAAAACTTCTAAATTCGTCAGTGAATTTTTCCATCTATAAAGTAAAAAATATAATAATAAAACTGTGTCAAATATTTCTTTTTTTTTGCGTTAGAAGCCCCGCGTGTATAAAAATTTACGCTGCTGGTGGTGTTGATGATGACAGTGGCGGTGATGGTGATAGGCATAAAGTTAGGAAGACAGAAAAAATAAAACCGAGTGTCAGGAATAACGAAAGGGGCTTTGGCTCGGCCGGTTAGTCGCCTGCTTATCACTTTGGCATCGTGGGGTCGATTCCAAGGATTGTGGTGGACAAAGTGGCACTGGTTCCTCTGTCAGTATAATTTCACCAATGCTCCACACTCCTTCTTTCATCTAACAGCACCGCAGTAAATCCTAGTAACTGACAACGTCGTTAAATACACACTTTTAAGAAATAACTACAGGAATGAAGGGCGAAATGAATAAAGGAATAAAACACAAAGAACTAAAGACAGAAACAAAAAAGAAGAGCTAAGGGGACAAGAATAAGAGTTAAAAACAAAAACAAATGAAAAAGATATAATAAAAACGAAAAAGGGAAATTTGCTTATATGGCGTAAATAACGAAAGTAAGCAAGGAAGAGGGAGAGAGAGTAATAATGAAAAGGAAGAATGGAAAAGTAAAAGTGGAAGCGAAACCGGAAGAAAAAGGATGAAATTAAGGAACATGCAGTAATGATGAAAGGAAATAAGAAGAGAAAAGAAAGTAACGTTATTTGTGGGCACGCCATAAGGGCAGATGGGGGAGTGACGTTGTAGCTGCACTCGCTCAAACTTGGCATGATATAGGGTGATTGGTCAGCTTCATGCCCCGGTCTTTTTGTCTCCACTTAAAAAGCTCACAATATTCATTGAATAGGACGATGGGTGTGCGTCAGAGCGGTCTACAATTTTTGACGAGAGATAAATGTTTGCCTATGTCAGGAATCGCACCACGATGCCTAGGTCGTCTGGCCCGTCTGCGCTACCCTTGCTCGGAAGAAGCAAGATTCTGAGAAAATAAATGTATACATTTATTGGTAACTGAACAAGCGCTCACCTTGTCCTTAGTGCTGACTGTGATTGGGTAAGCCTGCACCAGCCACTTGACTATGTCCAGGTGATTGTAGTACACCGCCTTGTGCAATAGGGGAACTCCGGCCCCGTCTTTGCACAGTGCCATTCTCTTGCTCGTTTCCTCCTCTAACAGCATCTCCATATCCCCCAGCTGGCCCCTGGTCACGGCCTCATGCAGCATCTCGATCTTCGCCTGCAACATGGATTTACTTAGCTGGTAATCTAAAGTTAATTTTATAGACGGTGCTTTATGGGTCGGCCCGACTTGACGGTAGTGGTGTCCGGTTCTTCCTCAAAATAACTCCCTCTGACAGCCAGAATTAATATTTGTCAGGTTCTTTATTCGTTTCAAAGTGATGTGGTACTGAATTTTGGACATACAAGTATGCGGGGAATGTTTCAATAAGGTTGCAGACAAAATTGAATCAAATATTTAACTTTTAGTACACATTCCCTATAAATGTTACGTTTTTTGAAGTAATGAAACATGACTGAAAATACCATGTTACATGACGTAGTAAACATATTTTTTTCCCAAGGTTTTCTTTACTTTCTAAACGTCACGTGATTTCACGGTACACGTTTAATAGATTGTCATTTACACCCGTAAGACAAATATAGCCGTTTTTCACGAAACTCGCAAAAGCCGAGCAGCAATATGTTTAGATATCTTGAACCGAATTTGACTCAAAATGGACAATGAATACAGAAAGTACGGTTATAAGTTTTATTTGCTCCCGTAAATACAGTGTGGCTTTGTCGCCGCCAATTTTGCCGAACTCCCATACACTCAATACATTTTCATGGACGATCAGACGAAAAATGTGTAAAATATGGCGGATTTAATTTATGCCTTTAAGTAAAATAGGGCAGGATTTAATTGTGTGCCCTTAAGTAAAATAGGGGAAGATTTAATTTTGTGCCATTGCGTAAAAGGGGGCAGGATTTAATTTATGCCCTTAAGTAAAATATGACTGTCACGCAACCCGCATTTACACAGCGGCATTGCATGGAGTTCTTCTGTCCCGAATTTTAACCCAGTCTGTCAAGATATATGAAATCACTGGTATAATAAATTCACTGATGCGCTGAAGTATGACTCGCTGCAGCGACTTTCATGAAATTCATACTTACAAATAACTTGTAACGATGTCCTATTCTGAGTTTTATGAAAATCCGACCCCTTATGTAATGGCTATTACCACGTCACTAAGGGAAGGACGAGTGTGGTCTTCACATTGGCGCGAAAACGCCACAGTTGTTACGCTGCGCGTACTGTTACTGGCTGTTCATTTCACTCTCATATTCAGCCCGTCTTAGGGTCTATCTAACATTGTGTTGTATAGGTATACGATGTTCTTTATAAGCAAGGTAAAGAGACAGAAATGTGAAGCGAGTCACCTTGCCTCCTGTCGTACCGGTATCTATTCTATCTGGTATTCCCTGTACCAGCGCGCGAGAACAGATTTTCACCCTCGGCCATTCTCTACACTAACGGTTGCAAGGTTTACATACGCACAGGTTGCCGGCTGTTAATGCGCCTGCATTAGAAATTCCTACCGACCTGCAATACAACTGTGTCGGAGAAGTTGCCGTATAAGCACGGCGTCAGTGTTTAATTATTACGGGACCATAACTGTTGCTTTTACTTAAAGCAGACCCTTGCACAAACCTTTCCGACTGACCCGCAATGCCGTGTTACCGGAGAAGTTGCCGCGCCAGTACGGCGTCAGTCCATTAACTGCATTCTTCAGCGCCACGTAGCGAAGTGCTGCAAGAAATACCTGTATGTATATGGGCGAGGGGAGAGCTGTACTGCAAGGATATTCGTGTCTGATAATTTTAGACTAACTGGGTTCGTTTCTTGTCGTTACGGATTTGGCATTGGCTCGATCCTAAAACCCTCGTCCTGCTTCTCCTTCTCAGCATCATGATTCACATATTCGAATTTCATAAACGTCGACGGAAGTCTTGAGTAACAGAACGTATGTCAAAGTCCCGGGAATTACTCTGCTTTGTTGAGTTCGTTCCTTAGTTGTATTTATACCACTTGGCCACTAACCGTGGGCTGAACATTCGCGTTGCTGTATCTACAGGAACCTGTCGGCCAAACACAAGTTTATTTACCACCCCGAAAGAATCAGCCATATTGGCTTACAATCCAATTAATGCTGTAAATTATTCTCAAGTCCAGCTGTTGTGGAAGTCTGAGAACGAGTGGATCCCCTCCTCCTCCTCCTCCTGATACTCACCATGAGAGCAGGTATTTTCTTGAGATAGGCCCTCACTTTGGGGTCGGGAGAGTATTCCCCCACTAGCTTGTGGCCCTGGCCCTCCAGCACCACTGACTCCAGCTTATCGAGGTCGCCACTTCGTAACCATTGTCGAATTATGCTGGGGTTCACCTGAAGCACTGCAGAGAGGAACAGGCGAGGTGCAGTTCTATTCGGCTCAACATAAATTAGATGTAATGTGATCACTGCGTGTAACAAGTAGCAAAACATACACATGAGTAGGTCACGGCCGTAGGAAACTCATATCTCACCAAATACACAAAAAGTTTTTAAGGTAAAATCGTCCCTGCGCTTAACCAAGCGCGCCATGACCTCACACTGGAAGTGGAGGTGTTAGCTTCACGCATTTTAAACTTGGTAGTATATTGGAGATGACTGATCACATACACGCCCTGACCGCTTTTATCTCCGCATCCCTTGCATATGAGGATGTGGAAACCGTCCGCACCCATCAGGACTTGATGATGAAGAAGAGGGATTCGAACCGCGGTTCCTGGGTCTTCCATTCTATGCTCTAGTACATGGACAGAGTTTCGGTGCGTGGCCTTATTGTACTGTGTTTGTAGTATTTTATGTAGCTGCTATATGTGTTCAAGAAATAAAGAGAGAAAGAGGAAAAGACGGAGAAGGAAAATTCGGTAAATAAAGAGACGGAAGAGGAAGGAAGTTGGAGAATGAATCCAGAACGTGAGACATGTCATTGGCACAGTGTTTGGGGAGGTCAAACCCTTTCAACCTTTGAAGACGTGGCAACGACATATCGATTGGCCTCTGTATGTCTGACTTTCCTTTATCGGAGAAAATATGTATTGGAAACCTTCTTCAGCTAAGAGGAAACACGCAAGGAAATACAAAACGATGTCCATACGCATTCACGGCAACCAACGAAAGTGTTTACTTGTATCCTAGACAGTGATGGAAGAGAGTAATAATGCTTAAATGAAGGTCCTCGCTTCCATGAAGTGTGTACAGGGTGTATCTTCTATCGGTTCCTTAAGTACGACAGCTTTATCGTATAGAAAGCCAGCATTCCCCCTGTCATCCTGTGTCAGCAACTGTGCTCCGGGGAACGGTGAAAAATACACCGTATACATGTGCATGTATCCGTCTGTCTGTCCGTCTCTCGTGCTGTGTCATTAGGAAGTGAGTAACGATAGCGGAAAGGTATAATACAAAAGTTATTAATTTTAGCGAAGAAAGCTGGCTAGAGATATTACTTTCACCCGAATGTGCATGAGTTTCAGTTTAGAATAAATTTCCTTGGCAGTTTTGTGCAGCAGTTGTAGCGCATTTGCTAGAATGCAAGGAAAACAGGTACACCTACTTTCTATCATTCTCAGCACAATCCCAAATCTCAGTTGTAGTGTCGTTGCTAGGATACAGTAAAAGTTAAGTGGGCAAATCAGCGTTCCTCGGCGTCGTATTATATTACACAAGTTTCCTGCGGTGTTAAACTAACTCCATGCAGCAGTCTTTGAGTAGCTGATAGACACGGGACTAAAGTTGTCGCTGTGAACGTCACGAAAGCATATTGGAGAAAGAGGAATAGCACCATTCTGTAGCTCGGCACTGGAAGGTGGTGAGTGGCTGGTCAGCTTCACTGTCGCCGTAACCAAGAGAAAGGCCTATAGCAGAGGCCAGTTAAAATGTGATGGCACACGCGCAGAAACCAGATTTCGTCTTTCTGGGAAACGGACGAGTCCATTTAAATCGGCGAGGGCGTCAGTTCAGTCGACTGCTGGCAGCCGAGGTGTGCTCATCAGCGGTAGTAATGCTGGATACACCAAGTTCCGAGGTAGTGTGAAGGGTACTGGCTACCCACTCCATTCGCCAGTTTCTCCTTCACTTCCCCTCCCGTGCGTCACCGTGTGCCATCACATTTCAACTGGA
>Ga0136643_10019374_pt1 | contig 10284 bp, 10 predicted proteins | sample TergutLab28metaG_FD_96883 | JGI IMG/M metagenome (GOLD analysis project Ga0136643, IMG submission 96883) | Labiotermes labralis P1 segment gut microbial communities from Petit-Saut dam, French Guiana - Lab288 P1 (version 3) (version 3) | ecosystem: Host-associated > Arthropoda: Insects >... | reverse complement strand
GCGACCCATACAAAAGTCTGTCGGTTTCAATTATGGGATTGCGGGTCAAGCCCGCAATGACGAAGCGATGTTGTAGGGGGCGGCGTCCCCGACGCCCCGATTATGCCATGCTAAATACGGGCGACCACATAGGGTCGCCCCTACAAAATCGGTAGTTGTGTTGTAGGGCGTGACGACCCGGCACGCCGATTGTATCGTGTAATATGCGGATGACCGGGATGGAGACGTATATGCGTCACTACGAAACCGTGATTCGCATGAAATGGATTGCATTATGGGATTGCGGGTCAAGCCCGCAATGACGGCGGAATGCCGGATTGCTTCGTCACTTCGCTCTTGCAAAGACGAGGCTGACTGCAATTTCGTTACAACATTAATGACAAAGCTATAGCGTAGAGGCGAACCTTGTGTTCGCCCGCTCATTCTACACAATCATAAGCGGGTATTTACGTGTATTGGCCGATGGATTTGGTGCTGTTGGTTGTTGTATAACTTGCAGGCCGCTCAAATTGCTTTCAAGCTGTTTAATTTTCTCGAGCAGTTTCGCCTTTTCATCGTTGTGTGCGTGCATATGCTTTACAATCCGGCGTTCTTTTTCTTCCAGCTGCATCTGCGCGATGTCAAGTTTATCTTGCAGCAGTGCCAACTCTTCGTGAATGGGCTTTTGTGATGCTGCTGCGGAGTTTGGTACTGCTGCAGGCTGTGTGTCGGCTGAGGCCGCTGCGGGAAGCGGGTAGAAGTCTTCGTACATATCGGGCAGAAGTTGAATGTCGGCGGCATTGTTTCTGTCGACAAAGAGCTGCCTCACGAAGTAAGTGCTTTCGTCCATCGGTATTTGCGAGATATATGCCGATTTAACAGGCGATACGCAGAACTTGTTTGTGCAGCGGCTGACACCCGAAAAGGTCTCGCCGAAATCGGCCGAGGTCACGGAGGCAAGCTGTCCGCCGCTCATAAAGTAAGCATGCAGCTTGCCCGAGACGAACATCAGCAGGCAGTTGCTTATCTGAGGGGCTTCGGCAATGACGATGGGTGCAGAAAAGTTTGCACCGGATTTCTTTCGGTAAATGACCTGTGTCGAGAACATGCTCTTGACAATGAAGAGTGCGTGAATACTGCTGTTCGTCACAAGGAATGATGTATCCGTAATGCGCTGGTTTGTGGAGTATATTGTGTTGAAAGCCGTTACGCGCTCGGGGTCTGTTTCGACATAGCCGATTGAATGGCCGATGGCATGGCTGTTAGCCGAATCGGCATTTTTTTTAGCGTAAAACAGCAAATGATGTGTCGGCGATATTGCTTGGACGGAAAAATCGCCGTTTATGGGCGTGTAGCTGTCGATGGTTATGGGCGTATGCCACTTGCCGTGTTCGTCGATTCTGCGGAGCATAAGCGTGCCGCTGCCGCCGGAAGAGTGGCTGTAGATTATCGACATGCGGTTGCCGAAAATCATGGGGTATGCGTGAAGTTTCGGCTGTTTGTTTTCGGTGTTTTCGAGCATAACACGGGAACTCCATTCGCCGCGTTGTTGACGATATAGGTGCATGTCGCCGCTATTGTTCCGGCAGAACATGTAGAGTGTGCCGCGGTCGTCAGTCGAGAGTGTGAAGTTTTCCTGCATATCGGGTGCAACAGGTATCGGCTTGCTCCATCTTCCGTTGTCAAAAGTTCGCATTACAATCCCCGATGTATCACTGTGATATATAACGATGAGCCTGTTGTCAGTCATTTGTACGATATATTGGTTTTTCACGAAATTTACCTCCAATTTGGGCATTTGCCCATACATATTCATTTTACCCGAAGGGGCGCGTACTGGTGTGTAATTTCCATAAAAATTAAATATTTGTTACAAATTATTGCATGATTAGACATTTTGCGAGGCAATGTGCTATAATCAGCGTTGGACAGCAAGATTGCCGAGACAATTCTGTCGGCGGCTAATACAGCTTGCTTGTTTTAATGTTTTTATGGAGGCTTAAAATGCATAAGAGACTTAAATCTATTATCTTGGCGGCGGTTCTTGCGGTGTCGCTCCCTATCGCAGGATATTCAGGGGCAGTGCAAGCCAGCGCAAGCCAGGTTAACCCTATAGCACTTTTTGTGGATGACACACTTCTTGAAGGGCTTGATGCTCCGCCAATTATTTTTAACGACTACGCCTTTGTGCCTGCCCGCAGCGTTTTCGAGAGAATGGGCGCAGAAGTAACTTGGATACCGCCGACGCAAGAAATTATTGTAAGCCTTGAAAGTGTTACAGTAGTTATGCAGATAGGCAGCAATTTTGCCATAGTCAGCGGAGAACTTGTCGGGATGACTACGCCGCCGCAGTTAATTAACGGCCATACGATGATTCCCCTGCGTTTTGTAAGCCAGGCACTTGGTTTCGAAGTAAACTGGGACGGCGCGAGACGCGAGGTTAATGTGTGGACAACTCGGCAAAAAAATAATGTTTCTCCTCCGGTTAACGAACCTGCCGCGGATACACCTCAAGACAGCAATGACCATTTAGGCAACGATAATGTGCCGCCTCCAAGCGCGGAAGACACAACTCCGCGCAATATTTCCGCTGCGGCCATACCTGCACAGCAGCACCCGGAAACGAGGCTCACAAGCGTAAACGCATCGGTATTGGGTACAACCCCGGGTACGATATCCTACGGGATAACAGCCGCAGGGCCGATCAGCCGCGTCGATAAGCTGTTTTTATACGGCAACCGCGTTATCCTTGATATCCATAATGCCGGCAGCAGTTTGCCGACTGTAACGCCTATAGCTTCATCGCGTTTTGTAAGGCAAGTGCGAACCAACACGGTTGAGTCAACTTATGCCAACGCAACGCGCGTTGTGTTTGATTTGCACGCGCCGTTCGATGTCAGCGTAACCGTCTCGGAAGACAGGCGCACGGTGAATTTGAACTTTACACAGATTTCTGTTACAGATATACGCATGACAACGGACGGTACTACCGATACGGTAATTATTGACCTTAACGGCGTGCCGCGCCCATCCACGTCGTTCAACAGAACCACGCAAACCTTTACGGTTGACTTGCCGGGCGCATATGTCGGCACAGCGGTGAACCGAGCGGAGCAGGGGCGTCATGTGTCGCACATACTTTCAAGCCAGCCGGAACCTACGGCAGGGCAAGTTGCATTTACTGTACGCGGTGAAACATCGGTGCAGAAGGAAGTTGTCGGCAACAGCATTGTTATAACCTTCGCCGAGCCGACATACCGAAACATCAGCTACAACAGTGCTACACGCACATTAAGCATAGCCGGAGGCGGATTGCCGATAAATACGGCATCTGTAGTGCGCAACAACGAGTACCTTGCTCGGCGTTATACAATGGGGTTAGGGCAAAATTTGAGTACACACCTGGGCTTTGGCAGTTTCTATATTGGCGATGAGTTTCTTGACAGCGTGACAATTCAGACGGATGCGCAAGGGCAGACGCACCTTGTATTTGCGACGAACAGAGTTCTTGCGTTCACTATCACCGAGGATCACCAGTATATCCACATCAGAGCAAGGCTTCCGCGCGAAGTATATTCGCATATTGTTGTTGTTGATCCCGGCCACGGCGGAAGCGATTCAGGCGCACCGCACGGCGGGTTCTACGAAAAAGACCTTGTGCTGCAAAAAGCACTGAAACTTATTGCGAATATCAGACGAACCGATGACATAAAAGTCTACACAACACGCTACACCGATGTAGATGTTTCTCTGCGCCAGCGAGTGAATTTAGCGAACGAAATAGGGGCGGACTTGTTCATCTCGATTCACAATAACGCAAGCGACAGAAATCCTAATGCAAACGGTACGGAAACTTATTATTCGGCGCGTCCGAATGCCAACCCGAATTCGATAAATTCGCGTGCTGCGGCTGAAATTTTCCAGCGCAACATTCTCAGCGCGATTAACTTCAACGACAGAGAGGTCAGACAGTCGCGGTTCTATGTAATTCATTACACCACAATGCCGGCTGTGTTTCTTGAAGTTGGTTTCATGAGTAACGCCGCAGAGCTTCAAAGGCTTGCAGACCCGGCAGTGCAGCAACGTGCGGCTGACGGTATTTACGCGGCTATACGAGAAGTTTTCTCGGTCTATACACCGCAGAGGTAGACAGATGACGCCATTTGCGAAAACAGCTCTCGAATATCCTACGTTGTACAGACGGAGATATATCCCGGATGAAAAGGTTTGCCTGAAAGGCGACACCATCCTGCACTATGACGGACAGATACTGCTTACCGAATGGAAGACTCTGCGCCCGCGCAGCGACTTCAACCACGGAGCCTCATGCTATTTTCTGGAAAACGGCATCAAGATAAGCAAGTTTTTCAAGGGTGAGAGTCTGCTCTATCATTATATAGACATACTCGAGACGCACATTTCGCACGCAACTAATGAAATAGTATTTAACGACCTGCTGATTGATGTCGTAGTCGAAAACAGCGGCCATGCCAAGGTTTTAGACCTTGAGCAAGTTCCGCATGCCGTTGAGCAAGGCTTGATTACAAACGGGCAGGCGATGTCTGCCATGAAGACAACCGCGTGGCTGCTGGACATCATCTACAAAGGCAATTTTGGCGAATTGCTTAAAACTTTTGATACCCAACGACAATCTACGATAGTATAACAATATTCTGAATATTCGGGAGTAGGCAATGGGTGACGAGCAAAACTTGCACGCCGGACACCGCGACAGGGTGAAGAATAAGTTTATCGCCAATGGGTTTGATGGTTTCGACGACCATCAAATTCTTGAAATGGTGCTGTATTACTGCTACAGCCCAAGGCTCGACACGAACGAGCTGGCGCATAAAATGATAGCTCAGTTTGGCACGCTCCATAATCTGTTTGAAGCAAGCCCGCACGAGATAAGCAAACGCTGCAAGGTGACGAAACACGTTGCCGTACTTGTGGCGATGGTTCCGCAGCTTGCCAAGCGCTACGGTATGAGCAAGTGGAAAAAGGGTGCGCGGCTTACTTCGTCGCGCCAGGCGGCGGAATACTGCAAAACCCTGTTCATCGGCGAAGTGAACGAGTGCATGTACTTGATATGCCTAAGCCACCAGCGCAACATAATCTACGCCGAGAAGATATCGGAAGGCACACTCACGCAGACGATGGTCTATCCAAGAATCATCGTCCAATCGGCACTCAAGCATCAGGCGGTTGCGGTTATCATCGCACACAACCATCCCGGCGGCGCGCCGGCTGCGTCAAAGTCAGACCTTGAACTTACGAAGCAAATCATAAAAGCACTTGACGCGATAGACATCTTAGTGGATGACCACATAATTGTCGCGGGGGAAGAATACTACAGTTTTTCAGAAAGAAAAGCATTACCGCATTGGTATTAGTGTACTATGGATGTAGAAAATTTATATAATGATTACTTAGAGGGTAGAAGAAGGAGTAAAATATGGGTTTAATTAGAGCGGCAAGAAGAGCTGTTGGTAGTAGTTTAGCTGACCAGTGGAAAGATTTTTTTTATTGTGAAGCAATACCGGCAGATGTGCTGGTTGTAAAGGGACAAAAACGAGTTGATTCTCGGTCTGCCAATAGAAGAGGAAGCGACAATATTATTTCCGGCGGTTCGGTTATCGCAGTTGCAGACGGTCAGGCGATGCTTATTGTTGAGCAGGGGCAGATTGTAGAGTTTTGTGCCGAGGCGGGTGAGTTTGCTTATGACGCTTCAACAGAACCAAGTATTTTTCATGGCTCTTTAGGCGCATCCGTTGTAGGTACGTTCAAAAACATAGGTAAGCGCTTTACTTTCGGCGGACAACCGGGAAAAGACCAAAGGATTTACTATTTCAATCTCAAGGAGATTACAGGCAACAGATACGGCACACCATCACCAATTCCGTTTCGTGTGGTAGACAATAATATTGGGCTGGATATAGATATTTCTATCCGCTGTAGCGGTATGTATTCTTATCGAATAACCGACCCTTTGCTATTCTACACAAATGTGTGTGGAAATGTTGCCGAGGCATATAACCGCTCTGAGATTGACGGGCAGTTAAAATCTGAACTTTTAACAAAGCTCCAACCTGCATTTGCACGAGTTGGCGAGATGGGCATTCGCTATAGTGCTTTGCCCGGTCACACTGTGGAAATTTCAGCGGCTTTGAACGAACTATTGTCCGAAAAATGGTCTAGGTTGCGTGGTCTATCCATTGCTACCCTTAGCATCAAAAACATAGGTGCATCACCGGAAGATGAACAACTCATCAAAGACTTACAACGCAAAGCAGTAATGCGAAATCCCGGAATGGCTGGAGCGGCACTTGTTGGCGCGCAAGCAGATGCCATGCGAAGCGCGGCAGCAAACGAGGGTGGTATGGGTGCAATGATGGGTTTCCTTGGCATGAATGCCGCTATGAACGCAGGCGGAAATGTAAACCCCGGTGCGTTCTTTCATATGGATGAACAACGGAAGCAACAACAGCAACAAGTTTCTGAATCTCACACAGGTTGGACTTGTACCTGTAGTGCGGTCAACACAGGGCGTTTTTGCTCCGAATGCGGCGCACCGCAATCCAAGCATACAGACACATGGGCTTGCGTCTGCGGTGCTGGCAACAAGGGACGCTTTTGCTCTGAATGTGGCACTGCCAAGCCGGAAGCAAGTACATGGAAGTGTTCTTGTGGAAATGAAAATTTGGGGCGTTTCTGTGCGGAATGTGGCACGCCTAGGGTATAATGACTACCAATTTCGTTACGACTGCTGTATATATGAGGGAGATGATTTAGATGGATGTGATGACATTGGTTATTGTTCTGATTATTCTTGCGATTTGTACATTACCAACTATTTTTTACATGCGTAATGTCAATAGGAACGGAGGCACTGATTGGAGGAAACAAAAAGTTTTCGATATAATTGTAGCTCATCGCGTTTTTACGGTTGCTGAAATTTCTAAACTTTCTGGCATTAGTGAAAAGAAATTAATTCCAACACTTCGGTTTATTGTTTCTGAAGCAAATGCAAGCAGGAATGGAATAGAGCAGAACTTATCCTTAGGAGGTGTTGAAATCCACAGAATATTAGGTCAAACTTCATTTTTAGGTGATGTTGGCTTTCTTCGTGGGTCACGTCTTGACTTGAATAAAATGGAGATTGTTCTTGCTGAAAATAGCTCTGTTGAATCTACAAAACAGAAATGGATTTGCCTATACTGTGATTCAAAGAATCCGGGAGAAGCGTTTGCATGTGGTGGTTGCGGGACAAGACGACAAACTTAAATTAAAGGAGTAAAAAATGGAATTAAAAAACTGTGCGCAGTGTAATGGAACACTGCGCTTCAATAGAGAAAGAAATTTATATATTTGTTTGTATTGCGATTCGGAATTTAAACCGCCGAAGTCTGTAAAAGGTAAAAAGGGTATTAACATCGGTGGTGTTAATATTAACATAGATGGTCTTGACGATGATGATATAAATATCCTTAATCTTGACGGCTTGAAAATTAATAAAGCAGCGATAGGCAGTTTTGTAAAAAGCACTCTTATTGTTGCAGGGGTTTTGGCAGTCATAATTATTGGTGTTGCCATATATTTTGTATCAGGTAATCTGGGAACTGCAATGGATGATTTGAGCCGTGCTGTTGGTGGCACAGATAACCGTCCGCAAGCCGTACAATCTGCAGCAACTGCTTCTCAATCCGGTGATATTGTGCATACTATTGACGAAGAGATAGTATTCGAGGAATTAACAGTTACGCTAAACTCCGTCATTTTCCGCAGAGGCGGCATATTTGACGATGCAGCAGACGGAATGCAGTATGTAGCGTTCAAACTAACGATAGAGAACACCTCAGATACTGATAGAACCTTTAGTTCCAGCAGATTCAGCGTTTTTGCGGACAATGTGCGCATGAATTTTAATGCCAGAGCTACTAGAAACTTTACAGGCAGCTTGGGCGGAGCGATTTCGCCGGGTAGGATAATAGTTGGGTATGACGGTTATATGATTCCACTAGAAGCCATGGAACTTAGTGTAGAAATTCCATCGCATATTGGTGGGCGGAACGAAATGGCAACAATCACGTTTCAAATTTTAAACCATGGGGAGCAGCTTAGCACAGTTTCAGTTGTAATTTCTGCTGCAGAAACTACTGCTATAGAAACCGCCGTTACACAGCCGATAACTATCGCAACGCAAGAAGCAGAACCCGATGCAGAGGAAGTCGTCACTAGGGAAACCTACGCACTTTTGCAATATGGAATGAGCATTGAGGAAGTACAGCAATTGTTTGGCATTCCGCCGTTTTCAGAAGCAAGTTCAGAGTCATTTGTTGGTAATACATTTACTATTAAAATATGGGCGAGTGGATGGAACTCGATAACCGTTACGTTTACAAACGGTTACTTGACAGATGTTTCTGCAATGTTTTTGTAGTTACTAGGAGGATTATATGGGCTTTCAGAAAGAAGAATTTAACATGTCACTTGAACCAAATGAACTAGAAAGAGAACAATCCCATCCCGCAGCCGGTGCGGCGATGACAGGAGCTGATGCAGCAGCTCCGCCAAGAAATAGAGGAACGACTGTGAGCGAGGCCGGGGAGTTAGCAACAGAGGGAATATCTGAAACGGCCAGAGATATGCTCTGCGAAGCGGGCGCAGAAAGCGCGGCGGCAGGAGCAGTTTGTGAAGCCGCAGGCGGCGAGGCAGTAGTGGAAGCTGTCGGCGAAATGGTTTCGGGAATTATCGGCTCAATTTTCGATGGGCTTTGAGGTTCGTATCATACTAAAGCAACTTGTTTGCGTATATATTCTCAAAGAGCAAGATAAATGATTATGGAGGGAATGTTATGCCAAAGAGACTTACTACATCGGCAACGAATGCTAAACTTTTAGGGGTATGCGGAGGTATTGGAGAATACTTCGATGTCGACCCGGTGCTTATCAGAGTTATTTGGGTAGTGGCAACAATCGTGACAGGCTTTTTCTGGGGGATTGCAGGATACATAGCCTGTGCATTGATAATGCCCAGACCAAGCATTAACCGCGATGATTATTACGACCAAGGGAATCAAAATTAATTTGTGTTACGTAGGGACGACTGTCTCGAAAGCTGCGTATTGTTCGCAGCTTTTTTGTGTGGTATACTGACGCTATGGATTTTCAAAATTAAGACGATGATGGTGAATGATATGGACTGGATTGAAGCACGAATCAAAACAACCGAGCAAGGCGCAGACATTGTAGCGGCAATGCTGTTGGACTGCGGCATAGAGGGCGTTGAAATTATCGACAATGCGGAGATGCGAAACTTTCTTGAGGCAAACCCGCTGAATTGGGATTATGTCGACGAGGAACTTATGGCGGCCGAAGTAACAGATGTTATTGTAAAATTGTTTGTGCCTGATGATGACCATGGCAGAAACATGCTTGACAGCGTCAGCGAAGAACTCCGCAATTTAGGCGAAAATGATTTAGACGGCAGCTTCGGTGAGCTTAGCATGTCACTTTCGGACAAGCAGGACGATGACGTGTGGCTCTCGAACTGGCGCAAGCATTACAAGCCGTTTCGCATAGGCAAGTCTGTCGTAATCAAGCCGACGTGGGAATCTTATGATGCTGAGCCTTCGGATGTTGTGTTCAACATCGAACCGGGGCATGTTTTCGGCACGGGGCTGCACCAAAGTACGCGCTTGGTTGTCGATGCGCTTGAAGATGCCGAGCCGACAGGCAAAACAATGCTTGATATTGGCTGTGGCAGCGGTATTCTTTCGATAATAGGCTTATTGTTGGGCGCGCGCGAAGCTTATGCGATAGATATCGACCCGACTGCGGCGCAAATTGCATACGAAAATGCGCGGCTGAACGGCATTGGGCGCGACAGATATCACGTTTATGCGGGTAATGTACTTGACAATACATCGGCAATTGATGAGGATTTTTCAGAGATATTTTCCGGGAAATACGATATTATCACGGCGAATATTGTCGCGGATATTGTTATCGCGCTTGCGCCGATTGTCGTGAATTTGCTGAACGATGGCGGCGTGTTTGTGTCATCTGGAATTATTGACGAACGCGCGCAGGATGTTTCAGCCGCGTTGACAGCACACGGATTTAAGGTTTGCGAGATACAGGAAGAAAACGGCTGGGTTGCGATAACGGCACGTTTGTAGGGGTATGTATGACTGGTAGGGCGGGGGCTTGCTCCCGCCGTAACGACACATGATTGGTGAGCATATAACATGACTAGATTCTTCATAGACACCGGCCATAATATTGGCGAGATTGTAACGATAAG
>Ga0136643_10019373_pt1 | contig 10284 bp, 7 predicted proteins | sample TergutLab28metaG_FD_96883 | JGI IMG/M metagenome (GOLD analysis project Ga0136643, IMG submission 96883) | Labiotermes labralis P1 segment gut microbial communities from Petit-Saut dam, French Guiana - Lab288 P1 (version 3) (version 3) | ecosystem: Host-associated > Arthropoda: Insects >... | reverse complement strand
GTTCTTTAAATTGACGTCTCTTCCGCAGTAGCACATCACTTCCCGCCCTCGTTATTTAGAATGCTTATCTGATCTCATATGAAAAAGCGCTCTTGACCTCGGGATTCTAAGGGATCCCAAGGAAAGATATACATCCAAAATTGATGTGTTACGGCGTGACGCCATTCTACGTTGTGGAAACTTATGATTAAAGGTAAAGGTTTGACATTACTCTCTACTATGAACCCTGACCTTCTTATTGACCTTAAGCTGCAACTTCCGACACTGGATCGACGGAATTATTTAGCAATTTTCCTCGTCGCTATATTGCCGGGAAGAGATTCGTTGTTACAGTAACTGCTGTCAGTCCAAGAGTCGGTAAGAACAAGATGGTTAAGAGATGAGTCCTGAATCCCTCTGGGACACGAACCCCTGATTTACCTTTGCAAAACTCGTATTGTAATCTTTCTTGGTCGAACCTCTGTCTACCCATTCATTATAAGTGAAGGAAGCTATTGGTGCACTTGATCACATTCAGTTACACAAAATCAGCAGGACTCCTCTGGACGAGGGATCGGCCTTTTCCAAAGGCCTCTACCTACATAACGCAAAACATTTTCTATAGACAACATCTATGCCCCCGGCCAGATTCGAACTCTCAATCTCAGCAAGCGAGCTGCCGCAGACCCACATTTTAGACCGCGAGGTGTTACAGTCACGTGGCTGATTCAGCTAGCCTGGCTGAGGCTTTTGAATGCATCATACAGCTCGAAATAATCGCACCTAATTACAATTGACTACGGTGATTACCTTAAGACAAGTCAATACTCGGAAAATCAAGAAAATTTAATTTCTTTTGTAGTTTCCGAATGTTCATTACCGTGTTCTCAATAGCACGCATGATCTATTTTACCTTCAAAATGATTCAGTTTCATAAGCGCATATATTTTCCTGCGATTCATTTTTAATATTATCATACGGAGTGTACTTGTATCTCCTAAGTGGTGCATGTCCATTGTTTTTAGGGTGAAAGATTTTGTACATTTATCTTCTCATCCATGCTTGCTACCGGTCCTCCCATCCTGTTTTTTCTTCGTGTAACTCAACTCAGAACATTTGATGAAAGCGAAAAGCCATATAAAACAAATTAAGCCGTAGACTGGCAATCACAAATACTTTTAGACGATTCCCTTTTATGTCTGTGGGCCGGGATAGCTCAGTCGGTATATCGACTCTCTACGGGCTGGACGATCCTTCTCTAAAATGGGAATTGAGTTTCTTTCCCGGGGGCCAGAGTGTGGCGTTAACCACTCATCCACATCTAACGTTGAGTTTAAAGAAAGAGCAGAGTTATAATTCTATTCCTAAACTAGGCCTTCATTGCCTGTTATACTGGTGAAATTGGCTTGTACATTTTACCTTTCAGTATCTAAAATGTATTGCGTAAAGCCATTGTCAGATACGGGTATCCACAGTATAAATGATGCAAGCTGTTTATATGTTGCTAATTTGCTACAAGGGTGTCACAACTCAAAGTTTGGCATTTATTGAGTTGTGGTACAGAACGAAACGTTTGTACATGCACTTTTAAAAGGTATAGTGTCATAACGCAGTTTGCAAAAATCGCCACTTGAGAGCAGTTGTGTCGTATTTGCACTCATAGAAAAGTATAGCACTTCAAAAACTTTCATCGTTTATCCTGAAAAAATAACTAATTTTGAGTTGTGACACTGTTGTGGCAAATGAGCGATATATACACGAAAATTACTAGTTAAGAACGACCGAGATCTCAGACTTGCAAATCCTGATGTGTTTTTTTGGTCTATATTTGGTTTAGAGTATAAAAGTGTTCAGAAATATGTTGAAACAAAAATAAAATTATGTACTATTAATTAGCAAATATGTCTAAAGGCATAATTTTAATATATTATCATATTCTCAATGTGGGACCGGTAGCTCAGTCGGTATATCGACTGACTACGGGCTGGACGGTCCGGGATCAAATCCCGGTGTGAAGGAGATTTTCCGCCCGTCCAGACCGGCCCTGGGGCCCACCCAGTGGGTACCGGGTCTTTCCCGGGGGTAAATTGCGGCCGGGGCATGCTGCTGACCACTCACCCCCTTCTAGTGCCGCGGTCATGGAAGAGTAGAGCTATATCTGTACCCACTCTGCGGGCCACACCAGGCCTGTAACGGGATCACATTTTATCGTACCCTCAATCCCCTGAAAAGTTTTCTACTTTTGACTCATTTTTGGCTAATATACAGAAAAATAAGTTTTACATGAAACATTGTAATGCTGAAATATCAGTCCTTGTTAATTAGTAATGTAACTGCATATAGCTTACTTTTGATAATCGTGACCAATGATGAGTTTATGTAGCAAGCCGAAACATGCACCACGCTGTAGGCATTAAAATCTTATTGTCTAAAAATAGTTGTGATTCGCAGAACGCGGTTTAGTTTGCTCTATCTGCCTTTTAATTAAACACAGCAAGATGTTCCACTTCAATGTACTAATTATGAAACTCTTCATTATGCAATCTTAATTTTTTTTCGTGGCGCTGCGGCCCAACGCGGGCCATGATCTCCTCACTCGTGAGGTTTCTAAATCACACACAACGACGCACCACAGTCAGCAGGACTCCTCTGGGCGAGTGATCGGCTCGTCGCAGAGATCTCTACCTGACAAAACACAACATTCACAACAGACAAACATCCATGACCCCGGCGGGACTCGAACCCACGATCTCAGCAGGCGAGCTGCCACATACCTATGGCTTAGTCGTAAAGAAATAACAATTAAAAACGACAATAACGACATTTATTTTTATTTCGTGATAATTTTCGAATTATAAATTTTATGGCACAAATGTTTTTGTCGGTCACAATTGGAAGTTTTGAGGAAGTTTTGACCAATCAAGGCCACGGTAGCACGAAGACAGGACTAAGCTTGTATCGAGCCAATTGGAGTTGAGTTCTAGTTAATGTAATGAAGTTGCGAGACACTGTCGCACCGTAGAGGGTCAAGTGATTCGATCATTACTGGAAGAGAAATTGGTAGTGAAGTGGAGGGAAGCGTTAGTAATTTAATTTGATATGTTGTCTAAGAACAGGTCTAGAAGTGCTGACAGACACCACGACAAAATCTATTTAGTACCGGTCTCCTAACCGTTAGCTGAACCCATGACTTCCAAATACAAATCAGAAGAGCCACTAATTGAACAGCAGGGTTCAATTTGAGTGACGTGTTCTGGGCATAAGAATAGACTATAAATTGTGTGCCGTCCGAGTTTCTTGTTCTGTCACGAAAGTGGAGACAGTAGATTCAATTGCAGGCGCCACATCCAAAGAAAAACAACACTGTTAATTGCCCTTGCCATTAGAACCTCTAACCTCTCTTGTTCTTCTCTGTCAGTAATTCCGCTATAACTTTCTTACCATTAATTCTGTGCCGAGACCGAGTCATTTGTTAGTGGCGACAATACGTGCGTTGTTTCTTGTAGTCCCGGAAATCCCCGAAGACTTCTTTACACTTAGCTTGGACGTCACTGGGAGGTCAGCACAGCGGTTGCAATTTCGTTACAAGACTGAACTCTTCTGACAAATTTCTAGGAGATTCTCCGTCGACAGCTTTCGACATCTCAGACGCCCTCTCTTTTCTCGTTACCTTCCCGTTATGAAGCCATGTCGATGTTCATCAGTCCCACTGTTGTGTGGTCATGTGTCTCAAAGCCAGGCATAAGATATTTGGTTCCAAGGGCCTTAAGAACTATTTAAAATTTACCTCCGTCTGGAGTTAAGTTGGTCTCCGTTCTTAATTAAGCAGTATTATCATGGAGGCGTGGGGAGGTAGTAGTTTGGTTAAATTTTCCATTGGATGGTCAGTTGCTAGTTTCACGATCTGGCAGCTTTATCTACGGGAAAATTTGCTCCCGCACCCATTGGTAGAGAACTGCTGTAGAACAGTGTTTAAGGTGCTCTGCTACAAATCGGAAGGTCGCTGGTTCGATCCCAGCTGGTGTCCGTGGATTTTTCATTGATATAAAATCCTTCCGATCGCACTGTGGCCCTGGGGTCGACTCAGCCTCTAACAGAAATGAGTACCAGGAGCGTTTCCTGGGGGTAAAGGTGGCCGGTGCGTAAGGCTGACAGCCTACCATCATCCTGTGCCGTTGTCACGAAATCTGGGAACCTTAACTTCCTGGAACCCTCTGGGCCACTCCAGGCCTGTAATGGGACTGATTTACCTTTATATTTTTTACCCGTTGGTAGGGATTTGTGTGCGCCCCAGAACACGCTTGGCTTGATGATGAAGATGAACGATATGTGTCTCGGCCAGGAATCGAAACCCATCCCATGTCCTAACAACTATAATGATCGCACGAAACTGTTCAATGTCTGTCAGTTACAAGGACTGGCTGGATATGTTGTAATTGCATGCCCCAAGGTATGTAAAATTAATGTTAGTCTAATTAGTCGTGATAATGGACTGGGTATCCCAATATCAGAGATCTTGAAGTAACAAGTAGTGATCGGGAGCGTTGTGTTGTCAACTGAAACTGATTTCCTCATACCGTATTTATGGTTCGGTATAATGGTTAAAAAAAAATAAGTATGTGGGCCATAGGCCCAAACTTTTCATGTATGCCAGGGATAGATTTAGTACTTACCATTGCTGTTTTTATATTCGTGTTTTCAAGTCAAGATTTCTGACACCCTGTATTATGGGTGAAGTTCAGTATTTTATTCTTATAATGAAACCAACTAGATTCACTAATTTCTCACACTTCTTTTTGGAATAAAACTCTACATGTTTCAGGTAGTTCCTCTGTCCATCATCAGGAGTATTTCACTGTACACGCAGCAATGGTATATGTCATACAGCTTGCGACCAGCAGCTCGCAAGCTGTATGACATATACCATTGCTGTGTGTACAGTGAAATACACCTGACGATGGACAGAGTAACTGCTCGAAACATGTAGAGTTTTATTCCAAAAAGAAATGTGAGAATTAAGTGTATTTAGTTGGTTTTTTTAATAAGAATTCATCACGATGCACTGTCACCTGAACGTCAAACAAATCTGCTCACAATTTATCACGATACACTGTCACCTGAACGTGAAACAGATCTGCTCACAATTTATCACGATGCACGGTCACCTGAACGTCAAAAATATCTGCTCACAATTTATCACGATGCATGGTCACCTGAACGTCAAATCCAGTATTTTAATACCGCCGCGTGCCGTACTTTCTCCGCCTTTGCTCTTATTTTATCCAGATAAAAGACCATAACTTTTATCCAAACATTTGCTACTTTAACTGAGTTAGAAAAACTATGTTCACGGTCGTTTCTAAAGTAAAAGGCTTTATAACTCCATTTTATGTTGAAAGTTTTACTATGAGACTATTCGATATCTCTGCCTTTTGATAGTATTTACAAGGCCAGTGATTCACTTAAGTTTTTCCATCCCCCCGTTACTTTCTCCCTATTACGTCTAATCGTTCTCCTGAGCACCCTTTGTCAATAACCCCCACTTTATTTTGTTTTCCTTAGTTTTCCTTTTGCCTAGATTACAACGAGAAGTTGATTCAGTCTGAGGGTGTTTTTAAACATTTCAGTCGAAGGTGTTTCAGTCGAAGGTGTTTTCAGATGTTTCAGTCGAAGGTGTTTTAAGGTGTTTCAGTCGAAGGTGTTTTTAAGGTGTTTCAGTCGAAGTTGTTTTAAGGTGTTTCAGTCGAAGTTGTTTTAAGGTGTTTCAGTCGAAGGTGTTTTAACATTTCATTCGAAGATGTTTTAAGGTGTTTCAGTCGAAGGTGTTTTAAGGTGTTTCAGTCGAAGGTGTTTTAAGGTGTTTCAGTAGGTGTTTTAAACATTTCAGTCGAAGGTGTTTCAGTCGAAGGTGTTCTAAACATTTCAGTCGAAGGTGTTTTAAGGTGTTTCAGTCGAAGGTGTTTTAAACATTTCAGTCCAAGGTGTTTCAGTCGAAGAGGTTTTAAGGTGTTTCAGTTGAAGGTGTTTTAAGGTGTTTCAGCCGAAGGTGTTATAAGGTGTTTCAGTCGAAGGTGTTTTAAACATTTCAGTCCAAGGTGTTTCAGTCGAAGATGTTTTAAGGTGTTTCAGTCGAAGGTGTTTTAAGGTGTTTCAGTCGAAGGTGTTTTAAACATTTCAGTCGAAGGTGTTTCAGTCGAAGGTGTTTCAGTCGAAGGTGTTTTAAGGTGTTTCAGTCGAAGGTGTTTTAAGGTGTTTCAGTAGAAGGTGTATTAAACATTTCAGCCGAAGATGTTTCAGTCGAAGGTGTTCTAAACATTTCAGTCCAAGGTGTTTTAAGGTGTTTCAGTCGAAGGTGTTTTAAACATTTCAGTCGAAGGTGTTAACTTACAGTGACTGTTAATGGTCCGTAACATCACATCCGATCTTGATGACAACCGTTCGTCTGCCCGCGATTGCTTGTTCAGTATTTTCACATCTATCTTCCTCGTCTTCTGCAGATATTATTCAGACAAACATATGTAGGAAAATTAGAAGGGCGGAGCATGTTTAAGCACAAAACGTGATGTAAATGCGGAGCAGCTACGACACTTAGATGTGGGTCTACATAGGAAGATTATATTAAAATGGAACTTTAAGCAAAGGATATTTGGATGTAGTTTGTGTTCGCCACAGGTTAAGGCCCTGTGACGCGCTCTTATGTCAGCGTTTATGATATTCGGAGGGGAACTTCTTGTGGGCAAGTGAAAAAAACGCGAACTTCTAAACAAGTAAGGCTACTCTGTTCCAGCTAGATAAGGGTTACAGTCCTTCAACATTTTGTTACTGATTTGGGGGAAATCTGTGGTAACTAGAAGTGTGCAATGTAGCTCATTCATTACACTGTAGTCTAGACGATTGGAAATTGGATTTCGATTCTCGGCGAGGACAACAACGTTCTTAAGTTTGAATTGGACAGCTTCCATCCCGCCGTGTATACTATATGACAAATTTTTTTTAATTAAACCATCTTTACACAACACAAATGAGAGTTGTATTCTACAACAGGTTACATCAGCAACATGTTTCGGCCTTGCTTGGCCATCATCAGGCTTACAGAAATTAGTATCAATTAAGGTACATAATGTTGCTCTGTATAAGAAACAGAGACAATGTAAACCATGGGAGCCCATCGGTACAGCAACATTACGTACCTTGATTGATACTTATGTTTGTAAACCTGATGATGGCCAAGCAAGGCCGAAACATGTTGCTGATGTAACCAGTTGTAGAATACAACTGTCAATTGTGTTGTGCAAAGAAGGTTTAATTCAATGAAACTTTCTTCAGGATTTCGTTATTATGGGATATAACTTTGCGTCACTGGGTAACAAGATCCCGACGTTTCGAGGCGACCTAGTGTACTCATCTTCAGGTTTTACAATGTATCATATCATTCTTGCAAATTTAAAGGACACGAAACTTTAAGAAAGTTTGCAGCTGTACCGGCACAAGGACACCAAACCCTGTAGACTACTGTAATGCCACAAAGTATACTGCCTTGCTGTGTGACCAGTTAAGTGCCCATCTAATGTGAAGCCCCCACGTTACAGAGCCGTGAGACAAGCTGCTGTGTTGTCAGGGCTATAGTGCGGATATAGCTTTGTATGGAACAGTGGTGTAATGAGGATTAGCAGGTGAAGGTCCAAAGAAATCGGAGAATAAATTCTCTCCACCATTCACCCGGCATAGAACTCGGACCCCCGCAGTAAGAAACCAACATCTGTCCTCACGAGGAAAGGCGCCGCCCTGTCACTTCATTATGGAAGGAGACTGCATTTGAAATATGAGTATGATGGCACACGCGCAGAAACCAGATTTCGTCTTTCGACGAAACGGACGAGTCAATTTAAATTGGCGGGGACGTCAGTTCAGTCGACTACTGGCAGCCGAGTTGTGCGCATCAGCGATAGTAATGCTGGATACACCAAGTTCCGAGGTAGTGTGAAGAGTACTGGCTACCCATTCCATTCGCCAGTTTCCCCTTCACTTCCCCTCCCATGCGTCACCGTGTGCCATCACATTTCAGCTGGACTCTAAAATCGGAGAGAGAGCTTGTATACAGAGCATAGAGAGCGATGCAGAATAGTTTGTGGTTGTTAATATTTGTTGCATAACCCTCGCTGTGTTAGCTGGAAATAGCTGTGACAAACTTTGTCACGGCTTACTGGAATCCACTGGGGTAAAGTGGGCAGTATGGCTTATTGTGATTGCTTCTGCCCACGCGAGGAATATCATTTCTGGATACAAACTACAGGAATTTGGGTAGACAAAGCATGTCGTGTATAACCAATTGATAGCGTTGCGTTTGTAGAACAATATTCCGTTGTGCGCAGGCTGTTCTGGTGTTCAGAACTCTGTAATTAGACCTTACAGACGTCACAATAACGGCACAAAACATATATTTTACTCACGTAATTTGCGAGCGTTCATAAATTTACCGCGAAATTTATTAGCTTAAAATTAACCGTGATTAATTTGGTACTGAAAGTTTTGTTTTTACCGTGGATCATCTTGTATGCATGTGGCATTCCTGGTAATATCCCTGTAATTAATATTAGCATAAAGTTTTGTCCATTGTTTCGTGTGGTTATAAACATTCATCTCCATATTAACGGGTGTACATAGAAAAAATATGTTTGATAACGTGGTGTTAAGGGTAATGTATTGAAATGAAAATTAAGTAACGTTAAGAAGATTCATCCCCCTTGTATGGTGGACAGTAAGTATAACAATACGTAGATGTATCAAAAAGTTTCGAAACTAGTTCCATAGAACGCCAACCGATGGCAGTATGTGAATGCGTGCGCTGTGCTTGGGAGCAGGGAACGTCGCCACTCAGTATGCCGAGTGGCGTCACTGTGTGAACATTGGGAGTTGCACAACACGAGTGTTTGTAACCACGTGTACCTTCACATTTGCGATTTCAGCATGGACGTAAATGCAGTCAAACAAAACAGCTGTTTATTTAATATTATCAAGTTCATTTTTGTCGGATAATATTACAGTGTTTATTTCAACAACTGCACAACAATTTGATATAAAAGTATTACGATATATTTGTAATATATTCGCACGTTATTTGTAATGCGCTTATTAATTATTTTAATTAAATTTTGACATCTGTTTTTTAAGGCACTTTGGGAAAATTGCGAAAAGCGTCGATTAGCGTCGTCATGTCTACCCGTCGGTCCGTCTGTAACAACTTGGCTCCCACTGGACGAATTCTCATGATATTTAATAATTCACTGTTTTTCGAGTATATGTCGAGAAAATTCGTTTCTTTGAGGCCTGTTTGACCGTGCGTCTTCCTCATGAAATAAAGTGAAATGCCAACTTGATGGATCAAGGTAATTTTATTGATGTATTCTTAGCTCGACATGTTTCGGGTACATACGCCCATCAGCAGGAGCATTAGATTTTGAGTTGCAGCATTTGATTTTCTGCACCGAGGTTTTGGAAGGATGGTCGTCTTGAGAGCGGCTGCATAGGTCGTGTGTACGGTGCGGATGGTGCCGTGCACCATCCGCTTTGCAAGTACACGATATAATTAGTAAATTTTATTTCTTTTCCTTCTGCGAATACCTCCCTGAAGATGGCGGAAAAAAGGCCGAAACTTGTAGGAAGTTTGCTATACGATTATATATATTTGTACGGAACTCTTTACAGTTGTTGGAATAAACAAGCTTTGCTTTTGAATTGACTGCGAGTCTTAGTAAACAGTGCTGGTATAGGGAGGACGAAGAATACTGCACTAGAAACTGACACAGTAGAAAGATCATGTGAAGATAGATCTTAAAGAAATGGGACAGCGGTAGTATGTAAATTGAATAATTTGGTTCACAGTAGGATATAAGGATCACAGTAATATTTCATGTAATGTAGCTCGCTACACGAATTACACGACTCGTTCTGCTTGTGTAGATCATATTCAGGCGGAGTTTGTTCTGAAACTTGGGAAGGCGTTTATTGTGAATATTGACTTGTTTATATGCTGTGGCTTTTTTCCAGTCTTGCATCCTTTCTTATAATTTTTTTATCCTATTTGTTCTTAGTAGGGCATGTGGCGTGTATGGGTGAAGAGAGGGGGGTGTATAGGGTCTTGCTGGGGAAACCGGAGGGAAGGAGACCACTGGGGAGACCTAGGCATAGATAGGTGGATGATATTAGGATGGATCTCCAGGAGGTGGGATGTGGGTATATGGACTGGATTGGGCGGGCCCAGGATAGAGATAGGTGGCGGACGCTTGTGAGTGCGGTGATGAACCT
>Ga0136643_10019372_pt1 | contig 10285 bp, 6 predicted proteins | sample TergutLab28metaG_FD_96883 | JGI IMG/M metagenome (GOLD analysis project Ga0136643, IMG submission 96883) | Labiotermes labralis P1 segment gut microbial communities from Petit-Saut dam, French Guiana - Lab288 P1 (version 3) (version 3) | ecosystem: Host-associated > Arthropoda: Insects >... | reverse complement strand
TTTGGACAGACTTAGAAAACATGGGCTAAGGACAAGATGTAACTTCAACTTTCATTCCAATAGCAAACATCACAACTGCTCCAAGCAATTACTCTATTGTTAAATATATAACAGTCTACCCAGGAACATTCTAAACCTTAGGGACGATGGGAAACAATTTAAAAATGATATTTTCTTAAATAACATGTTTCACTCTGTCAAAGACTGTTTGGAAGTTAGCAGAGCCAATTAATTCTATAAATCTTTCTTGTTGTAATGTATATTGTATTACTTTGTTATTATGCTTTGCACAATATTGTATTGGAGATTGTAGCTTTGATATTAGTTGTTTTGTATTGTATTGTCTTGTTTGTCTATATGTAGTGTTTTTCTCTGACAAGTTTCATGTCCGACTGTTGTACAACAGAATTATGGACCGACGAAATGATATATGTATGTATGTATGCAGGTGTATAGCAGGAGTAAAAGTATAGCTCCACAAATTCTTAGCTTCGTCACTAGGTGGAGACAAGTGGCCAACTTCAAGCCCCAGCTGCTTTACCCTGGGGAAAGTATACCAGTACCCATTAAATAGAAGATTGGGTGGGCCCCCAGAGACAACCTGCATCAGGGGAAAAAATCTCTTGCTCTGCCGCAATTCGAACCACTACACCAACTACACTTCTCTGCTCCTTCCACATCGTTGCACCGTTGCATGTCACGTCGCTGACCTCAAAACACAGTTATACATATATGAGTCTGATGAACACAAAAGAATGGCATTCATCACAGGTGTACTTTGGGGTGGGAGGCAAATGACCCTCCAATATTTTTTCAACCAAAGGACTGATTTTGGCTATCGAGTTGAAGATGGGCAAATAAAAAAATTAGGTGAAATTGGGGGGAAAGAGGTTTATGTATTTTTAAATTACTGATACCCATGGGTGATTCCCCCACCCCCCCCCCCCCACTCCAGTGTTATTAGCCAAGTTATGCCTATGGCACTTAATATTATCCTTCCACTGTGAGTGGTGCCTTTAATCAAACTTTTTGTAGTACATATCTCTTTTCTATAATGCACACTACACACACCTCCCACCTAATTCTCCTTGACAGGTCACGACAATAATGGTGTCTTTTTTTCCTATTTGATTGAAAAGCACCAGCCCAATGCTCTGCCCGAAACTCTGCCAGCATTGTGTCATATGCTGCACGTCAGGGAGGTTTAACAGTTGATGATGGGAGCTATAAAATGATAACAGTGATAATTGCCTTTAGAAAGCCTGATAAAAATGTCACTAGAGCATCGGGCTGGTGCTTATTGGTTAAGTACTAAAAAAAACACCCTATATTTGGCCAAGATTATAAAGTACAAAGCCCTTCATTGTACAACATTCACCAGGTTCCTGCTGCTAGATCTTGGAATTATGTAGTATGTGACTTAAACAGGAATGATGTCAAAATTTTACACTGTAAATTGTTCCTTGCTTGAGAATGGTATGAGGTCCACCCAGCTTCCTATTCAATGGGCATGGAGGGTAAATAAGGCAGACCATATTGCTGACCACCAGCTAGTGTTGAGTTCAAGAATGAATGCAGCTATGCCTATAATGTGTCATATGCCTTCACAGCATGCACAGAAACTTCATATTTGACCATTCTTCCTTAATGCCTGATATTTTTATATAACTAACATTCAGTCAGAACACAAGGACTTGTTAGTCAATGGGAGAATATGGTTCCAAAATTTTAACGTATTACACAGAAAGTAACATAACCAAGAAAAACACTAACAGCTTGAAATAAAATTGCTGAGATGAATTTCTGGGCTTAAAAGAAACATGAGTTAATAAGGTGAATGTAAAGTACAAGCAAAGTTGTCCCTCTCCATGCTACATGATATGGGGGGGGGGGGAGTGGAAGTATAGCAGTGCTCAAGCTTAATGCTGACACTAGAGAAAAATGAGTGGTCAATTTCACATCCCAACTATTTACCCTGGCGAAAGAACCAAAGTACCCACTAAAGAGGAGGCTAGGTGGGCCCCAGAGCTTTTATGGATGTTAATGTAGAAGAGTAAAATCTGTTGCCTTTGCCAGGATTCGAACCCAGGCTAGTCCAGCGCATTGCCTAGTCACTATACCATGCACACTATTCCAGCTCCTGAGTTAATAATGAAGAAAAAGGAGAAGGAAAGTACACTGTGAGCATAATTACAGCTTGCACTTACAACATGCTATCGCCATCACAACTATCATTTCAGTCAGACAACCCAATATTCTGTTTAGGAACTTTTGGGTTTTCCCTGGCCTAACTATACAACTGGAGCAGTGTTGTAACTTCATCAGAGCTTCCCACATTTTCTTCCCAATTGATCACTCAGAATAACCCTACCACCTAACACTCCAAAGTCTACGCATATGAGGAAACATCATTAAATAAACCAAAAAACAACTACTAATTATATATAACTCCATGATACATGTTTTTGTCACAAAAGTTACATGTTACTATGCAGGTAAGTCTCCTGGATTTTATAGAAATCGTGGGTTCTATAAATGCCCATCACTGGACCCCATCCTAAGTCAGATGAATACAACCCAAACCATCACACTGTATTTTGTCTGAGATACCTTTAAAAATATCCCTCCATCTATGTCTAGCTCTCCCAATCTGTCCCTTCCCATAAGACATTCTGAACCAAATGACTAGGTCTTACAGACATCTAGCTATGGCTCTGTACAATTTCTGTGTATATTAAGTAAAATCTGTGACTCTTGATATTCCCTATGAGCAATTTATTATACAAGTCATTGAAGTTTAAAAAGCCAAATGAATAATATAATTGGAATGGTGCAATAAATACTCAATAATCCTACATTTAGAATCTCGAAATTCTGAGCATGTATAAAGTTTTAATGGGAAACTTTAATAAATATATATTTATAGTTCAAATTTTGATACATATTAGCATCATTCATGTTACTGTAGTTATATTCTAACATTAAGGAACACTAAAAACATGTGCTTATGCTTTGTAGTTACATTACACAAACACTCATCACATTCAAATTGTTTAATACATCATTATTACACTATATTAATCAGTAGTTAACCTGCAACAGTAAAAATTCAATTAATAAAAATACATATATATCAAGACATCATCAATCTATCTTGTATGGGCACAAGTACTGCATATATTTTTAAATATGGCTTATTGTCTAAATGTTAATTTCAAGGACAATGTATTCTTAAAACGGAATTGCCCGCAGTTACTAACGATTAGCCTCAGTTGTCTTCATCAATTATACCATGTATTTATAAAATACACTGAATACAATCCTGGTTAAGACAGTTTAGATAAAAAATATTACATAAAAACACTTGCAAATCACCAGTATCATACCTCACTCTATAAATAACTAAATTTTCTCTCAATTTTTGATTGAACATATATTCAGCCCCCCCTCCCCCAGAAAATTCTAGTACAGCCAAAATAATTTTATTTTAAAAAAGTGTTGGTTTACAATAATGCATATGATTATTTCAACAAAAGTTACATTACATATTCTTACATTTAATTGTATATAAACAGACAGCAGCAATATAATACTGCCAAATAAAAAAAATGCTCTAAATATGTTCTTATAAGCCACTTTTCAATTCAGTGTATTCCACAAGACTAAAGAAAATTTGTTACTTAAGAAGACACATTTAGACCCAAAACTGACACTTTAACGTTACTCCTTCAAAATCCAGATTTACTTCTTGAGTCTTGTCTGTTGGGAAGGAAGTTGCAGCATTTCAAAAACAGTATTATATTTCCTCTGAATTCACTACATGACAGAACACTTCCCATAGCTTATATCAATATGAAGACAGAAACAACTTCCACATATCCTGGTTTGTGAAACATGATACAGGATAAAATATAACTTTAGTAAGAACATAAGAAACACAAGGTATCACACTTGTATGGAATTTGGCACTGTTTACTAAAAGACATTGCCAAAAGATCACACTCTTCTTGGACCACCCTGAAGATTAAGGGCAACATGCGCCTTCTAAATGGTGGTACCCATGTACCAATGTATACAGCATCATATCCCAGAAAAAAGAATTCTTCATCAACATCACTGTGAGAACCTCAAATCTTCTTGCATAAGGCAGTACTGTTTTTTGGTTTTCTCTAAATTACAACAAACTTCAGAGGTACACAATGTTTCAATTTTGACTTGAAAATACTTGTCACAGACTATATGGGAACATTAAGCCACGCACACACAATGCTATGACCCCAAAAGGGTTAAAAACATCTCTTTCCAGTCATAGCATAACCTACAATATTTTTAAATATATCTCATCATTAACATACTTAAATGTACTGTCACTTTTCAACAGATGACACTGAACATGACCGTGAATTAGTAGCCATATTGGAAAGTATGTTAAGCTTAAAGTGTCAAGTTTAAAACAAATCTACAATATAGAATATTCTGGCTTTAATTAATTAATACAGTCCAATACATCTATTTAAATACAACAAAATTCCATTAATCCACTGTCATGAATTCTACAAATCCTGAAAATGTGGCACATAAGGAAAATAGCCCCAAGAATAGAAATTTTGCTGTTTACCTGAAAAAAGTTTCATCAACGAGTCAGATATCAGGGACGTGTGCAAAAAAACCTGCAAGAGTATCTGTATATCAACTGCTGTGGTATCACATGACCCCATGTCTCCTAATCCATCAACTTCTGCAGCTATGAAGACTCCAGGAAACAAAAAAGAGGACCCTGATGACCTTGAAAGAGCAGGTGAACGAGATATCCAAATGGAATATTCCTCTGATTAGTTGTACAGCCCTAATATAGGAGCAGTAACAAAAAATTACCTGAACATAGATTGACACTGCACTGGGGTTTGACAATACATTACAAATATGCTATCACAGAAATAACAGAAAAGTGGACAACACCTGTCCTCCTAAATTACAAACCAAAAAAGTACTAAAATACATAAGGGGTAGTCAGATAATTAATTTAAAATGTACATATCTTGACATCATTGACTGCAACTTCTTGTATTTAATGACATCACTGTATTATTCATGAACTTGTTATCCACACAGGCTACTGTCTTTTGAAACTGAGGCCACTGAAGTGGGCCACACACCAACAAAGTGAAAGGCATTACATGAGGAACGTGAAGCATCAAAGAAATTTCAAGAATTAGAGCTTGTATATGATAATGGAAATTAATAATTTATGATGCATGCCACTTGAGCTATAATGAGACATGTTGCATGATTACTGAACCGAAACCTATGTTCTGATTCACTTAATTGCTGATTCACCAGAAAAGTGTGGGGTAACTAATACATTGCTTCTATCCAAGACCAAATTCAACAGTTGTTCACATCTGTCTTCATTTATCATACAAATTTTACAATAAGGGCATTTTTTATATAATTTTGTTACTGTTATTGTTTAAATGAGTGCCATATGAAACAGAGCGTTTCTTTCTTTCATTCACTCTTTCTTTTTTCGTCAGACTTGCAGTTCTTGTAGCTGTGTTGTGTGACAGCAACAATTTTCTGAAAGATCACAGTGTCTTCATCTTCAAGGTAAAGATGACGGCACTATGATCCTTCAGAACGTTAGGAACCATCTGCCCAATGACACAGTGTCACATCCAAGAAGACTTGAATTTTCATTTCTATTGTTAATTTTGCTGAAACTGCCTCTAATCATGATGTGAGCCCTGAGCTATGGCACAGCCAATATAAGCATCTCAGTATTCATTGCAAACATGTAGAAACTCAGTTCAAGACTTGTACAATGACAATATATTACATATAAATAAGACAGCAACCATGGTAAGATATTTTATTTACTTCCTGGCTAACAAACAGATTTCAACCTATACAATACAACATCACAGAAAAGAACATCTAAATCCACCAATGACCAATTACCAGAATGAAAAGCAAATTCTGTGGCAGTGACAGAGAAGGAACTGGATTACAGCGGTAAGAACATTACTTTTTCTTGTACTACACAACAAATCAAACCCAGATAAAAAGGAAAAATAACTTAATAACCCATTATATTTATACCTTTAGCAAAATATAAATAAATATGTTACAGTTATAATATAGACACAGTTGAGTATCAACCAGTTTATTTTCAGGTAACTCATTTGTAAATATTTCATAAGAAGAAAATGCCCTAAGGAGGGGACATGTACAATAGACAACATGAAATTTGTTTCAAACAAGACATTCCTGGCGCAAGTGTTAGGCTTGCACAGTAACAGAATCCAGTATGCCCTCTTGAACTGACAGCCACTTTGGGTGTTTCAAACAATGACTGCTTATCTTGAGCAGGTACATAATTTGTGAAGGCTGTGTAATGGGTCACATCAGTGCCCTGATAATGGAAGCAGAGTTGGTATCTGAAATGGTGATTTACTTGAACAACCTGATGTGGCTCTCAGAATGAGAAGAGTTTACTGAATACATTCTTAAGCTAGTTTCACTGCAAACACTGACACATTATCATGGTTATTATATGTTCACCACCTAAAATTCGTGAAATGATGCAAGTTCGTATGATGCTTGGTATTATTGCTTGAAACCAGAGCATTTAATCAATCCTGCCGATAATTTAAAGTTATACACATGGGTAATAAATTACCTTACATAAAAGTTTAAAATAATACTTACAAGGCTTCATTCATTCATTCACTAAATTTCACCCTACAACTATTAGAACTTATATCTTTTATATTATAAATGAAAATCTATACAGGGCCACATAGTAATGCAGCTGTAAAAGCAGGCTTACAATATGGTTCTGAAGTATGATATATAAGTGAAGTAAAATTTTAATGCAAGTTTTGCATAAAATATTAGATATGAACAGGTACATTTGTGCAAATGTTTATGACAAACTGCAATAAAACTTAGTATAGATGTTAACATTATTTTTAACTTGTGCCTCTTTCAAGGAAACTATTTCCATAACTATTCAAAGTTAAAAGAGCATGACAATAAAGAGTTCTCATTTAGTTGCAAACTTTATTACATGCAATATATCACATCCATTATAATAACACCCGATAATTGTAGAGTTAAACCAGCACAATAGAATTCAAAATATTTTCATACTTGAATATCACATTACTCAAGTAAAAATTAACTAAAAATAAGGTACTAAAACTTGTATTCACAACACAAAATAAGTGAACTGCAGTGCAAGGATCTGTAACAGCCTCTAATGTAGAGACACAGCACCATTGTAAAAATACAGAAATTGGGGGGGTGGGGGTTGCAAAATAATTGCACGTGAAATTACGCACGTTCTGTATAAGTATTTTCCTGAAAATTGAAGACTGTGAATGGGGTTCATCTTACACGCAGGGTTTGCCATATACAGTATTTGGGTAAACACAGAGTGTCACAAGCACTGGCATATAATTTTGGACCTTTCTTCAAGTGACCGACATTAATATTAAAGGCAGAGGACATTCATTATGTCTGAAAATGAAGATTTCAAGATTTATGAACGTCTTTGACATGTCTCCAAATTTCACATCACTGATGCGTTCTCACCACACAGCGTATGTCAAAGCTAATATATTTCCATATAGTGATTAATGATGAAGCTGAATGATCGCCAGCAGACAAAACTCAGCGCGATGAATTACCAACAAAATCAACATTTTCATGATCTACTCTCACATTGCAGTGCGAACATTACCTGTAAAAATAACAACTTCAATTTTTATTACTCTATAGCGTAACTGCGGATCTTACACCAGAAACAGCTAATTCTATTTCACCTATTTTAAAATATATATTTTACTTTACATTACCTCATACAATTAACAAATAATTTATTTGAATTGAGAGATTCTATCAGGCTATAACAGTCGTGCAACAAAAATCTTCGTACAAAACAACAAGTAGTATCAATACTGACATTCTAGGTTTGTTCATAATATGGCCAAGTAACTCCTACCACACACACACACATATATATATCTCTGCTTCAAAAATGCTTTGCCCTACAACATCTTTTATTGTGCTTAAACTTATCTTTGGCACCACCTCATTAAAATATGCCTTTACACAAATCTTATTGTTAAATACAATCTGGCATCTTATCACAGGCTTATGGAAGTTGATACAGTAAGGAATATTGTGATCATGGTAACATCATTGATAACTTAAATGAGAAATGATCATAGGTCCCCTTATCATGGGATACCATTTATGTTCCTATTAAATAAACTGATGTCATGACAATGTTATATTTTAGTTCAATCAACATTCCTTCATCCATTTCTTTATCACTGGGTGCAATTTGATGACTTGCACCAACAAAATGCCATGCTCAATATAAATGACAATTCCAAATGAGTCCCTGAATATCAAGGTACATATAATACTGTATCCTTTTCTGGATAACAATTTTATAAAGTCCTGTAACATCCAAAACTTAAAAATGGACTTCATATGCAAAAAAATGAAAGAGTATGTTTTGGAGTGTGTTGTGAATGGTACTATATGAGTCACAAATCAATCCGACTATTGAATCATACTTCAGGAAAAGATACTAAATAAAGGAATGTCAATTTAAATTATACTTATCTCCTAATTGCAGCTTGTCTCAAAGTACTGACTGCCAGCATGAAATCTAACACACACTGTTTAGGTTACTGTGGCATATATTCTTTCATTTAGATGCATCAAAAAGCACCATAATTTTATAAAAAAAGTAGCCTAAATATTAGGCTTGTATTGTTTCTGGGTGGATAATATTCCAAATACTGACATACGAACCAAAACCAAACCCTAGAAGGCCAAAGACCATAATGAAAATATCTTTCCAGAGAATCCATCTGTACTTTCCATATCCGTTGTCCCAGAATGTGATGATCTCGATAACAGGAGGGAAGATGAGAGCCAGTGTGGAACTGCTCACTGCTCCAACCAGTGAAATAACTGCCCCCAAGTTGGGAATCATAGTAGCAAGTGCAACTGTAGGACAGAACATTCATATCTGATATCAAAACTTAGAAGACATATGCAGCCTTTAGGCAAGCAGGAGACATTGGAATTTGAAACAGGAATCACTACATCACACTCTGTACAAAACTCTATTTGAAAGAGGCTACACCATGAATGAAAACTTGTTCTGTTAATACAAAATACTCTTGATTATGCATGTGCAAAATATTTTGTTTGTTGAATTACACACGCATGTATTTCTCTTACAGTGTTATTACTACACAAAATTTAATGAGGGTTACACCAGTACTCTGACTAAAATTCATCTATCTTCCACCCTCTATATTATTTACTTCTACATGTGCGTTTTATAAGTGTAATCTCATCACAGAATTTACTGAATCAGAAGCTGAAATAAGTGAAATGAACTTACATGTGAATACCACAAGACAGGTTCTGATGATATAGTCACCAATCAATTGAGTTCGCTCACTTTGAAGGTGTGGCCTAATAAATGGCCACATGATGTTCATGGGTACATAGAATTGGAGTCCATAGGACAGGAATATTGCCAGTGCCATCATCAAACGCACAGATTGGGCCAAACTGAAGCAAACACATGTAACTCACACTAAAGAATACTGTTGTCTCGGACGTGACGCCATACAACATGATACGAATATACCTGTGTTTTGGAGGAACCTGCTACCCTGGAGCTGTAGGCAGCATGTTCCTCTAAAATTCTGGTAAATTTACAAAAGTATTACAAAAGTTGGAAAATTTCTACCGAACCGCACAAGAAGACAGTAACTTTTGTAGCAATACTCTGAGAACCTCAAATCTAAAAACATATTATCTGGGTACAGAAGAATAGGGTATTTGTGACTTTACTTTCTTCTACATAGTGGGGTAGCTAGGTTTATTTACACTTGGGGCAAGTAATCACACTAGCCACCCCTAAAAGAAATTATAAAATTTAATAAAATCACAATTACTGATTAAATTTCCTTATTCATTCATTCATTTATTTTCATTCTGTAGATCCGAACAGGGTTAAGTTAACCTATAGGATATAGAACATGTCATAAGGAATAGATTTACAATTGTCATACATTTGAATATACAACAATATCTATCACTATATACAGGTTAGCTTAAGAATTAAGTTTGTCTACATTTGTCAAGACATATTACAATATTTCATATTACATATTACTATATATATTTATTACTAATTGATAACAGAAATCATAATAGGAGTACAAAGCAGAGACATTAAGTACATAAC
>Ga0136643_10019369_pt1 | contig 10285 bp, 6 predicted proteins | sample TergutLab28metaG_FD_96883 | JGI IMG/M metagenome (GOLD analysis project Ga0136643, IMG submission 96883) | Labiotermes labralis P1 segment gut microbial communities from Petit-Saut dam, French Guiana - Lab288 P1 (version 3) (version 3) | ecosystem: Host-associated > Arthropoda: Insects >... | reverse complement strand
AGAGATATGTCACACAGCAAGATATGTCACACAGCAAGATATGTCACACAGCAAGATATGTCACACAGCAAGATATGTCACACAGCAAGATATGTCACACAGCAAGATATGTCACACAGCAAGATTCCGATATGACGTCATAATTTTCTCGTCTTGTGCCATTTATTGGGAAGCTAGAAAGGATCTAACTTGCAAAGCGTCGTTAGATTAGATTGGCAGGACATGTAGTGAGCATGGAAGAAACAAAATTTTTTACTAAAAAACCTGAAGGGAAAATTCCACTGTCAGACACTTGGCGTAATAGTGCTAAAATGGTTCCTATTGTGGCAGGTTTGGGGGTTTGGACTGTATTACTTACCTCAGGACAGGAACTAGTGACGGGAAATTTGTAATTGGGAAAATAAAACTTCCGGTCTTAAGAAACAGTGTGAACTTTTAAGTAATTTAGCGTGTATTATCTTCAGTATCCTGGGTTCATAAGAATTCCACAACAAAGTGTTCAACACTGAATTGAAACCTGTGAGTAAAAGTAAAGCAGAACTGTATGAGCAATACCTTACTGACTGACACCATTAGCGGTAAGGGTGTGCTGGTTTGCTACATGATTGAGGAATAAAAAATGTGAGAATGGGGATACAAAAGATAGAAGAAGAATAAACACCGGTAGATGCAAAAGGTTTACTTATTGAAACAACATTAGCCTCGATGGAGAATGGTGTAAACTCATACAGAAATGTGACTAAAAGAAATGGAGGAGGAAAATATATATCAAGAAAAAAAGAATAATAAGGCAAGTTACATAAGAGTGAATTTTGGAAGCAGTAAATTGTCGGGTAACACCAACCAATACCCACAAAATACGTGTACATACTTGACATATTGTAAATGTTGTAGTTATGTTTACACATATATTTACTGTACAATATTCCGATACTGTCAACATCCTGCGATCTGTAGAGACATGATAAGGTTAGTGATATCATTTAAACTGAGTTGCTAATGAAGGATCCTATAATATACGGAGTAACCGCACGAAGTAGCAAGGATTTAATTTAATATTACTAATGAAATTTAAAGCGTAGAGACGAAGGCAAAAATTGTTCAGGTTAGGTTAGTTAGGTTAGGTTAGGTTATGAAATTTTATCGTCGCTCCGCTTGAGTTTCCAAGTTCTGCTGTCGGTAGCCCAGACACCAGAGTTCTGAAAATAGCGTCTCACATGTAAAAGTGAAGTGTGTGCTCTGGTGTTATGAATATCAATCTGTGATTATAGGCTACGACACTGGAGAGATTTCTTTCTGCGTATGTTATGATCGGAGAAAATTTCCGGCTACAAGTGGTATAATTTGCGTAAAGTTGTATTGTCTTCGTCAGTAGCAGCCTCTATTCATAGGGTGACACCGCCACTTTCGAAAACAAGCAACGATACGTACAATATTTACAAAAAATTCTTTAAAGTTTAATTGCTTTTAAGTTTTAAATTTTAGAAATATATTGACATGAACTGAGCAACAATAAGACAGAGATATCAGTGACACCCTTAGTAAAATTTGCATGGGGCGATCTGGAGATTTTTGTTGTTATAAAGGCCTGAAGATGACCATAAAATTGGACAAAACATGTAACCACCCATTGGTATAATATAGTATAATAAATATAATATAATATAATATAACTTAATTGTGTTCCTAGTGAATGGTAGCTATTAGAAACTCTCTTGGCAAATGCCTTGCGCATGGTGAAGTTCACTGGAAAGAGTGAGAGAATTCTTTATGGTTATTTTGGTAAAAGAGATTCCAAAAGACATGCTATTCCAGCAACACAGGAGCGCCTCCGCATTTCGTGACTTCTTGGATCTTATTCTGGACATTTAAAAGGGATTATTTTAACGTTCCACAGCTTCGCGTCACTTTCCCGGAACTTGCTGGAAAAATACAAGTTGCTGCTGCTCAGTTACGGCAGCCGTTATTTCGAATGTTTCACCTGAACTGGAATGTAGACTTGATATGTGTCTGGTTTCGCGCGATGTCTCTTTGAGTGCTCGCAGGAACTTAAGTTCATATTACAAAAGCTTTATCACTTAAGGTAACAAAATAAATTCAGTTTCATTTTCTACTTCTTTTACTTCTTAAACAACGTTGCATTAAGTCTGTATATACAGTCCACTACATGCTAAAAATAAATTCCACCCACAGTGCAAGAAAATGATAATTACATTCTTGTTGGAATAAGTCAACAGTAAGCACTAACAGTGTAGAATATTTCAAACCAAATATAATTCTTCATAATCGATAATCTGAGTCTTATAATAGAAATAATAACAGGTAAATTGAGAAAAGAGAAGAAGACAAATATAAAATTTAATATGCAATTGAAGCGATAATGATATCTGGGTAAGTACCAGAGCGAATATCGGGCGCAGGTCTTCTACCATTGGAGGCGCCTTAACAAAACAAGTGTCATATTGTTATACAGTTTCCAAGCTATAATTCGATATTCGAATGGAATTTTCTGTCTTTTCCTTAAAAATGAAATTTATATAACAAATAAAATTTATTTTAGCCCCAGCCTACAGATATCCACACTAAATCAGGAATGCGGTACTTCAAAGAAATGTCTAATAATGAACTAGAAACTACAAGAACGTTTCAGGACTGTCATATGCATGTTGTATCTAGTACGTTTCGGTGAAGTTTCGTATTGACAATCTGTGTTTCATATTATTTCGATTATATAAACTTTATATCCTTAACAAACGTGTTTGGTGATACGTGTTTCTGTTAAATCCCTTAACGAACGTGTTCATAAGTATGTGCTTCTTTTCGCATCCGTAACGAAAGGGAATTGAGATATATGCTTCTGTTTATATCGCTAACGAACGTGTTTAGAAATGCGTGCTTCTGTTTATATCTTTAACGAAAAAGTTCAGGGGTGTGTGATTCTGTTTAAACACGTAATGAGGTGTTTCGAAATACGTGCCTTTCTTCTTATCCGCAAGGAATATGTTTGGATACATACAGTGTGGTGTGCTAGAACGAACAATGCTATAATGAACGAATGCTACAATGAACAGTTTTTATCAATCAAATCAGGATGCTGCAACGAAAAGAGATGCTACAAAGAAAGGAGGTATATTTATTTATTATGGAATGTTCGATTATAGTTTTCACTACGGAAAGGTCGTTTGTTTTTCATGTGCTTTATATTGTTTATGCCTTACCGTAGGGAAAGTTTGTTTATGCTTTTCAAATTAACATATACAGTACATAGAAGTTAAATAAACCAATTTTGTATTATTTTTACACTTATATATTTTATATTCTAATACATTTTTCCTGTTTAAATGATTGTGCTTCCCTAGGCTGTGGATCTGGACAAGATTACCCTTAAATAAACGTATTTCAATTTATACTAGAACGAACAGATGCTATAACGAAAGAGGTTCTAGAACCAGTTACTTTCGTTCTAGCATACCCAATATATATATCGGCCCTTTGAAGATTCAGATTTAGCTCAAGAAAATTTAAGAATCCAGTTTATCTGGCACAAATAAATTCACTACTTCTCCATTACAAATTTGAATTTTTAGTGCAATTTTTATAATTTATGACAATTGTACCAAACACGTCAACACACCATGCGAGTTAATGCAGAGTTTAGGATGCAATGACAACAAAAATTTGCGAATTGACCCTTCTGGTTTGGCCATATATGTCTGTCTGTCTTCCTCAGATGAAGTAGTTTTTAATTAAATTTAATACTGAGTTGTTCTACTAAAGTACATCCTCGCGTTCCAATTCTGGATATAATCGGACAAAAATAACGAACACGACCTCTTGAGTATAAATGGCTAAACATTTTTGGAGCGAAATTTATTTTGAATAAATTTTGTAGGGGGAGACGAAACTTAAATTTTGTGCTCAATGAAATTTCCTCATGAGCCTCTACATACTTAATCTGAATGGAACAAAAGGGCCTACGTGCAATAATCTTTGCTCTTTAAAGCGTTGGGTGGCACTTGTCTCTGAACAAGCCCTTCAAATCCACAAGCCACTGATACTTGATGTGGCACGAACACTCTGGATGTCAACGTATTGCTACGAGGTAGTATGTCTGTAAATTAAAATAAATTTTACCCTAATACAAACAGTATTTTTTGATCAGACTTGACCCGAGATCACGGTGAAGATTATTTCTTTCATTTCTCCACATTATGGCGTCGTTTTAGCACTAACATATAACGCATTACGATCCGAACTACCGCACTTACGGGACTTGTCAAATACCTGTTACTTGTAAGTGTAATCCAGTTGCGTCTTCCTTATTTGTTGCTTATACGTAACAACAGTTACGCAGCTGTGCATACCGTAATACGAGACTTACCTGAGCTAGAATGGCGTGTTGATAATACGTGTGAACTTTGTAAATACTTTCTTGTAGGTTGCAGAGTTGTGAGATGTGCACTTCAGAGAAATCTGCTTTTAATTTTATAATAACTTATTATAATGTTTTATTATCATTCCATATGGCTTAAAACTTACTACTTTATCATCATTTAATTCGTGCGAATTTTAAGGTTTTCACATCGGCTTTATGAATTTTCTGGTGTTTTAGAATTTCGTAATTGTTACCAATCGACATAGTGTAACATTCCGCAAGACTTGAATTTTCACTTTGATTTATCCTTCAGCAAATCAGTGTTTAAATTCTGGTAACTGTAATATTTAAGGTGTTGTTTAATTGATTGAAAGTCAAAAATGGCATTAGTGTCAGTACTGTAATTACGAGCGTAAGGCTATGTAAAACCTATTATTTGAATATGTTTTTATTCGCAAAATGTGAAGTCTGAGCTTGACCTTGTAGTGATGGAATACTTTGACGTTCTAACAAACGACTGTTGAGTGTTATGGTGTGATGTAATAACTATATTAACGCTAACATCACCCCGCGCTTCTTTCTGGCTTCACTGGTTCCAGTTTGCTCGACTACATTGCAGCTTTCCACTGGACTTGAATATTCAATCGACTGTACGATTCATTCTCACGAAACATACAGACAATAGGATGGGTTTAAATGGCACTTCATGTATTAAGTTTACCGGGTCTTTCCCGGTGGTAAAGCGGCCGAGGCTTGTTATAAGTGCTATAGTATAACTCCGCCTCTCATCTGTGCCTGAACAGGCATGTCGTGCGATGATTTTTAACTTTTTCTAATGGCTGTGATAATTGTCGGCTGATATCAGTAGAGCTATTAATTCTTTAATAATTCAGTCAACACTTTACGTAAAGGTAAAGTTTCTGCTGCTGTCTGATACGTCGTATATCACTTTACATATGCACTGCACTAAAATACTGCCCTATCATATTAATTAATTATTATTAAGTCGTGAAATTTAGGTCACAATTTATGTATATTCAACTCGGGCAATAAAGAACAAGTAAATCAAACATGTGCAGTAGTCCGCGAGCACCTGCATGTACTCGCACGACCCCCACTTGACCTGTCTGCTATTTATAGCTTCTGCATTGCTGAGATTGAAGGCTGAACTGAAATGACTTTCATCTTTCAAATCGTCTGAATTGCGTAACACCCACTGTCGGTAATCTTCCACAGATCTCTATGCAATGTACGAACGTGCATAGAGAAGGTATTCTTTTGTCTATCACTCTTAAATTTCATGTCCTCTTTACGTAACTAGACCACGAGCTGTTTGTTACTTCACTTCAGAAGGCCTGTTTCGGGATTCGAGCAAGGGATGATCAGTTACATTGCTTAACATAAAAATTAGTTTTGACAATATTCTGAAAAAATGCAGTAAATGTGGAGTCTTCGGAAAATATATCAGAGTTGTCTTGAAAGTTTGGACGTTTGATCCGAGAGAAGAATGGAGATAAGTTGGAACAATCGTGTGAGTGGTATTGTATAGAGTCAAAGGAAAAGGAACTTTCTATATTTGATAAAACGAAGGAAGACAACCTGAACTGGTCATGTACGTCGTAGGAATTGCCTTCTGAAACATGATGTTGGAGAAAAATAGAAATAAAAATATAAGGAACGAGAAGACGAGAAGGAAGACGTAAGCAGCTACTAAATGACCTTAAAGGAAAGAAGAATCTGGAATATGAAAAAGGATGTAACAGATCAAACCGTTTGGAAAACTCGCTTAGGAAGAGGCTATGGACCTGTCGCAACGTAGTGTATGCAATTTATACTCGTATATGTATTTTCGACAGTTTTATGTCCCTTGTTTCTTGAAGCATAGCCTGGCGTTCGCTAACACCAGGCTAATCTGATGCAATCCTGAACAGTTCACAAACTGACGCCTCTGCCTCAGACAGAACTTAATATAAACAGGCTGTACTATCTTGTAACTTTATTAGATTTACATTTCTAACACCAATGGGCTTCAAATTTTCCTACATATACATAAGTGATTTTATTAAACAGTATTATGGAAATGGTATTTGCTACTTTGTTAAACGAAAAAGTTGTTACAAGGAATCCTTTAAGAATGGAACCAATAATTGTTAGAAAACGTCATTCCATGGGATTCAGTAGGGTCATTTTTAAGGCTTTTAATTACTCAAGTAGAAAATCTGAATTATTTTTTATACTAGAGTTAAGTTCACCTTTGAAATTAATTTTAAAAAATTTAAAAATGTAATTTTCCGCATTTAGGCGTGTTATTGTCGCTTAAATGACTAATATTCGAAGTCATGTGTGTTTTAATAGTTCTAGGCGCGTTCGCAAAATTTCGAAAAGTGACTACTGACTTCGTCATGTCTATCCGTGTGTCCTTCTGTCCGTCCGCATGGAACAACTCAGCTCCCACTAGACGGGCTTTCATGAAAGTTGATATAGGATTTTTTAAAAAATCCTTCTAGAAAATTCAAGTTTCATTAAAACCGGATAAGAATAAAGGGCAATTTACGTGAAGACCAATACATATTTTTTTATCACGTCTCGCTTATTTCTTCCTAGAATGAGAAATATTTCCAACAAAAGTTGTAGAAAAAATCAAAACACACGTCTTATTTCCAGTAACTTTTTTTCGAAACTCGTGCGGTTTATGAAATAATGTGGAAAAATCCTGTAGAGTGGGGCAGGCCACCGATGACACTACGGCGCATGCGCATTGCATGCTAGATACCTAAGGCTACAAATACACACATTCAGGTTGTGTAATACTCATTGCTTTTCCACTACTACAATGGTTGCGGTTGCACGAACGCGCCTGAATCTTACGTTATGCGTATATTCACTGTGTTGTTAATTCTCTACATACCATCATTTCCTTTTCCATTGTATGACTGACTTTTCTTGCGGTTAATCTTACTTATTCCAAAATATCAGCTCACTACTTGGGTGTGTCTTTCACATATTGTATAATGAATGTCAGTGTATTCCTGGCCGAAATATCCCTATAGCAAGAGGATTCAATATATGGTAATATATTTCACCGTAATTGTTGTTCATAATGTAATAAGAATCTGTTTTCACCAGTGGTCAAAATCACGTGACTGTACTCAATGCCTATTTTCGAAAACATGTCTTCATATTGTTGGGTTAACAGCTAGACCCATTAGATGCAACAGTCCGTCACGCTGTAATGCTGCAATGCTATCAATGTCTGTCAGTCACAAAAAAGTAGATGTAGTTACATATTTCATTTTGACGGAGACTGCCGGGATAAAATGCTTAGAAAATAAGTTAACTTTTCTAACTCAATGTTGCATGCATTCTATTCTTTAAGAAAATCGTTGCTCTGTTCCCCGACCAACACCACATGAAGAAGTCTTATTCATGTAAGCCGGCGGGTCTCACTGCTTGGTATAAAAATTGAGGTCATCTGGAATGCAACGCCGTGTAACTTGATAGACAGGTACCAACTTCCCCTTAAGGAAAAGACAAAAGGCTTTTCCAATACGTTGGTAACCATGTATCACACAGTACACGGCGTCACACGCTGAAGACCGTAGTCTTCATACACTTGTCAAGTGCACAAAGTCGTGGTCCATTGTTGACATCTATTCTGACATTGTGCTTCTATTGTTTCAAGTGGTCTCTTGCTGTGAGCTTATCAAACTGAACCCTTTGCCCCATTCTCACTTCCTCCATGTTCACTGTGTGCTTCACCTATATGGTACATCTCAATTTAATAATTTAACTACTGTGATATTAACAGTGCACATTAAAATATTCCCCATTATGTAATTTTTTGTAGTCAACATTTCGTGACATTGCTGCTTTCAAATATGTTTCACGGCAGTGTAAGTTTTCAGTTTCTGACAGCAGTTTTGAGGGAAACACAAATTTGAATGATTTACCAAAGAGCAGATCTTAACATCCTAACTGAAATATCTACAACACTGTCTTCTCAGTGACGTTTCTTTAGTGCAGGTTACAAATTCCCATATGTATGTGATAACGAGGGATATGTGTTTGGTTTCTTGTTTTTATTGCGATATAACATTTAATATTGTCCGAAAGAGCGATTGTCATATTCAAGCATAAACACAATTGAAAATCGAACAGTAGTTTCTAGGAAACGTATTTTTTTCGAACATACGCAACATAAGTAGTTTTAAAAGTTCTGGGAAGACTGTTACGAATAATATGCTATTATTAACACGATAAAATAAAAAGCTGAAATAAGTTTCGCTGTTGTTTAAAGGAATCTTTTTCGGCGCAGGTGAACGTAGTAAAGAGCGCCAGCATGGCTCCTACGTATTCCATCTTCTGCTCCTGTTTATGCATAATCACATAATCCCCATGAAGTTCAATATTTTCTGCGAACATAATACGCTGTTGGCCATGACCATGCCAAAGGACTTCCAAAAGTCCCAATCAACATTTTGTTTATTACGTTAGAACAAAGACGGAGGCTGCGTCACGAAAAAGAAGAGGCGATCTTCTGTGGAGAGGAGGAATAAAGGATAATGATCTTATTACATGCCTGCAACCAAATGACACTAACATAGGGACTGGAAAACAAATGGTAACAAACACACAGCCAGAATAAAAAAAGCAAAAAGTTAAATTACTGACTCGAAGAATATAATTGTGCTGGTGCTTGGTCGATAACCCCCGTTACGTAAGATGGTGCCTCCAGGGGTGTCACAATAAACAGAACAAAACGGAGCCAATCACATCTCCAGGCATTGCCGTCATGGAAGTTGCTAAGCCAAAGCAGGCTTAAATCACGAGGACGGCTGCTAATGTGTTGACGAAGCTCCCACGTTAGGTATCTGACTGAAATCAAAGAACAGACCTTAGGGAAAGTGATGTCGTTCAAGTTGTACACTGAGTTGCATTCTGTGAATCTTCGATTGAGCCAGTGCTTGATTCAGTAGGCTACCAATACTGTGTTGCTTTTTGACTACTCCTGTTTTAAAGCGACTGGTTGTCATTATAACTGACTGATTTATGAGTTTTTTAATTTCATAAGACAAAATGTAAAATAACAACAGATGCCAGCATAATTACAACCCGCCACTCGAAGTTTGGAATATAGCCAGTTTTGTAATGTCATGCATATTGCTGATGCCACGGACGATGGTCAACGTACCATTCTTATAAAGTCCCATTTTATTTTGAGATTATATACTTGCTTTGAATAACTATAAATACATAACAGAAGATTTGTGACCTTGAAATGTGTGCATATTTCACATACGCATTATAAACTCAACTATTAATTTGGATGAGAGGATGAGACTGTAATGATTCTGACTTTTCCTGGTTCCAAGTTTGAGTGTGACGCTGAGTACCGTCAGTATTGGTTTTGTGCCTGGTTTTTCATCCCTTATAGAAACTGTCGATAGTACATGAAGCCATGTTATTATCGTTTCCTGTACCATTCTTTCCAATGCATTATGCATTATTAACTAATCCTTCATCGCCGCATATTCTGATTTTCAGACGGCGTCGTGATAACTCCTTAAAAAGAAATACAAACACGTGCATTTAAAAGCGCTATGTCTGATTTTCCGCGATCCTGCACATTCGAAATATTAATGTAGTGGTCATTACGTTATATCACCCCAAGTTATTGCTTCATGCAGCTGCAAATTGTAAGCAATCCGCTCGTGGAGTCACTTGACTGATTTAATTTCATAGGCTGGAGACCTTGTTTGGTGTTCTAAGGAAATGGAGTCACACAAGACTGATTCCTCCTGTGGGAATACAAGGAAGCCACTCGATCTCATTATATATTATGGCTGAACGCCTGTGTCAAGGCACGTTTTCTGTCTCTGTGTGTGTTCGTATGTGTGTGTGTGTGTGTGT
>Ga0136643_10019368_pt1 | contig 10285 bp, 7 predicted proteins | sample TergutLab28metaG_FD_96883 | JGI IMG/M metagenome (GOLD analysis project Ga0136643, IMG submission 96883) | Labiotermes labralis P1 segment gut microbial communities from Petit-Saut dam, French Guiana - Lab288 P1 (version 3) (version 3) | ecosystem: Host-associated > Arthropoda: Insects >... | reverse complement strand
GTGGACATCAAGGACGGTCGCGCCGTCCAGCTCGTGCATGGTGTCTACGGTTCGGAGAAGGTCTTCGGCGACCCGATCGAGGCCGCGCTGCGCTGGCAGGAGACGGGCGCGGAGTGGATCCACCTGGTCGACCTGGACGCCGCGTTCGGCCGCGGGTCCAACGCGGACCTGCTGGCCGAGGTGGTGGGCAAGCTTGACGTCAAGGTCGAGATGTCCGGGGGGATCCGGGACGACGCCTCCCTGGAGCGGGCCCTGGCCACCGGCTGCCGCCGGGTCAACATCGGCACCGCCGCGATGGAGAACCCGGAATGGGTCCGCTCGATCATCGGCAGGTACGGCGACAAGGTGGCGATCGGGCTGGACGTCCGCGGTACCACCCTGGCCGCCCGCGGCTGGACCTCCGAAGGCGGTGACCTGTACGAGACCCTGGAGCGGCTGAACGCCGAGGGCTGCTCCCGGTACGTCGTCACCGACGTGCTCAAGGACGGCACGCTGAAGGGCCCGAACCTGGACCTGCTCCGGAACGTGTGCGGACGCACGCAGGCGCCGGTCGTCGCCAGCGGCGGAGTGTCCTCCCTGGATGACCTGCGCGCGATCGCGACGCTGGTGCCCGAGGGCGTGGAGGGCGCCATCGTCGGCAAGGCCCTGTACTCGGGCGCGTTCACGCTCCCCGAGGCGCTGGAAGCGGTGTCCGGCAAGTGACCGTCGCCGTACGGGTCATCCCCTGCCTGGACGTCGACGCCGGACGGGTGGTCAAGGGCGTCAACTTCGCGAACCTCCGCGACGCGGGCGACCCGGTCGAGCTGGCCGCCCGGTACGACGCGGAGGGCGCCGACGAGCTGACGTTCCTCGACATCACCGCCTCCAGCGGCGGCCGCGCCACCATGTACGACGTGGTCCGGCGCACGGCCGAGCAGGTCTTCATCCCGCTCACCGTCGGCGGCGGCGTCCGCACCTGCGACGACATCGACGCCCTCCTGCGGGCGGGAGCCGACAAGGTCTCCCTCAACACCGCGGCGATCGCCCGCCCCGAGCTTCTGCGCGAGGCGGCCCGCCGGTTCGGGTCCCAGTGCGTCGTCCTCTCGGCGGACGCGAGACGAGTGATACCGAACGGGTCTTCGGCGACGGCCTCGGGTTTCGAGGTGACCACCCATGGCGGGCGGAAGGGCACCGGGATCGACGCCGTCGACTGGGCCCGCCGGGCCGTCGAGCTGGGCGCGGGCGAGATCCTGCTGAACTCGATGGACGCCGACGGCACCAAGGAGGGCTTCGACACCGAGCTGATCCGGCTGGTCCGCGCGGCGGTCACGGTCCCGGTCATCGCCAGCGGCGGCGCCGGCGAGGCGTCGCACTTCCCCCCGGCCATCGAGGCGGGAGCGGACGCGGTCCTGGCGGCGAGCGTCTTCCACTTTGGCGCGATGCGCATCGGCGACGTCAAACAGGCCCTCCGGGCCGCTGGCCACCCCGTGCGGTAGCCGGCGGCCCGGTCCCCGGCTACTTCGCGGTGGCGCTGCCGGTGACGGCCATGGCGGCGCCGGCGATGCCGGCGTCGTTGTGCATGACGGCGGGCACGATGCGGGCGCGGACGCCCTTGATGCGGGGCACCCACTTCTCGGATTCCTTGCTGATCCCGCCGCCGACGATGATCAGGTCGGGGGCCAGGAGCGCCTCCATGCGCTGCATGTACTCCTCGACCCGCTGGGTCCAGTCCTTCCAGCCCCACTCGTGGGTCTCCTTGGCGTGCTCGGAGGCCCGCTTCTCCGCGTCCTTGCCCCGGATCTCGATGTGCCCGAACTCGGTGTTCGGCACGAGAATCCCGCCGGTGAACAGGGCGGAGCCGACCCCGGTTCCGAAGGTCAGCATCAGGGCCGTGCCGCGCTCGTCCTTCCCGGCTCCGAACGTCATCTCCGCGATGCCCGCGGCGTCGGCGTCATTCACCACCGTGACCTCGGCGCCGATCGCCTTCCCGAAAGAATCCGCGGCGTCGTGGTCGATCCAGGACTTGTCGACGTTGGCTGCGGTGCGGACCGTGCCGTCGGTGACCACGCCCGGGAAGGTCGCGCCGATCGGCCCGGTCCAGTCGAACTGGCCGGCCAGTTCCTTCACTACCGCCGTGACCGCGTCCGGCGTCGCCGGGTGCGGCGTGAGGATCTTCTTCCGATCGGTGACCAGCTGGCCGGTGGCGACATCGACCGGCGCCCCCTTGATGCCCGTGCCGCCGATGTCAATCCCGAGAACCTGCATAACCTGAGCCTTCCCAATCGCTGCTTGCGTGATACCGCCGCGCGGAGCGGCGCCCGCCGTATGGAATCCGATTATGATCGAAGCAGACCCGCGAGAAAGGGGCGACCGGATGAACTGGCTCAAGGTCGGAGCCGTCGTGATCGGCGGCATCGTGGTGTTCTTCGTGGTCGGCTCGGTGATCCACGCCATCCTGGCGATGTTCTCCGCGATCGTGTTCGTCGCCCTGGTCGCGGGCGGAGCGTACGCGGCCACCAGGATAGTCAAGAGCAGACGGCGCCAGGAACTCCGCCAGCGGCCCGAGTACTACGAGGCGCAGCAGTCCCGGTACCAGGCCCGGCCGGAGCCCGATCTGCGGACCGCGGCTCGCCGCCCGGCCCCCGGCTCCTCCATGGCGCACCGTCCGGACGTCGAGGACGAACTGTCGCGCCTCAAGCGCGAGATGGGCAGCTAGCCGTTCCAAACGTCCTCCTGGGAGGCCGTAACCTGTAGGGCGGATTTGCGATCGCCAGGAGGAACGATGACCAAAGCCGCGCGCTCGTCGAGCGCCCGCCGGGAGTACAGCCTCGCCCTGCTGGCCGGCGCGGTCGGTGCCGGGCTGATCTGGCTCGCCCTGCGCGAGCGGTGGGCCCAGGCCGTCTTCACCCAGCCCCGGCCGCTGCCCCAGCAGACGGTGAACGTCACCGGTTCCGACCTGGTCCCGCTGGCCGGAGGCCTGGCGATCGCCGCGCTGGCCGGACTGGCCGCCATCATCGCCACCAAGGGCAAATGGCGCAGCGGCATCGGAGTGCTGGTCGCCCTGTTCGGCGCCGGCGCGGGCGCCGCGGTCATGACCACGGTGACCGCGGCGACCGTGATCAGCGTGGCCTCCAGCCACGTCGCCTCGCCCGGGTCGGCGGCGATGTCCGGCGCGGCGGGCTCCACGACCGGCGGCTCGTCGGTGTCCGGCGGCTCGGCCGTGGTGGTCTCCGGGTCCCACGGACAGGCGATCCTCGGGGGCGGCCAGTGGCAGATCCTGGTCATCGTCGGCGCATTGGCGATCTTCGCCGCCGGGCTCGCTACCGCGCTGCGCGGCGCGGACTGGCCCGTGATGTCGTCCAAGTACGAGTCGCCCGTCGGCCAGCGGGAGACGGCGGCGACGGGTGAGCCCGGGGCGGAGATGGTCCCGGCCGGCCCCGCGGACGCGGCGTCCATGTGGGAGTCGCTCAGCGGGGGAGAAGACCCCACGGGCCCCACGGGCTGACCATCGGCGAGTATCGGGAATGCATTGGAAAGGCAAACTCATGGGGGGCCGCCGCCGGGCCGGAACCAGGCGGGCTAGCATCGGTGACGCAACATTTCCTACTTAAGGAGACGGCGGTCCGCGGTGAGTGTGCTCGACGAGATCCTTGATGGCGTCCGTGCCGATCTCGCCGAACGGCAGCGGCACGTCTCAATTGAGCAGCTGAAAGAGAAGGCGCGCGAGGCTCCGTCCCCGCGGGACGCCGTCGCGGCGCTCAAGGCGGACGGCGTCAGCGTTATCGCTGAGGTGAAACGGGCCAGCCCGTCTCGCGGCGCGATGGCCGAGATCGGCGACCCGGCCGCCCTGGCCGGCGACTACGAGGCCGGCGGCGCGCGGGTGATCAGCGTGCTGACCGAGAAGCGGCGGTTCGGCGGGTCCCTGGAGGACCTCGCGGCGGTCCGGCGGGCCGTGCAGATCCCGGTGCTGCGCAAGGACTTCGTGGTCAGCTCCTACCAGCTGTGGGAGGCCCGCGCGCACGGCGCCGACCTGGTGCTGCTGATCGTGGCGGCGCTGGAGCAGAGCGCCCTGGTCTCCCTGGTGGAGCGGGCCCTGTCGATCGGCCTGGTGCCGCTGGTGGAGGTCCACGCCGACTCCGAACTGGACCGGGCGGTCGACGCGGGCGCCACGGTCATCGGCGTGAACGCCCGGAACCTCGGCACCCTCGAGGTGGACCGGTCGATCTTCTCCCGGCTGGCGCCGAAGATTCCCGAGGGCGTCGTCAAGATCGCCGAGTCCGGCGTCCGGGGCCCGCACGACCTGCTCGGCTACGCGGCGTCCGGCGCCGACGCGGTCCTGGTCGGCGAGTCCCTGGTGACGGAGAAGGACCCTCGCACGGCCGTCGCCGACCTGGTCACCGCCGGGTCGCACCCGGCGCTGCGCACTGAGCGCGGCTGAGGTGGCGGTACTGTAAATTCCGTGGAGAGCACTGCAGCTGAGCCTGACATTTCGCCGGTCCCGGATACGGACGGGCACTTCGGAATCTTCGGCGGGAAGTTCGCGCCCGAGTCGCTGATGGCGGCCCTGGAGCAGCTGGCCAAGGAGTACGAGGCGGCCCGCAAGGACCCGGAATTCACCGCGGAGCTCGACCGCCTCCTGAAGGACTACGCGGGCCGGCCGACGCTGCTGACCGAGGCCAGGCGGTTCGGCGCCGAGCAGGCCGGCGGCGCGCGGATCCTGCTCAAGCGCGAGGACCTGGCCCACACCGGCTCGCACAAGATCAACAACGTGCTGGGCCAGGTGCTGCTCACCAAGCGGATGGGCAAGACCCGGGTGATCGCCGAGACCGGCGCCGGCCAGCACGGCGTGGCCACCGCGACGGCGTGCGCGCTGCTCGGCCTGGACTGCGTCGTCTACATGGGCGAGGAGGACACGCGGCGCCAGGCGCTGAACGTGTCCCGGATGCGGATGCTCGGCGCCGAGGTCGTCCCCGTGAAGACCGGGACCCGGACGCTCAAGGACGCGATGAACGACGCGTTCCGCGACTGGGTGGCGACGGTGGACAATACGCACTACTGCATCGGCTCGGTCGGCGGGCCGCACCCGTTCCCGATGATGGTCCGCGACTTCCAGCGGGTCATCGGGGTGGAGGCCCGGCGGCAGGTTCTCGAGGCCGAGGGCCGGCTGCCCGACGCCGTGGTCGCCTGCGTCGGCGGCGGCTCCAACGCGATCGGCGCGTTCCACGCCTTCATCGGCGACCCGGGCGTGCGCCTCATCGGCTGCGAGGCCGGCGGCGAGGGACCGGGCCGGACGGCCGCCACCCTCAGCCTCGGCGGGCCCGGGGTGCTGCACGGCATGCGGACCTACATCCTGCAGGACGCGGAGGGCCAGACCCTCGACACGCACTCGATCTCGGCCGGCCTGGACTATCCGGGCGTCGGCCCCGAGCACTCCTGGCTGAAGGACACCGGCCGGGCCGAGTACCGGAGCGTCTCCGACGACGAGGCGATGGCGGGCTTCTCGGCGCTGTGCAAGACCGAGGGCATCATCCCGGCGCTGGAGTCCTCGCACGCCCTCGCGGGCGCGATGACGCTGGGCCGCGAGCTCGGCCCGGACGCGCTGATCCTGGTCAACCTGTCGGGCCGCGGCGACAAGGATGTCGCGACCGCTTCCGCCTACTTCGGAGTGTGACCGCGATGACCGCCGTGACCACGGCTTTCGACAAGGCGAAGGCGGAAGACCGCGCCGCGCTGGTCGGGTACCTGCCCGCGGGCTACCCCGACAAGGACACCGCCATCAAGTCCGCCCTCGCGATGACCGAGGCGGGCGCCGACCTGATCGAGGTCGGCCTGCCCTACTCCGACCCGCTGATGGACGGCCCGGTGATCGCGGACGCCGTCTACCAGTCGCTGCGCAACGGGACCCGGATCGCCGACGTGCTGGACACGGTCCAGGCCATCGCGGACGCGGGCACCCCGGCCGTGGTCATGACCTACTGGAACCCGGTCGACCAGTACGGGGTCGAGGCGTTCGCCCGTGACCTCTCCAACGCCGGCGGCTCCGGGCTGATCACGCCCGACCTCACGCCGGAGGAATCGGGCGACTGGCCCGCGGTGTCGGATTCCTATGGCCTGGACCGGATCTTCCTGGTCGCGCCGAGTTCGCCCGAGCACCGGATCGAGAAGATTACCGCCGCCTCCAGCGGGTTCGTCTACGCGGTCAGCCTGATGGGCATCACCGGCACCCGCGAGGCACTCAGCGACGCCGCCGCGGGCCTGGTCTCCCGGACCCGCGTCCACACCAAGCTCCCCGTCGCGGTCGGGGTCGGCGTCAGCAACCGGACCCAGGCGGCCGAGGTCGCGGGGTTCGCCGACGGCGTCATCGTCGGCTCGGCCTTCGTCCGCGCCCTCGGAGGGGCCTCCGACGGCGCGAGCGCCGTGCAGGCCGTCCGCGAGCTGGCCGCCGGCCTGGCCCAGGGTGTCCGGCGCCAGTAAGGCCGAGCGGCTCAAGCCCGGCTGACACCCGCCGTAATCAGCCACCCACCGTAATGGCGGTGGGTGGCTCAGCTTTCACCTGCGCATCATCGGTCAGATGATGAGAATTTTGCCACACCTCACCCAGGTTTATGTACGCACCGTAATGGCCTGTGGCCCCCGGGACGGCGGTGATATGGGCCACAACGACGGTTTCCCCTGGCCGGGGGGCCGTGCCCTGGCGCGAGCGACGGTTCGATGCGCACTTGGCGGTTTCGCCAGGTTTTGGCGGGGTATCGCTCATCTGCCGCTTGTCCGGGAATCCGGGCGGGAGAATTCGGAGACGTGATCGTCGGGGTGGGGCCGATCACACCTCCCGCTCGCACCAGGCGCAAGCGCATCCCTTCGTTGCAGGCAACGCGGAAGTTGCCCCTAGAAAGGGATTCATCAGTCATGTAATGTCAACGTAACTTACGTGTAGCAGCAGGGCCAGCGTCGTCCCGACCGCAGCAACATGGCATTACAGCGGACATAGACGACAGGAGTGTTGATGGTGCCTGCCGCATCCGACGGTCTTTACGACAGCGGGTTCGAACACGACGCCTGTGGTGTGGGTTTCGTCGCGGACCTATCTGCCAGGGGCGGTCACGACGTGGTCGCCAGCGCGTTGCGCGTTCTGTGCAATCTTGAGCACCGGGGCGCCGCCGGCGCTGAGCCGGACACCGGTGACGGCGCGGGCATCCTCACCCAGGTACCGCACGATTTCTTCCGGGCGGTCACGGGTTTTGATCTTCCCGACGCGGGCGGCTACGCGGCCGGCCTGGCCTTCCTTCCGGCCGATGACGCCCAGCGGGCGGAGGTGACCGCCCGGATCGCCGAGATCGCCGACGACGAGGGCCTGACCGTCCTCGGCTGGCGGGACGTGCCGGTCGACGAGGCGGCCTGCGGCCCGAGCGCGCGCGCGGTGCAGCCGCACATGGCCCAGCTGTTCGTGGCCGGGGAGAACGGCGAGACCGGCCTGGAACTGGAGCGCAAGGCGTTCTGCCTGCGCAAGCGGGCCGACCACGAGGGCGGCGTCTACTTCGCCAGCCTGTCGTGCCGGACCATCGTGTACAAGGGCATGCTGGGCGCGCCGCAGGTGGAGCCGTTCTTCGGCGACCTGTCCGACGAGCGCTACCACTCCAACGTGGCCCTGGTGCACTCCCGGTTCTCGACCAACACCTTCCCGTCCTGGGAGCGGGCCCACCCCTACCGGTACGTCGCGCACAACGGCGAGATCAACACGGTGCAGGGCAACCGCAACTGGATGCGGGCCCGCGAGGCCATGCTGGACAGCCCGCTGATCCCCCGGTCCAAGAGCGGCAAGGGCATTGAGCGGCTGTTCCCGATCGTGCATCCCAAGGGCTCGGACTCCGGCAGCTTCGACGAGTGCCTGGAACTGCTGCACCTGGCGGGCCGGTCGCTGCCGCACTCCCTCCTCATGATGATCCCCGAGCCGTGGGAGAACCACGAGGAGATGGACGCCGCGCGCCGCGCGTTCTACCAGTTCCACTCGACCATGATGGAACCGTGGGACGGCCCGGCCCTGATCTCCTTCACCGACGGCGAAGTGATCGGCGCGGTCCTGGACCGCAACGGCCTGCGGCCGGGCCGGTACTGGGTGACCAGCGACGGCCTGGTGGTCCTGGCCAGCGAGGTCGGCGTGCTCGACATCGAGCCCGAGCGCATCGTGCGCCGGGGCCGGCTGCAGCCGGGCCGCATCTTCCTGGCCGACACGGCCAAGGGCGAGATCGTGGAGGACGCCGACGTCAAGTCCGCCCTCGCCGCCGAGCACCCGTACGGCGACTGGCTGGCCGACGGCCTCGTCCACCTGAACGAGCTGCCGAACCGGGCCCGGATCGTGCCGACGGCCGAGGACCTCCTGGCCCAGCAGCGCACCTTCGGGTACACCGAGGAGGAGCTCCGGATCCTCCTCGCCCCGATGGCCAGCACGGGCGCCGAGCCGATCGGGTCGATGGGCACCGACACGCCCGTCGCGGTGCTGTCGGACCGGCCGCGGCTGGTCTACGACTACTTCACCCAGCTGTTCGCCCAGGTGACGAACCCGCCGCTGGACGCCATCCGGGAGGAGCTCGTCACCTCCCTGCAGCGTTCGTTCGGGCCGGAGAGCAACCTCCTGGAGCCGACCCCGGAGGCCGCCAAGCAGATCGTCATCCCGTTCCCGGTGATCGGGGAGCAGGACCTGGCCAAGCTGGTGCATGTCAACTACGACGGTGACCTGCGCGACTTCGCCGCGCACACCATCGACGGGCTGTTCGACCCCCGGGGCGGCGGCGAGGGCCTGCGGGAGCGGCTGGCGGAGATCTGTACCGAGGCCCACAACGCGATCGAGGACGGCGCGCGCCTGATCGTGCTGTCCGACCGCGGCGCGGGCGGCAACCTCATCCCGATCCCGTCGCTGCTGCTGACCGGGGCGGTCCACCACCACCTGATCCGGGAGAAGACCCGGACCCGGGTCGGCCTCATCGTCGAGACCGGTGACGCCCGCGAGTGCCACCACATGGCGCTCCTGTGCGGCTTCGGCGCCGCCGCGGTCTGCCCGTACCTGGCGATCGAGACGGTCCGCGATATGGCGGGCCGGGGCGACCTCGGCCCGGTGAAGCCGGAGAAGGCCGAGCAGAACCTCATCAAGGCCCTGGGCAAGGGCGTGCTGAAGGTCATGTCCAAGATGGGCGTGTCCACCATCGCCTCCTACACCGGCTCCCAGATCTTCGAGGCCATCGGCCTGGGCGAGGAGATCATCGAGACGTGCTTCACCGGCACGACCTCCCGCCTGGGCGGAGTGGGCTTCGGCGAACTGGCCGAAGAAGCCGCCCGCCGGGCGGCCACCGGGCACGGCGGCCCGGGCTTCACGCACCGCGGCCTCGAGATCGGCGGCGAGTACCAGTGGCGCCGCGAGGGCGAGCCGCACCTGTTCAACCCCGACACCGTGTTCAAGCTGCAGCACGCGACCCGGTCCCGTCGCTACGAGATCTTCAAGGAGTACACGAAGCTCGTCGACGACCAGTCGCAGAAGCTGTACACGCTGCGCGGGCTGCTGCGCATCAAGGGCATCGACGACGGCGCGGGCGGCGGCCAGTCCGTTCCCGTCGACGAGGTCGAGCCCGTCTCGAACATCGTCCGCCGCTTCGCGACCGGCGCCATGTCCTACGGGTCGATCTCGCGGGAGGCCCACGAGACCCTCGCCATCGCCATGAACCGGCTCGGCGGCCGGTCCAACACCGGCGAGGGCGGCGAGGACGTCGACCGGTTCAGCCCGGACGCCAACGGCGACCTGCGCCGGTCGGCCATCAAGCAGGTGGCCAGCGGCCGGTTCGGCGTGACCAGCGAGTACCTGGTCAACTCCGACGACATCCAGATCAAGATGGCGCAGGGGGCCAAGCCCGGCGAGGGCGGCCAGCTGCCGGGCAGCAAGGTGTACCCGTGGATCGCCAAGACCCGCGGCTCCACGCCCGGCGTCGGCCTGATCTCCCCGCCTCCGCACCACGACATCTACTCGATCGAGGACCTGGCCCAGCTCATCCACGACCTGAAGAACGCGAACCCGGCCGCCCGGGTTCACGTGAAGCTGGTCGCGGAGGCCGGAGTCGGCACGGTCGCCGCGGGCGTCTCCAAGGCCCACGCCGACGTCGTGCTCATCTCCGGGCACGACGGCGGCACCGGCGCCGCGCCGCTGACCTCGCTCAAGCACGCCGGCGGGCCCTGGGAGCTCGGCCTGGCCGAGACCCAGCAGACGCTGCTGAAGAACCGGCTGCGCGACCGGATCGTGGTCCAGGTCGACGGCCAGTTCAAG
>Ga0136643_10019367_pt1 | contig 10285 bp, 5 predicted proteins | sample TergutLab28metaG_FD_96883 | JGI IMG/M metagenome (GOLD analysis project Ga0136643, IMG submission 96883) | Labiotermes labralis P1 segment gut microbial communities from Petit-Saut dam, French Guiana - Lab288 P1 (version 3) (version 3) | ecosystem: Host-associated > Arthropoda: Insects >... | reverse complement strand
AGATGCTGAGATCTCACCATCGTGACATATCCATACCAATCCTGTAAAGCACTACCACCATACTTTCGGATGTAAACCTGATGATGGCCACATTAGGCCGAAACATGTAGTTTATTACTTCATCCTTTATTAAACATCTTTTTTAGATATTGTTGTGTTATTGACTGATACCCACACCTATTGTTTATATACACACAACGGGGATGGCTCATTTCAGAATTCCTCTCATATGGCAGACACGGAATCAGGCAGGTGCTGGATTATCGAACAGTACCTACACAGACCTCCGAACTTACAGGTAATTTTTTGTTACTGCCCGTATGTTTGGTCACTTTGAAAATAATCAAAGGAGTATTCCATTTGGTTATCTCCTTCTTCTGCCAGTGCAGGGTCATCAGGGTCCTTCTCTGTGCTTTCACTGTATCTTAACCTTCTACCACAGATGCCGAAGCGCCATAAGACTGCGGATCCAGAAGTTTTCGTACAGGACTTGGGACTACGTAGATAAGACAACAGATATACTGCTGAAGTATCAGGATTTCTGGATTAAAAGAATTATACTGTACTTGTGAAGGGGCAAAAACAAGGGAGTGTTATTCTTTCTATAAATGTATGAGAGGACAGAATAAGGAACAACAAGAAACACTGTGTCCTTGTTTTGAAATTCAAATCATGTCTTCATATGACATTCCACACTGATGTCAGCCCAACTTTACCTTCATAAAGTGTGATTAAACTTGTTTTATCATGAACAGTGATTAAGACAAAATAGAGTAAAAACATGGCGAAAAGGGACACACACATGGCATGATCAAGCAAAAGATTCCTCTACTAACACAATTCGGTACAGACGCAAGTACAAGGGCACATGATACCAATATGTGATGTAACATCATTTGTAGGTAGCTAGTACTCAGCCCTAACCTTGTCCTCCTCAAATAGCTCTGATTGGCCAGATTCCATCCAACTAACAATACAATCTATGCCACCTCTACTTCCCAAACGCTACAGCATACACACAACCTAGAATCCGTCAGCCTCCAAAAGGAAGCAGTACATTTCTCTGAAATATCAGAACACTCAACTACTATACGATGCAGAAACACAAAAAAGTCCATCAACCACTTAGAAGTTTGCAATACAAATGCCAAAAAATATACATAATCACAACTTTAATTAAAAGCATTGCTGAAAACTCACAAAAAGTGCTAACGATACCCAGCATATTCATGAGCAAAGACTGCCAACACACATTTTTGTGCCCTCTATTTGAATATTCAAAGTTAAAGCTTATGTTCTTCTGAAATGTAACACAATGCAGCTTCGTACAAGGGTACTAACATTTCATAGGAACACGTGGGCACCCACCTGCCAAGCAACAAAGTGTCATATCCCAGAGGTAACCAGCAAAGTGACCAAGATAAAAACCTTATTTTCACACGAAAATCTTAATAACTGACAGAAAAGCCATCTGATTAGTCAATATAACTGTTTTAAATAAAGTTACCACCACTACCACAAACACGAGAAGTTTACGTTGCAAGATGTTCCCTTGAATACATTTCCGTACCGACTCCCTGACAAATACATGCAGGATACCCTGGGCTAGAAACGGCTGCAGCCCAATGCTTCAACCAGTATATCCTGGCCTGTAACTTAGAAATTCTATACTTTTTAAGTTTAATTACGAGGCGCAGATGGTTGGCAACGAACTACACAAACCCAGCCAGCTTCCAATGGAGATACTGCCCTCATGGTCTGGTACAATAAGAATTACTGAGCAATGAAAAGGGTTCAAACAGTTATAAAATTTATTTACAAAATACAGGGTGCGTGACAGGAACCTGAAGAGTTTTAAAGCACAATAAGTTGGTATCACTGCCAGTTAGACAGGATGCAGGCTCATCTTTTCCTGGCTTACTGGAACTTATTTTAGTAGCAATGTAGCAGTGAAATGCTGCACACCGCGCATTTGTTTTTTCAAGAAGAGGAGACATTCCATGGCTACACATTCTCCTGACCTCTCAGTGTATGATTACTTTCTTTGGGGGTAAAAGGTAAATCAGTCCCATTACAGGCCTGGACAGGCCCAGAGGGTTCCAGGAAGTTAAGGTTCCCAGATTTCATGAGAACAGCACAGGATGGTGGTAGGTTGTCAGCCTTATGCACCGGCCGCCTTTACCCCCAGGAAATACTCCTGGTATTCATTTCTGTTAGAGGCTGAGTCGACCGCAGGGCCATAGTGCGATCGGAAGGATTATATGTCAATGAAAAATCCACTGACACCAGCTGGGATTGAACCAGCGACCTTCCGATTTGCAGCACAGCACCTTAACCACTGTGCTACTGCGGTCCCACTTCTTTGGGGGTACCAAGTCTAAAGTGTAACTTACGACACCTGTGACATTGACGAACTTAAGACTGTAATAAAGGAGGAAATTACAGCCACACCAGACAACATGGTGAGAGAAGCAAAGAGAACCTTACATAACAGACTGGAGCAGTGCACGCGAGATGGTAGAAACCATTTGAGAGACATGCTCTTCAAGAAGTGAAATAACTAAGAGTAGTGATGAAGTGTACTGAATGGCATTCTATTTCCTATTGTTCTGTATAAAAAAAATAAAAATTTAATTTGAATTTCAATTTTGAAAAAGTCAGGTTCCCATGACTCACCCTGTATATACTCAAAGCAACACTATGCCCTGAAGACATCACTAATGCCATCATGGCTATGAGGTTTCCTGTAGACATTTTAAGATTACGCAGTGTCTGTGACAAAGATGAATGAACATGTATGGAAGAATGGTGGATTGATATGACTGGGGAAAGCCTATGTACTCAAAGAAAAATCTGTCCCAGTGACACATTACCAGTTACAAATCCCACAAGGACTGGCCTGGGTTTGAACCCAAGCCTCCACAGTAAGAGGCCAGTGACTAACCTTTCCACCATCACATAGATGCTGTGGAATTTCTCAATGTATGGGATGAGACAGAGCACTGTGCAGGAGCAAGACAGCCTTCACATCTTCAGGAGGAAGCACAGCTTCAGTATCAAAGTGACAGTGAAACAACACTACAGATTTCTTGCATGAGCCATGCTTTGGTAGTTACATAATACAGGACAGGCACATAATTTATAATAGCATTATCTTAATTTGCCAACCGCAACAGATTTCGAACAGCTACTTCCACCTGCAAAGGTAAAGCAGTCCTATCACAGGCCCGAGGTGTCCAGAGGTTTCCAGAAGTTAAGGTTCCCAGATTATGTGACAATGGCCCAGGACGGTGGTAAGGTTGTCAGCCTTACGCACCGGCCGCTTTTACCCCCAGGAAATACTCCTGGTACTATTTTCTATCACAGGCTGAGCTGACCCCAGGGCCATAGTGCGATCGGAAAGATTATGTCAATGAAAAATTCCAGTGACACCATCTGGAATCGAACCAGCGACCTTCCAATTTGTAGCACAGAACCTTAACCACTGTGCTACTGTGGTCCCCACTTGCACCTGCAGCAGAACACAAAACAACTAAAAATTCCACCTTCACTCAGCTTTCTCTAAGGTGCTGAAACATCATGTTCAAATGTTTGAGTGTTATCAGATGAATTTCTCCAGAAAAGTCCACTGATTCATTTATGACACCACTTCCCTTCTGAAAAGTTATATACTTCCATCAGCTCTCAACGCTTCACCAATATTCGAGCAAACATGCCTCTTTAACAAGTGCCAGAACTAACCATTACTAGAAGCAAAATGGCCAACCTTCACATGCTGCCTGAACTTCAAAACCCACTCGTGCAAAACTTCGCATTCTCTGCATAATCTAAAGCTTCCATGGCCAGTGAATTAAAATTTTCGCAGGATAGCAGCTGCATCACGTGATTGAACGGCGTACAGACCGATGTCTCGAGACAACGATGGTTCTCAAAACGTTGGTTTACTCACCGTTCAACCGCTGAGACGGCTGCTTGCCCGAGTTTCACTGAATTCTCAATCTCTGTCGGTACGGATCACTCATAAATAACTACTTGCACATCTTTATCGATAAACCGTGTATTTTGTAGTTTATTTAAGTAACACACCAACAAATGCACATATATAGTCTTTAATGCTCTAAAATTTACATTAAAACACTTAAAACGCTCCTACATGTTTTGATCATACGATCATCCTCTGGGAGCATACTTTGTTCCTTGCTAAAGTTACAGTTTAAAACACTCAGTGATTTACTTCGTTATATTAATCTGGTGCTGTGGCAGCATGTCTGTAAGTAAAAACTGGTTTACTAAATAGATTGTTAAGGCAATATAGCAATAATTCAATAAAGTAATAATAATAATTATTTTACACAAATAATTAGGCTGTATTGGCTAGAGCTTGAGTTGTGCTTACCGTGTGTTGTGTGTGGGTCGTATGCTGTTCAATTGAGACCGGCTGTTTATGTGCTTGTTGTGCCGTATAGCGTCAGTCTCACACTATACGGCACAATAAGCACATCGAAAGCCGGTCTCAACTGAACAGCGTACGACTCACACATAACACGTGACATGCTGCCACAGCACCAAATTAACATAATGAACTAAATCACTGAATGTTTTAAACTGTAACTTCAGCAAAGAACAAAGTATGCTCCTTGAGGATAATCGTACGATCAAAACATGTAGGAGCGTTTTAAGTGTTTTAATGTAAATTTTAGATTATTAAGGACTATATATGTGCATTTGTTGGTGTGTTACTTGAATAAACTACTTACACAATTTCATCTGCAGGTTACATTACACATTTTCCCCTGTGACCAAGATGAAGGTCCAAGGTCAAACTTACAAATAAATTGTTGTACTTTGTCTTCTTGTTTTTATTTTTAATTATCTTCAAATTATCACTAATAAAGAACAAAGTACGGTTCTTTTCTCAGCTTTTCCTTCAAACCACTGAGGTCACACACACTAATGAGAGAGAAAACAGCTTTGGGGCACAACAGTTTACATGAAACAAGCCACACCACTGTCATAGGCAACAGATCAAAGGTCAAGGTCACAGACAGCAGCGCATTTTGGAGTCTCAGCTTTGTAGAGTTGGGTGCAAAACCGACGGGCACCGTCCACAGAAACCGAAGTCTGTGAAATCGGGGTCCTTAAAATCGGACGTGTTCCGGCTTCGGCCACCGCGTAAATGAGATGTTTGCCGAAGTAAGACGTTATGCAGCATAACGTCCCAGGTGGGCAAAGATCTCTGACTATAGTGTATTTAAAAAGTAAAGTAAGGTAAAGTAAACAAGGTTTCAAGGTCTGAATCTTGGCACAAGCATAGATGCTCTATTTGAAACCAGGACAAAAAATATCGGTGAGTACACTTCTAATGATGAATGAACGCAAGTAATTTGTATGGAATATTCTCATGAAGATGTGCTTAATGTCTCTCCCTCCCTGACACATGGCATAATAAATAACTATACCATGCCATAAGTTTAAAACAACACTAATGTCCACAAATATGCTCACCGCATCTTTCTCTCACTGGCACGCAGTTCAGGAACTAAATATCAATATGGGAAGGGGGAAAAAAAAAATCCTGTTTCAGATAACACAAACTGAAAGCAACATTTCATTCCCATTAACAACTGCAGCAGTATGCCCCCAAGTCTTGCAAAGTGTTGAAATAAGACTGCAATGGAATATACTTCCCCTTGCCTCATTCACTTCAGATTGACAGCGTACCACTTATCCATAGAAAATGAATAAAAAGTTCTGGTACCTTCACTACAACTGTCCTACACTTTCAATTCGTTAACGAAAGGCATACACCGCGATTAATCTTCCTCTACAACTTTTGTCCAGTACTGTTTTTTTTACTCCGATACACATTAAGTGAGCTACGCATGAGTTCTATTTGAAATGCGAAATGTGAGGTATCCATTATTGCTGTCTATTATTGAACAAAACAGTGAATGTCAGAAAACTGTAGTAAAGCACACCAACAATGTATTTTGTGAGAACCCACTTAGTGGTTTTTAAACTCCTACATGCAGCCAAATAGATGAACGAACACTATGAAGGTAACCTACAAATTTTCCGTAGCCTTTGACTGTGAACATGCTATTAATATACGCAGCCACATCACCACCGTATTAACCACACACCGATGCATCTTAATTGGCTATTTTAACAACTAACTTTAGCAAGCATGAATAATGTGCTCCCTTATGATGGTGTGACTACAATGATGTGTCTGAGCTGTTTTAATGTAAATTTTGATATTGTTTTTAAGACAATTCACTTGTGCATCAGTTAGTGAATTAAAAAAAAACTCTGACGATATCAAGACGCATGGTACATGAAAATTATGCTAAAGAAATCTGAAAGCATATATGAGAACCAAGAAACGGTGAGGCACGTAAAACTTCTAAACATCAGACCCTTCAATAATTTGACCCGACATACTACAGCAAATCACCGATACTGTGAAAATAAACTGTTGAAATAATAATTGAATGTGACCCCTGAACAAAACAACAAATGGAGCTGTCCTAACAAGTGCTCCGCAAATAATGCAGGATAGTTATGTTTCTCTGTAACTCACAAACAGATATTATTCTCACCCCCAAATGCAATTTACTATATTTGAACTTTCAGGTCACACATCCCCATTGTGTTGTATAGAATTATAAATATAATAATATAATATAATATAATAAAAAATATATACAGTCAAAACACAACTCAGTGATTTTATTATGGTGTATTTCTTACATTGTTTCATTCAACGACATGTTTCTTTTCTAGTTATGAGCCATCTTCATATTGATTACTCTTTCTTAGTAAGGTAAAGTATACAATTAGCAATGCTACTGTTATTGTTACCTATGAGATCTCACATAACATATAAAAATTTTAACAATGATTCTACAGTACAGAAGTATTAAAATTAAGTTAGTGGAAGTTAATTATATAGAATATTAAAATTACAGGGTATTGTAATGTGGTGGAATGTGGTGTGGACACTAAACATTATTCTATTTATCTGTGTTTATGGATTCTTCATTGATGCAGTGGTTTTTTGTGACAATGTACCATAGGTCTGTGGAAGCTATCGGAAGTAACAAAAACAACAGCATTGCTAACTGTATACTTTGCCTTACTAAGAACCTGAAGATGGCTCATAACTACAGCTGAAACATGTCGAACGAAACAATGCAAGAAATACACCTTAAAAATCGCTGAGTTGTCAAAGTTTTATTTTATTTATTCACCAACTGATGCACCAGTGAGTTGTCTTAAAAAAATATTAAAATTTACATTAAAACAGCTCCAACATGTTTCGGTGTTACAGTTACACCATCATCAGGGAGTTTATTTTGTGCTTACCAAAGTTAGTTATTAAAATAGCCCATTAAAATACATTGGTATTTGGTTAATACAGTGGTAGTGTGGCTGCATATATTAGGTCCTTATTGGTGTCTGTATGTTGTACTGTTCGGCAGTAGTCTACTGCCGACTCTTTTAATAACTGTAACTTTAGTAAGCACAAATTAATGCGCTCCATGATGGTATACCTGCAACACAGAAACATGTTGGGAGCTGTTTTAATGTAAATTTTAATATTGTTTTTTAAGACAACTCACTAGTGCATCAGTTGGTGAATAAATAAAACTTTGATAATATCTCAAGATGCAAGGTACAAATGTGAAAATTATCACCGAGTTGTGTTTGACTATGTATCATTTATATTTATAATTACTTACTCCATGGTGCAGAGTCCTTCTTGAGAAGCTAACCGGTTTGCAGCTAGTCAAGAAATTTCCCGCATTTCACGGAACCCAAAGGTTCATTACCGCACTCACAAGCGTCCGCCACCTGTCTCTATCCCGTGTCAGCCCAATCCAGTCCATTTATATTTATAATTACTGTATTTAAATCAATTAAATGTTCCCAACTGATCAGTTACTGTACATAAATTATCTGTAATATTCATATGCTCAGCTTACAATAACGAAAACTATATAATACCAAGGCAGGTACTGGAAACCACCTTGTTCATTACCTTCATGTATAAAGCAATAGTCGCGCTACTACTGTATTCAAAAGAGAATTTATACATACAAGTTTTAAAGGATTTTTTTTTTTTCCACAAAAGGAGCCCATCTAATCGTATCAGTGTGGTACACTACACTGGAAAAACTGTCGTCAAATATGAAGTTGTGTGTTTATAACAATGACGACTCTATAAACTTTTCAAAAAAAAAGAGTATCCTACAGTAAAAGTAATTTTTGCATATTTGTTTCAGAAACAAATGAAACTTCAGGCAATCCTCCTAGTTCATAATATCAGTTGATAATGCAGTATACAAACAAATTTTCCCCCCAACCAAATTCCTGAGACACTGTCGTACAGTAGATAATATATTCTTTTCCAACAATAACACATGCAGTTCTATCAAAAAATTTGTCAATAACATGTAAAATTGAAGTTTCTACAGTATCACTGTCATTCTGACAGAATAACTGGGAAATGTCCAACAAATATGGGCATATAAAAACCCATTATGGGCCAGTATTATGAAAACAACATTATCACCAACTTCTTGCAAAAAACAAGCATTTGGCCAGTAAACAGATCTGGGGAGCCAGGTCACCTGGGAAACTGAATTTCTTATAGTGGCACCTAACATTCACAGCTCCTCTGCACATAACTTGATCCATGTAAATGTTCTGAAACCTGGAATTTTGTGACGGCTCCTAGAATTTTTGAAAAATTCATGCACCCTTGATCTGAGCAAGATACTACCTGCATTTAGATCTACAGATCAAATCCCACAGACAGTTTACCTGTGAGTTGCCATGTCACTCCCATCCCTCCACAGAAACAATGGGATAACATCTACAGAACACAAGCGTCCATTGAATCACAACCTATTTAAGTCATTTCATCCTACCCACGGCTCCAGAAATATACCTACCAAAAGCAATTCATCAAGCAATAGAGGCAGGTACCAATACATCTGTATGAAGCAAGACTTCGGTTATTTATTTTAAGCAGCAAGAAGATTTACGTTGCAACTCTCGAGTCCTACTACTACAGTTTCCAAGACGATGGTCTCCTGGGACGTGATACCGCGCAGATTGCTGTGCAGGTACCAAGGTCTCACAGGAACCTGCTACAAAACATCTCTGGGCACAAGACAACTTTCATGTGTCAGCACGGTATCACATACTAGAAGTCCCCGAATTCTAGTATTCACCACCAGACTTTTTGGTCGGGCAGTGTCACATGGAGCTGAAGTCTTTGTAATGTCTGACACACGTTTATGAGCTGATGATATCATATTCAGCAGTCTCTTTAAACATGGTTACTTAAAGCCTTAGATGAAGCCATAATATTAACTTCAATATAAATAATAATAAACAAAAAACAAAAACAAAAACAAACAAATCCAGTGGACACCTCATGACAAAACGGAATAGCAGCACATGCTGCACCAACTGCTGTCACGTGAAACACACAGAGTACAACATAACGTGGGTTGTCACACAATATGTATATCATCCCTGTCTCATACTGTAACATGATAATCACATAACTTTCCACCCACAAGACAACATGCAGCATTACTGATGTCCTTGAACGTGAGGTAGTGAATTTTCTTTTAATTCATGAACAGAACTCATAATGCAGCAACAGAACAATAAAATGTGTTGGTCCGATACAAAATACAGTGTATATTTTGGATACCAAATGGCAGTTCCTGCATTCCGAATTTTAAATAAACACGTTACTGGGCAGGTTAAGGCTCTCAGTGCTATAAAAGCATCAACTATAAATGAAATATGCATTAAAACTCTCCTATTCCCATAAACTTCCAGAAACGAGGCCTTTTAGATTTCAGTGTACCCACCAATAAATTTTGTAAGCCATCCAATTCCCAATGACATTTTATAAAGTACTACCAAAGCTTAACACTATGACTATATCAATGACTACTGTTCAGAAAGTGGGCTCCTCACAAACTGCATAAACCAACATGGAATATCAAGCTGCTCTACGAATAAGCTTGAAAATTTTATGTGTATTGGACCATGCATCGTTGTCATAACTGAAGAATAAGAACCAACTAGACGCTACTTCTTGTTATATTACACTTATGATATGTTCAACATGTCTCGGGCACTGTTATGCCCATCATCAGGAGCTCACGACCATAGTGCTGATTACCAAGTGGGCCGTCCGGTTCATCAGTTGCTGTGGTTGGACGAGAGGCGCATGCAGGCTGGATGCGGTATCATT
>Ga0136643_10019360_pt1 | contig 10289 bp, 3 predicted proteins | sample TergutLab28metaG_FD_96883 | JGI IMG/M metagenome (GOLD analysis project Ga0136643, IMG submission 96883) | Labiotermes labralis P1 segment gut microbial communities from Petit-Saut dam, French Guiana - Lab288 P1 (version 3) (version 3) | ecosystem: Host-associated > Arthropoda: Insects >... | reverse complement strand
AATACAGGAACCAAATATGTTAGAATTATGAAACAAACTGCATTTTGAAGAGAAAAAAACGGAGAGTATATACCATGTTTAAAATATTCAGTACATATATTTGTTGAATAAATATATAAAATGAAACTTTAGAGGTTAGCGGTGCGGTACGTCAACTACAGTTGACGTTAGACGTCAAAAGGTTAAGTTGCAAGTAAAGCAATAAATTAAAAAAAATTGCGAACCGGCGGTAGTTTTAGAATTTTACTGCCCTTTTTTCCGAAAATCTTGGGTTGTTGGCGCCCTAAATTCAACAATTTTTAACAGTTTTCACAATTGGTTTGAGTTTAGTACGATTTTGGAAGGCCTTCTAAATTTCGAGGTGGAGGGGGGGTTTGAACCCCCAAACCTCCCTCGGTACGCCACTGCACACACACACATATATATTAAAACTAAATTATACAGTTATACGCCACATAACGACGTTTCGGTCAACGACAGACCGCATATACGATGGTGGTCCCATAATATTATAATATAATATTATAACACTTACCACTGTGTTACAATTGTCTGCAGTATTCAGTACAGTAACATGCTGTACAGGTTTGTAGCCTAGCAGCAGTAGGCTATACCATATAGCCTAGGTGTGCAGTAGGCTATACTGTACTCTCTGGGTTTGTGTAAGTACACTGTATGACGTTCGCCCACCGACGAAATCGCCTAACGACGCACTTCTCAGAACGTATCCCAGTCGTTAAGCGAAGCGTATGTGTACTGCAATATTAGATAAGTGATTTAACTCCACAGTCAATTTTCGAACACCCTGTACGTTACTGTCGTTAATTCATTCACGGTCGGCCAGTTGACACTTCACGTGACATGTTTTTCTGAACTTTGTGACGCCAGTACCATATGTCTGCCGAAGGTCGTCCTATCAGTTCCGCTGCCACCATTAGCGTGCCAGCATCTTGACCTCGTCAATGAAAGTTTAATGTTCAAGAGTGAAAGGGAAATCACAGACAACTTATTTTATCTGACAACTATAATTTGTCATTTCAAGCCGCTCTCGGCCGCGCATGTGTGAGGTCGGGTTAGTGGCCTACGTTAACGCGATGGACGAGCCGAGCGGAAGGGAGAAGATATAATTGTCAGATAAAATAATGGTTCTACACGTAGCAAGTTGCAGATGGGAAATGCCTAAATTTGAACAAGTTGCTTTCGTATTACACTATGCGTAGAATCGAGAGAACAGGACAGACGCCATATACAGGGCGTTTCATAATGTTCTCCATGATTACAAATATTTATAACAAGAAAACCAAAGGGCCTACCGTAATGGAATTGTTCACAGCCACAGGAAAACTGAAAAAGTTTTTTTTTGACAACTGGAGATATTCGATTTGTGCACCACTGGTGACAAAACTGATCCGAACTCTTTCAAAGTCATCTCCAGCGGTTAATAGGCGACCACTTGACTTCTGCTTTTACAGACACCCAGTTTCAGTAAACTGTTTATACCACGCATGAATGGTCCTGTCTGTAGTCGGGTCCTGTGCGTACTTTGCACGAAATGCACGTTGCACAGTAACCACAGACTTACTGTGTGATATTCCAACACACAAAACGACTTCTCCCCGGAGCGGCCATTTTCTCGCTACATACACTCGCATCGCGTAGCGGCAGAAATTTGCACTACGATGAAAAACAACTTACTGTGCGGAAAAACATTTTTTGAGTTGTTCCTTCTATCTGTACAGGTTTGGTAAACACGTATCCTACGGTTTTCCTATAATAAGTTTTTGTAATCCCGGAGTACATTATGAAATGCCCTGCATATAAAGAACCAAGGTTCGTATGTGATCTGAGGCTTCCACCATGATGATACTCATACAGCCCTTGTGGGTTATGACGTGGCATAATATTGTACGAAATATCCGACGTTTCGGGACTTATTTTATGGTAGTATGTAGCTATTATGTTAACTTACGTGAGACAATCAGTACTTACTTACTTACTTACTTACTCCATGGTGCAGAGTCATTCTTGAGAAGCTAACTGGTTTGCAGCTAGTCAAGAAATTCCCCGCATTTCACGTAACCCGAAGGTTCATTACCGCACTCACAAGCGTCCGCCACCTGTCTCTATCCTGGGTCAGCCCAATCCAATCCATATACCCACATCCCACCTCCTAGAGATCCATCCTAATATTATCCACCCATCTACGCCTAGGTCTCCCCAGTGGTCTACTTCCCTCCGGTTTCCCCACCAAGACACTACACACCCCCCTCTCCTCACCCATACGCGCCACATGCCCAACCCATTTTATTCTTCTCGATTTTATCACCCGCACGATATTGGGTGAGCAGTACAAATCATTTAGCTCCTCGTTATACAATCTCCTCCATTCCCCCGTTACCTCGTCCCTCCTAGGTCCAAATATTCCCCTCAACACCATGTTCTCAAATACCCTCAGCTTCCTTTCCTCCCGCAATGTCAGCGACCAAGTTTCACACCCATACAAAACAACACGAAAAATTATAGTTCTATATATCTTGATCTTTAAATGTTTGGATAGCAACCTTGAAGAAACAAAAGATTCTGCACCGAATGATAGCAAACATTTACTGACCTCAGTCTGCTCTTAATTTCTTCCTCAATAGAATTTCGATTTGTTGAATTTGTTTCCAAATATTTAAACTATTCCACAATTAGCAACACTCCAAACACTAATTTATATTATTTCCTAATTACATTTACTACAAACTTAATCATATACAGAAATTGCATATTTCTTCCAGGGAAGTTTTATAATTACTTATTTCTTGACTAGTTTAAAATCGGTTCAAAGTGAAAGGTTTAGAACACCCTTGTACAGTCACTGAGGCTCTGTACAGGCCGTACTATGATGTATTATGTAATATGTATGTATATACATATATATATATTAATGGACTCTTTTAACAACTATAACTTTAGTAAGCACAAATTAATGCGCTCCCTGATGATGGTGTAACTGTAATACCGAAACATGTCGGAGCTGTTTTGATGTAAATATTAATATAAATTTTAATATTGTTTTTTTAAGACAAATCACTGGTGCATCAGTCGGTGAATAAATAAAACTTTGATAGGTCTTAAATAGTTTACATTTCAAATATATTAACAATTCTAATTTACAATATTGCACTAAAATGTACACAGAAACTTTGACAGAATATAATCAGCAATGTTATTGCTACTGTTACTTGCGTGATCTCGTATGTTTTGTATGGTTTATCTTGCAAAGAAAAAAGTGACCAACCTGAAGAAGGGTCGCAAATAGAGCCGAAACATGTCTATGGAAGAAGCAATGTAATAAACAAATGTTTATAAAATCATTAACTGAGTTCTGTTTGACTATATTTTACCTATACATCGTACTTCATACTTCCCTCCGGGATTTCCGACCTCTGCGGTACAGTAGCCGGTATGGTCACACTGAAGGGGAGCTTGTCAACAGAGGGAGAGACACTCCAAGTTTCTGTCCTACCTTACAGATGCTCGATATGTCCAACATTGGTGACGCGGCAGATGTCAATCCTACAAATTCCAAGACACAGAACGCCCTCTTTTTCCTTGTTCACGCCATGTTTCGTCACGACTGCCCCATAGCGGTGAAACCTGCAAGTACGCCACAACGTCTAGTGAAAAAAAAACTTGGAGATATTCTCTACCTATTGATATGACCCTTTCTGCTGTGTCTGTCTTGGTTGTTGCGCAGCCGAGTTCGGAATTTCCGGAGGGACTTATGAATTACCCTGTATTTTTTGTGATGTAGGAAGAACATAAAAGACAAATTATTATTTACAAATGGTTTTCTTTAAATATTTGTAGTGTCTGATACCTGTCAATGGTTTTTTACAGGTCCGATGTCTGATGTTACTAGCCAGAAATCGGAAACGTTGTGGATATGAAGGTAAGTAAGTCGTTTGAAAGCGGACACATATTCGTTCCTTTGATTCTAAGACTCGTTTGAATGTTCAACTCACTTGCTTTAACCTTTTGGCGCCGGAATTATTTTTTTTAATTTTAGCACACCTGTATATAAAATGTGAATAATACAGGAACAAAATACGTTAGAATTATGAAACAAACTGCATTTGAAGAGAAAAAAAGGAGATTATATACCATGTTTAAAATATTCAGTACCTATATTTGTTGAATAAATATATAAAATGCAACTTTATAGGTTAGCGGTGCGGTACGACCACTATAGTTGACGTTAGGCGTCAAAAGGTTAAGGAAAAACTAAGGTTTCTTTACGCACCAGACCGAAAACGAGTATGAAAGTGTAATCTAAATTTGTAAATATACTCCAGAGCTACAGGTATGTGATATTTTCAAAAAGATATAATTTGACGTTACAATTCGTTACATAAACACAACACTGAACGTCGTCTAATAGAAACCTTCAGATACCATGCAGTAAATATTATGCTTGCCTGCGCAAAATTGCGTAAAGATACTGCAGGGGTGCTGATAAGTCCTTAGCCCGACCAGGAAAGAAACAAGATAATTTTTCTCTCAGAATGGCGTGGATTTCTTTCGGCGCTTTGTCTTGGAGAAAAAAAAACTTCATGAGAGTTCACGTCTCCATGTTGTTGAAATCGCACGCGTCCCTATCATGCTTCCGAGCTTGGTTCCTTACTAGTCGGGCTAAGGACTTATCAGCACGCCGGGCATCGTCATGTCTGACCTCATGTCCGCATGAATCAACTCAGTCCCAAACTAGAAGGATTTTAATGAAATATGATATTTGACATTTTTTTTGTAAAATCTCTCGAGAAAATTCAAATTTCATTAAAATCTGACCAGAATAACATGTAGTTTACATGCAGACAGATATAAATTTTTGATCATATCTCGCTGAATTCTTCTTACAATGAGCAATGTTCCAGACAAAATTGTAGAGAAATTCAAACATCAAATTTTATGTTCAATAGCTTTCCCTCGAAAATCATGCCGTTTATAAAGATAATGTGGAAAAATACGGTACAAACAAACATGTCACTGATGGCACAGTAATACGGTAAACGAGACATGTCACAGATGACACAGTAATACTGTACAATCAGACATGACACAGATGACACAGTAATACGATAAACCAGACATGTAACAGATGACACAGTAAAACGGTAAACCAGACATGTCACAGATGACACAGTAATACGGTACAACCAGACATGTCACAGATGACACAGTAATACGTTCAACCAGACATGTAACAGATGACACAGTAAAACGGTAAACCAGACATGTCACAGATGACACAGTAATAAGGTACAACCAGACATGTCACAAATGACACAGAAGTAAGGTATAGCCAGACATGTCACAGATGACACAGTAATACAGCACATGCGCATTGCAGGCTGGATAAACAAGGATATTGGCCGAATTTTCGAACTTACTATAGAATAATACATATTGCATTTTGTAAGTAAAATATATTGGTTTCTTATTTATTTCCTCCATGGAGCAGAGTCCTTTTTGAGAAGCTAACCGTTTTTCAGCTAGTCAAGAAATTCCCTGCATTTCACGGAACCCGACGGTTCATTACCGCATTCATAAGTGCCCGCTACCTGTCCCTTTTCTGAGCCAACTCGATCTAGTCAATGTCCCAATATCCCAATTCCTGAAGACCCATCTTAATAATAGTCTCCCATCTACGCCTGGGTCTCCCCATTGGTCTCTTTTCCTCAGGTTTCCCCACCAAAACGCTGTAAAACCCCTCACCTCCCCCATACGCACTACATATCCTGCCCATCTCATTCCCTATTTTATCACCCGAAAAATATATGGTGAACAGTACAGATTAAGCTCCTCTTTATGAAGTTTTCTCCACTCGATTGTTACCTCGAACTTCTTAGGCCCAAATATTCTCCTCCAGTAAGTAAGAAATCACTTATTAAAAAATTATTTATTAGTAAAAATTAAGATCTTTTATATACATATATATATATACTTCTATTAATATTTTCTAAAAGTCGAACCCATGTTGAAAACATAGGCTCGAAACATGTAGCTGTATTGATACTCTATAAAAGTGTGTTCGAATTTGATTTGTTTACTCTTTTTCCTACAATGTAACAACTTTGCAAACACATTTCTAAAATTGCCTGCGTTGTTATTCGATGAACGATTTGTAAGGTACTTTATGCAATTAATATTAGTTTATACCTGTTTGCTTGTCTCTTGCCTTCTTCGTTGCACATGCTCGCACACATCGTTAAGTTAGGTAGAGAGAAATTAGAAGTTTGGTTCGCGCATTGAGACCGAAGGCTGTTGACGTACTCAGACTATCAAGAGGACAGACACGTGGGCGAATTCTGAGGAACGGTAATATAAAAATACATAAAATATACGGTCTAAGTGTGCCGCGATAGCTCAGTCGGTATATCGAATCGCTACGGGCCGGACGGTCCGGGGATCGAATCCCGGTGGTGGCGAGATTTTCCGCAACATTCCAGCCCAAACCTGGGGCCCAACCAGTCTCCTGTAAAATGGGTACCGGGTCTTTCCCGGAGGTAAAGTGCGGCCGGGGCGTGCTGCTGACCACTCATCCCCTTCTAGTGCCGCTGTCATGGAAGAGTAGAGCTATACCTCTAACCACACTCTGGGTCACACCGGGCTTGTAACGGAATCACTTTACCTTTACCTTTACCTATATACAGTCTAACACAATCCTCAATTAAGTAATTATTATTACAATATATCTCACAGCTACATGTTTCGCCTCGTTTCTATGTAGCCATCTTCAGGCTGAGCTTTTAAAAAGGTACTACATAAAATTGACAATGATTTGTTATGTCAATTGTATACAGTAACTTTCTAAAGAAGCTCAACCTGAAGATGGCTCCATATATATGAGCCGAAACATGTAGCTGTCAAATATGACGTGAAATGTCTTTTAATATTAATTGCTTAATAAGGAGTTGTTAGAATGTATTAAGGTAGAGGTAAAGGTCACCCGAGAACACGCCACGAAGGCCCAGAGAGGGATTAGATGTATTACTCCAACCTTCCTTTAGGAAGGATCTCCAGGAGGTGGGATGTGGGTATGTGGCCTGGATTGGGCTGGTCCAGGATAGAAGCAGATGGCGGACGCTTGTGAGAGCGGTAATGAACCTTCGGGTTCAGTGAAATGCGGGTAATTTCTTGACTAGCTGCAAAACAGTTAGCTTCTCAAGAAGGACTCTGCACCATGGCATAAGTAAGTAAGTAAGTAAGTAACTTTCACGTTTTTTAGCAAGAAATTATTCCCATGTGTTCACAAATGGTTTTCCCCGTTGTGTGCAAACGGTATCCATCGTGAGGAAATCGAGATGTTAGGTGTTGTAGAGGGAAGTACAAGTCTCGAGCGATATGAAGCTGTGTATACTGGTAAAATGTATAGTTTTAGATTCATAAAGTCTACCGAAAGGAAGGGAGCACAAGCTGGAATAATGTAGTAGAGGTCAGTTGGAATTTGATGGCACACGCGCGGAAACCAGATTTCATCTTACGGCGAAACGGACGAGTCTATTTAAATCGGCCGGTGGGCGTCAGTTCAGTCGACTACTGACAGCCGAGGTGTGCGGCATCAGCGGTAGTAATGCTGGATATACCATGTTCCGAGGTAGTGTGAAGGTTACTGGCTACCCACTGCATTCGCCAGTTTCCCCTTCACTTCCCCTCCCATGCGTCACCGTGTGCCATTACATTTCAACTGGAGTCTAATATCTATTCTTAGAATGATGGAGAGAGTGTACTTCTAGGGAGTATTGATTTCTGCCAACCAAATTACACAATTCCAAATCCTAGAAACTTCTAAATTAATTTCTCCGTCACCGTTGTTAGGACAAGAGTAACAGTGCTATTGAAGTAAGGAATGGCTTTCGGTCGGAGCGCTCAAAACGATATATCGTAAGTTGTGAATACAAGGTGGTTGAAGTCACCTCTGCCATGCTGCTTTGTTAAAGGGCAGGTTCTGGATTTTAGCAAGCAGACGGGGAACCTATCTGGTGAACATCCAGTAAACAGCTTAAAATTTCACTCTTAGTATCAGAAATAATTCCTATAAAAGCCATAAATTTACAGCCTATTGTACTCAATTCACCTAGAAATTTCACTCTTAGTATCAGAAACATTTCCTATAAAAGACATAAATTTACAGCCTATTGTACTGAATTTACCTAGAAATTTCACTCTTAGTATCAGAAATATTTCCTATAAAAGCCATTAATTTACAGCCCATATTACTGAATTCACCTAGAAATTTCTCTCTTAGTATCAGAAATATTTCCTATAAAAGCCATAAATTTACAGTCTATTGAACTCAATTCACCTAGAAATTTCACTATTAGTATCAGAAATATTTCCAATAAGAACCAATCAATTTACAGCCCATTTTACTGAATTCACCTAGAAATTTCTCTCTTAGTATCAGAAATATTTCCTATAAAAGCCATACATTTACAGCCCCTTGTACTCAATTCACCTAGAAATTTCACTCTTATTATCAGAAACATTTCCAATAAAATCCATAAATTTACAGCCTATTGTAATGAATTCAGAAAGACATAATTAAGAAGTCAAACACACTTACACATCATTCATATTGGAATATATACAGAACAATATAGGAAGTGCAATAGAAAATGTTTCTACACTTGTAACTTAACGTGTTTTTGTGGTTGAACTTAACGTGTGGTCCAGACCGTGTCTTGAGAGAGGCGGAGGTCATGTACCTCTGCTAGTGGCACTACTAGGTAAAGCAATCCCATTACAGGGCAGACCCTGAGCGTTCAAATTGATTGATGCCCCCAGACTTCAAGACATTCAGCACACGTAGGTGGTAAGGCTGTCAGCCCTACACACCGGCCGCCTTTACCCCCAGGAAATACTCCTGGTACTCATTTCTTTTAGAGGCTGAGTGGACTCCAGCGCCATAGAGCGGCCGGCAGGATTATATCATTGGAAAATTCCAGTGACACCAACGGGAATCTAACCCGCGACCTTCCGGTTTGTATCGCAGTTCCCCAACCAACTGTGACACTGCGTGACCCCCAATTATAAGGTATCAAGCTTTAAAATATTTCAATTGAATTAAAAAAACCAGAATACATTTTAATTTGGGATGCCTCAAATTCCTGGAATCCCCATTGCCTGTCCTGTCCTGTTCTACCTATCACCAATGGTTCTGAATATACGTTGATAGATTAACTTACAGCGCATTGCAATGAACCGTCCGTAACTGACGCCAGCAATCCTAAAAAACAACTATACTAAAAACGACCGGCTACGACCTTAACTTCCTGGAACCCTCTGGGCCACTCCGGGCCTGTAACGGGACTGCTTTACCAGTCACTTCTCTGTACTCCTACTTACACCACACTCATACGCGACTGCCTTCCTTACTGGACTGCTAGCGTCCGTTATCAGCTGCTAACCGTTTCGCCATTTAAATCTCTCCCCCCCTACCTATCACCAATGGTTCTGAATATACGTTGACAGATTAACTTACAATGCATGGCAGTGAACCGTCCGTAACTGACGCCAGCAATCCTAAGAAACAAATATATCAATAATGTTCGGCTACAAGGTCAAATATATATCGCACAACCAGCTGAATAAATCAAAACCGAATTAGGGAGGAGAACAAGAACTAGTTTTTTATGTATATTGGACCGTGCATCATTGTGGTAGTTGAAGAATAGGAGACCAACTTGATGTTACTAGTTATTGTGTTTTATTTCACTTTTTCTCTCCTCAACATGCTCCTGATGATGGATGTATTAATGTCCGAAACATGTTGAGCATAGAAGAAGTGAAAAAAAACATAGTAACTAGTGACATCAAGTTGGTCTCCTATTCTTCAACAACTAGTTTGTGTGCAGAAGCATTAAGACATTATATGAAAGAAAGAAAGTTTTAAAATATTGTAATTTAGAACTAGGAACAAAATTCCAGAGTAAGAAGCTGAAACCTGAAGCAAATATATGACAAATAACATCGAATTTATTTTTTAGAGTTAATTAGAAATATAGAACTTATGATTAATAGAAGTGAAGGGCACTACAGAATGTTTGGTGTCAGCTGGCACGTCACTACTCTACAGTGTGACTTCTTCATCATCATCATCATCATCATGTTCCTGAAGAGTTAGGTGTGTTTCCTGTTCCTTGATCCTCAAGATGAAGTTTGTCCCTCCATCTCTTCCTCGGTCGTCCTATGTTCCTTCGTCCTTTTGGTTTATATTGTAGTGCTTGTTTTGGTAGTCTGTT
>Ga0136643_10019359_pt1 | contig 10289 bp, 3 predicted proteins | sample TergutLab28metaG_FD_96883 | JGI IMG/M metagenome (GOLD analysis project Ga0136643, IMG submission 96883) | Labiotermes labralis P1 segment gut microbial communities from Petit-Saut dam, French Guiana - Lab288 P1 (version 3) (version 3) | ecosystem: Host-associated > Arthropoda: Insects >... | reverse complement strand
TTTACAGTCCGGCACAGGCACAATGTCTGCGGGCGCGATTCGCGGCAACGTGGTTACCGGTACTGTGGTTGCCGGTGGAGGTGGCGGCGGTGTTTTTGTGGGCGGCAGCTTCGATATGTCCGGCACCGCGCAGATTGCGGGCAACGAATCAAGCATATCCCCCTCAGGGGTGGAGGTTATCCAGGGCGGCGGAGGCGTGTTTGTAGGTAACGGCGGTACATTCACCATGCAAAACACAGGCCACCCGCATATTCACGGCAACAGCGCCATCAGCGGTGGCGGCGGTGTGCACGTGGCCACGGGCGGCAACTTCCACCTGCAGGGCGGTACAATCGGTGCCCTTACGGGGGTAACCCCAGCCGAGATTTTGGCACAGCGCAATACAGCCACCGGCAACGGCGGCGGCGTGTTTGCCTCCGGCGCGGGCGAGTTTATCATGGGCCAGGGCGGGGGCAACCCGGCGATATCACACAATTCCGCAAACGGCCACGGCGGCGGTGTGAACCTATCCGGCACCAGAAGCTTTACCATGCACGGCGGAGAAATCCGGGGCGGCACGGGCAGTTTGGGCGGCGGCGTGATTATGCTCGGCACCAGCACATTCACTATGAACAATGGGCATATCCACGGTAATGCAGCCAATGCAGGCGGTGGCGTATCCATGCTGAACAATGCTAATTTTACAATGCAAGGTGGCACCATAGGCGCACTTGCGGGTCTGACCGGCCCGGCGGCTGAGGCCCAGGCCAACACTGCCTCAACTACAGGCGGCGGCATAAACTTACAAGGAACTGGTTCCACAGCCAACGTGACCATTGGGGCGGGCGCAGCTGTACGTGGCAACTCGTCGGCTTGGCAGGGCGGCGGTATCTATGTCCACAGTCGGCCGGTGACTATAAACGGCACTATTCAAAACAACACTTCCTTTTCCAGTGGTGGCGGCGTTGCGGTAGTTAACGAGCATGTCAATGTTGGCAGCGGTGCTTCGTTTACCGGCAACCGGACCACCGGTCCCAACGGCACCGGCGGCGCTATCTTCATGAGCGGGACAACTGAGGCAGCGGCGAACACCATAGTACAAAACCTGAACAACAACTGGGTGCAGGCGGTTGCAAACCGCCCGGTATTTGCCAGCAACAGCGCCAACGAGCGGCGGGTGAACAACGAGCTGCGCAACACGGCAAACCATGTGCGCCCGTTTGGCGGCCTGACCTCGATTGCTCCGCTCAACGACACAGTCAGCCCGCATGTAAACGCGAACCTATTTAATAACTACGATATCTATGTGCAGGGCGCGGCGGGTTGGAGCGCGATGAACTTTGACTGGTGGCTGCGCCTGCAAGTTGCGAATGTACCCGCGAACGGCACAGCGGTCATCAACATCCACGACGCGACCACAGTTGCCGAGATACCTGTCACCGACCGTCAGTTGCTGGCGGCAGGCGGTGCGGTGGACATCGGCGGCGGGCGGAACATAACCCTGTGGTCGAGCACAGCCCCGGACGCGGGCGGCACAATCACGCTTGCTACCGGCAATACCAACAGGCACTTTAGTGTTGACGGCGCGACCTTGACCATGGGCAACCCGGCCAGTCTCAACAACAACCTTGTGCTGCGGGGACACAACCCAGCTGGCGGCGGCACAGTAACAGGCGGCGGCGTGAACGTAGGCGCAGGCGGCATATTCAACATGCAGGGCGGGGAGATTGCGCGTAACCACAGCGCTAACGGCGGTGGCGGTGTGCGGGTTGAGGGTAACGGTACCTTTAACATGAGCGGTGGTGCAGTGCACCACAACAACGCCAGTGGTGGCACGATATTTACAAGTACTTGGGCCGGTCCGCAGCATACTGCCGGCGGCGGTGGGGTGCTTGCAATCGCAGGCGGTCATATTGTTATGAGCGGAACCGCCCAAGTCCACAACAACACTGCTGCGGTAAACACCTGGGGCGGTGGAGTAGCCGCTATCGGCGTGGGAACATTTACAATGAACGGCGATGCACAAATCCACAACAACACCGCATCGCACACAGGCCCCTACATGACCGGCCCTCAAGGTGTAGGTGCTGGTGTGGGCATCAACGGTCGCACCCTTACTATGGATGGTAACGCTCGCATTAACAACAATACCTTAGCAAATACCACAGCAGGAAACTTGGCTGGCGGAGCGATCGCAACCACAGCCACACTCAACATGCGCGGGAACTCTCGGATAGACAGCAACACCGCATATGCCGTGGGTGGAGTTCTGATTACTGAAGGAAGCACCCTTAACATGGAGGATAATGCGCGGATACATCACAACACGGCAACAACCTCCGCTGTTGGCGGCGTACATCTCGGTGGAAACGCTCCTGTCAACGCCCTGAACATGAGCGGCAACGCGCAGATACACAACAATATCGCGCAAACCGTTGCGGGTGGGGTAAATGTGGTTGGCTTTGGCCCTGCCAACGCAGTTAGTATTCAAGGCCCTAACGTACAGATTCGCGACAACCACGCGGGTACTTACGGCGGTGGCATTCACTTCCAAGACACGGCTGCTCAGACATTGGCGCGTTTGCAAACGGCCAATGACAACTGGGTGACAACTGCGTCACAGCGCCCAATATTCAGCGGGAACACGGCGGGTAACGGCGTGCTGGTAAGCACTACTCTGTTTAACAACGCCACCCTCCAAAATATACGCTCGCGGGACGGCGAGACCTCCGTTACGGCGGTAGATCCCAACCTCTTCAACAACTACGATATCTATGCGCAGAACCAAGGGTTTGTGTCCGGCCACATAGTATCCTTCGTCAACCCCGCTAACACTACCCAAAACACAACCAGAACAGTACAGCACGGTCAAACGGTGGGCGCGGGCAATATGCCCACCGTCACCAACCCAGACCCGGAGTACGTCTTTGTGCGGTGGGAGTCAGCGCCAAACGTTACATTTACAGCCACTACGCCGGTAAACGGCCCCATGACAGTGACCGCGATTTGGGTTCACCAAGACGACCGCTGGTCGGGCACTTTCCCGGCGCTTGACTTCGGTGTGCGCCAGCTCTCCGCACAACTACAGATACACCGGCTGGGCGATGGTACGGTCGCGAACAATTTCTACGGCGCAACGCCGATAGCAAGTGCGAATATTACAGTCTCTAACCCCCACGCCCTCGCAAACTGGCAGCTGCAGGTTTCCTTTGCAAACGATACCCTGGGCAATATGATGCGTGTTGGCCCCACCGGCGGCTCGGGCGTAACGGGAGTTGTGTACACCAACTCGACCAACTCAACTGCAGCTTCGCATACCATAAGCTGGGTTGATTTGCGTGCCGTCAACAGGGACGTTCTGGTTGCGGCGCCTCCATCCACGCCTGGTGGGCCCGGCACACCAGGCGGGCCCAGCGGAACGCTCAGCACTAATCTAACTTGGACATTCATACCACAGTAGTTTTGGCTGGCGCGACACACCTCGCTACTTCAATACTATCCGATCACTCCGTAAACTCAACAGAAAGCCGCCTGTTCAATTTAAAATTGAGCAGGCGGCTTAATAGTTTTTTTATGTCCACCTTCTATTGACTACTTCGCCCTGCAGGTGGTGAGCTTAAAATCTTTAAGTATAAGCATCTTATTTGTTGAGATAGTCACAGAAGGGATATAACCCGAATCTAGCGCGCCTGCCGATTCCGCCATAGCCGCATATGAAATTTTGATAGCTTTACCCAGCGAGACTCAGCACAAAAACCGGAGCACTGGCTAAGTTGTATGACATCTGACACCGTAGCAAATTGCAATACAAAGAGGACTAGGCTTAACGTAACAGCTATGCAAAATCGACCGCGCCATATTGCTGACACCATCTGTGCGAAATAATCATAAAATAGTTCACACAACGCTGGGTGAAATATTTTTGTTTGGGAGAGTGCATGCATGGAAAAACTTATATCGCTGGAACCGGCCGCAAGAGAATTGTGTATATCAAGCTCCAAGCCGCCGCTGATCTTTCAGATACCACCGGAACAGGGGCGCGAGCGGCTAAATGCCGCCCAGGATACCCCTGTATTCAAGTGCCCTGCCAAGGTCACTAGCCTATTGGTTGATACCGGAAATTGGGGCAATATCAACGTGCACTGCGTTTGGCCGGAGAATATTACCGGCACCCCCAATGTGATTTTTTACATACACGGCGCCGGGTGGGTTTTCGGCAACCTTCATACCCACGACAAGCTTGTCCGGGAACTGGGTGCGCGCACAAACAGTGTGGTTGTTTTCCCAGAGTACAGCCTTTCACCGGAGGCCAAGTACCCCACCGCAGTCGAGCAGTGCTACGCGATTTTATCCGGCTTGCCAAGGATATCTGAGCATATGGGATGGAGCATGAATCTGGATACTTTGACTGTAGCCGGCGATAGCGTAGGTGGCAATATGGCAACCGTGATGACCATCTTGGCAAAGCAACGCGGCGGTCCTAAAATCCATAAGCAACTGATGTATTACCCTGTCACCAACGCATACTTCGATACCCCATCCTATCTCCAGTTCGCAGAGGGCTATTACCTATACCGCGATGGGATGATGTGGTTCTGGGATCAATACACAACCTCCGAAACAGACCGTAATCAGGTTACCGCTTCACCGCTACGCGCAACAAAAGAAGAGTTGCAGGGTCTTCCTGACGCGATGATTATCAACGGGGAAGCCGACGTATTGCGCGATGAAGGGGAAGCGTATGCCGTAAAGCTGCGAGAGAGCGGTGTCGATGTTACCGCGATCCGCTTCCAGGGAATCATACACGACTTTGTGATGCTAAATGCCTTAGATCAAACAAACGCCACCCGAGCAGCTATGGATGTTTCCACCGATTGGATCAATCGAAAAAACTACAGTGTGGAGTGATTTCCGGGGGCTCACCCACTAACAAAAACATCAGGCTCCGCTATTAGCAGAGCCTGATGTTTTTGTAAAATCTCAAGATTTCGTGCAAAACAGCGGCTGCACCGAACAAGCATTAGGGATAGAATTCCGCAAGTCGACAGTCACTTCCTCGATCATATAAAAGCATCATAAAATAAGTCGGGCTAAATACTGCTGGAATGGCAATGACTGCGGTAGCCATATTTGCTGACTACTGGCTTACTTCATTGGTTCGCTCGAAGAATATGTATTCCCGGGCAAAATCTTCACCTGTTCTGGGCGCGCCGAAAAACATATTTGTGATATAGCTGTTTGCCCTATGAAGTCGATCGATGTCATGTGGCCTAAGCCCCAGCGGATTGGACGGGTCAGCAAAACTTTCTACTGCGTCCCATACCGAAAGCACCCTAATCATTGTAGGCCCCGATGCGTGGCGATACTGCACCCAGATTGGGACAAACCGCACCCGTTCCAGGACTGGACGTTCCCCGGGTTCCATGACCACATCAAGCTTGAGAATAATACTTATATCCCTTGGCTCGGTGCGCTGAGTCGAGATAGCATTCCCCAAGGAGGGCATAATGAACCCCGTGCGCTCTACTCTTTCGATGTCGGTAAGTTCCCGTACCATCATGGGCTGAAGGACATGGGGGTGTGCCGCCAGCACAAAGTCAGCGCCGTGGTAGAGCATCAAATCCATCCAATGCAAAAAGACGGCCCGGGTAAATTCCTCATACTCGTTTCCCATATGTGGCAGGACAACAATCAAGTCAGGCTCCAATGCCCTGGCTCTGGCAAGGTCGGCAATCACTTTTTCTTCGGAAATCATGTTGACAAGGTACTCCCTGCCAGCAGGTATGGGAATTCCATTTGTGGAGAACGTAAACGCTAAAATCGCAATTCGAAATCCATCTGCTTCCACAATGGTAATCTGTTCGCTGTCCTCCTGTGTCCGATAAGTTCCGGTATGCCCAAGGCCAATCGAATCAAGGGCATCAAGTGTTCTAATTAGTGCCGGTGGGCCCCAGTCCAAGCTGTGATTGTTGCAGGTACTGACAAAATCAAATCCGTTTGCCCTGAGCGCAACAGCAAACTCGTCGGGGGTGTTGAACTGTGGAAAGCACATTGGCCCAATTTCCGGACCACCGAGAACCGTTTCCAGATTGCCAATCGCGAACCCTTCCATAAGGTCATCTTTCACCTGCGCAAAGTTGTGGGTAAAGTCATACCCGCCGTCTTCGGTCTCTGCGTCCCAAATTTGGTCAATGTGAACCATTAAGTCCCCAAGGGCCACTATTGTCAAGCGCTGTGTTGTGGGTTCTGGCTCAGCTTCGCCTTCCACCAATTCTTCGCCTGGCTCCTCGGTCAAACTTGGCGGCTGTGTCTGATAAATGATTTCTTCCGGCATTGAATCCAGCTCAGGCGTGACCCCGCAGCTTATTAGTGAGGCAGCCATGATAAACGCTAAAATCAATAGCTTAATACGCAATGTGTCTCCCTCCTGTGCATTTTGTCTATTTCAAGCATTCAATTGCTCATGCCATAAATCTATTGTAGCACAAAGAGACAGATAACTAAAGAGGCGGGTGTTAAGGGTTCGGATCAAAGAACGGAATAACAGTCCATCTGAGCTCCGCCTTGTGCTCGGCCGCCAGCGGTATGTCGGTGGGTCTTGTACGCACTTCAATACGGTCAAAGTCAGTAGTGTCCGCCCAGTTGATAATCGTCAGCAGGTTGTCGCTGTCTTGCTCGAAAACATCTATATCCGCAAGTATCGGGAGCGGGTTAGTGCTTGGGGCGTCGCTCTCTCTAAACAGCCTCCTGGCAAGTTCGTCGCAGCCGTTGTACGCCTCTGCTCTAACCTGTAAATCCCAGCTGTCCGCGCCCACGCCGTTGAAAATCGCAAAGTAGACGTCATCCGGGTCGGTGCTGTTAGCGGGGTCCTTGCCAAGATAAATCTCCACCGGCAGGAACATGTTGATCAGGTGGTAGCCGTAGTGAAGGTCTTCATGCGTCAGGTTAAAGCCCCAGTCGTCCATCGGCATGATCTCCACGGTTACCGTGGTGTTTGAACCAGGCATTGGGAAGGTGAGATACTCCGGCGGGGTTTCCGACAGATCCAGGTAGGTTATGTCGGGTGTGTCGCCATCGTCGACGGTCACGCGAACTACGAACCATTCTGGGAAGAGCGCGTAGTCGCCGGTCAGGGTTACTTCAACCTTAACTTCATCGCCCGGGGTTACAAATATGCTGTCAGGCTCCGGTTCATCTTCATCGGCGATTACGATCTGGTCTGTGCCGTCTTCAGGGTCGGGAGCCGTTAAGGTCGCGTAGCCAAACTCGTAGCCTTCTATTACCAGAAAGAGTTCTGTTGATTGGAAGTCATGTTCCCAGAAGACGTCGTAGTTATTGAGAAGGTGAGGCTGGTTATTCGGGGTGGGTAGCAATACACCACCAAGGCTGTTGGCAGTCTGCCACTGAACAGTCGTAAAGTTTGCAGCGCCCATGCCCATAGAGAAGTTGATCGGATCGTCTGCCGAGTTGCCGGTAAACGTAGTGGTTGCACTGGTTGTCAGACGGTTGGTTGTGGTAGAGGTGGCCGCGGTCGCCATATAAATTCCGCCGCCTCGTCCGTCGTCTGCCGAGTTATTGGTAATCGCGCCACCACTGACATTAAGCAGCGTAGCCGTTCCGCTCTTGAAGATACCACCACCGTTGCCCTCGGCCGTGTTGTCGTCGATGATAGTGCCTGTCAGCATAAGAGTTGTGCCGGGAAGGGTTATGCTTGACCAAATACCGCCGCCGTTGCCATTAGTCCCCCACGCTGTGCCCAGAGCCGTGTTGTCTTGAAGAGTGGCATTTGTCATGGTGATGGCTGCGTGTGTATGAATACCACCGCCATTACCGCCCGCTGTATTGCCGGTGATTAGAGGGCGGGCAGCGCCTATTCCGTAAATGCTTGCCGGAGTAGAGGTGTTTATGAGGATACCGCCACCGTTGCCATTCGTAGCGTTGTTGTCGCGAATTTGCGCGCCACCTCTCACAGTCAAGGCACCGGAGGTTGTTATGCCGCCGCCAACGCCCCAAGAGGCCGTATTGTCGTGGATTTGCGCTGTACCCTCAACAATTAAGCTGCCCGCTGCACGGCGGATGCCGCCGCCGCTGCCGATAGCCGTATTGTCGCGGATAATTGCCGTGCCGCCGATGGTAACTATGCCTGCAGTGTCCAGCACGTCGATACCGCCGCCGTCGCCGTCGGTCTCGTTGTTGCGGATTTCGCCTGCGGTTATGTTTAATACGCCGGCCGTCCCCGCAAACACGCCGCGCCCCGCGCTGCCGGCGCGGGCAGTGTGGGTGTGGTTGCGTATCTGGCCGCCTTGCATGTTGAAGGTGCCGAGTACGTGCACGCCGCTGGAGGTTGTAGGCGGGTCGGAGGATGCAATATTTTGCTCTATCACGCCGCCGTTCATGGTGAGGGTACGCCCGGTGTCCACAAACACACCGCCGCCCAAGCCCGTAATGTTGCCCACGGCAGACCCCGCGGTGTTGCCGCTTATAGTCGCGCCCGAGCCAATGGTGAAGCTGTTTGCGCCTGTGCCCGCGCCGGTGGCAAAGATACCGCCGCCTCGGCTACCTGCGCCGGTGGTGGTATTGTTGCTTGTGACCGAGCCGCTAGTCAAAGTGAAGTTGGCTTGCGCGGTGACCGCCACTCCACCGCCCGTATCCACGGCTGTGTTGCCTGTAACTGTGGCCGCGGCGTTGTTCATTGTGAGGGCGCTGCTGCCTGCCAGGTGTATACCGCCCCCGCTGCCGGCCCTGTTGTTAGTGGAAATCTGGCCGCCGCTCATATTGAATGCGCCGCTCTGCATATGCACACCGCCGCCGGTGCCGGATATTGAGGTAACAGGGGTAAGGGCGCCTACCCGGTTATTGCTGACCTGGCCTGCGCTCATAGTTGAAGTGCCTGTGCTTGCCATGTGCACACCGCCGCCCGAGGTGGTCGCGAGGTTGCCGGTAATTGCGGCAGCAGTACCGCTTATGGTGAGGGAGCTGGTGCCCGCTAAATGTACGCCACCACCGGTACCCGCTCTATTGTTATTGTTAATTTGGCCGCCGCTCATGGTAAGAAGGCCTATTGCCATATGCACGCCGCCGCCGGTGCCGGTTGGGGGCATGGTGGCCGCCGGCAACGTGGTGTTGCCCACCCGGTTATCTCCTATTGATCCGGCGGTTATGGTAAAGGGTATACTGCTCCACACGCCACCGCCTGCACTGGTAGCTGCGTTGCCGGTGATTGCCGGAGTTCCGCCGCCGGCTCCCATGGTGAAGGTGCCGGCTTGCAGGTGCACACCGCCGCCGCTGCCCGCCCTGTTGTTGCCAGAAATCGAGCCGGCATTCAGGTTAAATGTGCCGCTGGCGAGACGTACGCCGCCGCCCACACCGCTCGCGGCAGTGGAATCTGCGGGGCCAACGCGGTTATTGCTGATTGTGCCCGCGTTCATGGTGAAGGTGCCGGTGCCCGACCTGTGCACCCCGCCGCCCGAAGAAGTCGCGTGGTTTGCTGTAATCAGCGCGGTGCCGCTCATGGTAAAGTTGCTGGTGCCGATAAGGTATACACCGCCGCCGTTAGTGGCCCGATTGTTGTTGTTGATCTGGCCGGCACTCATGTTGAAAGTGCCGCCTATGTTTACGTGCACACCGCCGCCGTTTCCGGCTAGCGCGCCCGCGGCGCTAAGCACCTGGTTGTTGCCGATTGTGCCGGCGTTCATAGTAAAGGTGCCGCTGTTAACCGCCACGCCGCCGCCATGGGTTGTCGCGCGGTTGCCGGTAATTGTGGCCGTGCTGCCGGCAGGTATCGTGAGGCCGCTGGCGCCGAGAAGATGCACGCCGCCCCCGATCGCGGCCCTGTTGTTGCCCTGTATATTGCCGCCGTTCATGGTGAGGAGGCCTGTGTTCATGTGCACACCGCCGCCCGCGCCGGCCAGCGCCCCGGCGGCATCGGTCACCTGGTTGTTTTCGATTGTGCCGGCGTTCATGGTAAATGCCACTGCACTCCACACACCACCGCCGGCGGCACCGGTTGCGGCAATTGCCGAGTTGCCGGTAATCGTTGGGTTGCCTGCACCGGTCTGCCGCAGTACGAATGTGCCAGCCGCGACATGGACACCACCACCGGTTATTGCCCGGTTGTTACCCGAAATCGAGCCGGCATTCATGTGGAACGTGCCGGACGCAACGTGCACCCCGCCGCCGGTGCCGGCCACTGTGGCAACGCCATCGGGGCCCACCCCGTTGTTGCTGATTGTGCGTGCGCTCATTGTGAACGTGCCAGTGCCGGACCTGTGAACTCCGCATCCGTTGACAGTTGCGTTGTTGGCTGTAAT
>Ga0136643_10019356_pt1 | contig 10289 bp, 6 predicted proteins | sample TergutLab28metaG_FD_96883 | JGI IMG/M metagenome (GOLD analysis project Ga0136643, IMG submission 96883) | Labiotermes labralis P1 segment gut microbial communities from Petit-Saut dam, French Guiana - Lab288 P1 (version 3) (version 3) | ecosystem: Host-associated > Arthropoda: Insects >... | reverse complement strand
TGGGCCAGGTGTCTTATCCCCTCCCTCACCCCCTGGGGGGGGGGGGGGGCGAGTTCATGCGCAGGTCAAGTCTGGTAACAATTCTGATGGACAAAGTGGAACTGAGACAAGCTCCTGTGCGAGTAATTCTGTCATTGTCATTCCATACATGCACCATACTCATTCATTCGTCTATCGAAAATTGCGCATAATAGGTGATATTGACAGCGTCGTTAAATAACACACTAAAGGAAACACCAGCAGCAACACTGTGTACAGAACATTCCAGGCTTTTTGTCTATATGGGCGTTGATCTCTTTATTTATACGTATCCTCTCCTCCTCTTCTTGTACCGTGGTGAATCAGTAGGGCTGAGTTCAGTAGAAAGCTCGTGCAAGAGAGACACTTTTTGTGTCGATAAATTAAGAATATTGTTGTCATCAAAATGAACGTTGGATTCGAAACTCTCAAGACGGTGATCATGTCTACCGTTATCTACCGGGATGTGATACCGTAGTCTGGCAGATATAAAACGGAAGTTTCAAGGTAACATTTCCACTTCACAATTAACCTGATGATGGATAGACTATGTTGGCCGGGATAGCTCAGTAGGTTTAGCGACTCGCTACGGGCTGCACGGTCCTGTGGTCGAATCTCGGTGGGGGTGAGATTTTCCGAACCCGATCGGACACGCCCTGGGGCCCACCCAGCCTCCTACACAATGGGTAACGGGTCTTTCCTGGGGGTAGAGCGGCCGGGGCATGGCGTTTACCACTCGCCTACATCTAGCACCGAGGCTAAAGAAAGAGTAGAACTATACTTCTACTCCTCCTCTGGGCCTTCGTGGCCTGTTCAAGGGTGAACTTTTGACTTTGTGGACAGAATATATTTCTCGGTGGAATCTGCAATTCTGCACAGTGTCACGCTGTAGAAGATGCACATTGTGAGATATCATAAACATGGAGAATATGAGAAAAACCGCTTATTACTTCTATCATGCGGGGCTCTTCTTGAAAATCCGAATGTTACCCAGCTTTTACAAAACTTCTATTCGTATCTCCAAATTTAGATAAGCAATCTAATAGGCATTATCTGAAACGCTTTCAAAGAGTCCACATTATAACAATCTATTTCTCTAAAACAAGTTTTATTATTATCACTCCCTCTACATCTAGTGTTGTAACGTTTTCTCTACTTTTAGGTTTTGTGGCCAAAATTTTATTTGCATTTCTCTTTTATCTTGTTGCTTCTAGGGTCCTCTTCTATTTGATCTACCTTGATTTTATCACCCCGACAAAATATTGTTAGGTGAAAAGTCCTGTATTGTGTAATTTTCTCAGTTTTTTTTTATTAGTTCCTCTTTTTGGCCCAGTTATCATATTATCAGCATTTACCAGTCTCCTTCGATGTGTTTGAATGGACGAGATAAAAGTTTTCATAAATTTATCATTTACCAATATTTCTAAATACCTTTCGTCAATCCATACTCTTTTCAACTTCGTGCTGTGCTGAAAAGCCCTTCACTTTCCAGGAGATAAAGTGAACAAAGGAAATTTGTATGGAAGAGGACTTCAGTATCCAGAGTTCTGATGGTCCTCATTATGCCAACAGCAGAAAGTTTCAATCTGTACATCTACGAAAGTTAATCTGAAACTCGTTGATTGGCTAACTTTGACGCGAAAACTTACTCAGTTGCCTCTTGTTCCGTCTTGAGTTATTATTTTAGAGCTGTTTTATCTTCCAAACGACATTTTTTCAGCTAGCTTTCTATCCTAACTTTGTTGTGTTTATTCCCTAGAGGAATTTATTATTAGATTTTCACTAACTAATTTCCAGAGTTTTATCTTGTGTTATTATTTTTCTTATCTCTTTCCCAGCGTTGCAGCTCTGCAGTTCTCTTTTTTATTACACTGAAGTCATTCATTATTTTCCTTTTATGGAAATTTCCCTGTAGATATGCTTCTAGGATGTCTTTTATTTCCTTTTTCGACGTTGTCACTGTCGTCGTCTGTTTTTGCATACAGATAGAGGGAAAACGGAAAGACTGACAGAGGGAGAGGGAAGACAAAGAAAGTGAGAAATTAAACATAGAGCAGCGATGTACAGAACGTTCCATCGAGTGGAGCATTGAATGAACGCTACAAATGTTGGAAAGTTAATGGCTCAAGTTGGTCTACTGTCCACGGAAGTTTTCTTCTGTTATATAAGCTGCTACACTTGTACTTTCACGTCGGATCTATTACCTCCTCTTGATTCGATTCTTTTCGAAAAAGAATATAAGGTAAAAAAAAATTCTTTCAGTTAATTTTTATGTTGTCTTCTATTCAGGAGGTAAAACATTGCATAATGCAACATACATAATTAATTATTATGTTTCGAACAAAGAATATTTGTTGAATTGTTGCAAGAAAGAACTTATTTTAAGTGTTTATAAAAAGCATTATAATTCTAGCAGTTACCAAATTTGGTATAAACGTAACTGTTAATAACACTACTTTATACAGGATGCGGCAGAAAAACCTGACGGGTTTTCTGCCGCATCCTGTATAATATTTTGTCGGTTATATTTGTGTATGTCGATGGAATTGTTTGTCATATACAGTTCGAATTCCGTTGTAATACGTCAGGTACTGGACATAGATTATGAATTTGTCAGATACCTCAAAACAAATGTGAATTCTACGTGAGAGTGATTCCGCTATTTATAAAGTTCAATAAAGCACCTCACGCAATTAGGATAGAGGTATTGTGCAATTTTCTAAATTAATTCATTTTGTATGCAGAAATATTTTATCTAATTAAGTGGATTTAACCCTTTGAAGACTAAAATAAATGTGTGTTTTACGTAGTGCCTAGATTTTCACTTCATATCTCCAAAATAAAGAGAGTGTGTTGTTGGTCGAAAGAAATACTTAAGATTTTATGTGGGATTAAGTTCTTTATTTGTCGAACTAATGCACACAGTTCTTATAAAACTGTTAAATTCATTTAAAATTATAGTAGTTACTCCAACACTTTTCGGTTTACATAAACCATCACCAGGGAGCCCTCAACCTGTGCTTCGCCAAGTTACAATGTTGATATCTGTTACATATATGCAGCCACAGTACCCATAACTCCAAATAACGATATATGTAACCGATACCAAACATTGTAACTTGACGAAGTACTGGTTAAGAGCTCCCTGATGATGGTTTATGCAAACTGAAACATTTTGAAGCAACTAGACAATTTTTAATGATTTTAAAAATTTTATAAGAATTGTGTGCATTAGTTGGACAAATAAAGAACTTAATATTTTCAACATGCACTGTGCAACTACGAAGATTTTCTGTGGGAAGTAACCTCTAAGTATTGTAAGAATTACACTCAACGCATAAAAATAATTTTAGATTTAGAAGAAGATAATATTAAAATGGATGTTCATGAAGTGTAATGGAGAGGCATAGACTAGATTGATCTGACTCAGGAAAGGGACAGGGAGCGGGCCCTTGTGGTTGTGGTAATGAACCTTCTGTTTTCATAAAATGCGGGCAATTCCTCAACTAGTTGAGGAGCTGTAAATTTTTTAGAAAGGACTCCGTTTCACGTAATTAGTTAGTTAGTTAGTTGTTACTTAGTTATAAAATTTTTCAGTAAAATGCAGAGTTCGGTGTTAAATCTGGCAGTACTTCTACTATCTCCTAAGTCGTGAAGCGTTAAATAATGCCTATATAAAATTCTTTTTAAGAAAATGTTTTTCTGATATGTTTTCTGTTAATTATAATCTCAGAGAAGAATATGCCATTAGGAAGATGGAAGTGAACCTGAAAAAGAATTGGACGTCTTTCTCGATACTCACCAACTGTAATTTATTGGACAAAAAGACATAAATGTCCCTTCCTTCTTAGGGAAAATATGTTAAAATTTAGTCATCTTTCAGTACATTAAGAAGGAAGAAAGAATCTTGATATCTAATTCAGTGCAATTAGATCTACAAATCAAACACTAAATCTGTTAAGCATAAATGTGTAATTACCTTATTAGTCTAATAAGATTATTTAGAAGTAATTTTAGGCCAGAGAACCTCAAACTTCTAAATTTCATAAGCGGAAATTTTATCTTTCATAATTAAAGTACATTCTGTACAGGCTGGGCTGTATACACACTCTCGTTCGCGTAATACAGAGATTAAGATTGAGTGGGGGTATAATTCTGCTCCCCCTGTATGCTCTCATGGCATACAAAGGGACAGTTTCATTATTTATTAAGGTATATAAAAACGAGATATACGACATGAGTAGTGATTACTTCTGACATAATACCCCGAAATATGAGAGTTTTCAAGGCGTCAAGACGCCAATTACTTCTGTCCACCTCCACTTTCTCGCAGTAAATTTTAAGTATAATATGTGGTATTTAAACTAAAAACTCTTACATAAAAAACTGCTCATTTGAAGTATCAAATTGAGCTTAATGTTATTTTACTATTTATGTACTTTTCCTTTACTCTATATATAAGAGTGTTCAAGAAGTAGGAATGGAGTGGAGGGGGGGGTTGAAGTTTAGGGTGGACTGATCTGATAGGGGCAGTTGGAGTGAAAGCGGTAGTAAAACTTTGGGTTCCATAAAATGAAGAATTTCTTGACTAGCTGAGAAACTAGCAGCTTCTGGAGAGGGAATCTGCTCTGTGGTGTTAATTACGTGTGACGCATACGAGAGCAGCCAGTGTTAAAATATTAGCCGAATAAATTAAAAAACAGATTTTTAGTCGCCCCTATGCGAACAATGAAACCATATGAGGAAACTGAGGTATATCTGAACATATTCTTAATCTTGTTACGAGATTGAGTGAGGGGTCAATTTGACCACCCGGCTCCTCTTTGCCCTCATGGAAAGATAGCCATTGCAATAGAAACATGATGGGGGCCAGAGCTTGCATGGACATGTTGTAGAAAAGACAAGTCTCTTACCCCTCTTGGTACTACAACTCGAATTCTTGGAAGTTCACTGCGTAGATTAAAGGGCCTTCCTAACACATCAACAAGCCAAATATCTTGGCCAATCGGACTGGCCTTAATTGATGGACCTGACGCGGAGATCAGCCCGCATAATCCCAAAATTATTCTGAACATTATTCTCTCTTTCGAACATGGAAAAATTTCGATAACCAAAGGTGTGGCCGATTGATTGACACTATTTAACATTCATGATTCCGTGCAGCGCTAATATATGCTCAGATTACAACCAACAAGATGCAACGTTTTTCAAATTTATTTATTACTGTAAGACGTTCTACATGTTACTGCTACCTGCTGCTAGCAGCAGGTAGCAGTAACAGTCTGACAAATGCCTGACGCTGTATGTGCAGTTTTAAGCTCCTGTTGATGGACGGAAAACTCGTCTGAAACATGTACAGCGTCTTACAGAAATAAATAAATTTGAGAAACGTTGCATCTTGTAGGTTGTACTCTGAGAACAGATTGGCACTATGTTTGTAGTCGGAAAGTCTCGGGTCTCGGGATCAAATGTCGGCTCTTCTGAGTGCGGTCTGTAGTGCACACACTGAAGTTCCTCGAACAAGTGCTGACAAGTGCATCGAAATAAATCACTTCCGCCTTATGACGCATACATTTCACTTTATCATTAACGTTAAGTACTACTGTTTAAAGCCACAAAGTTAATTCTAAAGCAAGGTTCGACGAAAATTAATGAATCTGATACACAAAGTTCTTGTCTGTTTTAGGAGATATTGAGCAATTCTCTGACATGTGTTACAAAATTATCTTCTGTCTTAAGAAAACCTTGTTTAGGAAGTTACCACAAGACTTTTACCCGAATCCATAACTTCGCATTTAATTTCCCTGTAATGTATATTAATATTATCTTCCTACGCACGACTTAGTTTTGAAATTTGTCTTAGCCATGCCGCGGTTCTTGTATACACTTCGCAATACTAAATATGAAATTGGCTTCAGTAAGGGACTCTATTTCATTAACTGCATTTCCATTCAATTTTTTATGACTGTCAAACATTTTATCCTATCATTTTGTGCGAAAACTATACAAGAAATTTACGATAATATGGAGCTCTTCATGAATATGTCTCGATGTAATAAAAATTGCAGTAAATCGGACATAGATAATATTATTCGTTATTATAAAGAAGAAATGTTTGTTTTATAATGTCAAAATTCTCTTAAAATAGTACAAATCGAGAAGAGAACTGGAAAACTTTGAGGGATGAATGGAAAACATAGAGAAAACCTCTAAGAAAATAATAGTTCCAAAAATGAAAGGAAAAGAGGATAATATTAAAATTCATATTAAGGAAATCGATTTTGATGAAAAACCTTCCCCACAGGCTAACTTCGACATTGACGAAACCCTTCTTATTTCTGTGACCAAAAATGCTTTGGCTGGCGGGTTAGTTATTTAAATAGTAAATACATCGAAAAAGTTCATCTAGCTTCATTCCCTGTCTCTTTGTTTTGGAGATTCACAGATCTTGTCTGAGTAATGCAGAGGCCAAACTGGCTCACATTTATTCGTTCTTCATAGTGGACTCAACCAGAATTTCTGTTACTAATGTTACTTTAGAAGTTGACCTCACTTTCCAAATCCTTACATTCTGTCATTCGTTTTTATAACTCAGTTCTTTCAGCACTATATAAATCCTGCAGCTGGCGTAACGACTTTAAATAACCATGAAAACATTTGATTATTTTTAGCACTGACATTTTGTAAGAGCTGGTAATGTTAAGAAGAATTGTGATATTTCCCACCATTGTAGGTGAAATAAAAATTTTAATGGATGTTATAACAGTTTCTAAAGTAAAAAGGGTTTCCATGAAGTAAATCTACCTGTACTTCTTAAATATATACGAGTTCGGAAGAAGAGATTCGAGTAAGGAAGTCAAGGCAACGAACAGAATGAGGTTCGAAAACGCACTAAGACATTGTAAGACTTAGGGCTTTTGTATGGTACGGTGTACAGTGTATGTAATGGTGGAAGGAGGAAGGCTTCAAACTGGGCTGATAAAAAGAGACAAAAAGCGAGCGAAGAGCGTGAGATGGAGAAGAAATTTTCTCAGGAAATTTAAGTCAAGAGCGACACAAAGGCTGCATAATCAACCGCCTGTAGACAGAGTGAATATTGTCTACTGTACAACTAAGCACTAAACTGAGGTAAATATTGGCAATGCTCGGAAATGTAGCCTTTCAGGTAACTACATGGTTCTGGTTAATTTTCGCTTAGTTGGTCAAGAAATTTCCTACTTCTGTTAAAATGGAAATTTCACCCCCTTCATAAAACCCTGTCATTGATATCTATCCTAGACCACTTTAATTTCTTTGTTCTACTCAATATCTTCTTAAATAAAACCAACGAGATACACCAATTTCTCAAATTTATTTTTGGAATAAAACTCTAAATGTTTCGGACAGTATCTCTGTCCATCATCAGGAGTCTATCACTGTACACACAGCAATTTGTATATGTCATACATTTGATAAATTAGTGCATCTCGTTGGTTTTATTATAAGAATATATCACGGTGCACGGTCCTCTGAATGTCAAACTCCATATCTTATTTATATAAAATATATAGCAAAATTTAATGACTCTGATTTGTCTAAAGTCTACAATAATTATATCGTTGGCTCATAATAGCACACGTCAATAAAGAAAAAATTAGATCTTTTTCTTTTACAACTTTGCTGGAAACATGCTTCTTGCTGAGGTGGGTAAATCATTTTGAAGATAACCTTCGAGGAAATGGTTGTCATTTTGTGAAGCTGATTTGTGTAACACAAAGTACAAGAAATTTTTCTAACCAACTGAATAACTGTCCATCTTTAAACGAACGATCTGTCCCGTTAGAGATTACTACCAACTAGATTAACATCCAGCAGCAAGATCTTTGATTCTAATATATGTTATCGTGTCTGGGTCGAAGCCAGTCTTCACAAAGCCAATTAAGTTGATACAAAAATCACCTGAGGTAACAAATTCGTGTACCTGACCACTCGTCTAATGTCGAGTTTAAAGGTGCATGAGATGGCGTCCCACTTCTGCGCAACTTCAAAGCACTATAAATGGACAGGGAGATATTTGAAACATCTACACCACGAAGTTACTTCTCCAGGACTCACGTCCATAGGCAGGGAGGTGCAAGTGGGTGCAACGTACCGAGTAATAATTTGCGAAATATCAAAGACAAAAGGGCCTACTAAGAAAACATGCGACACCCTTCCAAATCCATATGTCAACTCCGTTGCACCTCCTTGATTGGGACAAATCTTCTCTTCAAAAACGTTTGTACATGCAAGACGTTTTGTACAATGTTACAGTGCGCATTGTGTAATTACATTGTTGATGTTATGCAACTGAAAAAGATACTTTTTGCGTTTAAGCATACCGAATATATACAAGTAGCATATGTAGTATCGAATATTATATATATGCATATAAATGTGTGTATGTTGACACACCCGCACTGAAAGCCGGTACACCCACTGCTTTCAAGGCCTCGCTATGGGCCAGCAGGGAATGACCCCAAGTCAGTGTTACCCTCCCTCTGAGAGATATGTAACGTCGGCCTGCCTTCCAGGAACTATGATTGGTGTGTGTGAAACTTGAGATCGCCACTGTAGTAAACACTGAGGCTATCGTCTTCTGGGAAATGTCAGGTTACAAAGTGGTAGTTGATAACCGATTCGGAGAAACATGCTGCCTCCATCTTTGGTCCTCACATTCCTCCAACCCACTGATAAATATGTGCCTTACCATACCGAGTCACACCCAGGAAGGCCAAAATCTTACGGACATCTCACTTTACTCCGTAACGAATAGGAGGAATGCGTGGTTTATTTTATGAGAGTGCCAAATTTTATGTCCGTCATCGGTCGCTATGTGATAGCAATGTCAACCTTCTGCAGCCCCACAGAAAAATAAACACAAGATATGCAAAAATATTAATCCACTCTTTTACATCTACACTAACTCTAGATTGTCTCGAAGCTAAAGTCACAATCTATATAAAATAAATTAACAATGATTTTATATTAGTCACAGAAATGATAGGGCTTCGCACTCAATGGCCAGTGTTCTATGGAACAAGACATCGTAGTCTTACTTAGATATCAAAATTTAGGTATAAAAATTTTTAACTCAAATTTATTATTTCATTATTAATGTAATGTAAATGCTAAATACTTTAAATAGCAAAGCAGCGGATATTGTTTAATGTTTATTTTGTTGAACACAGTATTGTTTATCAATTTTCTTCTTCTCAGTTTGTTTAGGAGCAGGCATTATGTGTACAAATTTTTTTTAACAATAACTTTCTTCCTATAAAAGAAACTTCGTATTTTCTGTGGAAATCCAAGTCCTGGCTAAGTCGTGACCCCGTAGACTTAAAAGCACGGATGTGTTCGCGCGCTGTCATATCGACATTATTGTACAATTCACGACGCTCTAATGCAAGTGCATAGGTTAGAAGGAATGTGAGATTGAGTCTTGTATGGGACTACCAAAGATTTGCGGAGATGAACCTGCTCTGCCGTACATCTGAGAGCAAGTCGTACGGGACTGAACCCTGGGCTACGCGGGAGGAAACCGACGCCTAACCCGTTGGTGTGTGGCAAGGATCCTTAAGTTTTATAATTGATTTTTGGAAATATTTCTAAAGCAAAAGAAATTTTAAAATATAGTGTGTCTTATATAGAAGCGACTGAACACCGTAAGCCCTAACTGCCAGTCGTTAATTGCTCAGCAGTCCACAAGCCTTTTTTTTCAGAACTGAACACAATAATAATAATAATAATAATAATAATCACAGACAAATGGTACACATACATGCCCAAGTCAGTGTATGAAGAAGGAGATGTTACAGCGTTGTGAAATCAAGCAGTACACACAGGCAGAGAAGTTACAGCAAACAGGCCAGATATAATAATTAAAAACAAAAAAGAGAAAACATGCACACTGATAGATGTGGCAATACCCGCAGACAGAAATGTTGTGCAAAAGGAAGCGGAAAAGAAGTTAAAAAAGAAGAGTTTATGTATAGAGATAAAACGAATGTGGAACCTGAAATGTACGATTGTACCGGTAATAAATGGAGCCACTGGAATAGTAACGAGAAGGTTAAAGGAAAATTTGGAAGCTGTACCAGGAAAACATTCAATAGATTCACTACAAAAGGCAGCTGTACTTGGAACATCACACATAATACGGAAAGTACTGCAATGTGAAGCTTGAAGCGTGAGCGGTGGGGATCACCGCTGGTTCAAGAGAAGTACCGGGAAGAAATGCCTGTGACAGGAGA
>Ga0136643_10019355_pt1 | contig 10289 bp, 6 predicted proteins | sample TergutLab28metaG_FD_96883 | JGI IMG/M metagenome (GOLD analysis project Ga0136643, IMG submission 96883) | Labiotermes labralis P1 segment gut microbial communities from Petit-Saut dam, French Guiana - Lab288 P1 (version 3) (version 3) | ecosystem: Host-associated > Arthropoda: Insects >... | reverse complement strand
TACGGCTTTTCCTCTGCAGCAGTGGTGGCATGGACTCACCTCAGTTACATAAGACGTGTATTGCCTGTATTGTTATAACTTAACTTTTATAACTTAATTGTTACATATACTGACAAAGGAAGAAAGTAGTTTTAATTAATGTTGATACGTAGCACCAAAATATCAATACCTTCCTCGCGGACAGCCACTTTTTCCTCCTACCAACAGGCCCAACCAACATTTACCGAAAACAGGTTTAAGAAACTCTCCAACGAAACAACATCCTAATGGACAAACGCAGAATTAAATACCTCTCGCAAAGCCCCCCCCCCCCCCCCAATAACTCAAAATTCATAATTCATAAAGAAGACATCCCCATTCGACCTCATGTAAACAGTATTAGTTATGGCGTCACGTGTTGTCTTGCGTGAATACCGCTAATTATCAGCTTGCTTTATAAGGTGGAGTGTTTCTTGACCAGGCCGGGATTTATTGGAAGGATAATAGTAAGCTAACTGGTTTTGAAAAAAAACAGTGCGAGGGAGTCTGGTGGATTCGGCTGATTCAGGATGGGGTCAGGTGGTGAGCATATTTGAACGTGATAATGGACTTGCGGGCTTCACAGAAGGTTTGCAACTTGTTGGCGAGCTGAAGCCTTCGACTGATGGATGTTAACGAAGTAGTGCGTGTATGTGTGCGTTGGGATTGAATTCTCCTGGCTCAGGAAGGGACCGGCGTCGGGCTCTTGCGAACGAGGCAGAATACGTTCGGGTTCCATGAAATGTGGCGTGACCAACCGTAGACGTGGACTGAAGTAGGCCTTCAAGAAATCGTATTATGTGAGAATATGTACTGGATTTAACTGACACGGAATAGACATCTGTGGCCGGCTTTTGTAACACGGTATTCAGGTGACGGAGTTATCTGACCGTCCGTGGATTTACGGGGATTGAATGATCTTAAAGAAACAGTGTGTGAACTGGTTTTATCTGACCGATAATGGAGTTCTCTGGCGAGTTAGCGAATTACCTTTACTGTTTGTGACGAGTGGGGAATGGGCAGATAAGCGACTGAAGACATCTTAAGGACACCTGTCTATGGAAGTCTGAGGCTTTATTAATTAAGCGTGCGTTTTAGTACTTGTATTGCTAAATTCGCGAGATAGCGTAGTCGGTATAACGACTCGCTACGGGTAGGACGGCCCGGGGATCGAATCCCGGTGGGGGGGCTAGCTTTTCCGCACCAGTCCAAGCCGTCCCTGTGGCCTACCCAGCTTCCAGTATTGTGTGTACTGAGTCTCTTTCCCGGGGGTAAAGCGGCCGAGGGCGTCGAATTAACCACCCAACCCATCTAGCACCGAATTTAAACAAAGATTAGAACTCTTTACCTCTGCTCCCTTGCGAGGCCTTTATGGCCTCTTCAAGGGTGAACTTCGCCTTTTTTTTTCCTGCTGAATTCGAATTTTAACGAATTAGTTTCGTCTCAGATGTATAGTAAAGTTAGAAACATTCCACACTGAACAAGATTTGAACACGTACACGAAGGTGTGATTTTAATTCTTATCGTTGATGATCTGTAAACAAATATTCAGCAGCGCCCGGTTTCTTGATGCAGTGTTGATGATTTTCTTGGTACGCAGTAAGCTGTGTGTTTCTTCGAACACGACTGAATCTTCTGTGGTGACAGCGGCTGCCTGGCGCCACATTGTACGAGGAGCCTCCTCCCACACTCGGACGTTGTATCCAATTTTTGTAATAAATTGCAGTCTCATTTATTACTTCAACTATAACAACACCTTGAAGTTACAGCATGACTCTGGTATGTGCTGATGACATCGCTGTGCGGATGCGTGGGTTGTCTTGTCTCTCGCGATGTTAAAGTTTAGCGCAACGAACGGTGTCGTTTTGAGTGGCTGATAGTTACTCAGCTGGTTAAGAAGTTCCCCTCCTCTTGCGGAGTCCGAAAGTACAGTATACTGTGTTCACGAAAGTTCTGAAACATTATTTTGAGCCAGTCAAATACAGTGCCGTATACTCCCATACTAATTCTCTAAGATAACTTGTAGTAGTAGTAGTAGTAGTAATATTCACTTGTCTGTCCGTAGGTTTTTTAAGTGGTCTCTTTCCTCGAAGTTTACACATACAAAATGTTGTGATTTCTCGTCTTTCGCTTGCATGCTACATTTCTCTCACTTCCGGTGCTCTTTTGTTTTCATCTCCCTATAGTATTTGGTTGCCGGTCCCAGTGGCCGCGCGGTCTAAGGCGTAGGTCTTCGGCCACTCGCCTGCTGAGATCGTGGGTTCGAATCCCACCGGGGGCATGGATGTTTGTCTGTTGTGAATGTTGTGTGTTGTCAGGTAGAGGTCTCTGCGGCGAGCTGATCACTCGTCCAGAGGAGTCCTTCCGACTGTAGTGCGTCGTTATGTGTGATCTAGAAACTTCGTGAATGAGGAGGCCCTGGCCCACTGGGGGGCTGTCGCGCCAATCAAACAAACAAACATAGTATTTGGTTAACAGTGAGCATCATGAATCTGCTTATTGTGTAATTTTCTTCGGCATTCGGTAACTTCCTGTCTCGCTGGATCCAGACGTTAATTGTCCTCAGCCATCGAAGAATTTTAAGGAATGTGTATACAGGCCCGCGTTCCTGGTTTTCTAGAGATGCTGCCGAAGGGGAACGGCTGGCATATGTAACGCCCCATGGTCATGAGAGGGCTTCGCAGAATTATTCAGTCACATGTGTAGGTGTTCTCATAAAAGTGTGATTACTGTAATAAACACTGCTCACTTTTCACGCATCTGTCGACATGCGAGATTCTTTTAGGTCCGTGTTACGCAGCCTGGGGACGCGTCCCAGACATGGGATTTGACGGTCAGTAGGGTTGGACTGGACGTGCCGGAAACAAGGACGTTCGTTAATGCTTAATACGATGCCAAAACATGCGTAATTTTTAACGAGACAGGCAATGTACGTATAACGTAACACTGAGGCGCGTTCGTGCACCATTTGTGCAGTGGAAAAGAAATAACTTACATATTCTCAGTTTGTGTTTGTAGCCTTAGGTATCGAACATGTAATTCACATGCGCCGTATTATATTCCCATCTGTGACTTCCCGGCTGTACAGCATTTTTCCGCATTATCTCAAAACAGTACGATTTTCGGGAAAAAAGGGTATTAAACATAAAATGTATGTTTTGATTTGCTATACAATTTTGCCTGCAATATTTCTCGTGATAAAAACAATTGATCGAGATATGATCATAAATGCATCTTTGTCTTCATGTAAAGTACCCGTTATTCTTGCCAGATTTTAATGAAATTAGAATTTTCTCGATTTTAAAACAACACTCAAATATAAAATTTCATGAAAATCCGTCCTGTGGGAGCCGAGTTCCATGTGGACGGGCGGACGGACACGCACGATGAAGCTAATAATCGTTTTTCGCAATTTTGCGAACTCGCCTAAAAATAAATACTTTTTTTTTTAAGAAGAGAGGGTTCTTTGGTACCGTGTAGGGACTGAAATTTTTTACAAAATGATCGGTTGGACGTAGCATGCAAAAGGCTGGGAAACACTGCTGTAGGCCGTGTAGACATCGACGCTACTTTTATAATCTTCAAGCTCGCATGACTGACTGGGATTGAGAAATTGCAACAATCACGATCGTCAGTGGCACTGTCTTCACACTGAGTTCCCCAAAAAAATGTGCAACACAAAATTCGAGTTTTCTTCAACTAAATATTAACAGGCATATGTTACGTTTAGAATTACGAGTAGTTGCCTTCTAAGCCTTAATAAATGCCTGGTTTTCAAGACTGCCGTGTACAAGCTTACGGCACGTAAATAGGGGATGTTTATAGGAATTTAAGGGCCGTATTTAAAGAACACGCAAAGCTAAGACGCGAAGGTCGGCTGTAAGCCTGCAAGCCTGTAACAACTGCAGAGCAGTTTACAGTGTCTTCACTCCTGTAGTGAGAGACATTGAATGTAAGTCATGCTTGTCAATATCCAACGATGCCGTGTGGGGAAGACTACTGACGATCTGGGTGGTCTGATAATGTATTTTAACAGTAATGTGGAGGAGGTCAGACAAAACTTGAAGCGTTTTGACTGCCTGCTTGACTGCTTGTCGTAAATATCCCAACGGAACAGATATTAGCGCGACAAATTAATGAAGGGGTAACGTATATGGATGTATAGATTAGGATCTCGTTCGATGAACATCCAATGTCGATTAAGATAAAAATCATTTGGTCGTTAAGGTAAAATGAAGCGCCTGCCTAGAAGCGAAGAGTGGCTTCACTACACACTCTTTAATAGAAATACTTCCAGAATTAATTACTACGCTAATGAGGAATATATTTCCCAACATAAAATGATTATTATTCCAGAGAGGGACTGATTATTCACTTGTATGCCCTAATAACAAATTTAAGTAAGCGGGAAGAGATGTCAGCACTGGGAAAGGAAGCTAAACCGTCCAGGCTTTACAAACATGCAAAAAGAAATTTATCGAATTTGTCTCGCCCGTCACCCTTTAATTGTAATCTCTTGACGTTTGGTGATGTAAGAGAAGTTGGAGATAAGTGTGGCGAAATTAAACGGGCTTTGAAATTACGACATAACGGAATGATGAAGAAAACTGTCTAATGAGAAGCGTCGTAGTGTGTTCTGTTTGTCTGTGTTATACTTCATGGGTTGGACCTCTTCATGCTGGGTTTCCTTACGTTTCTTCTTCCACTTGATTTGTAGCGTCACGTCTCTTCTGGCAAATGTTAATCCTGTCAAATTGATCCTTCCATTGTTGTTTGTAATACAATATTTTAGTTTGTTAATTTAGATAAAGCGATCCGTCGGTATTTTCTTGTGTCAGTGCGTACGCTTTGATCGTGTGTGGATCGCCCATCTACTGACCGTGGGAAATGCGTTTCTCGTTTTTTTTAACTGCTACAACTCATTGCCAATATTTGAGTCATGCAACAGCACAGGGATAGACGTCGTGTTGTGGAATTCGCATTCTCGTTGGAATTTGGTTAGTTTCCCTCTACAGGTCCGTTTTAAGGTGATAGCAGTCTGCGTTGCTGTGTGGGTTCCCAAAGTTGCAGTGCAGATTTTATGTCAAAAACAAATTTTGCCTACACTTTTTCCTTGCTGTAACCGTATGTTATATCAGGACTGCGCATAGATAGGGCCTCCAAATTTATTTATGCATTCGGCTTAGTAGTGTCATAAACCGGCCCATCTTATCTGTGTTAGAATGTTTTACATTTGTAGTGCTGAATCATGAGGAAGAAAATCTCTTGCTTTAAAATTTCATATTATATGATTATTTTGGATCTGACGTGTTGTGTTGAATTTTGATATTCTCTATTATTTTCGTATGCATTGTGTTACTTTTGTAGTTTATTCTCGATTCTTGCATTTAGTGGTGGGTCGTCGTTGAAAAGTTAATGCTATTTTTATATTTATTTTTTTTTCTCAATTGATTTTTGGTTTCATACAAACAAGTATAAATCAATGTGGGCGATTCACGGATTACTGTTTATTTTTTGAGCAGGATTTAAGTGATTCGAAAACCTGTTAATTGGAAGTATTTCTTAAATCTTGGATACCGATGTGAGTAATTAGTTCTCTTCGCCAATACCAAAATTTTACGTAGCAAACCTGAAGACAGGAGGCTTCCTGGGAGACCTGGGCATAAATGGAAGGATTACATTGGATATTAAAGAAACATGGCGTGCAGGTTTAGACTGGCTCCAGTGGTAGTCTCTTATGAACGCGGTAATGAGTGACCCTTTAGAGGCCATAAATGGTGAGATATGTTTGGTCAGTTGACAGACTGTCAGCTTCTCAGGAATGACTTTGGAGTGTTGATTTCGTAGACCGTAAGATGGTTTAGAAATCTGGCAAAGACTTTGGCATTTCCAATTGTACACAGTTGACTAGCATTTGATTTAGTATACAAAGAATTGCAGTGTTTGTTTCGTCGGTAATTGGAAGCCATATTGTTTAAAAGTCATTTCCTATTTATGGTATTCAAAATAATAGACCTTGTAACTCATATTACACTGTATAAATGTGGAACACAGTTGGCTTGGGGTTTTATATATCACGACAGAAGTTTCCTGGTGTTCCGTAGTCATTATTGTACGTGCGCATATTGGGTTCGTCTCTCCAGTCATTCCACGTCATATAATTAATATGCCATCTTATTCGGCTGAAAACATCAATTAAAAGTTTGAAGAACCAATAAAAGGCGCAGCTTAGTAATAAGTTGTGTAACGAGATTACGTATTGGCTCATCAAGGTAAATCGCCAGCGCCCTGCTGAGCGGATTACATGGAATACGTTTGACCAGCGGGACTTTATTATCCTGCTTGTCAGTTAATATTTATAACTGCTGGTCTTATTTGATTACTCACAATACCGACCACATTAAACGAAGCGTCAGCCGTCACCGTGTTTCAAGTTTCACATTACGGTAACATAAATAAAGAAATGTTTCATGTTGTCAGTAAGTATGGAAGGTATGTGATGATGGCTCATTTTATTACACAGTATCGAATTAGTTCTTCCAGTTGAATCCTGTTAGTACCGTCACATTCACTTTGCTTAATATCATGCTTGATGTTATCCTTTCATTTACGTTTAGGTTTGTTAAGTGGTCTTTTCCCTGCCGGTTCTTCGGTTAAAAGCATTGTTTGCAAGTGTTATACCGTGTGTACTACGTACCACCACATCTCCTCTTCCTCCTCCACTTTGACGACAAAATACTACTTTCCATATTGTGAAGTTTTCGTTCGCTGGTTAAACGAATAATGAGAACACTAGGGTCCAAGAGAGAAAATAAGATACGAGGGTGAGGAACAATTTGATCTCTTTGGACGGTAAAGTCAATGGGTTGCTGTGGGCGGGACGTATAGCACGCATGTGAAGGGCGGTGAGAAGGCATGACAAATTTTCTATGGAAATATAAAGTGAGGATACTATTAAAATGCATCACAATATGTCTTTGGATTGGATTCAGCAGGCTTAGGGTTGGGTCCTGTGCCGGATTGTTGTGATCACAGTAATGAACCTACAGAGAATTTCTCGACCAACTGAATGACTGCTGCTTTTTCCGTCTTCTTCTTACACAGTCATTTAACAGCATCATTTAGTTAAATAGAAAAGGAGATTCTTCCTTCGTTCTTCATTCATTTTGTTACTGAGTTGCAGGGCTGAGGCCTTATGCCTCTTATATGTGTACACGTATTCACTGCACGATCTGGCTTGTGTGTACGTAATTTGATAGAATTGCCTTCCATCCTTACTTCGTGCGTATATTGTGAGATGCTGTGATAATGAAGGCATTAGTTGTTTTTGTTAAACTCCGTTAACCAGAGATGGTTGCGTTAAAGTTGCTAATGTCTGTAATCTAAACTAAACTACACATTAGTGAGAACAGACTACGTGCGATGTCTTCATTTCGACAGGGGGAGGAAGCTCCTTCCCTCCCTCTCTGCAAGTTGATGATGGGTTCGAGACTTGGTTATAAATTTTGGTTTACATGTGTAGAATATCAGTGTGTTAGGAACGCTCAGTGTACACTCTGTTCTGCGAGTTAGTTTCTTTATTAAAATCTTTTCCTTTATGCTTCCTCATAGGAGGCAGTCGTCACAGTAGGATCATATTGGTTCATGATTGATTTGTAGGTTGGTGACTGTTGCTGACCTTTGCCTTTACCTGTATAGTTAGGTGTGGGCTGTGTAAGGGTTTATTATAGGTAAAAAAAATAGAAGAAGGAATTGTACGTAAGGACGCTTCTCATTCTTACACTAGGTATTGGAGTAAAAACATGACGGACAGTTGAAGAAATGAAAGAAGCCTACTTGTTTGGTGATGGGTTTAGTCCCCATTTTGAGACTGTGTTGAGGTTCCTTAATTTGTTGGAATTCCTAGATTGAATTTGGGATAAAATGCGGGTGACAACTAAGTATCACCTACTTGAGTATACTCGTGATAGGCATACATTACAGAAATTTTCTGATAACACCCCAGAGATAGTTTTGATTGCACTTGAGCTGCATGCCTGATATAAATTAGTACTCTTAAGAGATGAATTATTCTCATCGCCATAAGCACGCATTAAATTGAAACTTGTTGAAGCGACTGTATCCACTTGTCACGGTGATTGATTACTTCTCCTCCTCTGCAGCGGTGAGTGCTGAGTGACGGAGCGCACATTGCCACACTCTCTGACATTAACTCGCGGTCTCATTACCTTTGTGAAGATCTTACTTAATTGCTTGCTTCCATTTGTAGTGCATTCAACTCTTTCTTCAAACTGTTGGACCGCTGCTGGTTCGCCCTGTTCTAGAAGATACAGCCCAATTTTTGTGCGTTCTCTACACCGAGTGCATAAAAGAAACTAAGGGAGGCAACTCTACTCATGTACCAGCTTCGAAACTACCGAACTTATCGATGAACATTGAAATTTGTCGGGTGGATTTGGTTGTGGTTCGTAGTACTTTCATAGAACCCTGTATTTTACATGAAACTCGAATCGGACTTTATTCATTTTCCTAAAAACAGCTTGTCGTAGAAAAATTGTGTCAAAACAAAAATTGGATCTCATTAATGTGTACAGCTTTTTTTTTGGCAGTCATTTTTCGAAATGACGAATATATAATGAAACCTGAGGGTAATTAATTCCGGGTTGTCGTTTCATTGTTTAGTTTGATTGTCTTTAAAAAATGTACATGTATTTGGAATAAACAACCAGAATGGCGTATTCATCGCAGTGGCTAGGCTACGTGCTGGATGGCTGAAGAATGGTAAAAGGAACGAGAGGTTCATATCTATTCGAATGTTCCCAGCCTGGCTGTGGGGTCCAACCAGCCTCCTATTCAGTGGACACAGGGGCTCTTCGCCGGGGGGTAAAGTGGAATGGACGTGAAACTGGCCCCCAGTCTGTATGTAGTGCCGAGGTTAAGCTCTGCTTCCATTCTCTTATATGCCTTCGTGGTATGCACAGGGACTTTTCTCATTTGCGCGAAATTAACACAAAAGCCAGTGGCATGTGTAAAATATGAAAGAACACATTGGATCTTACGTGCATGTCCCTTGTTGTGTCAGCGTCAACGGACACACCCAGGGTTCTGGTGGATTCTGTAACTGCGATCTAAACCATGTTTTCGGCGAACTACACGAATGCAGTCTTGTTTCAGTGTATGGATGTGTTTTATCTTGGGAGAGGGGAGGGCTTTGAATGGTATACATGATATATATATATATATATATAATGCGTATCGTATACATTATATATATATATATAATGTATACGATGCGCATTATAAAACGTTGTATACTCGGATACCGCCCACGTCATGGCGGATGCACATTGAGGGTAACCTAACCACTAGAAGGTGACGGGCTGTGCTGATTGCAGTATTAGCATTTCTTATAGTAAGGCGGAAATACCGCAGACCTGCCCAATTCGTTAAGGCACAGCCATGGCAGTATAACCGTAGCATTGGTGTGGTGGTACCATTAGTACCAAAATGTGGGTGAAGTTTAAATTCAGTTTTGATATTTGGCTTTACTTAGTTACTGTCCTGACTTAACAAATAACCAAAGCATTTGAGTCGCCTGTTACCCCATTAAATAAGCAACCTTCTTGATAGGGTTCGTCCTATGCCTGTCCATGCAGTTTTCCCTCAGTCCTTAGATCTCCGTTGGTCATGATACTCGTAGTTACCATACAAAGAGCTCGTAAACTTTATTTCAGATTCTTTCACATGCACGTGTAACCACAGTTAACGTGCTGCTATACAACATGCAGTCTAGTTCTACAAGCTACCCCGCGCCATTCTGCGACCGACAGCAATCTTGGATGTAATTAAAAGTTCTGTCCCATTAATCTGAAGTTCCTGTACCGTATCGTGACTGTCACTGTGCTATCAGACACTCGGCTGTTTCGTTGACATTTTATGGTTACTCCTCACTCCTTGACAACATTAAAACATGTCGTTAAGGTACTACACACGGTGTGGATTGGATCTCGCACGTTTCATTGCTACTTGTATTGGAGTTGCGCATCATTAGGACATGTTACAGTACAAATATGAAGCTTGTATATAATGTTGTGTTGGTTTGTCAGTTACCGCCTGCATTGTAAAGTATTTCATGTTACCGTAAACTAAAACTCAACTCCGTGGCCTTAGTCCGCACGCGAACTATACCGACAGAGCGGCCGCCGCCGGTCGGCGAAGTTAGTGCCAACTTTTGCGGATAGAGGGGTGTCACGTGGTCAGCGCAACGGGTC